>Ga0247810_10000069_pt1 | contig 175572 bp, 157 predicted proteins | sample UWRJL119311C1_FD_179918 | JGI IMG/M metagenome (GOLD analysis project Ga0247810, IMG submission 179918) | Plant litter microbial communities from Arlington Agricultural Research Station in Wisconsin, United States - UWRJ-L119-311C-1 | ecosystem: Environmental > Terrestrial > Plant litter >...
AGCCGCCCCGCCCCCCCCCCCCCCCCCAACCCCAAACGTCATGTTAGTGCTGCCGTAAACCTGACCCAGGCACATGCTCAGGTAACCTAGCTTCGTTCGGCTTTGTCTATGTCTAAGAAGGATACTATAATGCTCCTTCCAATACTCAAATTTACTTATTTTCATTACTTAAAAATGCTTCAGTCTAAACATCCCTTTCTAAATAACCGGCATTCTATAGAGTAAGAAGTTGTGCTTATCCAAGACCTATCTCAATTAGTGTAATAAGAGACTAACCTCGGTTTAGTCTCTTATATTCTAAGCTGGTTGTGTTGTATAGGAACATAGATTGACTTCTTTAATAGAGCGCGAGATATGTGATTATAGACAGGCCCAATGAAATTGGAAAATAACCGTTGGATAACACGAACAGATTTTCTGAGTATAGCATTCCCGCGTCTTTCATGTCGTATATGAAGACAGGTGGATAATGTACTTGGATTGGTTAGAGCCGATACCACATTACTATTCGAAGTCAGACTTGACGGCTTATTTCGTGATAATAATCGACTATGAGCTTCCGGTACTCCCTTCATCCTAGTAACAAATATTTATCTGCACTATGAGGCAGGAGAGCATTAAATACGACAGGTGGATAACCATGCACGTTCGAGAAGATAGTTGCCTATTCAACATAAATCTCACTATAATCTAAACTAGCTTTAAATACACATAGGAAGATTGAGTCATTATAACGCTACTAGTATTATTTGACGGCAGTGGACCCCTGAACTTTTTGAATTTATAGCTTTACATAAACATAACTAACAATATTATCTCATAGAATACTGCTGTAAATGGCACCATATTTATTTCATACGGGGTCCTCCATTCTTTGATCAAATGCTTTGATGTGCGATTAGTGCTACGAGTAAAGTCAAGACCAGACGTAATGAAAGAGAAATTTTATGTCTTTCAAAGTGCATCATTAGAAGATGCTTTGCTAAGTTGTCCTGGGAAAATACGCAAGATAGACGGCTTGCTATGAAGTAGATGACAACGAAAAATGTATAAAATCTTCGGTCAAAACACAATGGGAAAATAAAAATAAAAATTGTAAATGAAGCAGCTAAATTGTACCCAAAAACATAATGAGATAGCACAAAGAGCATGTATCAAACGTCCTTGAGAAATGCCATTTTGATTCGTAGCATTTGCCACCCAATAGAAGAAGAGCAGTAAATAACGGGTGAATATTGTAGTTAGTGGTAGCATTTGTCCCAGATAATGATTTCAAATACTATACTCGACTAGATCTCTACCCATCAATAGCAAGCTGCAGATGTTGCTCCTGCCACGCGATGAGTCTGGATGCCATATTTTAGCAATGCATCTAGTTAGGAGGAATACAGACACGTGATATCTATTCATAGATGCAAGTATGATTCTCTATTGTTGTGGCCATGCGCCCTAGGGCATCAACCTCCACTAATGTTATTCTTAGATATTGCGCTATGAAAATCCTTCATCTTCGGACTAGACTACACACAAGACACTTAATTTACTTTTCGAGACACCATACCCTGGTCGTGGCTATAGGCCCTTGACAACTATAAATACCTTGGCAATGTCTATCGCTGCTGCCAATGATGATTTGGAAGATGCACGGAAAGTGGAAGGTGTGATTCTTATTGCTATCCGGTCAGCTGTGCTTTCGAACCAGCGCGCGGCAGAATTAGTCGGCATAATCTGGGCGCGCTCACTTGCATTGCCTGGAAGTCAGGACATTCTCTTTAACCGCGGAGCTTACATTCGCCTGTGTTGAGCACATATGACCGGGATTACATAATTTATGCTTATATACCAAGCGTCTGAACAACCACGTGTGTGTTGTGCTAAGTCAATTAGACGTGTTAACATATTATAGAGTATAGAGCTATCATTTTATCTCTCTTACTAACCTGAACATATCTTTAATTTGCTTCTTCGTGTCGACACTAATCAGCAATACTATATGATCTTGAATATAGCTTGAATTTTAAGTAATGTAGATGGATAGATTGAAATATGCTCTTCGTGCCTATGCTTACTCAGCATGCAGGAAAGCTTATGGGAGTAGTTTATTGCATAAATTACTACACTAAAATCAATAGAAATACTTAGCGTCTATTCATATTGGTTTATGCCACTGATGTATGTCTCTTACCCGGCTATCTCCTGGCGCAACCGGCTGTTGTGCCCTTGAATCTGTACCAAGACGAAACTGACAGTTTGGCTCATGATCTTCCATTACCCATGTTTCAGGAAGGAGATATAGATCAAAAATGGTTATTAGTGCCTCACAGTAACGACTTACAGTACCATAAAGAAATTTTACCCTGCACAAGAGTTTTCTTTATGGACGGCTCAAATGATAATACACTAGCTCAAATGATAATACACTAGCTCAAATGATAATACACTATTACCAAAAATCCAAGCGAATGACAGAATCGAGATTGAGCTTGTGCAGCAATCTAAGCTACAAAGTGGTAACGGACTCGGAGTTCAGCACAGAGGAATACTTTATTCAAACCCTGCAAGCTTCTTAACGTAGTTACCTCCTGGATTCTGTACGATGTACACCTGGCTTATTGTTGCATACAACTAGATATTCTCGTCAGGTGATGAACCATGAAACTACAAAAGCAAGGCAATTTAAGTTCCTACTCGTAAACTTCCCAGTTAAGTAAGATCTCTTGAGCTGCTTTCAAGATTGATCTCGAAGCTCCAAGATAGTGGAGTATTTGTACATCGAACGCTTACCAAAGAAGGATCTGACTAACTCGGGCTTAGCCTGTTGATACTTCGGCGTTTGTCAAGTTTTAAAATTCCTACCGCTGCACTCCCCTGCAGCTACCAGTTTCCAGTAATATTTATTCGCGCCAATTATTTTCATATGCCCCAATTAAAGACCTTCCATTCACTCTATATATGACAGCGCCAAGTGGTGCTGCGCGTCTCATAAGATTTATACTACAGCTTTACGTGCTGTAAATTTTTGAATTAATATGCTCATTCCTTTACTGGACTACAATAAAAGGATGCATGCGTTATTTTCACACCGTTATCAAGGTTCTGTTGACAAGTGTCCGAAAGGGCATAAAATTGACAGTCTTTCTAATTAGTCATGCTATTATCCTTGCATGGCTCCCAGCACAGTAGAATGCATAATTAACATACCAAAGGTTCAACCAGTAAGAGATCATGTGTTGATACTATATATTTACAAGAAACACTCGATATTCTCCATAAAGTTAAAGCACATATACTTTCACATTAATAAGTTCATGGATGGATTGCGAGTTGACTACTAGAATAAAATAAAACATGTGAATAGTGTCTAAAAGCATGCAAATTCAGGAGGTGTTATATTATCATGTCTTTGGTGCTAGTTTGTTAATCTGAAGATCCGGCTACAATTTCTTTTTATACTACTAACAATCTATAGTACATAACCCCTGTATAAATAAGCACGGAAACATGTTACTTTTGAAATCATATAGCAGTTGCACGAACAACAAGAACCCTTAGATGTTTTACTATCCACTGTAAATGTGCTAAGACCTTTCGGTCTATGGTCCTAGTGCGTCTGTGACACGTCATTACATCCATAGCGAAGAGAAAACGGGAGAAGTTTGTAGTATACTCCAGGGTTTCCTCAAGAAAGTCTAAAGAAAATCCATTGCATTCCGTAGAAAATGTAATTTAGGTGATCTTCTCGAGCTCAAAATTATCGGCACTTAGATGGTGATATTTCCTTGTAATGCAACTTCAAGGACTTTTACACTTACGTACTAGCTCATTCCTTGGTATGAAGGCAGTAAGCTGACGCATGTGGTTGATTATGTGATTTTTCCTTGACATGTTTTCAAAGGAGTCTGTAGGCATACCCATGCTATCATGTGAGCATATGGACAATAGAAAAGTATATAAGGAAGCAAATTCCCGCAAAGAAAATCATGAATCACATCATCGAAGAAAGCTTTTATCCACCTCATTGAAATCTTATAAGTCAAACTTATTATTACCACGGTCACTTAATCACGCTGGACCATCAAGATGAAGTATACAGCCATTCTCGCCACAGTCGTAGCCATCATATCTGCTGTAGAGGCTTGTAAATGTGGTGGCAACGTAGATGCTACCAGAGGTATTATATAAATCTCTTCGGGGATTCTTCTTCTTGGGAATGCTGGCTGCATTCAGACTTCAGTTGACTTCAGAATATTATGCCTGAAGCTAACATCCCCAAGATCTCCTAATGCAGCGTTACAACCTGATACTGCGCACGCACTAATTCGTTATGTGAAGCCTGCTGCAGAAGTGTTGGAGGAAGCCCGACCAATAATGATTGCCCAGCGAACCAAATTAGCGAGAGGCTTAGCAATTTCGCCTCCTGTTGCAGAAACCTTGGTACTGGATCTGATTGCCGCTGCCCCATCGGTTGTGCAAGGAATGAGACAAGTATCGCAAGGGAGGCCAAGGGACTGCCACCATTGAACGACGAGGAACTTGCGGCTTACGTTGATTCATACGGTGGATAAATTCGGAACTTTCTTACAATATATGTCCTTGCCCCTAAGGGGCAACGCATGTATATTGAACATGGAGAGTTGCTTTGGTAGACTGTTTAGACAGTAAATCATGCGTTTCAATGTCGAGTTACTGCAGCTGAGCCTCAACGCATAAGCTAAATTACATCGGAGCTCTTTGTACGGGAGTTCGTAGTACAAACTATCCTTGAATTTATTATATTTTCCCTCAAGCTCTTCACTCCACGTGTGCAATGATAATCAGATAAAAAATGAAGCATTATTTTGTAAATTTCCCCATTTATTGATACATGACTTGGCTTTCGTGCCACTCTACATGTCGACATGTCGACCTTTCTCTCGTCAGGTTTAAGAGATCAGTTGTTTTGGTTAATACCAACAATAGTAGATACTTCAAATTGCACCAGTAATTGGAAGATGAACAGCTATATAAATCAATACTGTTTTGGGCCTGTATGATATTACTTGGATAAAGAGATGTGGAACATTACTATCCAGTCATGGAAAAACTGTTCAATAAGATTAGAAGCCGCAAAGTCTCCCTAACATTAACAATTCCCGTCTTTTCTCCGAGTTCAAGACTGTATCGAATATGTTGTGGCCTCAGGCATCCACATCCCCAGTAGTTAGCTATACTTAGAATCTCTCCCTACGGAGAGCTTCCTTCCCTAGACTTATCACAATCCAAGACCCTTAACACACGTTATATCCTGAGGAACGTCTCCTTTCGTCATATCGTGAGTACAGGTCCTTGACAGAATACGATTCGAATTTGGAGCTAGCGTTGAAACAACTACCATCAATTGATATAGTTACCAGAAATGAATGAGTTCGACACTGCATCTCTTCCTGTATTCAACTTAGACGGCAACCAAACGTAGAATTAGTAAAATCCTCTTCGTACTACTCTCTCAATTAATTTTGCATAGCTACTCTGTGGCATGTAGTGAATCAAGAGCTAATCGACAGGGCTGAGCGAAGTTGGTACACAAGATCAAAGTCAAATACGCTTAGTTTATCTAGAAGAGAATGAAGGTATTGAAAATACAGTAGAGAAAGATGTCAAGTGCCTAACTCTAGATCCTATTTTGCACAAATAATTAATTCTCGGTGCTCAAAACATAGCAATAGGCCACTAAAATCAAGCTTTTTCTTGAAGTTGGCACCGGTTTACTTGAGGAAGACGGTTTGGACAAGCCAGTAACTATTCTAACTAGCTAAGGCTGGTAGAGTTGATACACCTACTACGTTATATGATCTTCCGTAAAAATAAATGATTAATGTCTGAGACTTCCTTCGGGCTACTAACATTAACTTCCAATCACAATCATCACCACACTGATATTATGCTACGCTATCTCCAAGAACAAATGAAATTAGATTGTTTAATCTATTATACATTAAGTGTCATATCCAGGCCCTTTCAAGCGCACTGGCAGCCTCTATACCATCCATTGGCAATATCCGTGAAATATCTTCGCCAAGAAAGGCAGACTATTGTATATCCTAGTAGATCAAGATATAGATTATCTATCAAATGCTAAGATAGAATGGCAGTTAATCGATACAAGACTTATAGTGTGATCTGAACTGTTTTGGCCATACTAGGAACTCCAGCAGCCGTTAACGCGAAGAGGTAATAATATCCAGGGATCAGTATGCCACTGTCAGCTGGAAGTTGGAGGCTGTAACCTTGTCCATTTCTCTGAGGATTGGAAATAGGAATTCTTCTCTGATCACTATTGATTGAATGCGTAGAACTACCCATGCGAATCAGAGAAAAGGCCATGCCGCTGGTTGCCTTGGGCATGACAACAGTGATGCCCCCACCGACGGGAACTCGATAAGATGAGAGCGAAGATATAACTGGACGCGTTGCTGGAGTGTTATCTGCGTTGAACAGGTAGGGAGGGGTGAAAATTTGACCATCAGCATGGTTCACTGCCAAATTGCACTTAGCAGCTGATTTACCAGGCGCGCCAACGTAGCAGAGTCCACCACCACCACTAAACACTGTTCCGTCAGGAAGTAGTAGAGATACGGAATGATAGTTCCGCGCAACTGCTGCAGAAGCGAGTCGCGTCCAAGTCTTCTTAACAGGATTGAACATTTCAGCAGCTAAGATACCGGCCGTGTCAGTAAAAACGTGTGCAGTTCGCTGACCACCAGTTACAACCACAGTACCATCTGGTAGGACTACACCATTACCGAATGCCCTTGGAGCTGACATATCTGCAACACGCTCCACTAATGCTGGCTCGTTTACGTTTTTGATTGTAGTGATGTGTGATCTGGCCGTGGCCGGGCTGTTGTCGTAATATTGAGTTCCACCTGTGCTGAAAATTTTACCAATATCATACATAACATTGATGCCACACATAGCATCGGCGTCATCACGAGTTGCTGCTTCAACCACCGAGCCCTGACCAGAGGTACCATACCAGTGTTGTTTTTTGCTAGGTCCAGCTTGAAAGACGGAGCCGTTTTTCCATCCAAAAAGCCAGGCATGATTATCCTCTCTCCAAATCCCTTCGCGGTCGGTAGTCAGCATAACATCAACCGACGCTTTGGGAAGCAATGTCCATGTGTTCGTAGCAGGATTATAAACCTCGCCATTCTTTCCTCCTCGTTGGCCAGAGTAAGAGCCACCAATGGTGAAGACTTGACCATTCGAGAGTGTCGTTGAAGTCTGGTACCCTCGAGCCACTTTCATGTTTGGGCCTCGAGTGAATTCATTAGTAGCGGGGCTATAGATGCTTGTTACTTCTGCGTTAGAGCCACCAGTAATGATGATTCGACCATCAGCCAAGGCACTACAGATACGCTATTAGTATGGGATAAAAGAGTTCTGGGCAGAGTCTTAAACATCAAGAGCTGTCTTGGATTCTTTAGGTTGTTTAATTTATAACAGTGAGGTTTGACATACCTGATTCCTGGGCAGAACATATCATGCTTAGTATTAGAAACCTGGCGCTCTGAAACAGTGTGTGTGTTGAAATTATAATCGGCAAATTGAGTACTGGAATTGTGGCAATTAGTAACTGCTTTCTATATATAGCTCAAGATATGAGGGGCACTATGCGTTGGGATAGATCTCCGTCACTTTGAAATAACATCGGATTCTGTTGAGAAAATCCAGTTACAAGGTGGAGAAACATGTAGGGCCATAACTTACTATCCAGCAGCACCACCAAATGTAGTGGATCCCCAGGCTGAGAATACAAGCATTCGAAATGAATCTGGCACCTGCGGTACAATATAGGCTGCAACAGGGATTACAGGAAGCTGTATTATGTCGGACCACTTTCCAAGTGTTTTTTCGTTACCGGCGACATTGAGACGAATGACATCAAATCTCTTGTTCGTGACCCAAATTAACATGGCGGAATCGTCCTTGATATGGCATACAGAATTGACATTGTCGAAAACTGCTTTACTACAGCCTTTAGTTGTGGAGCACAAGTTTGCGCAGGCAGTGATAGAAGCAATATTTTTGATTATCTTGCTACTTGCGCCTTGCAAGTCTGTACTATGACAGAGATTATAATTGGCCCCACTCTTTGCGCCATATGTTTTGCTAGAATATGGGCATCGAGCGATTATCGTGCCTTGAACGTCGATGTTGTTGAGGTTGATAACGTCATATCGTGTGTGGGCAACCCATGTCAATTCTGCTGCAGCGCCTTTGATATGGCAGGCAAATGCTCTTGTGTCAAAGACAGCCTTTGTGCATGAGGGATTTTGACTACACTTAAACCTCGAGCGTTAGCATTTAGCATACAGAGATCCTGAAGGCGGGTAAAGGACTTGGAGACAGCTCTGAGGAGAGGTAATACTCCGCTGGTACTGAAGTAAGAGGATTTTGGATACGGAAATCTGCGTACTAATTTGACACAAGCGGTGGTGGAAGCAATCTTTTTGTGCAGTACCAGAGTGGTACCCCGATAGTCTGTGTCAGGACAAATGGTAAATTTCGCACCATTAACATTAGTATAGCTCGTTTCTATTACTGGGACCGGACAGCTGATCAACGCAATTGAATTTTGGATAAAGACAGTAAAGACAAGAGCCTTGAAGAAGGAGAAAGTAGCCATGATCGGCAAAAGAAAGGCAGAAGCAGGAAATGATATTATATCCCGTCGTCAGATATCTACACCTAGACTCACACTGCTGAAATAGAGAGGTGAGGTGAGGTGAAGAGCGCTCATTCTGGAGAACAGCAGGAGTATTAAAGGCCCTCCATATCAGGAAGAAGCACCCACTATTGTGCTAGTTGCTTTCTGCACTGTGTGTTTTGACGAGATAGTTGTGGCGCGTCAAATCCATTACGGTGGGAATAAACGGGGTTTGGCTTGGGCGACTGAGAGCTTCCCCACTACTTTTGACCAAAAGAAACAAGTACACGGACAGCGTACAGTATCGAGCAGGGTTTTTGCAGTTGCTACTGCCATCTTTGCGTTGCCCGTGTAAACGAGTGTAAACGAATAGTCGTTTACACATATTTAAAATTACTAAGGGGCATCGCCAAGAATGGATCTACTCCGTGTTTGTGGGTCCACTATTTCTGACAGGATTCGACCCGCGCGGTAACTCCACTATTATGGAGCTTCAATAAGTTATGAACTTGATTGAACTAACGATTATTTGCTGAACTCGCAATTTGAAGCTTTATTTTAAAAGTATTATTATTAACATTATTGTTAAGAAGACTACATATCTACATATCTACAATTTGCGTAGCCTTCGTAGCGTTATACACCGAACAGCCCGACGATGCGGAGCCGAACCTTCGTAGTACTTCCCTGTTAATCGGCCGTTGGAACTCTGAAACGGTTTCCTAGCCGGCAAGTAGGAAAACTTATACTCAGATCCCAAGAGCTCGGCTAACATAGGTCTGGAATTGTACATGGTCCGGAAGGCGGCAGGAACGTGTAGCGCTTTGTGGCTTTGCCTGAACATCCGATGATATTTGTGGACTACTTGGTATCTATCTGACCACCAGAAACCAATAAAGATGCAGATGGCATGTTTCCGGCCAAGAAAGTCTACTCGATCGGTACGGCCCTTTCTTCCCCCTTGTAGTTAAGACCAAAGGCAACGCTCCCTTCTTAATCAAGATCCGGCCCGTACATATTATCCTCTATCATAATATAGGTTGGTTGGCTGGCAGGGAAGGGGTAGCGCCGCGACTTCTAGCGAGAACACTCACTCATCCTTGCTGGATACTGACAGGCTTAAGAGTCCTACGGTTACTTTGTAGGAACTGCATTCAGAAGCCTACCAATATTGGCCTGCGAAACTAAGCAGATAGGGGTCCTTAAGCTATTCAGTCGAAAAAGTAGTAATGGTGAAGCTCACTTTGATCCAATAGTAGAGAGTGGAGAAGTATCAGTATCAGTATCATATACCCATGGGCTTGGTAGACTCGCAGCAAACAGTGAGATTTGTCCCAAGGAATAAAATGGGACGATCGTGTACTGTAGATGCTCAAAGTAATCAAGTATAGCCACCCGCTAGCAGCCACCAAATAGGAAAGTGCGCCGGTTTGGAAGGATCAGAGGATCAGACGCAGTCCGTGAGTGTCGTGATCTATGTGAATTGTGAAGTCCGTGTACATACAGCATCAACACAGCAACAACAAGGCACGTCAAATGCGGCGTAGTTTAGTCACTTCTTGGCACAGGTCCAAGTAAGGGCACCACAAATACAATTTCTACACGTTCCCAACCGAGATACAAGTTATTACTTGTGCATTTTGCTTATCGATTTCAAATCTAATGAAATGAACAGATTCTAGAACCTGCCTAGCATGAAATTTCGAGCTGAGTTCACAAAAGCTCTGGAACAAATATCTTCTCGGACTCTTGGATATGGTAATGGTGTACATCACGTCTCATCAAGTCGCAATGCTAGAAAAACTTTCTATTAATTGAAGAAACAAGACATTTGTAAGGCAGTGTTGGGAGCACTAATTAGGGTTGATAACATCATGGCAAAGAAAGGCGCTCCTCATGATAGATTGAGATTTTACTTGGTAGGTTTAAAGGAGAAAAACAAACTCACTTGGAACGACCCGCAAATTAGAATTTAGTGGATTGCACTCCATCGCTCCTCAAAGTGGGCCCGACCATACGTTAATATAGGGGATATCTATGGCGCTGTCAGATTTCGTGAAGATGGTGTTGTTAAAGATTAATAATAGGGTATGGAGACTTTATGACTATAGACTTGAGCGCTCTCGTTCTAGACAGAAATATCCGCATTAAAATTTGACCTTATCAAAAGTTCTCCGAGTTTAAGCGATGTGCAGAGCAAAGCTACTTCAGCTTGTTTCGACGTTAGACCTTTTGAACATGGATTCTTCACATCCTGTACTAGTTTTTATCTTTTAATATTCTTCGTTGATTACCTATATACGGCTTTCTGGTCTCGCGTACCGCTGAGAATGTCATTTAGCACGCACGGCCCGAACCGCTGATCTTGTCTCGTCAGCCTATCAGTATGAAGAATAGTGATCCTAGTTGGCGTAAGGCATTACTTTTGCGATATACTTTGTTGAAAATTTCCGGTGTTGGGATGCCAAGATGATGATCTTCAGCTGCGTATAAAATACTAATTGTCTTTAAAAGGCTGAACATATTTCAACTGAAGTCAAAATGTGGTATGAGCAGCAATCGATCGTGGGCAACGAATTAGCTTACATATAATCAAAATTGAAAGACTGAACTAAACTGGCGAGAGTACAAAGCGAGTCGACATCAATTGATATCGATTTTTGGTACTAGGACGAGTGCTAACAAGAGGACTACATTGATCTTTGAAATTTTTGGGATAGCGCATTCTAGTGCTTTAGTTCAAGTGGGAAGGGCAATTTGCAAATTTCTCTGTCCACTATCTTAGACGCCCAGGAATGAGATATTTCAATTTCATTTTAACAACATGTTTTTGTTTACTATGTTTGGATGGAGTTTGTATTTCCATCGAGAAGTTATATAACATATTAGGGGTACAGTGGCATGGCGAAATAGATCTCTAGAACTTGTAAATTTTGCAAAGATTCAAATGTCTGTCACATTTGGATGCATTGAATATACTGCTACCTAGCACTGCACAGTAAACCAGGTATCATATAACGCTATCTTGTCATAATAGTTATTACATTCGCTAATCATAATATTAGTCTTAATTTCTATATCCACAAAATAAGTTATAACAATTCTGCACCTCGCTGTATGTTCGTTAAAATCCTTATGAATCTCCCCTGATTGCACCAAGTAATATCCAGATTCCTCCATATTACATTCGAAATCTTGTCGGTTTATTCCGATACAACCAAGAGTCTATGAGTTTGACTTAATACTGTCAGGTCCTATGCTTTGTACAATGTGTCCAGGAATACAGTGGTAAGCTCCACAACAATACTCTTGTTTGGTAAACTGCCAGCAACACCGTAGAGAGCAGCGCTGTCACCTTTGCTCTTTCCTTTAGCGCCTGCTCCAGCCGCTATTCGATCCCTCTCTTTTGCTTTCTCGTCTTCGACGCACTCAAACAGATCGCTGAGGAATTTATCTTGCACCTTGGTAATGGGTAGCGTTACGGCAACGTGCATTGCAGGGGGGTTCTGAAGTGAGTTCAGATGCCATCCCTTAGCAGTAAGAGCATCCGCAATATCGTAAATATCCAACGTAGATGATGTCCACGCAACAACTGATGCGATTGGGCTACCAAGAATTTCCAGATCAGGATGTTCGTGAATAGCACGGGCAATTCGTTTAGCTGTACCTACGATAGACTTACACGAGTTGATGTACCCGTCTTCACCAACACTCATCATACTGGCCCAACATCCAGCAATGAGAGCTCCAGCACGAGAACCAGCAACTCCTGGAGAAGCGTACACACCGCCAGACCAGCTTGGATCAATAAAATACTGGTAAGCACGAAGCTCTGGAGTACGGTACATACAAATGGAGGAACCCTTTGGTGCAAAGCCATATTTGTGGGTATCGCAGCTGATACTGGTAACTCCAAGATGTCTAAAGTCGAATATGGGGGCATGAAAACCGGACTTTTCCAAGAATGCAACGATGAAAGATCCCAAGCAGCAGTCAACATGAAGAGGGATCTTGTACTTGACAGCTAACTTGGAGATAGATTCGATATCGTCCATGATTCCATGTGGAAAATTGGGTGCAGATCCGACAAGGAGTACAGTGTTGCTGTTGATCAGACGACGCAATTTGGAAATGTCGACCTGGTATGTTGGAGCGGGACATTCGACAAGCTGAAGCTTAATTCCGAAGTAGCTGCACGCCTTACGAAAAGCAGGATGGGCTGTCTCTGGAATCACCCTAAGACAAAGTTAGCAGAAATATGTGATCATGACATAAGGTAAATTTACATTTCCGGCTTGGTCACACCCCGTTCGACACGCGCCTTCTCTCGGGCACTCAGAGAAGCCATAAGAATCGACTCAGTTCCGCCGCTGGTGGAGACACCAGCAGCATTGAGGGGAGCGTTGAAAAGACTCAATACCATTGCCACAATCTCAGCCTCCATTTTTCGAACACCAGGGAAAACATCCGGATGAATAGGATTAGATACCGTGAATGCACCATAGGCTTGTGTTTGAAGATCTAGCAAGCTCTCCTCACCATGATACACAGCACCTGACACACGTCCATCCTCCCAACGGGTGTGCTCTAGTGCAGACAAGTGCTCCAGCTCACCAAGGACAGCTTCATCAGTCCATCCTATCTTTGGCAGATTAAGATAACGAGTTATTTCCGGACCCGAAGGTGCCAGTTTTGACTGTAATTTGACCGTAGCATCTGTAACCTGTCCTTGCACTTTGGATCGTACAGCTGGAATTGCCAGAAAGTATCCAAAAACAGTAGAGGCGATAGACTTGTATATCTGGACAACTGAACCAGCGATTCCACGACCTCTAACTTGAAGGAAGACTTGCTTAGTCTTCCTTAAGATAAATAATGTGACGAGGACATTGCGAAGGCTAAGATTGCATGATCAGTCTGGATGCTCTCGATCGATTCAGGAGATAATGCTTACATGGCGAAGCTCAAATTAACTCTGTGATTCCCACTAATATGTGTAGAGATGTTGAGATCAGAAAGAGCTTGTATTGCCTGCGTAAGGCCGTGTTTTTGTAACATGCTTACTACGATCCCGTATTCTAGTGGATAGAACCAGAGAATGCGATTTATCAAGAACTCTAGTAAGATAGAAACGGTTTGCGTGAATAGATTAGGATGTGAAGAAATGTTTTTGCGAGGTTGTTAGTTAACTAGGTTTTGACATCGAGTGCGACTAGAACTCTATATCGCATCCGTCACATTTTCGGCTTTCAGCACGTGGATATAGGCCAACGGCCGGCGGAGGAAAGGCTAGAAGGTTGATGGATGGAATGGAAGCGGACGCGGACGGAAACGCGGACGGGACACGGGCGAGGGTACAATAGCGGCCGACAAGGCGATCCCACCCGCCAATGGATGAATAGTGGGAGCTTAAACTACCAAACAGCTCCAAGTCATGCGAGATACGAATCAGTGGGTTTGGAAAGTAATGCTCTATTTTGTGTAGTGAAAATAATGTAAGAATTGGCGTTAGGATACAACTGTTTTATTCCGAGCACTTTAATTATGCATTGCTATAAGTTTGGCTTACATGGTTTATGAGGGATATTCTTACGCGAACAATGCAATTGAATCTTTTAAACAGTGCCGTTAATCAAACCGCCTTGATGGTAATTTTGATCATACCTAGAATCAGATATTTCTATTTATGTATTATTTCTAAGTTCCACAGCAAAGAAAAATGATGGGATTTCTGCAAATAATTAGACAGTTATTCGCATGCGCGCCTTAATCACAGATATCGGGATAGCTATCATAGACAATGTGTTTAGTGATGTGGAATTTGCGTCAAACTCCACTCTTTGCAAAGCATGTAGGTTGTGTATTCCGAGACCTTCAATAAATTGAACACATTCCTCAAAGTGCGCTGCGACTTGTGCTACTCCATGACTGTCGTCCGAAAGAGTAAAGTTTCCACCCAACTTCATGTACTCCTATCCGAGATTGAGTTAAGAGCTAAACGTAATAAGTATCAAAGAAAGTCATACCTCGCAGATAACTCTTCCGGGATATGGCTCCGACAGACCTTTCCTCAGAGCACTCGTATTGATCTCAAGCAGTGCTTTTTGTTCGACAATAATTTTCAAATTCCGCACGATTCTCATCCATACCCCAGCCCAAATGCGCAAGTCTCTCGTAGGATCCGAACTGAGCAATTTAATCAAATCGAAATGACCTACAACTCGTGGTTGGAGACTCGTCAACATCTCAAGCTGTGCATCAAAATAGTCCTCATACAGCTTCTCTTCTATTCCACCGGATGACTGTTTCGCTTTCTCGAACAATTCTAATCCCCAGTCGATAGGGATCTCATGGATATGGTGAACTGATCCAATAAAGAAGTCTATTCTAGGATCTTGAGCATACCCTAGGATGAAATTTGTATCGCTTCTACGAATCCACTCCCCTTCGAACCCAACGAGAACTTTAATTTGGCCTCGATATTTTTCTCGGAGCCTTAAAGCCTCCAAAATGTAGAGCTCATGACGTGCAGGCAAGTCTTTGATCGTGTATTGCGCAGCAGCCTAATACACCTATCAGTAATATGTCTATTATGTTTGATTTGGGTGAATACTTCTTCCGGATACAAATCTCTGTCGTTTGTTCGAGGCATATGTTCAGTAAAAGCGAAGTGACTCATATCCTTTGATATTGCTGTTTTCAGGATATCCTCCAATTGATCCTGGGCGTGAGTCAAACAGAATTGCCCAGAATGAGTGTGCATTGAGAACGCCATTGTCCTACGTAGCTATTTTCATAGATATGATTTGGGAAGTAGGTTTCCAAACTTTACTTTATTGTGCCAAAACGACTATTTGAGCTAGTTGTTTTGTCACGGGGCCGCTCCCACCTAGTGAAAACACCAAATTTCCACACTAGCCTTTAAGGATTTGAGTTATGACTCTTTTATCACGTTATATTTATACTCTGTATCAATAAAATACAATTGCGTTCAAATGTACAGATGGCAGCTGCAATCTTTTTTCTAACCGCGGAAGCATCTATTATATTGCCTTTCTTCTGATGCCTCCTGGTCTAATTTATTTATGTACAATGTATAACTCGGCCCCAGAATTCTCATAAACCATCCCGTTTTTAGAGATCACTCTACCTAGCCCTTTGTGAATTTCAGCTTGGAATGGCTCGAAAGGAACGCTTTCACCATCAATACTAATGAAGCCACGAGGTTGGTTTCTTGGAGTAATGCGATAGGCGAGAACTTTCTTATATTCAACCGAATCCCTTCCAAAGAATGTTTTCTTATAGACAGCATCCAACTGACGAATAGACTCTCGGCGATTAATGTTTCCATTCAAGCACACCAGGTCCATGTACCCATCACTGGGCATTGCAGCAGGGAAGAATTGAGCATCTTCACCAACATAAGCCATCTAGACACAAATTAGAAAGTTCATCAACAGCCGCTCTCAGCAATACTGACATTCCCACAATATAGAGAACCAAGATGGTCGTAAGAAATCTTTTCCCAATCTGGAACATCGTCGTTTATAGTCCCATACTTCAATTCGGGAAGACCTTGGTCAAACTCGTCTGGCAGATCAGACTTTTGTTCTCCCATCTGAATGTTCGCTGCCTTCATTATGAGTTTTTCATTTTCTGCCGATTGGCTTTTACGGCAGATATTGTAATGGTGCCTGATAGCATCCTTATCACCAATTGCAACCTTAACGGCAATATCCGCTGGGTATACTGTCTTCTGGAGCAATCTAGTAAAGAAACCCAAGAAAAATCTTGCAGATCCAATCCATCTCATATGTTCTGTTGCAAGATCAGTCTCCGCTGTCATACCTAAGGCTTGTGACAAGAAGCTGAGATAACGATCTTCTCCTTGCGTAATAGATATCAGGTCTAGTGGCATTGGCACACCTTTGATGATAGCAAGAGTTGCTCTGCTCACTGACCCGGTACCGTTCAGATTGAAACTTGCGCCGTTACCAGTCCCACAGGGTATATGTGCCACTGGGACGGTGTTGAGAGCTTTTCGGGCATCTGAACGACTTCCTAAGCCGTTAAAAACTTCATGAATAAGACCATCACCTGAACAAACCACAACTAAATCATAGGCGTTGATGTCCATCATCGCCACTATCTCTTTTCCTTCTTCTTTGCGAGTTGTTCTCTCAACATCAATTATCCAACGAGAGGCTTTGAATATAGGTTCTACATGTTGACTATAAAGCTTCTCCGTCTTACCCTTCCCACTAAAAGGGTTCAACAAAACTTTGGCGCGTTTCTGCCGGTTGAGATCAACAGGATATACTTTTTTCAATAACGCTTCGATCCACAAGTCGATGGATGGATCCTCATTAGGCTCTGGACCCGAAGAAGTGTGTTTTAGAGTATATGTCAACTTTGCAGGCCGGATTGAATCTTGTGTTGACATGAGAGTGTATTCAAGTACAAGCTGGCTGTTGACTATCTCGGCCCAAAGAATGTCATAGAACGGGATTTGATGCGTCTTCTGGGAGCCTGCGTTGATAAATTAGCCTTGTGAATAGCACCCTGTTTCCTCCATACTTGCAGTCGGTAAGTACAACACTCAAACCGCACCCAGTCCTGGCTGAATACATCTCGTCTGCGCATGTTTAAGATTACATATATTGAACGCCATTCATGGAATATTGACTAACCATTGACGATGAGCGAACTCGCGTCTAGAACAAGTGAGATATGCTGACTGACATAGAACGTGTCTTTGGTAGCATGGAAGTCTGGTATAGAAGCTGGTTTGTCTTCGTCGGCTACCCAATCCAGTTTGTCGCTGGGATCAGTGGATTTGGGCATACTGCTGGGTAAAAAGGTTGAGAGCGGTTCTGAGCTGCGTTTGTGATCGTAGGGCTCGGTACATGCTCAGTATTCACAATGATCATATAATTTTGATAATTTAGATTTTTGGAACGAATGAACCTGAGGCAGTATCCTCTCATATGCAGGCAATGTCTAATTCCTCTTGCTCAATTACGAGAAAGCTTCACATGACACTTCTGGACAATGGTTTCAGTGACATATCCACCAAAAAGTGGGCCAGAGCCCGCCCGCGCCCGTTTCCCGTATCCCGCGTCCAGCATCCGCGGTCCACCCCACTAAACGACAAGACATTCTGAGACTTACATACAACAGAATCTAGAACGCTTCCACAGCGTGAATATTAATATAAAGGGGTTTCATATTTGATTGAAACATACTGGCTGCAGGCTTTGGCTAAGAATGAGTTCTTTGCACTTGGGATTTCGGTGGAGTTTTAGTGAACACCCCAAAGCATATCCGGTCTCTGAACTCTTACGTAGGCTTTGAATAGATTATAGCCACCATGGGTGGCAAAGTAACTGGATCTTTAAATTTACTATCATTGCACCCAAAATAAGCTGGATTTAGATCGGACATACTGAAAGCTATTTATAGTGTCACCAGTTAAGCATTGAGACTTTAAATTGTTGCGGTGTTAACTCAGAAGCAATTTCTATTTGTTGTGTTGATAATGCCAGATATAAAACTGTGAGTACTTAGTCAACCCGTGTAGGTTGAGATAGTTTTTGAAATTAGACACGTACAAACACGGCACTTTACCACGATAACCCCAGGCGTAAGAGCTTACCATAGACACTCATACTAAACTAGTTTGGTGGTAACTCTTTATTTGATTTTCACTTCTTTTCAAGCAAGGAAACTAATACGGGAAGGATATGTGTTTCACATGATTGGATTATTTCAGGCCAATGCTATCTACTTAAAGAAGCCGCATCTATCACGCTTCTCATCATAGTATCGGAGTATATATATCATGTGTCTTATCTTGGTCTGCGGGAATTTCCGTTGATACCAAACCAGCCCACCATGAGTAGAAATGGCACATAGCAAAGAGCCACGACAGCTTCGAATATGAGAGAGCTGAGAGAACAACCTTAATAAGTTTCCTTGACTGTAGAGATTGAATTACGTACTTTGTCATATTATAGGGTGGGTTCGCGTGCTCATCAGCCTTCAACGCTTGCATGACTAACAAGAAAATGATGCCAAAAGTCTGACCGCCCATCCAGCCCATGGCGCTGGTCAACTCAGGTTGAATAGGATAAGTCATGTCTACGAGCCACTCTAATACAATGGGCATAAGGGTGAACGAACTGCCTCCTAATATTGCCATGACGACATACGTGAAGGCTTCTGACTGGCCAGGCGTCCATATCACTAACATATATGTGATGCTAATCAAGGGTCCAATGAACTTGCAGGCTGTCATTGACTTTTCGTATTTGCCGATAATAGGTGAGATGCAGGCAGCAGCAAAGAGGCCAGTGGCAATTAAAACAGCCCCATAATATCCTGCCGTGGTGTTTGAGATACCATATGGTGCATATATCTGAGAAAGTAGAGTAGTGAAAGCGTTGAAGAACCCGACAAACACAGAGAACTGTATTCCACTTGTGAGTAAATGAAGACTGGATAAGAGGAAAAGACGTACACCTGCGGTTGCTATCCACACAGCTGGAGATTTGGAGACAACGAGAAAGGCCTGGCGGAGCGGCAGCCTATCTCCCTCAATCTTAGGCCCAGATGGTGTAGGTGGTGCTCCGGGAATGAAGAAACTCGTGAAACCAATGATGCTAGCCTAATTCGTTAGCCTAATGGCAAAATGCGCCTCTATGAGTATAGTACCATAACAGCTAGGAGAATTGCCAGAGTTGGAAGCCCCCCTTTATTTGGTGCTATCAGTGGCCCAATAATCTGACCTATCTATAATATCATTATCATTGATTGTCCCAAACATGAGGACAAATTCCAGTGAAGTTGCTACTGTGGGACCTTTTCAGGAAGATGTAGTATCGATTGGTACTTACAGCTGCACCAAGAGCATTTGCCAACGACATCAAAGCGGTTGTGCTAACTCTTGATTTTGGAGAGAACCAAATATCACTGTAATGAGCAGGGCTAATGACGGCGATTGGTGCAAATATACCAATGACGACTTGGCCCCCCATGACTACACTGAAACTCCGAGAGATCGTTCCTGCATATCGTATCCAGCTACCAATGCAAAGACCCAAACTTCCCAATATTAAATTGAACTTCATACTTCTATGATGACTTATCCAGACTACCGGCCTACATGATATTAGTCAGCTTAGTCTTCTACACGAGAACAAGAGAAGTGCATGATCTCGGAGCAGGGGTTTGCTAACATGCAACAAGCAGCTAAGCATGCTGCGTAGACAATGCTAAGCAAATTTATTGATGCAGTGGAAACATTGAAGTACTCCGTGGTGACGGAAGGAATGGTGGAATAGGCAATCCACTATATTTCCGAATTTGATCAGATATCAACTATTCTGTCCTACCACGAGTACGCGGAGATGTTTAGGGAAACTTACGTTCCAGCTGGTTAACATAGTGAGAGCCACGATCTGAGAGAGGCCGATATATCTCCGTTTGTAGACTCGATAGCTAATGGCAATGTATCCCACTTCAACCTCCGAGCCATGGTTGAGAGTACTAGTAGTAACACATTCGTTGTCTTTGGGCAATTCTTCTACTGTGCTTAAACTCTGAGTGGCTATGTGCTCGAGGCTTATTTCGACTGCAGGTGCCATTCTAGTCGAATAAATGTTTAATAATATCAGCTTGGAGGTTTTGACAGAAGCAATCAATCTTCAGCCCTCATGTTAGGTTATAAAATATTACCGAAAAAGACCTGTATTGTAGTGTAGTGACAGTTATATGTTAAAACCGAATTCTCTGGTTCCTATTGATCAGAGGCTACACAAAATATTATGTGATGTTGGATCTTGATTAGACGGGCGTCCGCTGAGCCCGTGTCCGTCCAAGGATTGCGAAGCTCTATCGCATGCTTTGCCACTAGCTTCAAACCCCACAAACATATGTACTATTTTAGTAATAATTTCATCAGACAATGGGTTTGGAAAGGCGGAGCCTTGTGGTATTGAGCATTATTGGTGCTTGCGGGTTATTTTCAGACTATTACTTATCTTCGCATAGTTGAAGTTGACCACCATGAGATGAGATAAAAGTTTTGACGATCAGATATTTGCCAAATTGGCGCATTTAATCATAAGATTGAGACCACCAACCAGAAGGGAAAAGATTGGAGTAGTTTTATGGATGAGGGGATAGGTATGTGCATGGAATTATTCCTCATATGGTGGCTGTTAATGGTTTTCCTTATTTCCTACTACTCCCGATGATTCGTGTTGAGACTCTAATGGGGCTATCGCATCCACTACTACTGGCAGGAACACCAATGGATAATCGTTTTTAGCGCCGGGTGCCGTAGATTCTGGCCTACACCTCCGCTTTAGCTGGACTATAGACCTTTGTATTACACAGAGTCCGGGGAAGACACTGAGGTGAGGGGAAGTGGAGATAGACAGAAAAGATCCTCGTGAAGATCCTGGGGTTATTACGAGGAGTCTGTGACAATACTATACTCTTATTCTTTGATTCGCCCGGGATAATTAGATGGCCAGTATGAAACAATACTCTTTACGCTGCTCCTCAAAATTACTGGATTTTGGAACCAGAGTGACAATGCAGGAGAACTTATCATATAGTGGGACTCCATGTGAAGTCCAGTGCCCTTGCCAATGAACCTGGTTCAGCCTCATTTTGATATAACTTTAGCTGCGAACGGCTTAGGACTTCACGGAGGCTGAAGGAAACACCAGAAATTACATTTATTTAATAATAGACATATTTCATAAATTACTGCAATAAAATGAATGACAACTTCAGACCCTGCTAACACCAGATTCCCTTGACCGGGTTTTCCCGTAATCTGTCGTCTTCTTATCGAAACTTCTTCGGACAAAGGGCCATACTAGCAAGGCGAGGAAAGCCAGAGCAAGATCTAAAAGAACATTATCCCTCGGACTCTGACCGCGCATATTGTTTAGTATCAGTGAGGAATCAAAGTCGGTAGTGATGAAGAAGTTTCCCTTATCCACACCAGATATTATGCCTTTAGCGATTGACTCGGCAGATGGTGTCTTCTTTACTATTTTTGCGTCTGAAATATTGCTTCCTTCCATTGTTTTGGTTAGCTCTGGCTTTGTAGCCTGCTCTGCCAGGAAGGAGTCCGTAATAAATGTTCCCGGGAATGCAGCATGGACTTGATATTGAGATGTATCTCCATACATTAACAATTCCTGACGGAGGCTGTCCGCGAATGTGCGAATCGCTGCTTTGGGTGGGGAATACGCTATATAGCCAGGGATAGCCACAAGTGCTGCAGCAGAAGACACAAAAATAACATGCCTGGTGCAGGTGGGTTTAGGAGAATGGATCCAGAGCTGCAAAACTCGCTGAGCTATGTAGACGGAAGTGAAATAATTAAGATCAAGGCAGGTTTTGAGGCTTTCCGGTTCCAGGTCGGCAAGAAATCCTATTTGTGAAGGATTGGTTCCACCAGCGACACATATAAGGATGTCTGGCACTATTCCCAGACTCTCGAGCGCGCTGGAAACCTGTCATGTCATAACGGAGTCAGCAAAATAGCTAACAGAAAATAGATTGTTCAAATCAAAGATCACACGAACAGCTTTTGCGTCACACAAGTCAATGCTGATAATATCGACTTTGGTATCAGCTTTGCGGTGTGATAAAACCACCTTCTTGGCTTCTTCCAATGTCTCTCTTCCTCTAGCAGCAAGAATAATATGGGCACCTGAAGGATTAGCAAAAGTCCACGATCTTTTGAATGTTCCCTAAACGGACCCTTCTGAGCTAATTCGATGCCCATTGCCAGTCCCAAGCCTCGCGAACCACCTGCAATGAGGACATACTGTGTTAATTCATTAGTTGAGTTTTGAGGCACAAATGGTTCTGGAACTATTTTGTTTGACTTACAAGGCCCTCAACTTTTAAATGTGACGGCATATTTGTTGTCCTATGCTGTGAGCAGATAGAGTGACGCTTACCAGACTTCAAGCATTGGCTTGCGGTCGAGCTTCCGGAATTTGAGGAAGGTGATCACTTTCAGTCCATAGCATAAAGACGATTCAATTAAGAGCTTCTGATAACAGCGGTAACCAAGATGAGACGCAGACCCATGTTATAATGCGTGCCAAGAGTGTCAGTCTAACAACGGAAGCGGGCGCGGATGGATGACCTTACGAAGTCCCTTTCCGCTTAACAAACCCGAATGGAGATACCGGCAACTATAAAGTAGGTTGATTGGCACGTGTCGCGAGTGCACTATTCACTATCTTCCCTTCCAACTGAAACTCCAGGGATAATTATATCATACCTCAACGACATCTCGGGCGTGCGAAGTGTATTAGCGCCACCTACTACTGTCACCACCATTGCTTGGCTTGTACGCCTATCCTCCCAATGCTTGCGAATTCGTTCACTATATATTTATTTATTGGTTTTTTCTCCGTGGTTGTGACTGAAAGTAAATGCTTCAATCATATCCCACGCTGCACGAGCCTCCGTTCCCACTTCCCGAAGCTTGTTCTTCTCGAAAAAGACAAAGATCCATTTCGAAATACTCTGGCTCCTCTCAATAGCCTCCACATGATCATAAACAACTGGATAAGACTGTGCTAGACAGGAACAAGAATACCTGGATTAGCTGAATGCTGGACACGTACAACTGGGATGGCGTGTTTGAAACGAGCATAGATTAGGTTTGAGTAGCGGCGCAGTTAACTGTTAGTTTAGGAACAGCGAGAAAGGTTGCCACGCCGTTAGATGGATCGAACGAGCACGGTATAATATTACTCCATCGGTAGAAAGAAGATAATGTAACTTTGGTACTAATAGTATATGTAGAGCCTTGGGCCTCAATTACGATAGTTGTTGAGTTAACCAAGCTCACATATCCTCCATTTGGACAATTACAGGAATAGATTGCGGAAGATTTCTCAAAAAGGTCATAACGTGTTCTTGAATTGCTATCACAGAGACAATGATTGAGGATTTGTCTAGTTACATCTCGCCTTTAAATGTTAGAGTATATAACAAGAGCTAAGTTTCATAATCAACATGTCCATGGTGCAATCGATCAATCCTTCCTGCTCATCGAGAGATCATATACAATAATATATGTATTTGCTAAAACTATCCTTATACTGACGTCGTGGTATTTGATGAATCATAGTAAGCCTGTCGGTGGGAGAAAGTCGGAAGGTAGTCGGTACTGCTACACCGTCGATACAATAGTATCCTACAACGTGTTGAAACAATGGCTATGTTGCCGTATTGAAAAACAGAGTTAAACTTGCTTCACTAGTCGTGAGACACACAAGTGTATTTGTCAATCAGCACTTCAGAGTATCACCCTAGGGCCGCAAAAGCGCTCGAAGATCCCTTAGATGTAACAAGCAGCGATCCGCGAAAAATTTGGTAGCCTGACTTGCACTAGTAGTTCAGACGCCGTCAAACGTGGCTTCAATATCAAAGTATTGTTGGCTACCATCAAACATTTGGAATTCGAGACCGTAATCGGGCCATTGGTGACTCTTGCCTCCAATTTCCATCAAGCTTGTGTCGCAGTCATTCAAATTATCCACTTCATCGTACTGTAAGAGCAGATCCGATCCTGAATCCCATTTCTCATTTGCCAAGAGAGCCGATGTTCCTCGCGCTCCTAGATCTACCTCAGGGCTAGTAGATTCGCTGGCCGCCTACCAGGTTAGTAACAAGTTTGGGGGATGTCCAATAGGAAGCTTACCTGTTCCGAATCTCTAGTCAAATTTGTCATCATATGTGGGAATGAAATCTCTATATCTTTGCATAGGCTCCGCGCCAGAGCATCCGAAGATCTGAGACCTTTCATGAACATGATCATGAATATTGTTCTTTCCTTTAACTCTAGGTTTTCTTCTGAATCCAGTAATTCGGCGTGGACACTGAGTGCATTATAAACACAAAAGGCGGTACATGGGTGAAACTTGGTGGACGTTAGTCAATTACAATTATCTTTGCCATCATGATGAAACTCACTGTCCGTAGATTTTGCTGAATAGCGTTCTTTAGGAGGATACTAATACTAGAAGCTGCACGAAGACAGAGACTTCTACACTGTGATGCGTATTGCCGAGCAGTTGGAGAAGAGAGCTTTTCTAGATGACGAAGCATCATACGTTGTACACACAGTGTCGCGCATTCAAATGCCATGTTAAAATACAGACTGTCGGAATCGATATATGCGGGGTTTACTCTGAGATGGGATGGTAAAGAAAATGTGGTCAACATAAAATTGATAAGTGAGCCATCCCCAACCCATGTTCGATGTAGAATATAACTTTCAATATCTTCCGTTTCTTTGGATTGTAGTTCTTGCATCTTGCTTGCACAGAGGTGGATCATAACGACGAAGGAAGCAGAACGAGATAGTAATGTGGGATCCTCTGGGTGTAGTGCTTCTACGAGCGAGAAGGCATGTTCGGTCCTAGAAGCCTGGTATGCATCGTCTGAGATAGGCAATGTGAAGCTTAACTAGATTGATCACAAGCCGTTAGAAAAACCAACGATAACATATTTGGAGGTAGAAACTAACACTTTGTTTGTCTGTGATAGATATGGTGGTTGGTAATGACTGCGACATGTACGCATACCGGTCCAAGGTAAACAAAACCCAAAAGGCTCTATTCCTTTCCTCCTTCTTGACCGCATCAATAGACGGCAGTGAAGAGTTCGCAGTATGATTTATAGGGTGACGCATATTGAGGATCTGAAACAGTCTCCAGGCTTGACTCATGCTTGTCCAGCAACTATCAAAGTGCCCATGTGCTAGATCATACCAAGCAAGGAGTGTACAAGCTTGAATACATTCCATCGAGATTCGTCGTTCATACCGGCTCTTCTTTTCTAACAACTGTTGCTGTTTACGGGCACTCTCATACAACTCTTCACTATATTGCGAATACGTGCTAGAAATCGAAGAAGCGAGTGCCCACATTGCGTAGGATAATGCACTTGGACTCTGAGTCTTTTTTTGACGTGAGCTACTTAAATATGATGCCCGATGAATAATTGATATACTTGGGTGTATACTACTGAAATAGATATCCTCCCTGATGACTATTAATATATAAGAGAAAATTATACATGGTGATGAACCTTACAAATCTTCTATAATGGAGTCAGGCAGTTTCAAAAGCGAGCCGTCCGTATCGGCCTCGCGATAGTTGGCATTCAAACTAGCGGTCTCTGGACTGAGCTGTTCAGGCATTGGTGTTCGACCAGTCTGAAGTAATTGTTCTATACGTGCTATGATATAACTGTCAGCAAAACAGCACTGACAGGATATATCAGCTTGCTCACCAAGACGAGCCTCATGTCTTTGCAGAAGCATGTTATTTGTTTTTATCTTCGTGATTCTCGAACGGGACGGTTGAATGGAATCAGCATCGTAATGACAGATCTGACCAAGTCGGTCACAGGAATCACAGGATGGCTCTTCTTTGTTACAACGCAATTTTCTCTTTCGACAGAACTGGCACGCCCTTCGAACTGTCTGACTATACTCGGTCATTTTGAGGGAATTGGCTGGTGTAAGTGTGCAAAGTGTTGGGTTGATGACGAGGCTACCGCCTGGGAGATGTAGGTGCTTGCTGTACCGCTCGATGGTATTGCGACAAGCGTTGTCACAATTTCAGAACTGGAAATGGTGGTTCTTTTTGAAGGTAATGTCAAAATCAACAGGTAAGGACGACGTCAGATAGTGTGACTGGAGAGGGTGGACAGCAAGGCTGAGTAAAAGCTTAACTCCCCACGAATGTGATTCTGGACACGCGTTCAAGAGTCGAGGAGATATCCTAGGTGGTGAAAGATTGGGCGGGTTTACACTGGGATCTGAGTTCTTCAGACGTCGATCTCCTTGTCGTAGCTGCAAGGGGAAGTTTGTATGATGGAAGCCTACGAGGGAATACGGTAAAAGTTGGTTGTTGCGAACTTGATGAGACGGGGAAATCAACGCCTTGGGTAGCTAGTCAGCGGTGAGAATGGGTGTATGCCTAGTGAAGAAGGATGTTGGGGGCTGATATACGGAATCACCCATTTACTTGTCAGTCGCCCTGGTGATGTCCTCGTGAAAAAGACCTCAAGTTCCATATTTTAAACCTTTGAGGCATTTAGGGGACAGACGATCTCGTAGGACGTTAGATCGTGTTTTAGTTACAGGATGTCTGCCGTAGCTTGGTCCAAGCGATACTTGCAGCTGTGCATGATTGGCCAATCCGTATATACCGTAACCTTATTTCTATATCCTAGTCATGCCATGCACTTCCCCGCCCAAAGACATATCCCCACAATTTGTTCATCTTCAAACATCACCTTTGCCAACAAAGTATCAAACATGCTATCTAGGTAGTCTAGCAAACCACGAGTACCTAGAGAGGAACCTAGGGAGCTACCTAGATACTCTATTTCCAAGGGATTGTCAGCATCGCCGTACCTGGTGGGTAGTAAGAAGAAGTCTTCTGGACGAATTACAAGCGTCGCAAATAGCCAGAAGAGGCAATTGTAGGTATTCTGGTTAATTGTATGTTTTGTTTCAATGTTCTTTTGTCATATCAACGAGAACTCCAGAGAATTTAAAGAGAAATCAGAACGTGCGGTACAATACGATCAGGATCTGTAAGCTTACTGAAGTCAAAACGTATTCTAAGAACTTAACAGTGATCGCGAAGATCTTAATATCTGAAATATGATCGACCAGCTTTAGGTTGTTATGTTGTCCGCGATACTATTGTATATTTTCCACACAAGCATACTTCGTAATATCAATTTAAGAAAATGTCTTTTGCAAAGTCTCTATGCTAGTTAGTTATTGCTGAAAAAATGATTCGGGTGCCGGAACAAGCACTTCGCTATAATAGTGAATATAAAGGTACAATAGTGCCTTAATTACACTGAGAAGTTTGAACCTACCAGGAGACACAACAATGGAGGAGTTTGGGAAAAGTCAGAGCTTGAAAACCTAAAATAGATTGACTTTCTCAAGGCCGAGCCCATTTACAAAAAGCCCATCAAACCCATACAGCTTTCTAGTACTTATATAGTCATAAATTAGCAAACCCCTTAGGCACTGTCCAACGAATATGTCTAATTATTAAGAACGAGAACCTGCGTCGATAAGGTGAAGTATTGAGCTATTACCAGTACTACTTTCGAGGGCGGCCCGTTACACATTGAGCAGTTATCACAGCTTTCCAGGCTTTGTGAGCAAGTCACTATTCAGGGAGGCAGATTGACTTCTGCAAAAAGTTCTGAGTAGTTAATGACAGATATCAAAGAGATCAACGACATTTCAATCAGTTAATAATTTGGGAATGAGCCAGATGAAATAATTAATTTGATATGTACAGCATGATGCTAGCACGAGAACAAACATTACGTCTCTAATATTCTGCGTCCGAATCGCTGTCACCCTCTGGTAATAGCGCTCTATAGCGCCTGCTTGCAAGATCTTCTTCCAATCCACTACCGCCGTCTGGGTCCGCATAGCCATCACCACCGAGGAAGCTCAATGCTACTGGTAGGAAAATCAAAGCATGAGTCGCGCCAAAGACGACTAAAGCCAACCATATGCGGAAATAATAGATCTCAAATATTTTACTCCTGGTAAATGCAAGCACACAGACACCAAGTAGTTTCGTTATTGTGATTCCCGAAAATACTGAACCTCCGACATTTACAAGCGCAGTCCAGGCACGAGCGTCACGTCCACGGAACTTGTTCTTTGCCCGCTCCATGACAGCTCGAGAGGGAAACATAAAAGCTCGCGCGATGTGGGCGCAGAACTCGACACCAATACCAACGCAAATCACTAGATTGACCAGACTGACAGCATTGAGAGAGACATTGAACACGGCCATTGTGCCAATTATATCAGTCACAATCATCGCGACGGTCAGAACAACAACAGCTCCAGTCCTTATAGAACCAAGAAGAATGGAAGAGACGATAAGGATCATAGCAAGTGCCGAACCAAGCAAGGTAGCAGTAAGGCGGACGATACTGGAGTACTGGTCGAAGAAAATATAGAAGACGCTATAAGGGAAGACCTCAATTCCTGTGGTTTCCTTCAAATTGCTGGATATTCTGCGCGCAGATGCGTAGGCTGCAATGAAGTCCTCTTGACTTCGGAGAGGTGTGTGGCTGGCACGGAAGTGACTTGCCGGAATAGTATCCTTCACTGAATCAATGACCACTGCATCGCTGTATGCTGCCTTTCCGCCCAAAGGACACTCCGCCGTGGTTGGCGCCGCCACCCACTTCTGGAGGTAGTGAATGAACTCGTCCCCCTCTGGCATACCACTCAAGGTAATGTTCCATGCAGGCACGCGATCCTTGAAGCAAGGCTTGCCATTATCGACACAGCACTCATCAAGGCTAGGATCAAGCCAGCGCAAGTAGTCATCAATCCAATTAGCTGGCGTTGATGCAATAAAAGAAGTGTTTGCTCTTTTCCGTTCTTGTTCGAGGACGTTTGTGAGAGAATTCTGCTCACATGTCGTAAACCGGGAACAGAGTTCCTGTTGGTGCTTGCGTTGGGTAACGTTCAGCTCTCGGGTAACGAAGTACACTGGAGGCCCAGAGTCAAAGTAGTCATAAAGGTCATTGAAGTAGGGAATAAGATATGAGTCGTCGGGAATCGCGACTCTCTGATCTAGGCCCAACGTAACTTCAGGCATTAATGCAATACCAGCTGTGAATATTCCTAGGAATATCACAATGACTACCACCTTGACCTTTTTCCCGAGTAATGTAGGTGCATAAGTTTTGCGTATAAACTGTTGGAGGCTGCTTTCCTCATCTCCTTCGTATGATCTTGAGTAACCGTTTCCGTTAGATGAACCAAGATTTACTCTGGCACCTTTCACTTGGATACAGGGAAAGCAGTCCACTCGATGGTCTTCTACCCGTCGTTGATTCAGGCTGAGCACTGACACGAACATCGTAACTTGCAGAACAGCATTTATGAACACGGCGCCTGCAGCGTATATGGCAAAGTTTCGCACTGCTGGCATACCCACCGCTGCCCCTAGTGCAAATGCAATTGTCTCGGTAATGGCTGACAGGAGGATAGAAGGTCCCATACGGCCCAGAGCCTTTGCAATCCGAACTTCAACCATATCATCGGGTTGGCTTATATTGACACGCTCAAACTCATGAACAATCAAAAAGATGTTATCGACACCAACTGCCAGGACGATGAAGGGAATAACCTCTGCAATGATTAGGGTAACTTTGATACCCGCAGCTGAAAAAAGACCAATTGATGCAGAAATTGACATAAGTACAATCAAGATACCTACGACTCCAAGCGTGAACTTTGACTCAACAAAGGATGCAGATGGATTGCGGAGAATGGATCGAATTGATAGTGAAGCTGAGCCAAGCGCAAGGGAGGCATAAAAGAACATGATGATGTAGCTTATCACAACGATCTTTGCATCTGTATTGGTAGTTTTGTTGAGTTCTTGTTCGAGACTGATCTCTGTCGAGAAAGATAGCCTCAACCCCCGACCCTTTGCCTCATCTTGCATGTCTAGCAGAGCAGATCGAAGAGATTCTTCCCAATCCATTGCTTTCTTGAGTTCGGGTGACCCTTCCGCATGGTTTTTCACAACCCATGTAATAACCATAGCTTGTGCATCAACGACATCGTCGGAGCCATTTAGCCCTCCTAAAATTAAAGAGGGATCAATCGGTTGGCTGAATTTTGGGAGACAGTTGACTGGCGAAGCAGCACAAGAACGCAGTCTCGACTGCCAATTATCCTTAGTGTACAATCCCATATCATTGTTGAACCATGCCGCCACTGACTGAACTACGCAAGCATCACCAGTTGGCTTAAAGCAAACGTTCTCAAGCTTTGCCCCGGTTTTGGAGCCTTCCAAGTTGTTGACAGAGTTCTCAAAACCAGTCCACCAGTCCAAATTATCATAGCTCAAGACGGGACCTGGCCCTTCAGGATTAGTATCATTAACCAAGAACACCTGCTCGGCTCGATAAAACGGTCCAAAGTTCTCATCGAAAAACTTCTTTTCTTGGGCAGCAGTGGAAGTCGGGCTCACCCACAACCTGGCGGGATCTCTCTCGATCTCAAATCGAATCCATCCTAAGCTGAGAAGTGCAACCAGGACAACACTAGCCCCAATAGTAACACCAGGGAACTTAGCGGCGGCATAACCAAGGCGATTGAATGCACTATCACATATCGTATTGATTCGATAATGTTTCTGAGGTCGATCGTACATGGCTACGTTGTGCACCATATCTCCTTCATCTTCATCATCGCTAGGCGCTGCATCTTGAAGTAGTTGTAGACGTTCAGATCTTCGACGGGAATGTTTTGCCCAAGCAATGTGACCAAACACAGCTGCAGCCAATAATGCCAGAAGAATACTGTATACTAGAATAGCGCCAAATGAGAGGCATGGGAGTAACCCAACATGGCAAGATCCAGCTTCGGATATTTCTGGCAATGTCGGACAGACTGCAGGACAGTCAACGCAAGCACACCTGAAGTTCTCGTCTTCATCGTTGCATCTTTTTGGCACCATCTCTAGCGACCTCATTCCCTTTTCTTGATATTCCACTGGTCGAGGAAAGTTGATCTGAAAAGGGGATCCAAGTGCACTCTTGTGGCCCAAAAACTTGAGGAAATCTGTGAAGTTCTTCGCACCCCCTCCTATGAATGCCATGGCATTGCTATTTGTAGCTCCAAATTTGACATCTTTACAACTATCATAGAATCCTGTTCCATATTCATCAGAAACTAATTGATCGAGCTTAGTAACTCTGAATTTGTCGCCATTTGGCTCTGTTTCGGTCACGTTGATAAAGAGGGACTGGTCAGGAGAGCAAGTAAAGGTGCAAAATAGGTTGTAGAAGTTTTCCTTGCAGGCCGGGCAGGACGTTATAAAAGTATTCGCCTTCTTCAAGTTCTCGGAGAGGGAATCAAGCTATTCTAGTCAGAGAGCAGCCATTATGTCACACAACGATCGTACCTGTTCCGCAGCACAGCAGACCGGTCCAGTGTTCCATTTTGGTCCGCATATTTCCACCAGTTGTTTCCTCACATCGTCCTCCGGCTCCTCTGCCAGCCCATTGTCGGGACATGGCGACTCTGGCCCAAACCAACCCGCTTTCCCACAATTACCTCGTATTGAACACCGGCCTGCTTCGTGTATTGGCGTAAAAGGTCCACTGGAAGCTAAAGTTGTAGTGAATAGCCACGTAATAGCTGCTGAGTGCCAAAGGCGACCCATAGCTGCAGGTTTGAAGGCGCCCAGTCAAGAGACCCGTTCTTATCGCGTAACTTTTACTCAAAATAAATACGGTGAATGCTATGCTCTGAAGTGTAATAAGTATGGAATTTGGGAGCCTGTCTCTTCTGATTTGATTGTTGTGAGGTCAAATGAGGTGGAACACCACTGTCAAACAGCTGTTTGAAGTGGCTGCCTATGAGGTTAACTCAGGTCGTCATCGGTCTTGGCGGTGGATGCGGCTCCATGTTGTGTAGCATTGATTGTCTTCAAGAATGAATTTGCATACACGCTCTCTGTTATTGTGAAGTAAATCATTATTCTAGAGTTTTGACGGGGTCACATAACAAACGAAAGCTACAATGGCGCCTAAAAAGCATTATATCTAGCATTGTGATGGGATCCATTCTGCTTCCAGACTCTACTACATTTTGTATTTTCACACTGGTAAATCAGCTACACCTGATCTTCAATATTTCCATACAGATCTGTTCTTGTTGACGCCAGATCCTTCAATAAAGTTTACTTATTGGTAAACAAACACCGTTCTGGCTTTGCCAATTGCCTATGACCCCCGAAATAAACTAGCGGACATGCAGCCAATAAAAATCTAGTAATGGAGCTGGTCATATCGCGCACAATCTGGACACATCTAGTGTATGAAGATGCTGAGGTATCTAATGGACGGGCAATTCTTCTCTTGTCTGTTGTACAGTACTTATGGCTTATGCTGTGTAAGTGAATCGTGGAAAGAAAGTATCTTTAGCTCGAAATCAACTCTTCGATCCAGGCCTAGAGTTCCCAACCGCTGGAGATGCCTGACGCGAAGCGATCTCCTTGCCTTTACCTGTAGAAGATGCCCCATCGTCTTCATAGAGGCCATGTTCCTTGATGTACTCAATAACAGGCGCCGGTATCAGATATTGAATGCTCATCTCCCTACGTAAGAAAAGCCGGATTTTGGTGCTACTGACATCGTTGTGAATGAGTTGCTGAATAACATAAATGTTATCCTTGTATTTCTGGAGGTTAGAGACGGCATCATCTATATCGGTGCCTGTGCGCTCAACGATAAATGTGCCAAAGCCCCCGAGAATATGGTCCAAATCATCGCTTGTCCAAACTTCAGGTGTTGACATGGTTTGAATCAGATCTGCTCCAGCCAAAAGCATGATTTTGATGGGTCGTGATCCATCTGGTGTTATTGCTCCACCGAGTACCTCGTTGATCTCATGCTGGAAGTGATCGAGCACTTGGGCAGTTGGGATGTATTCGCTCTGGATTGCTTCCCAAGGGTCCACAGCCAGCCAAGTGGACGTCAGATCGGTAGCCAGTTCACACATCCGTAATCTAGGAGTATGTTAGCTAAGTAGAGCCAACCAAATTCCCGGCAAAGGTGGAGTTAGCTATACCTATGTTGTGCAGTTGCGAGACCTGCTTTCTTATATGCATCTCCTACCGGACTTAAAAAGCCTCCTAAGATTTCAAACTTGGTGTTAAATTTCGCAAAATCAGCGGCCATTTCAAACATGCGAAGGTGAAGATAAGTTATTGGTGAGAATCTGTAGATATTGAGTCAACACTGCTCAAGCTTATCCGGGGGGGGGGGGCGGTCTATGTCGGAAGCTACTCACGAGCCACACGCTACCAATACCTTTATACTTGATTAGTTTTCTGATTTAAAAAGCATGGAAGAAACACAAACCAGCGGGATTTTGTTTGGGTCATTTTGAACCAGTCGCAATCGATGCGAAGGGAATGTGTAAGTGGAAGCCGACTGGGTCGACACAGATTCTGCTGGAACGGTCGCCATGGTTGCTTAAGCTTTTGATAATACTCGCTACTCTTGATACGATACAGGAATGCACGTCAAAGAGCGCTCGAGTTGTACTGCCTTGAAGAAGGTGATACCACAGGCAACGTTGATAGAAGCGGACTGCGATGTCGGTTGTAGTGGGGGTTTTCCAGAGCTAGAGGTGTATGGAGCAATTGTTCACAAGGACGATATCGCGTAGCAACAATACGGGGAATGGGACCCAAGTGCTCTAAGATGAGGGACGAGTAGTCTGGCTCTAGAGGAAGAGATCTGAATATATTGTTGAGGAAAGGCAGGTGAATCAATACTAAAAGATTGGGGTTATGGGGTTACTGGTACGGATGGGAGCACTAGGTTGTTAAGCTCTTATGGAGCGTCACCCCACGGCGGAGGGATGGAAGAGCTTAGGCGGCAAGCTGGTCTGCTGGTGCCTCTCTAGGCAGCCCCGCCGCAATTGTAAATCCGATCACCAATGAGCGACTGGTGCGAAAGGAGATCAATCATAGCCTAGGCAAGGAAAATTGGAAGAAATCAAACAGACTGTTACAGATGATGGTCGCTAATATGAGATTTGGTGAGGACCTGAGAGTAGCCTTGACGGACTACCTTTCTTCTAGTGATTGGAGATCTTGCACCTCCTCCAAAATCAATAGGAAGCAATGGCCACGGACCGCGAGACGAGGGTTCTTCAATGACTCATTTAGGTACCAAGATTACAACATATCTACTCTCAGACAGCCGTTAGGTATCGGTCTGACTACATCTGTTGGTAAAATGTTCAGCTTTGAAGTACGCCAAATTAGCTGTGCAACTGCAGGTAAGAAAGCACCATCCTCTGAGAAGAAAGAGCTCAGCAACAAGTCAGCGATAAATCAGCGGAGGGTTTCATTAGAGCGAAGCGTTCACATCGACGAGGCTGTTAAGCTGGTCGCGCGATTGGGTCGTACCACATCCGTGAGCATCGCACGACTGTTGTAAAAACCACCCAGACCTCGTAACGACCAACAGGATTCGTGCTTGGGTGGTGCCTGGTCTATTCTCAAATTTCAACTCGGTAAACATTGCCTCAAGAAGAATTGTTGTTCTGTCAACTGAGTAAATTGGTAACGTAGTATTATGATTGTATAACTACTGTACCTTGTACACCACGACCCAAACGGCCCTCTCCAAAGCCATCTCATCATCATCATATACAACACAAAGTAAAATAAAACGCCATCAAATGCTCCCGCCGAGGTATCCTATCCCTCAAAATGGGCTCTGTGGCCTCCAAGCCTTGAACGCCGAAAGTCCTAACCCTCGCCTCCCTCTGGATTGAATTTGTATGCGCTAAAAGTTCTTTATTCAAATTTCCAGATACTTTTCCCTTAATTATCGGAAACATAGTCAAGATTCTCGTCAGTCGAGATCTATCTTGCGTAGAGGTCCTTCGTTATTTACCTAACTTGGCAGCTAGCAACTAAATAAATTGCTCATTCAATCACCATTTTCTTTTGGCCACCCACCATGGTCCAACCTAATGATCGCAATGCTTCTGTATCATTCGCCTTTATTATGGTGCAAGCTGGTAACATAGGGTTATTTGGATCGACGTGAGATGCATCTTTTGCTGCTTGCTCGATTGCATCCATTTCCTCTTTACAATCTTGTTGGTCAAGTGGGCAGACCACTATAGGCTGTCTTAATATGATATCTCTGGAGCCTGACATATGAGCCTGGAATGGTTAGTTTTAGATTTGTTTGTTCAATAAGGATAGATACCTTGATAATGAGGAAGAATTCTATTTTGTAAAGCGTTCCGGTTGTGGTGAAGGAGGAAACCGAATACATAGGAAAGGCGGCCTTGCCTCGTTGGATAATCCCTTCTGGATCTCGTAATTCTTTCGACGGAAAAACAAGCCCTAGGTTGGTGAAATAGCCTGCTTCTGGCATCTTTACACCAATTGCCTGTGTATGTTTGGCTATTCGATTGACCTTCTTTGTTGGCTCGTCTCCCTCCGGATTATATGTTATTTCTTCTTCTATTCCAATGGTGATCTTCTGTATCATAACCTTCTTTGCTTTATTCATCCAATCCGGGTTGGGCGAGAGTTTTATATAGACGCTTACAGGATCAAGAGGACCATATGACCACCGAGGCAAAGATATTCCTAGAGTTACCAAGTGGTCTGCTGTTTTTTCCGCAGCTTCCGGTCGATTGTACATCCCAAACGTAGACAACGTATCGTATCTTTGTATGGGTACCGGGAATGCAAATTTCTTCTGTTCTTGTCCCTGCTGAACGGTGACAACTAGTTCATAGAATGTCTCCGCGGTCCGGCTCGGAAGTTGTAAAGATGCTGGTGGTATCCGCCTATTACTTTCCTCGCCCCCTCTCCCAAATGGTATAAACAGAACAAATGGCAAATCCATCAAAACCACGCTCTCTGATTCCCTCCCTGGAGGACATCTAAACAGAAGTAGCTCTTTGCCCACCACATCTGTTGTCTCTCGTCGCGGTGTACCTAAATGCTTTTTTGCTATTGATTCCGCAGAGGGATGTATTGTTTCTCGTCTCTGTAAACATATCCGTACTAAAGATATCGCAACTGGAGCGGAGATTCCGGTGAGGGGTCGAATCTCCACCTTGCCTTCAATGCGAGGCTGGCAGTAACGAGATTAGTAAATGATCTAGCCTAAAGTGAGAGCTATGAAGAAAACTTACCAAAGTCGCAGATATACCTGGATAGCCCACTAGAAAATTGCTATTTGGCGGCCCCGAGACTCTGACGAAAGCAGCCATCCTGTCTCGGGCTCACTCAGGCGCCACCGCGCGGTTTGCGCCAGATGGTTATGGACGTCGACAAGCAGTGTGGTTTGATAGAGACCAGGGGGTATCATATGTATTATCTGGTGTTATCGGAATGTGCGGCGACTCGGGGTTTGGTGGTGAGAAGGTGAGCTCGGTGAGGCTCAGCACTATTCCTTGGATATACAAGAGGGTCGCGGTGTTGGTTGAAGCTCTAGGCTCGTTGTTATGGTTACAGTGATGCTAGAGATCGTCCAAAGGCGCCTGTGGACATTAATTCGACAATGCTATGCTGTACGCGACGTAGGAAATGTAGGCGGAATGCTATGGCAAATGGAGGTCTGTTTCTGCAAATACCCTTACAGCAACCGCATGGATCACCAACAAAGCACGGCCGAGTCGTTGTCCGTCGTCTATCATCGCTTAAGCTTTCAACTCCACCTACCGGCAGCTATATAAACCTCAGCCTTACCACCACCAAGACTGCAAGGAAGATCAATTCGAGGAGCTCTGGTACCATTTAACATGTCTGTGACTCTACATACCAACCTTGGGACTATTAAGATAGAGGTCTTCTGCGAAAGTGTGCCCAAAACAGCAGAAGTAAACACGCTCCAGCCTTGTAGAAATAAACTCAAGCTAATCAATGTACTGTACACAGAATTTCCTTGCGCTCTGCGCATCTGGGTATTACAATGGCTCGCTATTCCATAGACTCATTCCAAACTTCATGATCCAAACTGGAGCGCCGCCATCAAACCCCAAAGGTGGCTTATCAATTTGGTCGGAGGCATTCGAAGATGAGATCAGACCTGCACTTCGACACAACGCGAGAGGAATTGTCAGTATGGCTAATAAGGGTCCGGACACAAATGGAAGTCAATTCTTTATATGCTTCGACAAAGCACCGCATCTGGATGGTAAAAATACAGTCTTTGGCCATGTCTTAGGCGATGATAGTTTGGCAACCATGGCGAAAATGGAGGCTATCGCGGTGGACAAGAAAAGTCGACCAAAGGAGGAAATCAAGATTGAAAGCATTACCGTTCATGCAAATCCATTGGCAGGCTGAAATCTTGTAGGAACCAGCTTAGAAGACGTGTGCTTTGAAATTGCCACAGAACTGATTTACGGCACAAACACCTCAAGAAGGTCTTTTTGACTACGGTTCATGGAGGGCCATAACTTATCAAGACCTCTAGGATCATCACAGCGGCTATATAACTGAAGGCCGGGAAACAGAGAAACTCTCTAAGAGCGCCATTTTCGGGAAACTAAAAAGAAAGGCTCTTATACTAGAGCCAACTCCTACAAGCTATCCATATGTAGCTGAGAGGAAAGTTTTTATCTTGTATCTGAAATAAGATCATATGCAACAGCTCCGTTTGAAACTGCTGTGAGGTATACTATTTTGTGGTGCATTTAAGACGAGTGGGGTGACTTTGAGGTTACACATTGTGACTTGTCCACTACAGTGTAGCAGGTTTACGGAGTGAATTTGGTGACATTGAAAGATTATATATGTTTCTCATTGTATATATGCACATGTTTTTTGATGCTGAATTATCTCCATATCACACCTACTCTTGAACCTTAACCATTTGCGTTGATCACACTATAACTCCGTAGGTAAATCTCAGCGCAAGGGTGGAGGATGTTGACCCATACCTAGCCCAATAATCTCAAAGATTATTGGGTTTATCTCCACAGCAAAAAGGGCAATGCCTAGATCTCAAAATTAGTATCTATGTAGAACTAAGAATGAGGCTAATTACCAGTGTAAACAACAAGTTTCGTAACGACTTCTACATCGTATCTGGAACGTGGCTGTTCTAGCCTGGAAAACATCTCCTTCTCCTCCATATCGATCTGCTGACCAATCATTATCTCCGCATCGTCTTCGTCATCATCAATACCGTTAAGCGTCGCGGGTGTATAAGTCACATGTCCTTGTCCCATCATCTGCTCATATGAGCCAACCCCCGATCGTGCGGGAGTCTGTACGCTTCCGTTAGAATTTCCGCCTAAGGAAGCTGATACGCCAGATGCTTGAGAGACTGAGCCGTTTTGATCATCATTGGTCGACAATGGCAAACGAGGATCAATTTGTCGTACTGGTGAGGCAGAACTCCGACGAATAGTCGACCCAGCTTCCAGTTCATTAGTTGAGATTGTAAGACTATCTCTTCGTCTCTTCTCTCGATACGCAAGAGTTTCATATGCATCAGCTGCTGACTGTGGGCCTACGGATACAGAGCGATTCCGTCCGGGATGTCGAATCGACGTCAAAAGACTTGGAAGATCTGACACGGAGGGCATAACGTTATCGACTTTTAGTCTAGCGGGAATGTTTTTGTATTCAGATGCCGGCATAAAGAATTTGCGAGGCAGAATGAATCCAAATTTTTCAATGAACCGGAAAAGGTGAGGAAGAAACTTTAACAAAGAAGGCTTCATCACTTCTCTCCAAGCAAAGATCACAAGTACACCAACAAGAACTCGTAGAGTTGCGATCACCCAGCCCATATGTTCTAGGTCAAAAGGCACTGTAGCTGGAACCGGGACATCCCAGGCCCAGTTGCCAGTAGCATAGTGCCAACCGCCGATTTCAATGCCAATCATAACGCCTGCAAAGGCAACACTGTCGTCGAAGCAGGGGCAATCATCGGCTGGTTCAGGGTGAATCCGAATCAAAAGTACAATCACAAGCGCAACTGTAGCTGGCGCCACCCACGAACTATTGTGCAAAAATCTGTCGATGTCGGTGCCATAGAAGCATTCAACGAGAGAAATTGCTGCACCCATGATACTCCCAACGATGACATCTAGGAACCCATGCATACCGCAATAGAGTCGTCCTAGAACAATGGAGAAAGCGTACGAGTAGCTAAGAAATTCTAGTATCAACTTGGTTGTATCTCCTAACGGACAATCCGGTGAGCGGAGCGTGAAAAGAGCATAAACGGCCACTGATACTGCATTGGCAGAGTGCGTGGATGGAAACCCGTATTCTAATGCGGCAGATCCAGACATAGTAATTCTATAGAGTGGCGGGGACAATGGACGTGGGAGTGAAAGCATGTCTTTCAAGAAGCCAGTGAAGAAAACCCCGGAAGCCAAAATATGTACCATTCTAACTTCGTAAGCGATTTAGATGGTATGATGAACAGGGTAGTAATTACCCTCTGCCTAAAGACGTATGCCCACACCAGAACAAAATTGGGAGAACTACCATGAAGAAGGTATGTGTGCCGAGGTTTGCTGTGATAGCAAAGTAAGAATCAAGAGCTGGGGAACGCATCTTGTGCTGCATCCAGGCTAGATATGGAGTCTCCCATCGGATCAATGGCAGGAGTTTCTGTCGCAAGTTGTATCGCCATGGCGACAATTTGCGCTTATCTATAGAGTTTAGCAATTGATCGGTGTTGGCATATGCTTCCATCTAGACTCTACCTACAATGGTCTAAACTCCTCAATCCAGCATCACCTACGTAACTGGGATCCTTTGCGTCCTTTGTATCTTCCGGTGCCGTGACTGCTATCGATATCGCCGATGGTGGAGGGGTCTCTTGAGGTATCTCACGCGCTATCTCAGCGCCATTGTTGCGACACATTGATAATGACCTGGAGGCATTCGGCTTCCCCTGGCATTCAATTTTGGTTGGTTGCGCGACAGCTAATCTAGAATTGCACAATGCAATATCGCGGTACGGGGGATAAGGAATCCGAGTCTGCACCTAGCTAGAAGGTAGAGCCTGCCAAAGGAGTGTGAAGTGCCGTGAAGTGGTGGTGATAGATAGAAATGCACCGTCTCGTCTCGTCTCATCCCAATACCAGCGCCCGAGCCCAAGTACTTTCTCCCCACTGACTGGCCTAATTGAGCTCAGGGTCTCGCAAGGGCCGGCTGCCCGCCGCCAACTTAAAATGGGAACGTGAAACTTGGTGACAGATGCCAAGCCAAAAGTAACCACGTACCGTAGTGCTTGATTGCCCGGTCAACAGCTTCTGGCCCCAGCCTTGCGCTGAACTAGGAATCAGGTAAATAGACCAGTCTGGCACATCAGACCTCACCTTCAGCTTTCCCACAAACTCTATCCTCCACACCAAGAAAGTATTGTACTTCTAGATTTAGACAATACTCACTCTTCCTAATTCACTTCTCTTCTCACAGTCCATTGGCTCGGGTACAGGGAGTCTTAGGGCCTTTTCGCCATGTCTCATCAGTACCAACAACCAACTTACAACCAGCGACGTTCGGACATGTCTGAGAGGTCAGACGACTCTAGGAGACCTCAGAGACGCGAACCAGGCTACAACTATAGATCTAGCGAAGCAACTGTAGGTTTTCAGACTCTGAACTTCATTCTACCAAATCTGATGACTGGCCTTATAGGTTAGCACAATGAACAGCTCTTCAACAGGAAGGGAGTCTGCAGCTACTCACATCACAGCACCTCCGGTTGCAGATTATTCGAAAAAGATTGTTGTGGTTGGTGATGGTGGTTGTGGAAAGACATGTCTCCTGATCAGCTATAGTCAAGGATACTTCCCCGAAGTAAGTTGTTGAATTGAATCGTGCTTCGGGGTCAGATCTTGACAAAGAGCCATGAAGTACGTGGGCTAACATGGTGTAGAAATATATTCCAACAGTATTTGAGAACTATATTACCCGCCCAATACATCCTGCAAGCGGAAAAACGTTAGAGTTGGCTCTCTGGGACACAGCAGGACAAGAGGAATATGATCGACTAAGGCCACTCTCTTATCCCGAGACCGACCTTCTCTTTGTCTGTTTTGCGGTTGATTGTCCAAACTCTCTTGAAAATGTGATTGACAAGGTAAATCTCATCCAACACTGTTGATTAGCAATCACACTGACTGGATTGGAATAGTGGTACCCAGAGGTCCAGCATTTCTGCCCCTACACACCTCTGGTCCTTGTTGGTCTCAAATCCGACCTCCGGAACAAGCGCACTTGTATCGATCTCCTCAAAACCCAAGGCTTAACGCCAGTCACTCAAGAACAAGGGATGGAGGTTGCAAAAGTAATGGGCGCTCGCTATATGGAGTGCAGCAGCAAAGAGATGGTTGGTGTGGAGGAGATATTTGCTATGGCCATCGACGTGGTTGTTGCAAACGACAAGAGCAATCAGCAAAAGCAACAAGTCAAGTCCAATTCGTCTGACCCACAACACGCCTTGATGAAGAAAAAGAAGAAGCGCGACTGCCGATTCCTCTGAACAACACTCTCTCGACTATGACCTATGACGAACGCAAGATATGACCTACGACCGCGGTACCAAGGGACTGTGAATATAATGGTTTTTGAACAATCCAGGGAGTTTTGGAAAGGGCGAATTGGTTCTGCTGGCATGCAGGAGTACTTTCGCCATTTCACTCATGACTCTTGGGGGCTTCTATAACATATGGTTTCTTTGTGATGATTACTACTACTTTTGAAATTGGCATAGGATGCCTGGCTTTCTTTTGTATCATGAATTGACTAAAGGCATAAATGAAAATGCACAAACTTCAGATTATTCCATTGCTTTCTAGGTGATTTGTCAGGTATAAGTTTCCCAAACGCCTGTAATTCATAGCTTCGTAACGTGCCTCCATCTTGATACCCTACGCCATCTTGAAATTCCTCATCTCCTTCCGCCACGTTCTTCTCCCAGCTGCGTGTCGTCTTCGCTCTGCTGTGCATCTCCCTCCTCTGCAGCTTGTCCCTCCGTCTCCACCTCTGGATCCTTCGCCATTACATTTTCGAACTGCGACCAGAGCGCCTCGACCGAGCTGAACTCATTGCCAACCTACTACCTGTCAGCCTTCCCCTTCGACCAAACATGGATATAAACCCAAGAGGGGTTCCAAACTCACAGCAATAACGCCCTCCAGCGACCGGTTCAGCTTGTTAATATTGGCGAGCACATGCTCAAAGCTCTAGCACATTCTTCATTAGCCCCCCATGATTCGTTCCACCCAGCCAGCGCAATGGGGTTGAGGGGTTGAGAAGACGCGGGGGGGGGGTTCCCTTACGAGGCCAATTTCCTTCAAGAGCACCTCGCGTTGCTGCTCGAAAAACGACTTCTCCCCACCGCCTGGTGCGGTAGTAGTAGATGCCGATGCCCCGGGTCTGCTGGTGCTAGACATGGTGGTTTGTCGCGAGCGTAGGTGCTCCAGTTGAGGTCTGGATGCGAGCGACGCGGAGGAAGACGCGATTTGGCTGCTCCAGTCAGCTACGACCCCTCCTCGTGCTTGGCGGTGTGGGCTGAATGTCGATATCAATATCCACTGGCTTAATTATGGCGACGCGGAATTACTTTTGAATTATCGCGCAGCATGGAGTTTTAGCATGGAACTGTTCTGGTTTCACTAAGCGTATATGGGGTTCTTGACAGGTATATGGATGTTAATGGTTAGCAAAGTTCCTACTATCTATTTGCTCGATGTGGAAAGCTAGGAATATTATTGCATTTCTCAAGCAGTTACGGAAATGCCCGTTTTGCCTTTTTCAAAGGTACAATCTGACATATGTTTTTCAAGACCATATCATTTTTTTATCAATTGAGATTTGGAGTATAAACATTTGTGGCGATTGGTGTGCCTCTTGAATCGAATTTTGAGTTGGCGAGACTTTGAACTTCATTGCTTCCATCGACCGTTCGAGCTTACAATATATAGAGATATCGAACCCTAAAGAAAGAGAAACTTGTCTCACCATCCTTTAATCACAGAATTATGAAAAACGTTATTCAGAACTGCCAAGGTGCTCCGAATCTTTGATATTGAGGGTAGAAGTCAAGTGTGAAAAGTACAAGAAGAGCGCTCCGTCGAGCTAGATTAGTAGTAGCAAGATGTCTTAAAAAAGTGTTCAAGTGACGAGAGCTGGCAATTAAATTTATTTTAGGTTATACAGAGCACAGTTCGTAAATTTACGGTTAGAAAATCAACGATTCTACCATCTCTTTCCATTGCTGCAAAGCTCTATGTTCATATTATGTACCGTGAAGGTAACCTTGAGGTAGAAGTTATAGAGCTGAAGATTTCTTTCCAACGCAAACCCTCTATGTGAGTACTTTATCTACGACTTTCAATCCAAGGTAGAGTAATTTCACATGTTCTTCTTTGCCATAGAGGGTAGATTTGGATATCCAATCCTTCACATTGACTGCCGAGAACTTCCTTATTTTGAATCTAAGTATGAGACTTCCTTTATCGTATCCACCTCATGGATTTGGTCCAGTTTTCCATAATAAGGTTTCTTCCTTTGGAAGACTTCCTTTGGAAGTTGCTAAAATTTGGGAAACCATGTTGCCGGGGAGATTAAATGACAGGTGGAGGTCTTCTTATTTTTGCATTTAGTGGTCCAGCTGCCATCTCGACGCTTGCTGCTGCTGCGTTGCTCATTTTGCCGAAGGATGAATATTCTGGCTGAAGATAACCCGACGGACTTGAGAGTGTTGTTATTTGAGTAGCACTTGAAGCCGACTGAAACTTTGGTCAAGCTGCAAATTAGATGCTCACCCTCAAGGCAGAGCAGATCAAATACTGTACAGCGATGGCTTCATCTACGTAGGTTTCTGTAGTGGAATTCACTACACACTAGCAGCGGGAGCCAGGTGTAGATTGCGTGCTTGTGGCATTGTGAACACGACTCTCGAGCACTAGAAAACTCTATCGCGGAGAAAATAAAGCTTAGTAATAATAATTTATGGCACGGAACTACATTATTGATAAGATCCAATTTGCAAATGCTCCGACTCCGTGCATCCTGACATCACGAAAGTTTTTTTGAGGCGGGCCTGTGATGATTTACCTTTTGATAAACATATTGTGTGACTGCTCTCATACTGAACCGATCGTCTTCTGCCTGCTCGCCTTCTGATTGATGTCATGTGAAGGTTTCATAAGCCCTCGGATGATAGATCACCTTCCTAGGTGGCTCAAGACTGCGACATACTGCGCCGATATGGATTCTTCCTATGACGTCTCGGTATGGCGAGCAGCATTCAATTTGGCCGGTCACTTTAGATTGCTTTGGGAGACGCGACGTATATTGAACAGCATCCCATGTACGGTAAGTAGCCAACCTCCCTCGACCAGATCGGTCTCTGAGTCGGGCTCGACGGGAGACAGCAGCCGTTAAGCGAAGGGGTAATATAGTTGAACTAGTGAAATAGTGAAGCAGTAGTATAGTATAATGATACTATATACCTACCAATAGCGAACAACACCTTGACCCTCAGAACCATCCAGTCAGCGAGTAAGGGAGTAAGGGAACCCAGCCGAGATATATCGACGTCATCCCACGCCAAAAGGATTTCCCAGGATGTTTTCCCCTTCAGCCTCCCGTGCGCGTTCTCTGCGTGCATCAACGCCACCAACTCGTATGTGGATGAAGGTCGTGATGCTGTTCTTCGTGGCCCGTGGGGCCCAGACCTAGAGATCTTCTTTTGGCGGTAGGTTTACACGCAAGTTGCCCTCGCAGATGACTGACCGTTCCGAGATCCCCAAATAGGCCTCCTTACAACCACCGATCGACACCAAAAATAGGAAATGAGCAAGCTGCCCCACCCACCAACCAGGTCCATCTTATATGTTTGCTGAATTCCCCCTGGAGCAGAAGTTGTTCATTGCACGCTCGACCTCACAACCCCTTCCCACATATATGTGCTTGGACGTGACATAATAATCCATATATGCACACAATCAATAACTATTCAACATAATCACTCACACAACCACACAACCAGTTATACAACCATAACCACATCCCGCCATGTCCAGCCCACCAACTATGCCAAACCCCCTCCGACCCTCCAAATTCATCGAGGGCTCTCCCCTCACGCCGCCCGATCTCCTGCGTCGTCCCACCGCCTTGAACAACATCCTCGCTGAAATGGACGTGTACGAGCAACAACGCAAGCACCGCGGTTCGTCCTCGTCTATTGAGTCGCTGGACTCTGCGCTCTCACCCCCGGTCATGGGCAGACCCGAGAAGCAAAAGAGCTTTGGACGGCTGAGCTTGGGAGACCTGGATAGGGCTGATGCGAGAGCGGAGAAGGAAGAGAAGAACAGTGCAAACACCTTGAAAGTGAAGGTCAAGGGAAGGCTGAGGGCTTTTACCAGTGGCAGTCAGTCGAGACGGCCTTGAGGGTATCCGATGACGATTTGAAGAGGTGATCCAAGTAACGATTTATGACGATATGACGGCTTTTGGAGTTTGGTGTAAGCTACTGGACGGGAGAATGGACATTAAAGCTATAGGATAATCGCTTTGCAAGGAGTACGGAAGAAATCCAGCAACGTTGATATAGAAGTGCAGATGCGCAGTGGGTATGGCGACCGCCTACCAAAAGATGGATAGTTTGAAAGACTACTTCATCTAATGTATAATTCAAATCATGTTATTAGTGCAAATTAAGAATAAATCAATCAAAGATGTCAAATACTTATCCATTCTTCTTCATCAAACACGTAGTTTTAGAATGCTCATGTCTCGTGCTAGATGAATCTACACACAAACTTTCTATACACAGTTTAGATAGAGACAGGGTAACCTATAAATTTATTAATGTGCACACATTGTTCTGTGCACCGCGAATATAGCAACTAGTTTTTATTTCCTTATTACTCTAAAGGATGGACATTTGAGAGTTACCATAGAAACAAGATCAACAGATCTGGACGGCCTCACCCAGGTAATTGGAAATGGCTGCAAAAGCTTTCCAAACCGAAGATCCAATGGTCTCGAGCCCCGCTAAGCATCTAGAAAGCTAAAATGGCAACGCTATAGCCGCTAAACGGGGCACAAGGTCTTGGGTTGACGTATTCCCTGCGCCCTGCCGCTCGTAAATACGCGGTGGATGCCAAATTATGGGGATGGTAAGAGCCCTAGCACCACGAACTGATAAAGACCGCTACCGGATATATGGCAAAGGGCTGGCTCTCTGATGGAGCTGTGAAATTGGCTGCTGGCCGCAGTAAGTCTATGTAGGTGAGTAACCAGCGGCCATGCGAATCCCGTTCGTGCCGTGGATCGGTCGGTAGGTTTGAAAACGGGTTCGGTGCGCATAAGTAGCAACCATATAGTGCTTAGTGCTTGGTAAGGTATTCGATCAGGCTCACCGTTCGAGGGGTTTCGAATCGGAGGACTAAGAATTTGTGAATTAATGCCGTATTGAGGTTTTCGTCAAAAGCCGCGTTCATGAGCGTGTCGCCCAAATGAGGTTCTGCTGCCTGCGTGCATGGCTAATCAGCTTGTCAACTTGGTGTGAATTAGTCAAGGCAGAAGTCAAATGTTGCCGGCAGTTCAATGGCCAAGACCTGAAAATGATGAACAGATCTGTTCTTTGGCCGTATTTTTAAAGCTAAAGTTGAGCTTTTGTCTTTAACGGGTCTGAAGAGCCAAGGCCGATTTGCAACCTGCGGATTCAAAATCCGGTGTATACATGTGAGTAAATTAGTTGCAGTTATAGGATAACTAAGATTGTTGAAGATTTACGAGTCAAATATTCAATTTATTCTGGTTATAGTTTTAGGATCTTTGCTGCACACGTTTTGGGATGATTTCTTTTGTCATTCTTCAGGCTCTTACCAATCCCAACCCCAGGCTAATGCTACTATATATATACACAGTGAAATAAAACGAAAAGAAACTAAGCCAGTCACTCAATATTTACTACAGAGTTTCACTCTTTAAATGAAAAGGGAGAAGATGTGGGCAAATGGCGATCGAGCTCTGATGGCGGCAGCTGAGACCTCAGCTGTTGAAGAAGCGGCAGACCCAGATGCGGAAGACACAGTAGACCCAGGTGCTGAAGTGCTCGTACTGGCAACACCACTCATCACTGCAGTTCCAGATGCGAATCCGGAGTTAGCGGAGGTGCTGTTGGAAGATGCCGTTCCGTTCCAGCCTGCTCCGGAGCTGTTGGAAGAACCCGGGGGTCCGCCAGATCCGCCCATGTCTCCGCCCACATCTCCTCCCATTCCGCTACTTTCATTCTCAACACCTCCATCGGCGGTGAGGGTAGCTGCTGCCTGGCCGGTATATGCAGCGGTAGCATCAACACCAATGCTGATCCAGGCAAAGATTCCATCGGCTACCGTCTCACCAAGGAGAACGTAGTTTACCACGGGATCAGATTCGTTTTCGGCTTCGTTGGAAAAGATGCTGTCATCGGCGTTCTTTGTGATAGATTGGGTGTTTTCTGAATATGGGGAGGTCGCCTCAACCTCGGTGATCAAGTCCTGGTCGAAGAAAAGTTGACCAATGTGCGAAATGGATCCGCCGGAGTAGGTGCCGTTATCAAGTACGGTACCGTTGAGGTACCCTACGACGTGAGCGTGGGTCGCACGACCGGTGTAGTGTCCTGGAAAGGTGGTGGTGAATTGGGCAACTCCATCAGAGTCTGTGGTAGTCAAGCCGCGTAGGAAGGTCTTGTCAAGATTGGACTCGTCGCTCATGTCACCGTTACCACTGGCGACAACTCCAGAATACACTCCGGTAGAATTGCAGTGCCACATGTCCCAGGTAAGCTCTGGGATGGGCTCGCAGCTGTCGACGTCGATGAATTGTGCGTCGAGGATGAGCTCGACACCGGCCTGTGATTCGCGGATGTCTTGACGGATGTACTCTCCGGAAACATCTGTCGATGATCAGAAACAGAGTAGTATGAGAAACAGGAGCGTATGCTTACAGTAAGGTCCAATGGTCACCTCGGGAGAAAGGAGACACGAGGAGTTGCCAAAGATGATATCCTCGACACCACTGGTTGTGGGAGAGACATCAAGAGATGAAAGATGAGATTTTGCCAGAGCAGTCTCTGCATCGCGGCTGGTGAGGCCTCGTTCTGTTTCATGGTTAGTACCAATCATTCCGGATTTGAAAAATACTAACTTTGTGGTAGACCTCGCTCAGCTCTCGCATTCGCAATCGCTGCTGAACGGCGCTGCTGCTGGAAGTCTTGCATTCCACGCTTCTTCAAAGCACCTGAGCAATGATCCAAGTTTCTCTTGCTGTTCTTAAAGAACTCATTGCGCTCTGAGATCTCTTCACGAATATCATGTCCAGGATGTGCGAAGGCTTGGTCAAAGAAGGTTGTGGCGCCGAGCACAATGAGTGCTTGCGAGAAATGCATCTTGACTATGTGTAGTGATTGTGTATTGTGTGAGGTCCTGGAAGCGAGAGTGAGTTCTGAAGCAAGTGATAGTTTCTGGCAAAGGAGAATGTTTATGAAGTGAGCGGTCTATACTTATACAAGGCTGATCACTCTGTATCCTCAGTAACCAGGTCTAATACACAAATTAGACCCAGTCACTATCAGTGGATACAACTTTGAGAGCTCGGTCGTAAACACGCGGTGTGTTGTGGCGCCTGCTTGCGTACTGAACAGAGATGAGGAATCTAGATCTAAAAATGCTTAAGTCATTTTAAGCATTCTCCGGCGTCCAACAGCAACAAAGCAATTACAGAACAACCAGCAGTAAGCCCACAATTCCCCTCACTTAAAGGATCATGAAACCAAGAAGGCAGACATTCGTCACGGCTACTCAGCTGGTATTGAACGAATCAGTACATGTTTCGGTGGGGTCCTGGTTACACCGCACAAGTATACACGTAGTTTTGTTGCGTAGGTATCCAGAGTTCCTCAGGTGGATAAATCTAGGAAATCATCGCAAATTACAATATGTTGATTGGCTGCATATAGAGAGGGCATTCGCACGATTCAGCACCAACCATTGGACGCGTAATGTTTAGCTTGGCACGAAAAATCAATCTCGTGGAGTTGCTTAGGATTTGATTGTTGGACCAAGAATGACGATAAGTAATGCTAACCAGTTGCCACAGTAGAATACCTTGTTAGATTTCTGATAGGCTTCCAGCATTAATAGCTTCACATTTTGTTGGTGTCGCCGTAAATAAATGGTAGCCAAATCTTTTACCCCCTATTTAAGCGAATTGCAGGGGTTCTTGATCGTGTTATTGAGTATACTATAAGACAAATGACCCACAGCAACAAAATATAGATGGTTAATGTGAAGGGGGAAGAGGGGCTAGGAGATACCTGCAACGTGTGAAAATGAGCATATATTTCCATCAGCACTTCTATTAAACCGCCTTGCTGAGGCTGTCATACCGGAGGGAGCATTCTCCACCTAGTTTGCTAACTTACAACATCACCTAAATGTTCGATCAGCTACAATGCTTTTTTTATATCTATGGGTCCACGCTCATATAACTCGGCCTGTCAATGTACTGCAAAGTTGGTTCCTGGCTTAGCAATTCTCTTGTGACGTAATCATCAGGCCTTGTGAAGCTATCAATACCTCGTGTCCAGGCTAAGTCACTAGAGTGTGAAAGATCCTTACTTTCCAGAATCGGAAGAAGGCAGAAGTCTTGGGCAGTGTTGACGAATGTTGAACCCGTCGAGCATTTGCCACTTGTATCTGAAGGATAAATCAGTCGATCGGGGTTTTATCGCTATGCGGGGGATCTTTCTTGCGATTGTCGGGTGGTGTTTTGCTCAATACCATAGTTGGCAACCATGCGTGGTACGGGGGCTTAGTTTGTATGGCAAAGTAGATCAACGATTCAAACGCTTTTTGTACAAAGGAATCATTGTCTTGGATAGTAGAGGAAACTAAATTTTGCATACAGCCTGTTTCCACCCTTAAAGTAGTAGCAGCTGTACACATAGGACTCGCCGGGCGGGGGGGCGATGATGGTTTAGCAGTGTAATGCCAATAGGCAAAAGCACAGACAAGCGATATATATCATTATTATTATTTATCCATCCATCCTGCATAATGCTGGGAGAGTATGGGTGACAATTCAAAAAGAGAAAGGGAGTCTTCTGGATTTAGCCACCAGTCGGCTCTATGCGGAATTATTATTTGCAAACGATTCCACTCCCGCTTGATGAATATAAGTGACGGGGGTAGGGCTAGTTACTAAGCTATCTTGTTTAGGGAATCTTGACTGTAGATGCAAAAACAACAACAATTCCACAAAGAAACAGGCTGACATTTCACAGTGGTAGAGTTCAAATATTTGCATTACCGGCCCACCTACGATCACCATAGAGAATCGAGCTGTTTTCCTACTACACAAAGAACAATTCCCCAAATGTGTTAGATTCATCCAAGCCAGATTGCCATTCACTGCCTCACTCCAATTGTTTCATAAGTAAGGGATATATACAATGTAGCCAAAAAATTTAGATTCCTCATTTATGATGTTGATGAAGCAACCTCACTCTCATCCGTAGTATCCTTTGGTCGATCCCAGGTTCGAATATGTCCTGCAATTATATCAGTAAATTGTCAAATCGGAAGAACAAGACTTCATCTACCTTTGTTGCAGCTTGTAATGATGGACTCTTCAGTAAATTCGAGCCAGCAGAGCGGATCGTCATCTATGGCTTTGGACTGGAGATTATCAGTAAACATGTAGGATTAAATGGGATACTAAGAAAGAAACTGAAATCTTTAATTTACCATGACAGGGGGCAGTATAGCTGTAGAAGCCCTGGGTTCAACAGGGTGCTGTATCGTAGTTTCGGTATCGCTTTCCCCAGAGAGACTCGAGTTTGAGCGTAATCTGTTGGGTCCGAGCCGTGAGGAAACACTTCCGCTTCCTCTCTGCCTTACAGAAATCTACGTTCTGTTAGCTACAATTATATTGGTAGGGGGATGACTCTTGTTGGCTGAGATACTTACAGCTTTCGGACGATGCAGCATACCAACGCTGAAATCCCACAAAAGAAGTCGAGCATCCTCACCAACGCTACCAAAGCGATAGCTTCGGTCATCGCACCGCCATGGGTCGAAGCACACAGCGGTAACCCATGATTGATGTCCTTGGCAACGCGCAACGATTGAAGCTTCAGCTAGAGACCAAATGGTAACAAGGTCATCTTGGCCGCCTGTAAGGACGTATTTGCCATCAGGTGACCAACATACGCAGATGAAGCCACCGTAGTAGCTTTGGTAAAGGTCAAGGAGCCTGTATATATTAATAACACGCTTCTTGCTTGTGAGGATATAGATCATGCTTACTGTTCTTTTAGATAGTCAATGATTCGTAAAGTGCCATCTTCTGAGACAACGGCGATGTATCTATTATTTGGCGAAAAAGCAAATGCATTGATCCGTTGATTGGATAACTTCCAGAAAGAAACAGGATTGAACTTTTGATTTTTCGAATGCACTGATTTGTCAATGTGGATTTTGGTCACCTCCTTTATTTTCTCGTCGCTCTCGGATGCTCCATCTGCACCTGCACCATTTTCTTCTGGTAGAAACGCTGCATCGTCTTTCTCTTTGTCGTAGACGACAAGCGAGCCATCCATATGTGCAGCTAGGAACAGATTCTCTGAGCCAGGTATCCACCGGATTTCAGAGACTGGAGTCGCATTTATTATGCCCTAACATCGTCAGCCTGAAACGTCCTTCAAGATGCTGCAGTTAGCTCTTACATTCTTGTTTAATCTAGTATACTTTTGAGATATTGGCTCAAACCAGATAATTTCGCCTGTTGAGAAACCCATTATGAGATCTATGTGTGCCATAGATTTAGTGACTTGATTGATATCATGGCACAAACAATGCCCTTTTGTAAATAGGATTTTCGTCAAGTGGTCCACCTGATAACTTTTAGCGGTCGGTTCACATTTAATATCCTAAGCATTACCTTCTGTGGAGACGATAAGTCAATCCATTGGAAAGCCCGATTGATGTTCGCAAATGCAAAATAGCCATCCGCCGCACGATCTTGTAATCTTTTGGCAAGATTCTCAGACACAATGCACCGCGAGATGAAGGAAGAATTACTCTTAGCAATATTGTTCTTTGGCTTCCTTCGTTTTCCTGCATCTTTGGTGGTCCCTAATAATGACGTGTTTCCCTCGCCAAACGCTGGAGCAGAGCCGACTGAGAGTGCCATCTTCGCACTATCTGCTACAGACACATCTCCGTCACTGCTACCCGGAGCCTCGGCAGAGCTCCTACTTTCATTCGGGTGTTCCTGTATGCTGGTTTGAATAGTACTTTTGTTCGTCTCGGTTCTATACAGCAGTGGTGGGTTCGCTCTAGAGCTAAAAGAGAGCAAAGATATCTTTGTTCCTGCAGTTGCAGGCTGGGGAGTTGTGGCAAGCGGATTAGGGTTGATAATGGGGGCTTCGGACGGGTGTGGAGGAGGTGTCGCAAGATGCAGGTCTTCTTTCAGGATATACGTTCCTGCAATTGCGTTTAGTGAGTGCAGCTGGTCATCAGTTCGACATATGTACCTTCTCCAACCACTAATTGAAATGCCGGGCCAACAGGATGCGACAGGATGTTATTCGTCTCAACCATGGGGGCGTGTCCGCCATTTTGCAGATTGTACGCCGCCTGGGACGGATATCTTGGGGGAGGTGGTAGCACACTGTTTCATTGCTGTTAGTAGACTCAAGGCGCAAAGGATATGGGCGGTTTCTGCTTACAACATGGTTGTCATGGAGGAGACCAGCGCACGTCGTGCGTATATATATGCTAGGCAGGCCTAAGAAACAGTAGGTCGGAATGACCAATCCCAGCTCTAAGCCGCTCGATAGAGTTCAGAAGAGGGTCAGCGTTCGGACTGCACACTGCCCAGTAACGCCTGTAAGGTACGACTACCACGAGGCACCAATGTGGGGTAATAGCCTGGAGGTTAGCTTGTCAAGCGTCAAGGGCAAATCCCAAACCCCGGAACGATTTGACAGTGCGATTCTGAAGGTGCTAGCTAGTATGGATGAGCGTCTAGTGTCAAAGGTAGATGCAATAACGGTGTAGAGGATGCAATAGGTAAGGAAAATAGAAGAGAAGAGACATATATAGGGGCAGAGCAAGGAAGCATGCGGTTTGTGAATTGATTCAATTGATTGGATCAAAGGAGGGGTTACTACCCTTCGCTTTATTGAGCTGCCAATTGGGGAGTTCCCCCAGCATATCATCCTATGGGCGTGGTAATGGCTTGATGCGGAGACCGTCTTACAGTAGAATCTACTTAGGGAAAATACCATTTCCGTGTCTTATTGTATGCTGTAGCTTCTGTAGGTAAAGGAAGGGTCACCACCTGTTCCAAGCACTGCGCTGCATTTGGGCTTAATTATATGGAGTACGATATACAAGCTAGCGGCCGCAACGTCATTCAGTCATCCATCACACATCAACACAAAGTACCTCGCCCATCTACTAAGACAATTAAACACGCAGACATCAGATTATTCCGGTCCATATCAATATCTTGTGTTGGGATGGGAAATCCATAACGGTGCCTTGTAGGCTTGTAGGCTGAAACACAACCATGGCTACAGGTAAGCTCTTCCAACCCACCTCCGCCTGCCATAAGTACAAAGGCATACAACATGGCATCAGCTTAATTCTATACAGTTCGCATCTGTGTCTGCGGCGATGAAGGGGCAGGGAAGTCAAGCCTCATCACATCCCTCGTTAAAGATGTCTTCGTAACGAACAAGATCCAAGCCGTTCTTCCCCAAATCACCATTCCACCTAGCATTGGCACTCCCGAAAATGTTACAACTACTATCGTGGATACGTCCGCCTTGCCCCAAGAACGAAATACCTTGCGGAAGGAGATACGCAAGTCGAATGTAATACTGCTGGTATACTCTGACCACTACAGCTATGAGCGAGTGGCATTATTCTGGATGCCGTATTTTCGGTCTCTTGGGGTTAATGTGCCAGTGGTCTTATGTGCCAACAAGTCGGATTTAACAACAAATGGAAATACTGCGCAGGTGGTAGAAGATGAGATGCTGCCTGTGATGGCAGAATTCAAGGAGATAGACTCCTGCATCAGAACAAGTGCCAGGGAGCACCATAATGTTAACGAGGTTTTCTTCCTTTGCCAGAAAGCTGTTACGCATCCCATCGCACCATTATTTGATTCCAAAGAGGGCAATTTAAAGCCAGCTGCCGTGGCAGCTCTCAAGCGGATCTTCTACCTGAACGACAAAGACCAGGATGGATACCTGAACGACAAGGAAATGAATGATTTCCAAGCAAAATGCTTCGAGAAGCCGCTCTCTCCAGAGGATCTGGAAAACATCAAAATTTCTATACAAAAGTCTTCTCCAGGTAGCAACACCGAAGCTGGGATTGATCAAGACGGGTTCGTGCTCTTGAACAAAATCTTTGCTGAAAAAGGACGGCACGAGACTATCTGGATCATCCTTCGGCAATACCACTACACAGACAGTCTGAGTTTGAAAGACAGCTTCCTGCACCCCAAATTTGAAATTCCGGAGTACTCATCTGCAGAGCTCAGTCCTGCTGGTTATCGATTTTTCGTAGATCTATTCCTGGTGTTTGATAAGGACAATGATGGGGGACTAAACAACTCAGAACTGGATGCTCTCCTTGCGCCCACACCTGGTCTACCTTCATTCTGGCTGGATTCACATTTCCCTGCATCTACAGTTCGTAACGAAGCTGGTCATATCACCCTTCAAGGCTGGCTTGCGCAGTGGTCAATGACCACCTTTGTGTCACCCTCTACCACCCTCGCATACCTCGCCTATCTAGGCTTTGAGCCAGCAGTTGGGCCCAGAACTGCTACTAATTCCGCTCTCAAGATTACTAAACCTCGTAAGCGGAGACGTCGTCCAGGGCGTGTTGAACGTAATGTTGTCCTCTGCTACGTGCTCGGCGCTCCAGCCTCCGGCAAGTCTTCACTACTTGACGCATTCTTAAATCGACCATTCGACTCACTCTATCGCCCAACCATAAAACCCCGGACTGCAGTCAATAGTGTAGAGCTACAAGGTGGAAAGCAATGTTATTTGATCTTAGAGGAGTTAGGCGAGCTAGAACCGGCTATTCTTGAAAATCAGTCTAAGCTTGATGCTTGTGATTTGATATGTTACACCTATGATTCGTCAGACCCAGACTCGTTTTCACACATTGTATCTTTACGTCAGAAATATCCTCAGCTCGATGAACTACCGGCAATTTACACTGCGCTCAAAGCAGACCAAGATAAGACAACGCAGCGGTCTGAAATGCAACCAGATGAATACACGATGAGTCTCAACATGAGTGCACCGCTACATGTTAGTGTTACATGGAACAGCATTAGTGAGTTATTTGTAACTCTTGCGGAAGCAGCTACAAATCCAAGTACGGCATTTCCAAAGAGTGAGGAAGAGCCTCCAGATAGGACAAGTTTGTATGTGGCTCTTGGGGCAGCGACTTGTGCTGTATTGGCAGCGGCAATGGTATACAAACGATATAATAACGCGAACTGAGCTGCGAACGTGGAGAATTGAATCGTGAAATACTAGAGGGGCGCTGAACTTTTTCGCATGATACCCATCTCAACTCTATCTTAAGTAATCAGGAGGTATAGTACCAGATACGTTTGATGCGTTATTCTGGTGTCGTAATAGATAATTTGGTTAGCAAAATGGAAGAAATTATTAATGCTACTCTTGACAGATCAAAGCTAACTGCAAATTTCTGAGTAGTGTTTCTGTTTTTTGTTGAATCATGCTTATTTGCCAGTAGAAGTGGGTGTTTGTTTACATAACCTCTTGCCATACAACTTAATTACTTTTTCACGAATGACTAGTTTTCAAACTAGGCTTGGACATGAAGACGTACGCTGCAATTGAGGTACTAGTGTTTCTCCCGTAAATTCTGGTACTTCAAAATAAAGGGGACGAAGTCTAAAGAAGAGATCTGCGCTAAAGATAAGCGAACCAATCAACGCGAAGAAGTCATAGAGTTTTAAGCTCTGAATTTAGCAGCCGCGACATGATCCTCGCTCAGCTTTGGAAGAACGAAGAAAGCACCACCTAAATAAAAGCTACACTACAGTTTCACCCTCCACCTCCGCCATCTTCCCAAATCATAATCCTAACACACACCAATACCTGAAGACCCCAAAATCCGTGGCAAATCTTCATACAACTCCATCACTACAACTGTAGACCGCACCAATCCTCCTTGTCAACAATGGCATCTGTAAGTTTTCCTCCCTATCGGTGTTCTCCAGCTCCTTCACGTAATTCGCTATACGAATAGCTATATTACCAAGGGGAAGCTTGACTCACTAGATTACTCGCTGTTGCCTGCTCATTTGTCTTTCCATATCCATGATTCTGCTAGATACACATCACAATTCTCCAATGTAAGCTAACGCGCGATGTTGCAGCAACGCCCATCCTACAGCAATCCTACAGGCTATCTGCCAAATGGAAGTGTCCCACCCGGAGCCCAACCTTTACTTCCCAACAACGGCAGAATAATCCAGACTGGAGGTGTCAGAGTGCTTTGCGTAGCAGATGTACGAGGTAGGTCTAGGCACCTCAGGAGTACTTTACAAGGCTGACATTCTTAGGAAACCTAAGATCTCTGAACGAGCTTGCCAAACAGGCGCGTGCTGATCACATCATTCATACTGGAGACTTTGGTTTCTATGACGACTCCTCCCTCGAACGTATTGCGGAAAAGTGCGCCTGCAATTATTTTCAAGATCGAATTCATGCTAACTCATATTTACAGGACCTTAAAGCACGTGGCGCAATATTCACCTCTGATATCAGAAACAACGAAGAAGGCGATTGGACAAACCACTGGATCGGTGAAGCAAAAATTCCGACCAGAGGAGCTTCCCTTGTCTGAGCTCCCTCAATTCCTCAACGGCGGATTCAAACTAGATGTACCAGTATATACAGTTTGGGGGGCATGTGAAGATGTGCGGGTGCTTGAGAAGTTCAGAACCCAAGAGTACAAAGTCAACAACCTACATATAATCGACGAGGCTAGCTCTAGGCTATTGGAGGTGGGAGGTGTAAAGTTGCGGCTACTCGGTCTCGGTGGAGCAGTTGTCATGCACAAACTCTTTGACAACGGTGAAGGGCGAACTACCATTGCTGGTGGTCAAGGAACCATGTGGACAACCTTATTGCAAATGGGCGAATTGGTGGACACTTCAAACCGAGTATACGACCCAACGGAGACAAGAATTTTCGTCACACATGCCTCTCCTGCTAGAGAGGGTATCCTCAATCAACTTTCTGTCACGCTGAAGGCCGATTTTTCGATCTCTGCGGGTCTTCATTTCCGCTATGGGAGTTCCTACAACGAGTTCTCTGTCAATCCCACATTAGATCACTACAGAGGAAAGCTTGCAGCATCCAAGGCATCATTCAACGATGTTTGGGAGACAGTCAAGAATGAGGTTATGCCAGCCATTCAACAAAATGAGGCTCAAATGAATCTTCTCAACAATGCTCTTGGTATAGTGGAGAAAATGCCTAGCACTGCACACGGAGGAAATCCATTCGGAGGACCTGCCAGTACCGGTTCTGGTGGACAGGTGGATGAGAGTGCTTTCAAAAATATGTGGAACTTCAATCTTGCGGACGCAGCTTTTGGTTGGTTGGTTTTGGAGGTTCAAGATGGTCGAATTGGCACCGAAATGAGAGCGCAAGGCTTTAACTTCGCTCACAGAGGTGGTAAGCCAAGCCCAAACCAGCTTCCACAAGTATCTCAGCCACCTGCAACTGGGTCTGGAACTCCGGGGTCAAGTCACGCTATCGTAGCAGCAGCACCTCCTACCGGACCTTCACAGAAACCAAATGCCCAGCAACCACCGCAATTCAGCCAAGGACAGCAGCGCAACCAGCCAAGAGCACCTACTGGCCCAGAACGCACTGCACCGTCACCAGCTCCTCAAGGTAAGCACCTCTAGAAATTAACACTAGAGCAGGATATCTATGGCTTGAAGCATTATATTTCTAGTACTAACTACATAATTTGGTAGGCCCAAAACCCGCTACTCCACAACCGCAACAAAATGTTGTCAACCTACCCGCTCATACGAAGGAGAATGAGAAGTAAGTAACCTTTTTGGTTTATTGCCATAGTAAGTAGATCTAATATATCAATTAGGGCCAACACACCATCAGCTACAAACGGAAATGCATCTAATGGTGCTGCTGACGCTGCGTCACCTGGATCAAAGGCTCCAAGTGAGCAAATTGTCGGTTTGTTCGTCATGAATGTTACGTCGGATGACGCTGTGCGAGAGTTATTCAACGCAGAAGATGAGAAGAAGATCATCAAGATTGAAAAGTGGGGACAATCCAACAAGGTTGTGCACTTCAAGGATCTTGAGGAGAGGGATGCTGTTCTTGCAGCTCTTCCAGATGAGGTCAAGTCCCGAAATGGAGAAGACCGAAGTCGCCCTCTGGTCAAGGTCTTCCAAGCTAGAGATAACAAGCCTTATGGTGCCCCCCGTGGAGGGGCCGGAAGCTGGGGCAGTACTAGAGGTGGCAATAGCAGCAATGCTCCTCAGGGTGGATACCGTAGCGGCGGAGCTAGCGATAGTGAGGGAGGACGTGGTGGACGAGGCGGCCGAGGATCCAGAGGTGGTCGAGGAGGCGAGCGTGGCAGAGGACGTGGTGGAGGACGTGGCAGCTTCAAAACCGAAGGTTCCCCAGCTCCTGCTCCAGCGACACCTGCGGCAGGAGATTCTTAGACGATGAAACATAATTCTCGGTAAGGGTTTTCACCTTTAGTACGATCTTCTTAGCGGTCACGAAAACTCGTGAATGGAAGGACAAAAGCGCATATGCTACTAACAAATTGCAGCTTCCTGTTACTGGAGAGGAGTTTCGAATAGTTTAGGCTGTTCTTCTATGGCAATGATGACAGTCGGTTTCTCTTCTTCTTTGTACGTTTGGTCTATTATAACTCTTTGCATCCTAGCCGCTTCAGCGTTGTACTTTAGGTCGGCGGAATGGCAGGGGCATGGCTGGCGAATATTTTCAAGCTCCGCAAAAAATACCATAACTCTTTGTATTTGTAGATAATGAATGCATTTGCTACCAGATAATCATGTACCAATAATTGAGGGATCGGTGACCCGGAATCTCTTCTTAGCTCCGGCTTTGGAACTATTATGAAGAACTTTCCTCCATCACTTCAGATACTGAGCGAAACCGAGTTGGATGATGTAATTTACATGCATAATTTGCAATAGCTTTGACCTGTTTTATACATAGAGTCCTTTACCCCCAGTTATAATACACTTGACACGTTCTCCCTATGCCTGAACCGGCTTAACGCCCTTATGAATTGCTGCGATCCCCCCAGTTAGATCCTCCCATCCTTTGCCTGGAACAACGAACCCCGCCTCAACTATCATATCCCTAAACTCTACCTGCTTTGGGAACTTCTCAATACTCTCCACTAAATACTGGTAGCTATCTCTATCCCCAGCCACTAGCTGCCCTATCAGCGGTATCGCACCAAAACTCCAACGTTTGTATACAGCGTTGAAAACAGGGTTGGTAACACCAGAAAATTCAAGACAGGCGAACACACCGCCAGGTTTGAGTACTCGGTAAGCCTCGCGGAGGGCAACATCTTTGTTCGTGAAGTTTCGGATACCGAAGGCGACGGTATAGAGGTCGATGCTGTTATCTGGTATCTCAGACAGATTCTCAGCGTTGGCCAGCAGGAAATCTAGTCGGGGTGAGTTCGCATAGGGTGTTTGGAGGGAGCGTTTCCGCCCCTCGGCAAGCATCTCCGGATTTATGTCGCTAATTATTATAGTAGACGAGGGATTCTTATTTATAGTAGTGCTATGATCGAGGAGCCGGAAGGCGATGTCGCCAGTACCCCCGGCTATGTCAAGCATTTTCCAGGGAGAGGGAGAAGGTGATGCTGGGGAGGAAAGGCCAGGGTTTATGGAGCGAACAAAATGATCTCTGTAAATTTGTTAGATTGCTTATCTGTAGAGGACTGGAAAGAAGAAAAGATAGAGGGTATTGGGAACGAACTTCCATAGCCTGTGGATTCCGAGCGACATAAAATCATTCATGGTGTCGTACGAGGCTGCGATATTGCTGAAAACACCAGCAACTAAAGCTGTTAGTATTTATGTATTAGGTTAGAATCTACGGGATATTATACCGCGTTGCTCCTTCTGCGCCTCGGCAACAGTCTCGAACCCGAAATGTGTTGTTCTTTCATTGTTTGGAGGTTGTACGGGTTGGATTGATCTTTGAAATGTTGAAGAAAATTGTCGTATTGGAAGAGAATTTGTGCATTGAAGCCTTGCAGACCGTACGACTCGTCCAACTGGTGGTCGAAATGCCATGCTGCTAAATTACCGAGCTGGAACACAATGAGGTATGTATTGAGTGTCAATTAGATTTCACCTCATAGCATCATTATTTATTATGTCCTCCAGAATTGTCAGCCTCGTATGCCTGACAATCCAGGCAAGTAATCTCGCTTAGAGAATTATCATTTTCAGGGGAAGAGGGCCTCTCTCTCCAAGCCATAGGGCAATCAAGATACAGAATTACGAATTTTTAGTAAGAAAAGCCTCGGCGTATGTTAGTTGAATCAACTGAGCTCTTTTGAATGATGAGATACAAAGTGGGTTTTTTTGGAAACCAAAAAATGCAATTTCGGCCAAGCCTCAAACCTGTATCTGATATGAAGTAGCTGACAACTTCATCCTGTCTGCTGACATACTCATTCGGTGTGGATCTTTACTATATGCCTCTTGCTGGTGATTAATGTTCGTATGGAGTATTGAACTACATACTACCTTGTTTCATGGACTTGCTCCATATTGTGTACTCAGATAGAAAGTCACCAAACCATGCTGTGGAGGTGTAGGAGCTGGTATTTTGTATCTGTTTGTCTATTTTTGGAGACTCTCTTTACCACCCTCAAACTCACTCACATCATACTCATCCGGGTACCTGTCTATAACATCCCGCAATTCACTCATCTGCCTTTTTGCATCTGGTGTCATCTCCTCATAGATATCCTCAAACATGTACTTCATCAATGGTTTCTTCTCCTTCTCAGCTGCTGAGAATGCCTTTAACACCTCTTTTCTTAGCCTAGTTCGCGCGTCTTTCTCTTTTTCTTCATCCCATATGCCTTTCTTCTCTAAATATTTCCTTAGTCGCGTAATTGGGTTGTCTCTTCGCTTCCAATCCTCAACTTCTACTCTAGCGCGGTATGCGAATGAGTCATCACTCGTGCTATGATGTGATATCCTATATGACATAGCTTCTATCAACACCGGCTTGCCACCATCCGTTAAGGCCAGTTCTCTGGCTTTCTTAGTTGCTTCTCTTACGGCCCAGATGTCGTTGCCATCTACTCTAATGGTGTCTATACCATATCCCGTTCCTCTACTGGCAATCCCATCTCCTCGGTATTGCTCTAATGTTGGTGTGCTGATTGCGTAACCGTTATTCCGACATATGAATATGACTGGACACGATCTGGTGGCAGCTATGTTCAAAGCTGCATGGAAGTCGCCTTCACTAGCTGCTCCTTCGCCAAAATAGCAGGCTACTACCCGCGGTGGTATATTTGGATTGGTAAGACGCTGCATTTTAAGTGCGTATGCTGCGCCTGCTGCTTGCGGAATTTGCGTCGCCAATGGGGATGATACTGTATGCTATGGAGATGTTAATGGAGTTCAGTTATTAATAAGATATGAGACGGACTATATTCAACTCAGCACTCCCGTAATGTACTGGCATATTTCTACCTCTTCCGCAATCGTCCTTGTTCGCGAACAGTTGGCTCATAAATTGCTTAAACGTAAAGCCTCTCTGCACGAACATACCGGCTTCTCTATATTGTGAGAATATCACATCTCCTTTTTCTAGTGCACTCGCAGATCCAACACATGTGCCCTCTTCTCCCTGACTTGTCATATAAAAGCTCAGTCGACCTTGCCGCTGTGAGTCGAACATGATTAGGTCCATTATGGACACAGCCACCATATTTTGATACATCTCGAGTGCAAGTTCATCGGAATCTGGAGTATATGCTGAATCTATGATTTCTCCATCTGGATTCATTGCACGGTATGTAGGAATGGCGGGGTATGTAGAGGGGTGTTCGAAAGAGAGTGCGTTTGTGAACTTGCTGTCGACTGCTCCAGGGAACCGTACCCTATGTACCAGTTAGTAACGAGCTTCCTGATGAGTCTGAGAATCTAACCCTGCAGCACCAGGTTTTTGCGAGAGCGAGGAAGTCCATCTTTGAGTCTTGTTCACATATGGTTTCCTCTGGCATGCTCGGACAACCAGGCGAGCGGCCTGTTGTTGGGCCCCCATTATGGTGTTCTGAAACTGTGGATGTGAATAAATTTTAGCTGACAATCTAAATCACCTTTCTCAGCAGAACATCAGGACTTCAAAAAATATAGTAAAGGGTCAAGGACTGTAATTCTCTGGAATTCAATTCAGGAAGATGGTAAGCCGCTCAATATGCCGCATCTAAGCGTGCACCATGCCCCGCGCGGCCGCCCCATCCGTCCCCGCTTCCCCAGCTTCAGAGTTAGCCGAACGGCTTCAAGTTTTAATAATGCTCCCGAGCTATCGAGAAACTCAAACGACTTTAATATTCTGATTCTTTTGATAGCTAATATATGAAGAAATCCGTTGTAGCGATCCACCGTTCATAATCAATAAATGATATGATGTACCTATGTCTAGGGATTGGGGATTTAGCAGAGAAATGAATGTTCTGAGATTTTAATTTCAAAAGAGGTAATAAAAGTCTAAGTATATATTTCTTGGATCATTCATTAAATCACATTATGATATGATATGTCGCGGCTCTTGTTGGAGCCAGCGGACTGTTATTACGCGAATCGTTAAGTATCAAGTATGCTTTACTCGATATGATGTAAAAACTGCCTCTATAGACACGAATTCAACAATGAATCTGGGTTAATTATTATTTTAGCGTTGAGAGCATGCTCCAGTGTGAAACAATTTCAAGGATCAAAGATACTAGCACACTGAAGATGCTCCCATAACCAAGTATGGTTTCCAGACAGTTCCTAAATGAAGGCCCACCATAAATTCATATCTTTAGTATAAAACAATAAAAGTACCTCAGTGATACTATTATTTGCCGGCTTTCAGCTCTATCAATCCCAATTTATCAGAACTAGTCCCAATCATTGACTAGAGATGCTGACTTAATAACGGCACTTAGATTCACACACTTAATCAACCTCGTTGATTTAGTGAAACTCTGACCACTCGACGTAGTTGGTAAATGATTTCCATTTAGAAGTCTCGAGAACCCCCTAAATTTAAAGCTCTACTCCCAGAACAAATGCAACAGCATGTGTCAAAATCATTCAATATGGCGAGATTGAATACCCAGTAATCAACTAGTAATAGTGCTTGAATATATCCTCCAATTTCAGGGTGCTTAGATTAACGCTCTGTAGAGGATATGAACTAGATCATAACAGGGTGGATATGGTAAGAGATCGCCACCATATCCAAATTTAAACCCATAGAAATCAATTACTACTGGGTTTTGGAGACTGACGGATATTGGCGTCATCAAGTTGATTTTTATCACTAGGATTTTTAAAATGTGGAGGAAGAACACACACTGGTGTATATGGTTGTTTTTATAGTATGTTATTTTCAGTAAATAAGTAGACAGAGCATTAAATATCACCTGTGTGGCGAGGGTTTTAACAGACCGAGTATAACAGTTGAGGACCAATAACTTCAATTGTAAGTGCTGATCTCAATTCAAGTAAGTAGATATAGATAGTCAATCTTCGAACGTTGCTCGGCATGGACTATAATAAACATCCGAAAAATAATATTTCTGGATCGAATATAAGTTATCTAGTCTATTTAACCATCATAATGACAAGAAATTCCTATAGTGCCAAATTACACAAAATCCAATTCCCATCCACAGCCAATATGTAAAACCAAACTAATACTATATGCACTGCTAAACACCGCTTGTGCACAGAGACAGATCTAGCCCTTTTGGGGATGCAACCAAAATGTCATAATCTGATAAATCTTTTGATCACTTCTTCTTGACCAGTTGTGCTATGCCAAGCACAAAGACCTGTCCAGGTTGAACCTCAACCTTCCAACCTTCGCTCATCAGCATTTTACAGACCGCGGGACCTAATTTACTAACACCACCATTACTGTGATGGCCCATCCCAGTGATGATATGATATCTCGAACCGATAACTGGCCTTCCGCCTTCAGTCATACCCAATTCATGCCACCAAGTCGTGACCCGCTCTTTTGCAATCCGTTTTGCATCATTGACATTCATACCATGTAAATCTAATTCTGTTCTAGATGTCTGGTGTGCGACAAGTGCATCTGCCACCTCACTTCTTGCGCTCCGAGCTAAAGCATCAGCATCACGCCCTTGTTGAGAGTAGTAGGCTGCTGCAGCTCCCATCAGATGATCTGATTTGCCTCTTCGATATGCTTGGCTTGCTTTCTGGAAATCAGAATTTCGTTGTTCTGTGTATTTTTCTGCATTGGCGGTTGCTCGTTCGAGCGAAGGTGCGTTTCCACGGGTTGCCTTTCTTGGCTCAGGCGTGGGATTTAGATTTATGGGAGTGTGACGGAACTTGACTTCTATGACAGGCTTGCCGTTGTTGGGATGTATCTCTAATGCCTTTGCAAGCTCACGGGCGTACTGCATTGAAGGATTGGTTATCTGTACAATAGCCTCTAGACTTGAAGGAGATACAGAAGGAAATTCGTGCGCTAAATCGATTGCTGTACTATGCAAACTTGGATCATTGACCGCCATTTTCAGAGCTTGATGAGACTCGATAATATGTGCAATAGTTTCAGGCACTGAGGCGCCATTCTTATGATAGATCGAGCTTACTTGGGCAATCGGCGCTGCAGTCCTTGTCGATATGAAGTCAATATCTTGTTTCCCTGTGTCCCACTTGCCCCCCGGTGAGCTGGGTGCTTCTAAGGAAGAACTGTTAAATTCCTGTTTGGCCCAGTGCTTAGCCCTTTTTTTAACCTTTTGCTTTCGCGGTGCTTTGGAAGAGCTGGTTCCTAGAAATGCATCAATTCCTTGCGCTTGACTACCAGTTTCTTCTAGAAAGGCCCGGGTCATGAGATCGTCCACGGTTGCATTCAGATCCAGTTTTGCCTTCTTCAAGCTATATTGAATGTCGTATGGCTTCAGGCCGGGGAAAATTCCTGCTAAAATCTTCAACTTCCCCGCCTCGTCTAAACTATCTGACTCCACACTGAATGGCCTGTCATCTTGCCAATTCCGATCTTGATCACTTGATGAAGAATTCTCAAAATCTAGGGAAGATAGAGCATGAGTTATAGATGTCTCATCTGTCCATTGAGGCCCTGGCATGCTCTTATCACTTCCCTTGCCACTCAGATTATCGTCACTCCTCTGGTCATTTGTGGCTTCACCAAATGAATCAGTTGATCTGTTGTAACTTCCACTTTCGTTTTCTTCAGTGCCCTTCTTTAAAGCCTTGAGAATATCGTGTGCATTGCCCAATTCGGTCGGACTTAAAAGATTGTGGTCAGATGCAATTGTTAAGATAAGAGCAGTATCAAGAGCCGAAGAATACGTATCCTACAGCAAACTCTCAGTTAAACAGTTCTGAGTCCTGTGTAGAGAGAGCACGCAAGCATAAATTACACATACCAGCAACTCATTCGTTAGGGATTCTGTGTCAGCCATATTGAATACAGGAAGATACTAGGCGAGTGGCGGGGTTAGTCTATAGAACATTTACCCATCATTGGTTCTGGATAACAAAGTAACGACTGTGGTGGTTTGAAGTAGTTGGTACATGCTGTCGTAGGTTTGACTGTTTAGTGTAGGAAAGCATTAATATCTTCGTGATTTTGAAAATGTAAGGCTCATCGCTTAGAGCTAACTTGAGCACTACCATAAAAAGTTGTGGGTGTGGATGTCACACAATTCAGAACAGAAATAACACTGATACTTAAAACCCAGCAGTTCTTATTAGTAAAATGTATGAAAGTACAAAATTCACTCAGAGTAAGTCAACTTCATTCATTTTGTAGGCGAGGTTGAAAGAAGCCCCCGGGTCATTTGCACGAGGCTACCTACAATCCTCTCTGTAATTATCAGCCTTGTAGCCGAAAGTCATCAGTTGCTAAGGCGGATGTCGCCAACAACATCCATATAGCATCAACCTCTTAACTTACACAATACATCTCGCTGTCTCATCATCTTTTTACACGGATCTGCAGTCAGTGCTATACTTTGATAAATTCGTCAGCGCTGGGACGTACACCTTGAACTGAAATTTGTCTCTCTTCCGCACCAGTACCACATTCATAATGGCTTCTCCTCCCTACCACCATTCTCTATCTGCCATCTCCCCACCATATCCTCCACATTCACCTCTTCCTCAGCCGCTCAAACGCCGGCAATCAGACATGCCTAAAGGCCCCTCCACGAAGCGTCGCAAGGCTTCCATGCTATCTACAACATCCACATCCTCGCATCCTTTGCGCCAAACCAGCTTCCCCCCTCGGGCAGCCATTAAGGACGAACGCTACTCGCGTTCTCCCAGCTTTGATAATATGTCTCTTGTCTCTGGTGTCTCGGGAACGAAGCGCAAACGCGGACAGAAATCGAAAGGACATGATGATACATCTTCTCTTATTGGAGGGAGGGCTAAGAGTGCTTTGTCTGTGGGCAGTGGACGGGGAGCAAAGCGGCGAGCAACATCAAAGGAAATAAACGAAGATATGGAGGAAGAGGAAGATACTACACTGCTAGACTTGGGTGTAGATATGGTAGTACAGACACAGGAGGAAAGAAAGAAGGAACAAGCTAGGAAAGCTATGTTTGTACAAGCTCTTGATCAAGCCCAGACCGAACGATATTCCGCATGGATGTCCTCGAGGCTTCCTGACGCAGTTGTGCGACGAGTTAGTATTCCCTGACGCCTTGCTGCTGAAATGCTAACCAGTCTTAGATTATCAACCAGACACTTTCTCAGTCGGCACCAGCAAATGTAATTCTAGCCATCAAGTCTGTCGCCAAAGTCTTTCTCGGCGAAATGATTGAGGGTGCACGAAAAGTCCAATTGCAATGGGACGAGAGTGACGAAGAGATCAAACAGCTTCATGAAAGGGCTAACCATCCTGTAACAACGGTATTAAGAGCGCCGCTACAGCCAGATCACCTTAGAGAAGCACTACGGAGACATAAGGATTCTTATGAGGGTGGATCTACTGGCCAATTAGGATTATGGCAGTTGCAGCAACATAGTGGCGTTGAGAGATTTGCCACCAGGGCCGGAGGCAAGCGACTATTCAAATGAATACCTACCCAGAATTAATAAGAAATTACGTGCTCGGCGCAGTACGTATTGTATTACATAGTAGTTGCTTTCAATTATGAGATTTTACATATATATCTGGAGTGATAGATCTCATTTGATCTATACTATCGACAGAACCTGCAGATACTCGATTCTATTTGCTCATGAAACTAATCCTATAGCTTAACCTAAAGCTTACGCCCAAACGACCTTCCATGCAATCTGAAAACTTGACCTTTAATCACAAACGCTAAGAAAAAGTGGTTGGTGATATGTAAGGAAATACACATATTAGTGCCAAGAGGGAAGCAACGTTGGTCTCATGATATTCCCCAAAACAATGCTCCACCAGACCATGCTCCCTTAAACCCGCAGGACTCCTATATTCACAGACCTATGATAAATGGAAAGCCCCTTGTCCTTCCTTAATAGCAGTGCCCATTTGACGTCGCATTACTTCAAGATCGCTATAATCTGGTAATTTGAGATAGTTAACACAAGTCATAACACTTGGAAGGTAATCGTCTGACGAATATGGCGGCTCACTGGGCTTGCAGACCACAGTAAACATCGGAGTGAGACTCTTGAATCCTGTACAATGTTAGGAAATGGACCCACAAACTGATTGCTATTACTTACCGCCAATCGGCAACTTCGGACTACCCGTGGTAAACTGCAAGAAGTCCCGACGCTCTGGCAAGGTGAGCTCGCTCATAGTCTGGAGCAGATTTCTAACGCTTTTGCTATCCATGTTAAAGCCATGGTCTGCCTTGATGGAGTCCATAAGAGCTGTAGTAATGTTAGCTTACTGTTTTCAAAGTACGAAGCAGGACACTCACTTTCTAGAGACCAATCCTCTTCAATTCTACCGAACAACATGAACAACTCATCAGGGGTAAAGGCACTAAGAGCGGAGTACGGGAATACTTGTGTGAAGCCAGCTCGGAATGCGTCAATCTGTCTATGAACACCACTTCCCAGAGTCATATCAATGACCTTCTCAAGGTACGACTCAACGTTCTCGATAGTGACGCCGATGTGCGAACCATTTGGTAACAACTCAATAGAATAGCCAGGAAGGGTGAAATCAAGTCCCAAATCATCGATGCGTGAACCCTCAACAGTCAAGGCCTCTGCTGCAGCAACCTTTTGAGCAGGTGTGAGGCTACCATCTTCATCAATCGCCTTCTTTGCAACAGCAAACTTCTTGATCAGCTTCAAAGACTTTGCGAGCATGGGGTCAACGGTCTTCACGGCTCCTAGTGATGGTGTGACAGGTTTCGACTGGTCTCCAATGCGGAAGAATGTGGGATTGAGAGATACATCAATGATGCGAGAGTCAATCATGGATCTAGCCACGAATTTACCGAGCATTTTGAAGAGATGAAGAATTCGCTTTCCATTCTCATTTGTGGACTGCTCTTCACTCATAGGTGCAGGGAAAAGACCACGAGCACCAAAAGCATACTCGTCATCATTGGCGTCATTTTCTCGCCAAAGCTTGATCTTCTTCTTAGAAAACTCTTTGGAAACTGTCGAATAGAATTCGAGGGTAGGCCCGAGACCAGTTCCAACCTCATCAAAATATTCGACTTCAAGAATGCTTTGTGATGCGCCATAAAGTTCCATGACTTTCAGGGCAGACTCTAATATCTTCTGGCGAGAAATGCGGACTTTTTGGCGTTGCAGACGACCGAGGAATGGCCTTTCATCTCGATGTCTATCACGACGAGAGTCGTCAGCTGACTGCGCGTTTTGCCATCTGCTCATAGATCTTGCGTATCCAAAGGACGTGGATTGCAAGAAAAGGTGGCGTGACTCGAAAGGGAAGAGAAAAGGGTACAGTCGAGCAAGATCCTCACTCCAGCTAGGAAGGCAGTTGCTGGCCACAATTAGAGGCTCCTCAAGCTGTCTATTCAGTTTGGCAGTGAGTTTGGTATTTACGAATTGGGACAGCGGCTCAGCGTTAAGTTTAAGTGTATCCTTATTGTCAGCTAACACGTCGTCGAGATTCTCGTTCAACGCATGCAAAATGTTAAGCAAACGAAGAATGGATGAAGTAGCTGGATGTTTATCTAACGACGCTGGGATCCCAGAAGCTGTGGTTTCTGTGCTAACCTCTGATGCCTGGGTAAGAGAGCTTGGCTCGGGGGGTGGTGGCCCTGGCGCACGTCTAAATTTGATAGGATGGATAGCAGACCAAACACTGCGGCTCGTGTGTTCATCGACCGGTCCGGATATGTTATGTACAGCTCGATAAATTGTTGTCTCATTGCTGAGAACTTTATCATCGAGGCTGAATTCAATGTGCCAGTCCGGTGGAGTTTGGATGGCTGCCGCATATGACATTGGTCTCGAAGATGTAGTAGGCGTATTGGAAGCCATCTGACTGGCAGCAGCAGCCTGTAGATTAGAGCTACTGCGTGCTTGACTACCCGAAGGAGTTGCAATTCGGGTCCCGTCTTCTTTTCGTGCTGTGACCTTACCACCTGCTGCTACCTCAAGGTTGACCGCAGTGGGGTCAGGAATATTGGGCAGCACACCCTCCTCCAATTCATCTTCTAGATCTCCCACGATAGCATCTAATGCAGCACTATCTTCCATATCATCGTCCTCGTCGCTAAGCTGTCTCTCATCTGCGCACTCTAGTGCACGTGCTAAATCATCCTCTTGCTGCAGCGGAGGTGGAGGGACTGGGTCGGTCTGGGTTTGTCGGCGACTTGAGCGTCGCGAAATTGGCTTCTCTAAGTCGGCAATTGAAGACGATTGATCAGCTGAATTAGCCGTAGAAGGTTTGGTTTTTGGTTTTTGTGGTCTTCGAGAAGTCGAGGCATCTGGCTGACTTGGAGTGCGAGCCATTTCTGCTGCAAGGCGTTCAGCAAGTTGTTGTCGCGCACTAGCATAAGAACTAGGACCACCTCCACCTGCTGCCGCGAGTGCAGCCAAAGCACCAGAGATTCCATCTCTATTTCTTGACCCGCGTGGTCTCTCTGAAAGGCTGATTCTCGGCCGTAAGTAGTCATCCAAGGCTTTGAACGTGGCAATGGCGTGAATTGAGACCATGATATTTCGGTAGGCTCTGGGAATTTCGGAATTATCGTCTGCAACAAGCTTCAACCGGATTTGTTTGGCTAACATTGACGCAGCACTACTTCTATTTCCATCAAATGTGTTTTGATGAACGGTCACAACCTCGAAATGTTCTGATCGACTCAATAAATCCTGCAGTTTGTGTATTAACAGACAGAATGGCGTTGAAGAGGCATCTATATTGGTAGTACTTGAGTTCTTCGTAACCGTTCTGCCCATAAACACCTCGAGAAATGCGGAACGTGCGGAGTTACTCAGTCGATCATCCGGGTTACTGAACACAGCAAGCAAGACCCTGACAACCTCGGAGTTAAGTAGTTCTGCGCTTGTGACGCTCTCCAACACATCACCATCAAAATAGGACGCAAGCGTATTGAATAGTGCGGTTCCATCCCCAGGTCCTTGGTGCAAGTAGTGAGCCTCAATCTGCGAAGCTAGTGTTTGTAGGCTTGCTAAAATCTTCGTTGCCTTTTTCTTCATATTCTTACTATTCTTCTCGTTCTCATGAACATCCAAAAACCTCTTAGCCCGTTGAGCAATGAGCTGCTGCATAGATATCATATCGGATTGCATATGAGCCGGTGGACCATCGATGGACATCGTAGAACCCCTAGAGCTTTCTGCTCCATCTTCCTGAGCATCGTCGTTATCGTTGTCTTCATCTTCATCATTATCATCATCAGAAGAAGAAGAATCACCATCCTGGTCGTCCCCATCTGGAAGCTTAATGATCGATTTCTCGGATAGTTTTTGGACCACGGCTGCTTCAGGAGCTGGATCCACCAACTCGTCCATTGCCGTTCCAGACGTTACCAGTTTCTCAGGCTCTTCAACAATAGCAATTTTTGCAATCTCCGTTATGACCCCCTCGCGATAGAACTGATAACGGTAGATGTCATCTAATCGAGCCAGAAGCAGCTCGGCAGCCTGGAGAGCATAATTGACAAGGCTTGGGTGATCTTGTTGGGATAAAATGGCAGCTAAAAAGGAGGCATATGGTACAGATCGTAAAGCCTCCAAGAGAATATCTTTGTCTAGATTCGACAACATCTTCAATTGCGCAGTAAGAACCTTTTGACGAACACTTAAATTGACCGTGCTAGAGAAAGCATCCGTCAAGGTAGGGAAAAGAATGATAGCAAATCGTCTGACTTCAACTTTACAGCCTTCAAGAAGCTCGATACGATTCTCATTGCTCGTCTTTTTTCGAGAATTAGGCGGTGCGGATGATGGATCGATATCCAGAGATTCGTCGAGGTTTGAGTCAATGTCTTGGGGAAGACTAGGAAGTAGCTCGCAGATAAAGTTCAATGTTTCAATGACTTGCTCTCTGGGTCTATGAATCAAGGCCTGCATAATGACCACGCTATCAAGCTTAGAGGCGATGTCATCATCAATGGCCGGAGGCGAAACACCTGTTAGTATTTGGTACAAAGTCTCAACCACATTCATCTTAAATAGTTCTGCAGATAGTGTTGCACTGGCCTTGGCTATGAATGCAAGTACACGCAGGAAGTGTGTGTGTATACTTGGACCAATCAAATTAGTTGTGCCTGGAAGGAGAAGGCGAAGTATAGCTCGCAACAAGTCAGGGCTGACAAGCTCCTCCAATTTACTCGGATGGTATCTGAAGCTTTCTACCACTCGAGACACACAGATGGATCCTTGCTCAACAACTTTCTGGTCACTAGATCCAAGGACGTTCAAAAGTATAGGCATGACATCCTTGATAACTGCAAAGCAGTCTTCAGGTATGTTTCGACAGCAGTTTGCAGCTGTGGTAACTGCAGTTCTCTGAGTGCTTGTTGCAAAGAACTCTAAATAAGTCAAGCAAGCTGTTAACCCCCCTTCACGAACAATCGAAGTGGGATATTCAACTGAAATCTTTTCAAGAGTCTAGCATAATTAGCACATAAACTTATAATCAAGATTCGCGAACTCACACTAAGAGCCTGTTCTGCTAAGTCAATGTAGTGTATTTCCAGCAACTTTTGGCAAAGAATTGGAACAGCACCTCCATATACCACGTTTCCGGTGCTACTTGGTAAAGCCTCCATAAGATTGGCAAGACAACGACAAGCTAACAGCATCATTTCCGGGTTCTCCTCACCAAAGTCAGAAGGCTGCATCAAAGCGACAAGTTCTTTGATAAACGCATCCGGGGAGAAATGGCCCGAAAGGTTATCCTCTGTAGAAACCAAGAGGATTTCTGAGAGTTCCTGAAGAGCAATTAGCTGCATTGATGGATCGTCCTTCGCCTTTAAATTGTTTAGAATATCCCGTAGTCTTGTAGACAACCCAGACATCATCCCACTCAGAGCTCTCAGGGTATTAGAAAGGCCATGGGGAGGACCTCCGGGCCCCCCAAAACCTCCAAATGGATCATCATCATCATCATCGCGGCCATCATAATCTCGGGCCATGTCCTCATCTTCATTATCATCACTGCCATTGTTATCAGGAAGGACAGCCTTCTCATTTAGGGTAGGTTCGGCATCTTTGGGAGTCTTTTTAGATCTAAGGCGGCCAGATGCTGGAGTATTTACAGTTGTGTCTATATTGAATTGTAAGTGAAGTAGATATCACCAGAAGTCGGCCGCACTAACCTTGACCACCTTTTTTGCCTCTGCCAGATTTGCGTTTTGTTGAGCTGGCTGGCTGGCTTGATGGTTCGTTGGAGGGACCAGCAGAATCACTAATTGGTCGTTAGCATCGTCTGATGTAGAACGGACTATAGCCTACCCAGGACTCGACATCACCGCAGGAATTTTGCCTCTCTTCCGCCGAGGTTGAGCTACTGGTAAAGGAGGAGCCGGGGGTTTGTCAGTTTCGGATGTCTTCTGCCGCTTCGAACGACCTTTTACAGGTAGTGCCTTTGCAGGTTCACTCTCCAATGCTGGACTTGTCTCTCTTGCTGAGGCTTTCCGTTTTCGAGCTGAGGGAGGTGGTGGTGGTGGTGGGGGGAGCCGAGATGCTGTAACAGTAGACGATGTGGCAGGGTCTGAAGCAGAGTCTGGGGATGCGGCTGCTTGTCTTGCGGACGCCCTCGTTGTTCTCCTGGTAGACATGAGTATCTCTGTGGTGTGACACAATATAACCTTTGACGTCGTCAAGGATTATGACAACTGTGAAGGAGAGTTATGAGAGGCTGATAAAGCAGGAAGGAGATATGCAGAATAAGGGTGATGATATATAAGTTTGACAAAAAAAGCAAGAGTATATGAGCTGCAAATGAACGGTAGTGCTGGTTTCGTACCGTTGATTTTGAGAATGTGACTGTGTAATAATGGAGTTGGAGGCTTTGGAAGTGTCGTGCTCGTTAAGGATAACCTCTTTTTGTTTGTCGCGCTCCATCGATCTAGGCCTCCATTTCACTTTGCCGAGTGAATTAATCAGAATTAAATTCAAATTAGAAACGAATAAAATTGCTTTTGTGGTGGTTGTGAAGGAGAAGGTGGTAGTTGGAGGAGGTATGGAAGTGAGGTTGTAACAGTCAAAGTAAAGTTGGGGTGCGGTCCGCAAGGGTCAAGCTCTTGATGGTGAGGCTACGCAAGGCGCCGAATACAACGAACCATCCAGGTTTATTGGCGACGGCACTTTTACTCCTGGGTAGTGCTTACCCTAACGCTTAAAATACATCTCTCATTAGAATTTATATACACTCGACCGAGATTGATTTCTTGTTACATCTCTCTGCTAGCTACCCTTCTTAATAGATTAATAGCGTGACCTCACCTGATCGACAAATCCAAGGCCCTGTTGTGTCTAGTGGCACGAACGCAACTTGTACAAGTTGCAAGTTCAGATAAACTTGCAGAGGGCTTGAAACTCGAACTTCATTAGATTTCAAGGTTTAGCGCATTGAGTATTAGCTCATAATAATCTAAACTCTACTCATCAATATACTTTCCTACAACACCACTGAGCAGCTCCCTTCTACTTGAATGTCCCCGGGGTGGGACTAATCAAATAGGATTGAATCTTTCACTCTTCATTATCTGGAACATAATTCATTACTCACATTCTGTAGTGTATTTGTCATATAGACTAGTGTTCTATATCTGAAAATCATGATTATATGTTGCGAAACAGCCTGTTCACCGATTGACTAAATCGAGACATACAGAAGCACATGGAAATATTATACACTTTTGCATTTGTTTCATTGTCGATTTTAATTCAATGGTTTTCCCTTAATCGTGATTGATATACTGTTTGAGTCTGTATTACATGCATCTTGGAAATGTTAATGTAAATGAAGCAAGCCTTTTTGAGCAGACAAATAAGTAAATATATTAGCATCATGTAGCTAATGGGTAGTATGTGCCTCGTGCTGTTTCTGAGCGAAACAAAGGTTCCTTTGCGACATACTGAATGTCTAGGATGTTTTAATACGAATTGCCAGCTTTTTAGGTAGGCCTCTACAGCGTTGTCCAAGAAGACTACAAAGATGGATGTAGGACTTACCATTTTGTGTGGGGGATAACAAAACATGAATTTATATCTCGAGTAGAAAGTGTATTAGTACATATGAGATTCTCGCAAGTGGGTATTGGAATACAAAGAGCATGTAGATATTCCTTTCCAGATTCCTGGTAGCGTGGAGCATTGACAAACCATCAATGAAGCTTAATATAATCTTTCTAGTATGAACTAGTATTCTGAGTATCCTACCGGCGGTATGCGGCAGAAAATCAACATTTTCTAAGGTACTCATTATTATTTGGTCCGCTAGGGATCGGAACTCGGTATGGTTTTCATAGTTAACGATTCTAATAACCATATCGTGAGCGCCTTACAGTAGTGGACTTTTAGCACACTGTATGTATCATTACCAAAATTAGCTTGATACACCAATAAAGCTGAAGAACTTAAATGATGAAAGAAATTTCCCCCAAAGTTACGAGGGAATCAAGATTATCGAGTGATGTGATGAGATTGTATGTTTGAAGTACATAAAAGTTATTTAATTTACTAACACCGTGTGTTCTCAATTTGTCTGATATTGGGCGAGAAAATTTATTCGCCTAGTCGCTTCAATGTTGCATATTATATCAATAAATATGGGCTAGAAAGGGAGTTCTCTATATATATATATATAGACCTTCAAAAGATTACCGCTATATATGAGGAGTAACTTTGCGTTACATATGACGGTCTCTTGCTCGCACCCTAATTATTCTTAGACGAGAATCGAGCGTAAAAGTTAGTGTTTTTGATAAACAAATACAGAAGGTTTCGAGACTGTGGAGCGAATAAAATACTACAAGACAAGTAGAGAGAAGTGTGATAAGCGGCAGTCAGTACTTTGTAACGCTCGGTCTTGGTGGGGGAAACAGACTTCAGCCAAAGATAGAATAGAAAAATTGTAGAAGTCCATCAAAAAAGATGATGAAAATGCCAAAAAAAATTGGAGATGCGCTTGAGAGCCGCAGGATTCGAACCTGCGCCATTTCTGACTGCGGGATTATAGATTTCTTTTCAGAATACCTAAACACAGCGCCTTAACCACTCGGCCAGACTCCCTTTTCGATGCAACCTTTTTTTGTAAGCTATATATATACCCATCCACATAAAAGCCGAAAGCCGAGCGCCAAGATTACATAAAAGGTTTTAAATATTTTCAGCCTTGCATTAACCTTACAGCCTTGTAGGTTCACACTCACTGTTTAAATTATCTCTGTAAAGCTCGGAACACATCCAACTCCAAGCAGCAAATGGCAGACCTTGACGAAGACCAGATATTAGCCTCCCAACCCGAAGAAGAAGAGGAGGGAGAAAATCTAGCCCAAGATTACCGTCAACTAACCTTGAAATCGGGCTACAAAATTCCCAAACGCGGAGACAAAGATTTCGAACCTCACGGCACAAAACACCAAGATGGAATTCTCGAGTCCCAGAGACAAGCTATGCATGATGTGCTCAATTACACCAGAGTATACCCACCCAAGTCACATATAAGAGGGTTTTGTTATGGGGAGGAGAGCTTGAGGAGGGATGAGGTTATCGACGAGCAATGGAGACAGGGATTGGGTGATGATCATGTAGTTATCGTGGAAACAGCGAAACACAGCTTTAGTATCGCTATGGGAACCTGGACCAAAGGAAAGCCAGTTCCAACCTTGTGGTTGTTGCCCGAAGAGGCGCTGTATCTCGTGGAGAGAGGGAGTTTGGATATGTGGTGGCCAACGAGCTTGTCTTTTAAACATGCCGGAGATAGTTCTGATGGGAATACCGATGGCGAGGATGGCATTGAGCAAGAGAAGGACAGGGGAACACCTATGAGTTTGCAAGCTGCATATGCTATGCTTATAGGAGAGGATGGCCAAAGAGGCAAGGTCACTATGGAGAAATACAACGTTTATACCAACCTGAGGAGGGCAGGCTATGTGGTTCAAAGGGCTTGGGAATGGGACCCCAAAGCAGCCAATCTAGGTCATGCCCCAGAAGGCGTGCAAGAGACATGTGGCATATTTAATTGGATCTTTGGGAGACTATTTGGTAAAGAGGAAATAAAACACGCTGCATATGGCCCGCTCGTTAAACCTGGCATGTACAGGTCATACAACTCCATATATCGACAAATCGCTATTATCCCACGACACAAACCTTCACACCTGCCGGATGACCCCTCGCCTGAATACCCATATAAGGTTTCATTCCATCTGTGGAAGGCAACAGCTGGGTTTTCCAAACGCACCGCCGGACCTCCAGATTTCCGAATTGCCGTTGTTGATGCTCGTGTTGACTCTATCCCGACACTCCAACAAATGACTTCACTACTAGAAACCACACCTTGGGACCCACCTCCTATTAACATTCAAGAGCCAGTAAAGGTCAACCAGAGGCTAAAGCATGGCTGGCGTAATGTACTCTTGGCGGTTGTTGACCAGGGTGTTGTCAGCTTTATGCGTGTCGGTGAGGCGGCCTTTGGAGAAGAGCGACTGAGTGAAAGATTTGATCATGGAGGAACAAGAGGCACAAAGCGTGGAGGCTCACGTGGGCGTGGAAGAGGCAGAGGGAGAGGCAGAGGTAGAGGTGGATAATATGACAAATTACAATGCAAATGAATCAATTGTTTAGGAAGGGCACTCTGCAGTAGTATCGTAATTGTTTATCAACCTGGAGACAACAAAAATGGACACTCTATTTGCGCTAATTGATAATAAGGTATGCCCAATGACTGTTTCATACTCCGTCACACGGCTTAGCTGAATTGAAGCATGCTGAAGTTTATCGTAACACGACGATAAAGTACCACATGATTTGAGCCTAGTGTTCATAGACACTGTATAGACTATATAGTGGCATATGATAAATAGTAACATGGCAGGCTAGTAGATTCTAGAATGTCACCGACTGATTCTGGCCAAGCTTTAGCAAAATGAACACTACCACATCTACAGGCTAAAGACAATAATATGTGAATATTAATTGAAACTGAATTTGGTCTAGGCAGTGGCTAGTGGCAGGCTCTGGTATATCTCCACTATAAGACAACATATAGCGAGCCCCAATCAGGTCACAACAAGAATGCAAGGTTTCGGTTTCAGTTTCGGCTCCCTGGACGAAGAGAATCCAACATGGCTTACGAGCCAGTAATGCACTTGACATCAGCTGTGGATTTTTCAAAGTTCTACTTCCTTTTGGTGCCTAGGATCGATGGACAACTACCGATCGCTGCTACCAGTTTGAGCTCTGTCCTCTGTGTAGCTCAATCAAATCAATATTTCCACACGCGTAATTAATCTGCTTAGCGCACCATCGGGCTAAGCACGTCCGTTTTGTCGCTTGTCTCAGTCTCAGTCGCAATTCCCTCTTGCCAGTCCAATCTATTACCTCTCTTCTAACTTTGACGGCTTTACATTAGCCACCCTCCCTTCCGCTCTTTGGAAATACTCTTCAACACAATCTCTTTTGTATACCGCTTGTCACGCGTCGGGATTCAAAAAGTGCACCCCAACCACCGAAGAGTCTTCATTACAAAGGGTTCAATGCCCGGGCCAATGGAGCCTCTAGAATCTCTAGAGGCGCCCCTAGATAACCCTCTTCTACGAGTTTCGCCCTCCAGCTCAGAGTCTTTGACAAGTCGAAGCACAGAATCTATGGGCCTTGAATTTCCTCACGCTCTTACTCACGACAAGTCAGTATTGATTTATTTTATATTTTTCCTCTGGCGCAATCTGGGGTCCGAAAGTGTCGCATTGTCGGAGTTGTCTTCCAACACTATCCATACAAACCTTCAGCATGGTAGGGCACCTCCCTTGAGTGTAGCTTACCATTCATTGTACTGCTCTTCATTTTTCTTCCCTCTATCCGAAGCACACATCTAAGTGCTTGGGATTTGAGTATATTTCTATCTCAATGTATCGAGCAACGGTGGTCTCCAAGTTCCACCCGTGGTATCAAAATTTGTGATACATCGGGAACTTTGAGTAGTCCAATGTCAAAATGCGACGCACTGCGGCGCCAGCCATCGCCATTCGCGAATGGTGATCAGTCAGTCAATGCATAAGCCAAAACAGGATTCATTTCCTATCTCTATCTAGTAGTCCAGTAGTATCATATATACTTATTGGTAGCGCGTTATTTTCTTTTCTACAAGCATAAGACATCTACCTAGTGTTGGGGAGCTCATCTTCCGAACCTAATCTTTTGTTTTCCAGTTGTGTGGCATTTTGCTGGCACCAAACCATAATGCAGCTTACCATATGTTTTACTACTTTGATTACTTGACTGACCAACACTGCTAAAACAGAACATCTTCGGCAAATACGCCTCTGCAATCTCTAGGCACGATATCCAACGATGTAAGTCTCACTTTGAATACCTAATCGTTCTCGTCTTCAGCTGCTGCTTAGCAATGCTCGCCTACCACCACGTCAATATTTCTCAACACGGAACCTAACAATTACAGACTGAGAAAGGTATTGTTGTAGACACTCCAGAAATGGATTCCTCCGCTATTCTTGTTGAGAGAGAGCTTGATGAGTCCTATATCTCGGAAGATGAAGAAATTGTTTTTCCTTCTGTCAAGCGGAAGCGCACATCTACCAACTACGCTTATGATGACGGCTACATCAAACAAGGAGAAGAACCCGCTACCAAGAAAGCCAAAGCCCAAAAGATCCGAGGGGTCATCATTGGTGTATGGACTGATTCAAATGAGCCCATAGATGATGAAAAGCATGTAATATACGGCTTTATTGATATTCATGACAGGCTACGGACTAGAATATATGGGATGAATCGTAGAGGCGATCCCCTTATTGGTAATATGCCAATGGGGGCTGGAGGATGCTGGGTGACTTTCGAAAGAATCATCTTCGAGCCTCATCTGAAGGGCTTAAACCCAGCAGAGGTCAAAGAATATGTTAAGCTTCGATCAGATGACAAGCTTGATTCAACCCCAGAAGAGCGCCAAAAAGCAGACCTGAAGGCTGTAGAGAAGGCCAAAACGATAGTCGCAGCATATGAGAAAGTAACCACACCTAAGGCGATTGTTCATCGTCCAGTCAAGAAGGCTTCCACCACCAACATCGCCAACCGCACCTCGCTTCCGCGCCAATCACTTAGTAATACTCCAAGCTTCAAGGCTATTAACAGTCACAGCAGCAATACTCCATCTAAGGGTTCGCCATTAGCAGAGTCCAAACCCAGTGGAGTTCTTCTCGGCTATTGGGCTGAGTCTGATCAGCATCGACCCGAGGACAAACATGCAGTCTATGGTGTTCTGGGCGGCAGCGACTGCTTCAGAGTCAAGGTTCAGAAAATTACCCGAGATGGACGATATGTTGAAGGTAATTTTCCAGTCGGCGCAGGAGCCATGTGGTTACATTACGATAAAGTCGTACTCGATCCCCAATTTGAAGATATGAATCGTGCAGAAGTCAAAGAGTATGTACGTATTCGCCAGGCCGAGCTCGAACATAAAGAGTCCGAGAAAGAACGCAAGATGAATGAAACACGAGCTATCCGTAAAGCTAAAGATGTCGTTGCTCAAGATGGTGCCAAAGAAACACTTAGCAATGGCCTCGAACAACGCACCAGAGGTAGCTCTGAGATTTTGATGGAGGTACGTCATTCTGCGCGTTCTGAACATCGAGCTGCAGCTCGAAACCAAGCGGAAATGGAAGCCACAGTCGAGCGTCTGCGGCAGGGGAAAGTCGAAGCTAGAGAAGCTCGGGAACTCCAGCTCGCCAAAAGTAGGAAAGAAGTTGCAGCTGCAGCAGAGGAACAAGCTCAGACTGAACTCAAGAACAATCTGAAGAAGCTGAATAAGGTATGGGTTGCCCAACAGCGGGTTGGTAGTGGTTCAATCTCAAATTCGAATATGATTACGGCACCAGCTACGGCACCATTAGTTGTTGAAGAAATTAAGTATCATAATGGGATCAAATATGAAAGGAAACAAGCTGGACCATTTCAGGGAAAGTTGGTCAGTGCGGCGCAGATTTTGAGTATTGATGGGGAGGACTATGTTGAGTATCGGGTGTTGACAAAACCTTCCTTCTAATTCACGACAAGGACTCAGCAAGAATATTTTAGCGGTTGGAGATAGGTAGATGTAAGATTAATACGTTTGGGAATCATCTGTGGAGGTGCAGTTGAGTTCATACTTCCCTAGTGTCGTTGTGGAATGATTTACATTCGATTTGAGTTCATCTGGTTGGCACAAACCTATTCTTGCTAGGGCATTGTTCCTAGAGGGGAGAGAATTGCTGTTTCGTTACCCTTCAGAACAAGGGCTAGATTGTCCTGATAATCACCCTCGTGATGGAATGATTCCCCGAAAATCCTTGTAATTTATCCAAAGATCAACGGTCTTGAATTTAGCAAGTTTAAGTCGTTAGCCATGATTCGACAATTCTTCGTTTAAGCATATGTGGTTTGTTTTGATCACCTCTACGTATTATCTACGCAATTGCTTGCATTTAAAAGTCTAATGATAGGATCTATCTCGTATCTTAGCAAAAAAAAAAAAGAGGCCAGGGAAGAACAGAGATGAGAGGAGAGTAAGGGACATCTCGATACTTGACCCGTAGATAGGTACGGTTCACTTGTGTGAGATTTCCCGAGCTGCTTGTTCATAGACCCTCGGGTGAAGCTCTAGATTCTAGATTCTAAGGTAAAGCTATAATTTTGTGTTTCTAACAGCTATGAAGATCACTTTTCATTCTCCCCAACGTTACCTTCCTGCTCCATCCTCCTCTGCTCATCCCCAACCTCATCCACATAATCCTCTGTCTTCATATCACTCAGTCCCAAATCCTCCTCTTCTTCAGCCGTTCGTTCGTACTCCTCTTCTGTAATCTGTGGGTCGGCATCGGGCGAATTGAGATTCTGCACATAACTGCTCGCCAGAGGATCACTTAAAATGATGGTGAATTTCTTCTCGCCCTTGATCGCAGTATCAATGCCATCGAAGAACGATGTCCAGTTCTTCTTCGCCTCAGATGGTAAAGAATCTCCACCTGCCCCAGTAGCATCCCCGACGTCAAAAATCTGTTGCCGTAAATCGTCGCGGACTTGTGAGAGAAGGCCTTCGACAGTAGTGAATCTACCTCCTAAGGTCCCCGGGTTCACAGACAAACTCAGCTCTGGACATTCGAGTGCGCAAGACTCGGACTTGAGGATGTCTCGTCCGAGATCTGTTGCATTTTCGACTTTAAGTGTGATTCTCTTCCCCTTCTCTGGTACTTCACCTCCAGTTTTGACTTCGTTGGAGCGGTAACCACAATGATCGCAGACAGTACTCATTATGACAACTTGCTTAAAATGAGGAATTTCTACCATTTTCATGTGGGTAATGCAATTGCGAGTACAGCCGGGACAATGTGCTGGAAAGGAGTAGACTTCGTTGGGGACAATATCATCGTTATCAGTGTCTCCAGTTGCGGGTTCTCCTGATGTAGCCTGCGCATCGTCGGTTGGTTCTTCACTGCCATCTCCAAGACCTAGGTTTTCATTTTGCTCTGGTGTTCGCGAGTACTCAACCTTTGACCACTTTCCAACTCCATCCTTCTGATCTGGTTCTATCCAAGAGTTTCCGGATGGATCATCTAGTGACATTCGGAAAGGGAAGCTTAAGCCAGCAAGCATATCTCTTCCCTTCTTAATGATCTCTTCAATTTTGACCCATACTTCTGGAATCTGTTCTTTGCGCTCCGGTTGCTTGAGTTCCAGGTCTTCTATGATCATACTCAATAATCCCTCTACATTGGTCAACTGCCCACGACCTGCAGGCACCTCAATATCCAGCTCGATAAACTTCACAATGCCTGAATCAGACTTGACGACTTGGCGGGCGAAATCGGGAAGACTGGTGAGACGCAGTTCGAATTTAGAACCCTTCTGCTGGATTTCGCCGGCTGACTGGATTTCTGCATTCTTGAAACTGCAGTGTGGACAGTAAAATGACATGATTATGATCTCGCGGAAGAAGGGAATTCGAGTGAGTAACAAGCGGGTCATGCCCTGCGAGAGTTAGCAGACGGTATGAAACCTGAGGGAAGATAGACTACATTTTCGTGACAGTTCATACATAAACTCTCGATTTCATCAACAACTCTTTGGTCTTCCTCTTCATTCAACTGGGGTATAGAGCCATTGGAGGTGGCTTGCTCGTTGATTGCAAGATTCTGCGTCTTCTTGCCGATACTCTCGAAGAAATCGTCAAAGGCAGCACCATCCGGCTTGGGTTCTTCCTGGATGTTCGACATAACAAAAGTGTCTTTGGTGGAACGTTTAATCTTTAAATGTCTTTGAAATAAAGGACTGAAAGATGGTCTGTTTGTGGCGGGGTTGTTGACTGTCAAAATAATTTTTGACAACCCCTCCACAAGGCTACTCTAGTTTACTGATGATGAAATGCCAAGATCAGGCTGAAGAAGGCTGTGGAAAGTCAAGGATGGAAATGTTCTGAATTCGCCGAGGTATGATATCTTTCATCCGTGATCACAAGCTCTCTAAAATATTTACAGCTAGCTGCTCCTTTCGCCTTCGGTAGCATACTTGCAATCAATTCGACAGAGTCGTGCTCCTACTTTGGAAAACCCAGGCACCATATTATACGGCAACATCATGAAGGCCGCGTGAGTGAATGGCTGAACAGTACCATGCTGAGATAAGTTGTATGTAAGGGACAACCTAATGCAACCCCGTAATACCTGGAGTAGAAACTTTTCATGAATCTCCTTGCCGTAGGTGAAACTTTTGGTTCTGTACATTCAGAGAAATTTGTCTATCCAATGTTCAGAATCTGAACCACAAAAGAGCGTCGTTGTACCTGGAGCTGGTAAGGTTGCCCAGCAGTGCAGAGAGCTCTTTCAACAACCCTAAGATACGGTGCTTTCAGATCCATGGGTAGACCATGCTTGGTCCTCATATATCGACGTGACTTCTCGTAGGATATGCATTATGCAGGTTGCCAGATTACCTAAATTGTGGTCTTAAGTTTTTTTCATGAAGTCCATCAAATCTAACGCAAAGCCAGAATTTCGAGCATCAGCAGCTTTTTTATTCGCTAGAAGAGCCTCCAAGCCTCCGTTCTTCTTTTTTGATCTCTTCTTAATGCTCGAGCCTGTTGTAGGTGGACCAGGCAACGAGGAGACATAGGCTTGAGAAGGTGTTGCACTTTGCTTTGTAGCTGGAGTGGGCATCCTTATCTGCGTTGGTTTTCGTAGTTCGATAGGCTTTATACTGATCCAAGTCGTCCTACTACAAGCTGCACACGTATAAGCCATCTCCCGCTTTCGTTCTAAGATTTTATCCGCTCCCCTCTTATTGCGTCGAGGACGACGTTGAGTTTCCATCTTTACTGAGGTTCCCCAACCAACTGTCATAATATTACCACATGCGCCACAGACTTCCTGTCTTCTTTTGTCCGTTTGCTCAATTTCCGAGTCAAACATGAGGGAGTTACATTGCGACATAAGATATCTTGAGGTCTCTGCGGCGTTAGTTGCGAGATGGTGAGCGGAATTATTTAAATATTGCAGACGCGCCGATAGTTCTTGGGGTTCCATTATCTAAATCTCGAATGTTGATTCAATGCTGGATGTATATGTCGCGTTGTTATATGTGTGCAAATGTCATGCTTTCATTTGAAGTTTGCCAAATTGTTAGGGCGCCAAGATATAGTGACAAAATCAAGCTAGGTAAAATACTGCCTCGCCAACGATATAACATGTACTGAGAATAGCCGTACTTAACTTTCATTTTAATTTTCTTAAGAGCGACGTTTGCATAGTGGAAAATGAATACTCTGCTCCTTCAATAACTGAATTGGTTCAATTAGACTTCGATATAAGACTAACAGCTACACTTTACAATGGACCCCTCCTTGAGTGTTGCGCATGGCTTGAGGATTGCAGTTGAGGGTTGTGTAAGACTCTATTGTTCTTTCTCTGAGACACCATCTGACTCCAACTAGGGCCACGGTACATTGGACGCTATATATTCATCAGTAAAGAGGGCATGTGAGGTTCGTGGTTGGGACGGGGTCGACCTACTTATTATTGGAGGCGACTTTCAAGCTGTTCGCAATGCTTCCGACCTGACAGTAATGTCATGCCCAGTCAAGTACCGGGAAATTGGTGATTTCCATGCATATTATAGTGGTGCTACCAAAGCTCCATACCTTACCATTTTTGTTGGAGGCAACCACGAAGCTAGCAGTCACCTCTGGGAGCTGTATTATGGAGGTTGGGTTGCACCAAATATATATTATATGGGAGCTGCCAGTGTTGTTCAAGTCGGTGGAGTTAGGATAGCCGGCATGTCTGGTATATGGAAAGGTTACAACTACAACAAACACCACCATGAGCGACTACCCTATAACGAGGACGATGTTAAATCCATTTACCACGTACGCGAGATTGATACCAGAAAGCTACTACAACTGAGTACACAGGTAGATATCGGAATTAGTCACGACTGGCCTCGGGCAATTGAGAATCATGGTAACTCGAGGGCCTTATTCAACATAAAGAGAGATTTCGAGCAAGAGTCAAAGGATGGAACTCTAGGAAGTGTAGCTGCAGAATACGTTATGGATCGTCTCCGGCCCCCATATTGGTTTGCAGCGCACATGCACTGTAAGTTCTCCGCCACAAAGATCTACGAGGATGAAAATGTCTCGGAAGCCCATGGTATACAAGCTGCAACAAACGGACATTTGATTAGCTCAGAGACTCCAGTAGTCGCTCACAATGATGACGAGATTGATCTCGATATAGACGACGATGACGTTCCAGTCCAACAGTCGATGCAAGTTCAAGATATATCTACCATTAACTCGGTTGAAGTAGCGAGTACTGCGTCAAGTGTGCCTCTGGAAATTCGGTCTCAGCTTCCTGCAGCATTCTCCAGGCACAAACCGCAAGAGAGAACACAACCGGGTCAGCCTCCACCTCCAGGAGTTACCAATAAGACGGTTCGCTTTCTTGCTTTGGATAAGTGCTTGCCTGGGCGTAAATTTCTGCAACTTGTCGAAATCCAATCTCACTCTGCGGGTTTAAAAAATGCAAATGAAACCTTATCCAACTCTTCTCTCGATCAGTCAAAACCGAAATTTGAGTACGATCCCGAATGGCTCGCAATTACCCGTGTTTTTGCACCGGATCTTGTTCTTGGGGACAAGTCTTCAAGACCATCTGAGAATCTTGGAGAAGAGCACTACCGAACTTTGATTGAAACAGAACGGCAGTGGGTTCATGAGAATATTGTCAAAGCTGGGAAGTTAGAGATTCCTGAAAACTTCCAAATCACAGCCCCGATATTCCATGTTGGCACCCCAGAAATCGTCAACCAAGGGCCCAAGGAATATGATAACCCTCAAATGCAGCAATTTTGTGACTTAGTAGGAATAGAAAATAAATTTGCTGCTACTGAAGAAGAGAGAGAAGATCGGCAAAGACAAGGTCCTGCACCAGTCCAGGATAGAGGCTTTGGAGGGCGAGGTAATGGTCGAGGCCGCGGTAGAGGAAATGGAGGCGGAAGAGGCGGCCGAGGAAGAGGGGGTGGACGTGGGAGAGGACGAGGTTGGTAGCGGGTGGAAGCGAATATTTGTCTCTAGGAGATACTTAGTTGTGCCATTTTGCTTGCTCGTCTTGCTTGCACGTGTGCCGACATAGAGGAACTGATCATGTGCTAACAGCCATTATTAGGTTCGCTTTAGAATTGCTGATCAGCACAGCGTAGCATAGATCAGCCAAACTGGTGGCACATTCTTATGTCAAGAAGTACCCCAGCTTCACATATACAAGGCCAGACGCAGGCAGAACAAATCTGCAGCCGGAGGCTTCAAGGTCTTTCACCTACACATTCCTGCTAGAGGACTGATTCATGATGCTCAACAACCAATCTCCTTCTGAGTTATTGAGCTACTTACCAGCACGCCTGTAATAACAGGATAATTCAGTCTGGGAAAGCAATCTCCAATTTCCTTTAGGTTAATCAGGTTGCCAAGATTGTACTTTACAGTCAGTCATACACGCGTAGGTGTGCAGATTTAATATAAGAAACATTGAGAACATCACCGCTCTTATGCACATTTATGTCTATCAATGTATGGTAAATTGCATATTTTTGTGAGAATATTGACATTGTCTTGATCTACGGTTTTGTGCATTATTGTGACTATATACTTACGATTTGTACAGATCACACTTCCATGATAAATTACAAAGCTTGTGTCGATCCTAAATTTAAGTCACGAAACCCCCCAAGTAACTCCATCTATCTTGGTCTTCTTACTAGGTGTTAGCTGACGGTTAGGAAACTGTGGAGATCAGGGGCGGTGAAGTAACTGCCCCACATTCTGCCTGTTCCCGTTCTTGTAAAGAGCTTGATGACCTTGGTCTCAATTGTGCTTCTCGTCCAATACTTCGTACACGCACGCTCATCCAAAAGTCAAGTCGTTGCAGCTCGCTCATCCCCTCAAACACCGATATCGCGCCTAAATCACCCCGTTATGCAATAGCAATATCTTTAATTTATCTTTACAGCTATACAAAAGCGAGCTCCGATATCAAATTCCGAGAAACTGAATGGCTATCTTAGAACAGATATTATTTGACCAACGCAACGGCATCTCGCTTCTGCCTCAATATCTCGGAAGATTCGAAGTTAATTGAACTTCAATTACCAAGTTCTTTACTAGCGGGTTAGTGGCCAGAAAAAGTGCAGCAACCATGCTGCTCGTACCAACTTAACCTTGTGTGCAGGTGTATTACCCCTAGGCACACAACACCGACAATCCTTCACCATGAAATTTGGAAGGAAGTAAGTAAAATCTTCTTCTTCTTGCACTGCCTGGCCTTCAATCAAGCTGACCTCACTTCAGCTTATCGCGCAACCAGGTTCCCGAATGGTCGGCCTCGTACATAAACTACAAAGGCTTGAAGAAACTCATCAAGGCAGCTGCTGTGCTCGTAAAAGCTGGGGAATATGTAGATCTCGCAGGTAGAATAATTTTCATCCCCTCATTTTGAGCTAATGATCTAATCTGTGTAGAATTCTTCTTCTCCCTGGATCGTAATCTTGAAGATGTCAACGCATTCTATAATAAGAAATTCGCAGATGCTTCCAGACGTCTAAAACTCTTACAGGATCGTTATGGTACATCGAAGGAGTCATTGGACTCGTTTGATCGAAATGATGTCGAAGAGCTTATGGGAGCTTTACTCGAACTGAGGAGTCAGTTAAGAAAGATACAATGGTTTGGAGAGGTCAACCGCAAAGGCTTTGTCAAGATCACCAAAAAGATAGACAAAAAGGTTTCCAACATCTGCGCGCAGGAAAGATATATGAAAGCCAAGGTCGACCAACTGCCTTTTGCGACCAACAAAGTTCTCAAAGATGAACTGGATCTTGTGAATGACTGGCTGGGAGTCCTCGGCGAAACAAAGGCGAAAGATGACGCCGAGCCTGCTCATTCCGTGCACTCAATGAAGCGCGTGTCATCCAGATCGATTCTGAATCTACCAGCTGGCCTACTAGATACCGTCGATAGGGCTATCCGGAGTGACGATGTGCCAACCTTACAAGAGACCCTTTTGGAAGCCAATGTCGAACCGGCTGATCTAGCTATGCAAAGATTGCTTTTGAATTTGCTTCAACGCTCGATCTCTTGTAAATCACTTCAGTGTATAAGCTACCTTCTACGAGATATCAAGTCGCTTGATGAAACTGACGACATAAACCACCGGAATTGTATTCACCGACTGGTTATTTCTATTGGTCGTGCTAAGACAGCCAATCCAAATGTCCAGCAGTTAACGGCAGTGACACAAGTCGATAATAGTCAAATGCAGTATATCACACCGGCACGAAGTCCTCCAGCTGGACCTCCTCAAAGTAAGCTTACGGAGTCAGTATTACTGAGTCTTGATGACGAGCATGTTAAGATATTGGCTTATGTTCTGTCCAAATTAACACAAAGCCAGCGTGGAGCTCTCGTATCAACAGATAGTTTTGGACGAATTCCCCTGCACTATGCTGCACAGTTCGGATTTGTGGTTGTCTGTGAATTGGTTATGAAGTATATGCAAGATTGGGGTCAATTCATTGTCGAACATGGGATAGACGCGTCCGAGTGGCAAGACAATGAAGGCATGGCTCCTTTGCATCTCAGTGTTATTGGAGGTCATGCATTGACGACACAGGCTCTTCTGAAAGGAGAAAATTGGAAAGGTCAAAATGACCAGAAAGCAGCAATGCGCAGAGATATCTCGAAGTCTAGTGCTGTTCTTGCTCTTGCAACAAAATCTAACTTTACTCTCATAGTGAAGCTACTTGTCGATGCTGGAGTCGATATCAATTGGCAAGATGGAACAGGTGAAACTGCTTTACATGTTGCAGCAAGATTTGGCCACCACGAGTGTGCCCAGATTCTCTTATCTGGGACTGATGACCAGAAAGCCGACTGTGAACTTGCCGAGAACTCCTTTGACTGGACACCTCTACATGTTGCGTGTGTAGATGGCCATCTTTCGATAGTCGAACTACTTATCTCAGCCGGCGCAAATTTGAACAAGCCTGATGCTTCTGGTTGGTTACCTCGAGAACATGCAGCTCTGAGAGGGCACTTGGACATTGCCAACAGACTCGCGTCAGCCATCCCAGCAATTCTAAAGTCAAGATCGCCTTCACCGCATACAGTTGCCACTGCTAGTACTTCCAAGTCCTCGTCACCACCAGGAGTATCCTCGATGGAGGCACTTCGTTCTCGGATTGCCACTGGCAGTCCTCAGATAGTGGAGCCTGTCAAACCTGTGAAAACATTTGGCCATCGTTACTTGACAAACGAAACTATGATTTTAGTTAGCTTGGGGTCAATGGATATGAGAAAAGAAGTTCCAGCTGTGGTATTGGACCAGATTCCCATCGCCAAGGCTCATTCTACTCAGCTTGACACGGCTCTTTCCGTCGTCGTTACAGCGACAGATGGTCGCTCTGCTCAGGGTAGGCCAATAATGCTTGGTGAGCCAACTACAATTGATCTTCCGGTCCAGGAGACTATCTCTACGGATCCAATTGTTTTCACTGCGCTAGACGCTTCGAAAGTTAGACTATATTTTGACATTGTCCCGACATACTCTGGAAATGACGACCGGAAGATCGGACGCGGTATAGCCATTCTTTCTACCATTAAACAAACTATAGGCACAAAACGGATGAATCTTCAGGGTGATGTCAGCGTTCCTATAATGGGCAATGACCTTGAGATTATGGGCAGTGTCAACTTCAACTTCCTGATCATCACACCTTTCTCACACCCGAATATGGGCATTACCACAAAGCATACTTACTGGAAGGAGGTATCTTCAACAATGGTCATCGGTCATCGGGGACTTGGGAAAAATCTAGCATCTAGCAAATCTCTTCAATTGGGAGAGAACACATTACAATCGTTTATTGCGGCGGCAAATCTCGGCGCGAACTATGTTGAGTTCGATGTACAGCTTACGAAGGATCTTGTACCTGTCATATATCACGATTTCCTCGTTAGCGAAACAGGAATCGATGCTCCTGTCCATACCTTGACACTAGAGCAATTCCTACATGTCAATAATCCTCGAAGGTCTCGCACCCCTTCGCCTAGTCCAATAGACTCAAACACTTCACATGAGAATAAGAGTGTTCATCGAGTAATTCGTGGAGAAGACCGCCAGCGCTCACTTTCTATGGGTCAAGGACTACCTGATTTTGGCATGGCAGATAGGATGAGACACACCAAGGACTTCAAAGAGAAGGGTTACAAAGCAAATTCACGAGGAAACTTTATCCAAGCACCTTTTACGACCCTTGAAGAGATGTTGATCAAACTTCCTGAAGATGTCGGCTTCAATATCGAGATGAAATATCCTATGCTACACGAGTCAGAAGAACAAGAAATGGATGCTTATGCAGTTGAACTCAATAGCTTTGTTGACACCGTCCTCAATAAAGTGTACGATTTGAGTAAAAAGCGCAAAATAATATTCAGCAGCTTTAACCCTGACATCTGTCTACTGTTGAGTTTCAAGCAGCCAAGTATTCCAATCTTGTTTTTGACAGACGCAGGTACTAGTCCTGTCGGCGATATCCGAGCTAGCAGTCTTCAAGAAGCAATTAGATTTGCCAGTCGGTGGAACCTACTAGGAGTTGTCAGTGCCGCGGAACCTTTATGCAACAGTCCCAGGCTCGTCAAGGTGGTGAAAGATAGCGGTCTTGTGTGTGTGAGCTATGGTGCGCTCAATAATGACTCAGATAAGGTTCAGGTTTGTACTTCCTCCACATACAAAAGTTAGAGTTGCTAACAGCTATTCTAGCAACAAGTCGATGAAGGTATAGATGCGGTTATCGTGGATAGCGTCTTAAAGATTCGTAACGGTCTGACTAAGTCATCCAAGATTCGTGGTTCATGGGTGGAACCCCCAGCCGCTACAGGTGCGGGTGAAGCCATTCCCGTTGAAATTAAACCTGATGCTTCATCTGCTACGTCGGCAGCGACTAGCGCAACTGTCACAGTCTCTACTTAAGAAGAACGAACTGGCTTCTCCTCAAACAAAGCCTATGGATAGATTATTTTGCTTTCATCTTAGAGACTGAAATGGTACACATGATGGCATATCGACGAAAAGATCATAGAGCAAGCGTATGAGACATAGATACGGTTTCTGGTAGAATTCAATGAAGATCGTCTTGCTTTCGTAGTACAGTGTTACCATAACTTCTTGACGTATATGTTTTGGTTTTACCGCTTTGGCTACAGATCATTCCCTTGTTAGCTTCCCCCCTTAGAAACACCAGGAGCCTAAAGTTCTCTCACCCCAGTACCAATTAAGAAAACTGATATCCTAGGTATAGCCTCGATGCCAATGATTGACCAGACATGGCCTGAAGAGCGAGGGTTACAGTGCTAGCTGAAATCAAATTGACCATTTGTCGCCATTCTAGATCTGAACAGATTGTACCATCAGGAAGCCATGGGGGTACGGCTACGGCTCCTGTTAGGGTGACGAAGCACTTGGAATGGTCTTTCAAGCGCTTACAGTTTCTGATATCTCCTTAGACAATGTACGATTTACTAGTTAGTCTGATGTCTTATTCTGTGTTCAGCATAAGTAGTAAAAGCTGCTATGTTTGAGCCTCGTATCAGATTTAGCATATAGAGTGCCAATTCACTGTAGATATTCAGTATCATTTAATTACAGAGAAATAGCCAATTAACAACTAAAAGAACATCTCATATATAGTGAGAAAGACTACATGCATATGTAAATCTGCGAAGAGATGTGTAGCTTGGACCACAATAGTTGTATTTTTAAACCTGACAAATTCAAGACCACGATCTTCCAAATCGAATGCGTCGAATGTTTTCAAGAGAAATAGATGCATCTAACTATAGTCCTCCTACAGTGTAATAAAACATGGACGCCGCTCTTACTTGGAGGAAAACGAGCTACTCGGTTCGGGAAATCCCCAGATCTATCTATGACTGGGGCTTGGCACAAAGTCAGGCCATTTGGTCAATGCTTTAGCTTGGTATGGCCATGCAACGCTGCAAAGAAATGGGCTGTTATTTTATGGAAAATGGAAAAGCTAGAGCTGGTGGCGTGATTAGTGTATTTACCGTATTTGCCTTTTTGGGTAGTAAATATAAATCTAGGATTGAGACTTGTGTTAGACCGGCTCGGATTCCGGATACATCTCAAGTACCGGAGTACTAGCCCTGTCGTTTCCCCAGGAAAGTTGATCAAGTGCGGAGAAATACTGCAAAAGAAAGCATCATATATACATGACTCGTACCTGTATCTAACTCTCAAACATAACAAGTATTCCTCCCAGTGCTATCGCGGGGAAAAGGAGGTAGCTGAGTACCAAAAGGGTTTGGTCTAGTCGCTATTTCCAAATCACTCCACTTTTTATACTGATCTACGCTTAAGCCTTTCCAAGGCCCTTGTCGTAAATACGTATGTTTCGTTTACCACAATCATGAGCATGTAAATCATTCGATTAACTACTGCAACCCCCTCCTGAGAAGGGCGGAGACCGGACTGATGGAGGCTCGTAAAGTTTCCGTTCGAGCTCGGAACCCCTAAAGGCGGACTACGGCGCTACTCTATCTGGTGATATACTGCTAGTAAGTGGGTTCGAGGGGTAAGAAACCTTCTTGAGAAAGTCGCATGTTGTTGGCTACAAGTATAATAAGACTTTCTTGTTTTGACTCTGTTTCTGTTCTCACTTCATCCTCACCTCACAATAGATAGAAAGTTCTTCGACATAATAATCTACCAATACTACAATTGTCTACCATAAACCCTTGACTTACTCGACATCATGGCGATAGAGATTCCATCCGAGCAATGGGCGCAAGTTCTCGAGAAGACTGGAGGATGTGAGCAGCACTATGGTCATGACAGCTTTTCCTAACCATACTAATCTATCTTCTTGCTTAGCCGTCGTGTACAAGAAGATCCCAGTCCCAAAGCCTGGTCCAGATGAGGTTCTCATCAACATTAAGTATTCCGGTGTCTGTCACACGGATCTTCATGCTGTGAATGGAGATTGGCCATTGGCAACCAAAATGCCTCTCGTTGGTGGACACGAAGGAGCCGGCGTGGTTGTCGCTCTCGGATCATTAGTTCAAGATATCGAAATTGGTGAACATGCTGGTGTTAAGGTATGTTTAATTCCTTATCCCCGTGGATCATTGGACATGTAGGACTCACACTAATACAGTGGATCAATGGGTCCTGCTTACAATGTTCATTCTGTCAACAATCAGATGAGCCTCTTTGTCAAAAAGCATCACTGTCCGGCTATACCGTGGACGGAACCTTCCAACAATACTGTGTTGCGAAAGCAGCTCATGTTGCACGAATTCCAAAAGAATGCGACCTTGAGGCAATTGCACCTGTTCTATGTGCAGGAATGTAAGTTCGATTTTTCCCAAGAGCTATACTGTCCTTTTTTAGATTATTTTGAGAGCTTTCTATGCATGAAACATATCTATTGAGTAGAATGCATATTTAAATGATTCGCGAGATCTTTGCTCACCTCATCGAATTTACAATACTAACTTTGAAATCCAGCACTGTATACAAAGGACTAAAAGAGTCCGGACTACGGGCTGGCCAAACTGTTGCAATTGTAGGAGCTGGAGGTGGTCTTGGATCTCTTGCGTGCCAATATGCAAAGGCTATGGGTTTCGATATCATCGCTATAGACGGCGGATCAGATAAGAAGGAAATGACTGCTAAGCTTGGTAAGCTCATATATTCTGTGATTCTTGGTGTTGGATATGCTAGGGCTTTTCAGATATGTCAGAACTGAGCTAATTATGCACCTAGGAGCCAGAGCGTTTGTAGACTTCACGACATCCAAGGATGTTGTTAGCGACGTCAAAGCCGCCACTGAAGACGGGCTTGGACCACACGCCGTTATTTTAGTTGCTGTGAATGAGAAACCATTCCAACAAGCCGCAGAGGTTTGACTCTCTATCTCCTGAAGTGTTAAGGATAAACTGATACTAAATAGTACGTCCGACCACGAGGTACAGTCGTAGCTATCGGCCTGCCGGCCAATGCATACCTTCGTGCACCTGTCTTCGAAAGTGTCATCAAGATGATCACAATCAAGGGTTCATACGTTGGCAACAGACGTGATTCAGCCGAAGCAATTGAGTTCTTTAGACGTGGACTTATTAAAGCTCCTTACAAGTCCTGTGGTTTGAGTGAACTCCAAAGTATTTACGATTTGATGCACGAGGGAAAGATCGCTGGTCGATATGTTGTCGACACCTCTAGATAGGATGCTCGGTTAAGAACAGGGGTCTCACGATACATCACGGACGTGGATACACTGTAACTATTAATAAAAAGAGAAGAAGATCCATACGTAATTTCAATGACGATTTAAAGTTTCTTCCAATATTGACAATGAATTTCTCAACTCCTCATATCCACTATTTGAGCCAAATCAGCTTTTTCAATATTTCCTACCAGCAAAAGCTAGACCACATGCATGCGGAAGCTCTCAAATCAAGGCACAACCTCACCTGCCCAACCCAGCTCCAGCTCCAGACCAGCACCAAACGTCACATGTCAACGAGCAACGCAGCGCAAGCCTTCGCGGGCTTTTCCTGAAACCTCATTCCCAGTCCCCAGAATCCCAATTCAAGGCACGGCAGCGGCCGCAGATCCGATCTACCGTAGGTCCTACGCGAATTAGAAGGCCGATCGGCGGTCGGGGGTTGATGCACAATCAATACTTCCTAGAGCGGGCCAGATCTCGCCCAAAAAACCTGGCTGTGTTACGCGCAAGCAAGCTGCCAACTGGGCTGTGGCAGATTTTAATCTCCTCCAGCATCCCGAACCATGAAAATTGTGAGGAAGATACGAGCTGAGGAATAGAAAACCTGTTTTTCATTGTTGACTGCGACGTGCAACAAAACCCACATGCGAGATATTGAAGGAGAGGAGAACTGATATATGGATGGATAGGGAGAGTAAATCGAGCATCTTACGTATCGAAGGGGATGGGATCTTCCGGGATGGGGGTAGGGCTGATGTACATGCACATGGAAATAGAGGCATCAAGACAGTCCTTGAATTTGTTTCAATTATACTCTTTCTCCACACTTTTCCGCCGCCTAAGTCTACCCTAAATGCGCCATCAATGATGCTCTACTAATTTACATATTTGAACTTCTCTAAGCTCGTGATAAAGATTCATGTGTACTTTCCCCCAGGACTTTATATACAGAATATGCCTGGGGATTGCATCGAATCAAGTTATGTGTAACCACTCTAAAAGTTGTGGAAAGCAGCTCCCGAATCGTGAGAATTGCTCGGTGATGGAAGCAAAAGTGGATCGGATCCTGTGTAACGAGGAATCGAAACTGCGACTGGTACCTCGGGTTTTGGTGAACTTGTGCTCTCTGACGTGGGTAACGATTGCAACGCCTTCATCCTTATTTCTTTCTTGATTCTGCCTCCTCTGCCCATGACGCCTCTCCTCCGAACTTCGACCTTCATTAACAGGGGATCTCCATTTCTGACACTCTTGCTTGTCCGCCCTAGACATTCTATGAGACCTTTCTGCCGTACATCAAATTTCGTTGTGGTGGGGGGCGGAATTCCATTGCCAGTCCTACCTGTCGCCCTGGCGCTCCTCTTCAGATCAGCTCCAAAAGCACCGTCGATGCTATTGGGGGCACCTTTGATAAATTTCTGGCTTGAGCGCCTGAAGGATGTAGTACAAATTTCATTATGCGTATACAAATCTTTGGGTGAGTTGTGAGCGTATGACTGGGAAATTTTCTTTCGCCATCTATATTGGGCTATAGTTTCGACCGCTTGACTCCTGATACTTCTAGCTTGTTCAAACGTTATTCTGTAATAGTGCTCGGCTCTTGGGCTGGCATGTATCCAAGAGAGAACAGCAAGTTCCTTGGTCAGACCTTCAACCTTGTTGGAAGCAAAACATCCTAAAGAGCGGTTTTGTTTCTGGTATCGTATAAAGCGGTGAACGGCACCGTTACGAGGAACATATGTCACAGACATATGAATCATGCTCTCTTGTAGTCTAATGAGTTGAAGTTCCAAATCAGCGACCTTGGTGGCGATTCTTGCCATCAGCAATTCGGCACTTTCAGGAATGAACTCAGGATCAAATTGAGTCAGAATATGCTCAACATTTCCCGGTGCATCAAAATTAGCAGCTTGGTCAAATAGCTGAAACACATCTTTCTCTGGAGTCGGAGTCGGAATACACTTGTCAAGTTTTTCGGAATTCGTATATTTCCTACCCAATGCATCGACGTCATCCTTTATACAATCGATTCCTTTAGTATAGTCGCAAAGCGCATCTGCCACATAAGAGATACCCATACGACGCGTCAAAATCTCCCAAGCCACTTCTGTCCATTGTTGCCACTTCTTGTAGAAATTTGAAGAAACTGCCATTTGACGTAGCGTGTACATCGCCTTTCTGCCATCAGCGGTTTCATACATAACATTCGGTGAAACTTTGTTGGACATAATCTGGTCTAAGATGTTGACAAGAATATGCGGCGAGCCAAAATGCTTGGTTTTGCTACCCCTGAAGCCAGTATTCACGCACGCCGTCGCAATCTCATCAAGAGTATCTGGGCTGATATAGTTACCATCAGAGATCTGTTTGTTAGCGATGCCAACGCTCTTTTGGATCGCCCTGAGTTTTATGAAGCCTTTCATCATAGTGTCGTGGATGGCAGGACTTGGTTCAAATATTTCGTGAATAAAAGATCCTCTCCACATAACATTCTTTGAAGCAATCCATTTCGCAACAACATTCTTGTGTGTCAGCCATACCGGTCGCCTCTTAATGCGTAAATCTTTGCCATCGACAGCATTCATACGCTTTTGGAGAGCTTCGAATCCTTTCGAATCTCCCTTTTCTGTATAGTGGAGATACATCAGACGCACAGTATTTGAACTAGGCTTAAATCGGCTCTCATAGAGAAAAGAATCAACAATAACCTGTCCCAACTCTGGTAACTTTCTGTTTGTGAACATTTCTAATAGAAGGTTGTACACGGCTATATCCGGTGGAGCATTGCAAATGAGGAGGTTATAGCAAATTTTAGCAACCATAAGCTCCAGATTAGACTCCGGACACCAGCCATTGTTGAGCTTTACCAGGGCACCATATAATCCTTGACGTTCTTCCCGAACAACTTCATCGTTGATCCACGAGTATTCTGGTAGCTGCGTATGGCGGCATTGAAGAGCCTCTATTCTTGCTTGCATCTTTTGAATCTGTGGAGTGTGCTCGTCTGTGCCTGTTGCCGTTGGGCTAGTTTTGACAGTGATGAGGAGTCGAGCAACAAGCCTTGCAATCATTCCTTCTAACTTCTCTAAATGAAGGTCTTTAGTAGGCTCGCGATGTGGGTAGCGTTCATCAGATTGATCATCGTTAGGTGGCACCTTGAAAGTCTTCTCCATGCGAGGAGCGTGTCTAAGTGTCGACGCAGCCATGATTGATTGCTTTAGGTGGACATCCAGCACACTCAATTTTGTTGACATGCGGGAATCGCGCCGTAATTGGAAGGACTCTGGTCTCATTCGAGCAGAACGATCCACTGGTTCTAACCAAGGATCATTTGGTACATGGTATACCTGCCGAATTCGAGGTCCGGTTGTGAGATTCGACTGTGAGACTCTTGTCTTTTGTGAAGTTCGATCTATTTTTTCATGCCAGGGCACCTTTTCGTTCAAGACAAGCCGAACTCTTGGTTGTCTCAGTACCCGACGCCCTGTCTTTTCTATCGACTGGTTCGTTGACTCAATCGACGAGCGACTGTCCGTTCTAGGAGTGTAAGGCCTTTGAGAGCCTAGTTCGCGCTCAGTACCTGTAGGTACATCCTGTAATTTCCCATTTCCTGATTCAAGTTTATATAATGAAGGCGATGGGTCGGAAATCTGTGAAGCTTTGCCTGGAATCGAGCTTTTCACTTCCGCAATACGCCGATCCCATTCTTTATTTCGGTTTTCTTTGACGGCAGCATCCAGGAGTACAGCCGATCCTAGTATCGTTGAATAGCATGCCGTGAAACAGTCTGACACTTTCAGCCTTTTTCTGCCAGTTGCAATTGTAGTTCGGCGGGCGAGTTTAGTTGCGGTATTGAGGCATGAATGACAGCCACAAGACGATTGGGTCTTCGTTGCGAGAGACCAGAGTGCTAACATTATCCTATCATGTTGTATGTAGGAATGTAGCCTTGAGCTTTAGCTATCGCATCGGCATGATAGATGTGCGCAATGGGCAGAAATCGTGTTGCGCTGAGTGCTGAGATATTGTGGTAGTTGTGGTCGAACAACGCTTGGAGGTTCAATCCAGAAGCTTGTGCCAAGTCTTTCACTCTGCCCCACCAAACTTCCTCTCCTTGGTCGTGAGATATCATTTTCTACATAGCCAACTTTACTTGTCAATAGCAGCTATTGAAGAAACGCAATCATGTTGACATTGACACTTACCGCGGACTTGACTGGGTTTGCAATTCAGTAGCTATCTGGTAAATTTCACTAACATCAATACAGTGTTACTGAGCTCCGTCCAGATGACACGCCCGAAAACCCATTCTGGTATACTTTCAAAGTTCAGTGCACTTCTTGTCGAGAGATTCATCCAAACTTTGTCAGTGTCAGCCGCTTCGTTAGTACTTCTTTACTTGATACTCAAAAGATCAAATCTATTCATATGTTGCGTTAGTAAACTAACTTTTACATAGGAAGCCAACGATATGAGTGGAAGTCGAGGTGAAGCCAATTTTGTCTGGAAATGCAAATCTTGCAAAGTGAGTGCTTTATCTTCCTTACCATCTGACAAATCTGTCTCAAACGTTTTGTACTAATTTGTTTCAGAGAGAGTCTTCAGCAACGATTAAGGCACCCCCAATTGCATATCAACAAGCTTCGCCACCGACTCGTCAGAAGGTTATTGAGTTTGATTGCAGGGGACTTGAGTTCACTGAGTTCAAATCAGAGGTAAGAGCCTGCGTTCATTATGTTCAGTCATTTACTAATGTTCCACCTTATAGGGAGATTGGCTAGCTACTGGACTTGACTCTGGCAGTAAATTCATTGCTATTGATCTTACAGAGGGGGAATGGTTTGACTATGACGAAAAGGCTGGAGACGAGGTTAGTATCAAGGATTTAAAATGGGAAATTAGACGAAATTGATGTCCTTCACAACTGAGACGGCAAATCTTGTGAAATGTGATTTCTTTTCAAAAGCCAGTACAATTTAGGACGTCTTGAACATCCCCAATAAGCCTTGATCAGATGAACTCACAAGTAATCCATCATGTTGTATCCAAAGTTATAAGCAAGCTTGTCTGCTAAATTCTGACTTGCAGCTTTAAATTTTGATTGTTGTAGCTGCTGAAACTTCATATCATCAAATATCTTTGTGGTTCTGGAAGATGTTGATCTACTTAGTCTCAGTCTATTCAATATAACGTACGTTATTACACAACTTTTGATCTAGAGTAATCCACTACATATATCATAATGACTGAATAGTAGCATTTCAAATAACTTTTGGTCTATTCTTGGTTGCCTAAAACAACAATATAGTTGTGAGTTATCGGGAGGTAGCTTTCTATTCCACGAACCTTCTTAGATCAGTCATATTAGCCATTAAACCAAACTCCAATCTCGAAAGATAGCATACAGAGTATGAAGTTTCGCTAGCTGAAGTTCCCTTCTAGCTGCCTTTATTTTAACCCAGCGAGCAAAACGTAGGTATGGTAGCCTTGTCTTTCAGCCTCGTTCTAACCAAACACGGCTAGCCTTATTGAAATCGGCTGCATCAATACCTACGAAAGCTACAAGATAGCCAAACTACAAACCTCCCCCTCCCACATACACTTCACAAATTGCAGAATGAGTGTGAGTAACCCCTTATAGCCTACGCTCCAGTTCAAGATCTAACTTCTCCTCTCAGTTCGTGCCAATCAACCCGCGGCCTATGCTGCAAAATCTGTACGTCCACACAACGCCGATGAGATCCTTTTCACAAGCTGTATGGAAGGCAAGCATTAGATCGTAAACTAATACAACATGTGTATAGTGTCAACGAATCAGTCGTCATCCGTCTCAAGTGGGGCCAAACCGAATACAAAGGTCGCCTTGTTAGCATCGATAGTTACATGAACATCCAGTTGAGCGACGCGGAGGAATATCTTGATCAAAAGCTATCAAGTGTCTTGGGCTCTGTGTTGATTCGGTATGTTGGTCTTAATCTAATTTTAAAGGATTCAATATATAAGACAAAGCACGTGGCTAATTGCGTATAGGTGCAATAACGTTCTCTGGATACAAGCTGCGGACCAAGGTGGAGACACGAATATGGATGGGTGATGGACAGATAGACCTTATTATGATACCAAATTATGGGAGCGAGGTACAACAAGTAATGGTGGCTTTGGTTTGGGTTACCTGAAGGAAAGTTGGGGTTTGAGGGGGAATGATGGCGCAAAATCTTTGGTCTGAAAAAGTTCACTGGTAGGACGCTTCTGCTGTAAGCGCAAGACAGTCTTGCCGACGTATGGATGAAAAAGAAGTAAAATCCGATATTGTTGGGCCATATTTCTACACGAGTGAGGAAGATTCTAGAGTTGATTTTGGTGATAAATACTTAAGGTGTGTATTGATCGCAAGCCTGTTATGAAGGTGGCGAGATGATTCTTGCTTCATGAATCGACTATTTGTTTGTGAAGCACCTTCTCAACTGCTTTAAATATTTTGCTGTTTTAGACTTCCCTCACCCAGACGAACTCCAATGTATTGAGTTCCAAATGCATATGACAGCCACAAAGCGATACTGATAATGTACTGATGGTATATAGCGTGCCATTTAAAGTCAGGCCCTTTTACTATTAACGGTTCTAAGCTTTTGAAAATATTGAACTTGCTATGCCGCCAGACGCTTCCCAGAACAGGAATGGCTATATTGTCACAACATGTACGGTCACGAAGCGCTCAAATTGATTTCGTACGACCTTGTGCCGCAGCCGAAAACTATCTACATCAAACAACCGACCTTTCGACTGCTTCCTACCTCACTAGTACCGAGTCGCATTCTCTTGGTAGGTCCCATCACAACAAATGCGTCGACTACCCATTCACTGCGTATGATATTAGAACCTGTTGGATAACAGGACATCGGGGCTAGGGAGTGCTTACTACCATACTTTTCGATCATCCGTCTGTCGCCAGATACTGATATCGAGCTCTGAGTCATCTGGGAAGTAAAGAGGTGTCTGGAAGGTAATAAGTATGGCCCTTCACGGTATACATGAGCATAGCTTACCTTGATTGGGAAGAAAATTGGAAACCATGATATCATGTCTTGACTCTTAGCATCAATAGTATCAGGCCTTGTACTCAGTTCCACTTTTCCACCTTCACCACCATCATACAAAACCGCCTCGAAATATCCGGCAATACCATTAACAACACCCCTATCCTTACACACAAACGTATGTCTCGAGTAACGAACATTGTGCTCGTTTGCACCATCTCCTCCAGACATGCTTCCACCACCTCCTCCGCTTACGCCTCCCCCGCGTCTAGTTTCTGCAGCGATGAGCGTGGCTGCTGGGAGCGGATGGGTGAATTCCCATGATTCCTGGAATCGAGGGTGATCGGGGACGGATGTAGCAAGGTAGTCGATTGCGTGGAGCATCACGACATAGGGTGTTTCTGTAGCCGTAGGATCGGTAATGGCGCGGTGAGAAATATCGGCGTGTAGTCTCGGGGCGAGAATTGGTGTCAAATGGGCGGTATAGGAGCTTGGTATGGAAATTCCGAATTCGGGAGCTAAAACATGCTGGACACCGTCTAGACACTCTGGAGAAAGCTCGTTGTCTGCAAACGAACCTAGGAGTTCAGACACTAGGATATCCACCTTTCCGTACGGTGATGCTGGCACAATTGTAGTCGTTGTGATTGCTTGTCCAATGAGCCCCGAGGCACTTCTGAGGGGACCCTTCCACGCTCGCATATCGCTCTTAACAACATTCACAACACCACCCCAGTCTTCTTTGTTGTGTCTCTGAAGCAACACATAAGCATTTGGATTCTTCTCAACAGCCCATACCTCAACTGGAACACCGGTAGTTTGACTCGCCTTGAGAGCACGAGTTACCAGAGGTCCACGGCCAGATCCTGCTACCGCAATTACTACGGCACCACTAGGGCTCGATGTTGGTTTATTTTGTTCGGACCAGTCACTTAATGCTTGTACGATAGCTAGCTCGTAGTTGTCATATTTGACAGGATCCTTTTCAAAGACCTCGTATGTAACAGACTCCAAATTATCAGTCAAAGGCTGAAGAGGGGCTTGGAGATAGTCCTGATAACCTGACCCAAACTTTTCAATCATAGTCCTAGGTGGCTGGTTCCGCTGTAAGAACCTGATATAAACAAGATGCGAAGCAAGATCTTTCGAACTCGCTTGTTGCTTTGCGTAATCTTGAGCACCTTGTGCAGCCTGGGCAGGAGTTGGAGATTCTGAGTCTGGGGCATCCACTGCTATAGTCGGTCGTTTAGGTCCCGATAGTGTATCTAATCCAGGAATTGGTCCTACGTCGTCAAGAAGTAACCATGGGGGGCTCTTAAGACGCATGTATCTGGATATCAAGCTCTGGTGGGCTTTACTAAGAACTGGGTGGCCGCCTCTATTTTTGAGAAACGTTGACTGTGTGAAAGATAACAACCTCAATGGCTCAGCAAACCAACGAGATTGCAATGATTCGGTTGGCAGTGAACGAGGAAGTGCAAGTGCTATACATTAAGTAATTAGCATTATTATTTAGGGGATGTCTAGAAAAATGAGCGGGAGTTATACCTTCAGAAGTTGGAAAGAAACTCCGAAGGGTCTCAGCTCTTGTTATCAAGATCCACCATTTATTCACAAATTACTTGGGAAAAGATTGAGAAAGAAAAGTTTGCAACTAGCAACATGGTTTTCTTACCTACGGATAATCTTGAATTGTATTTACATACGCTCCGAATCGCATTCCATGCATCCCAAGTCCCAAAGAACTCAGCTTCATTGGTTACTTTCTCTTTCTCTGATTCTAATGGTTTTCTGGCAAGCTCCACGAGATCACTTGTCATCTTTTCCCCTTGATAGTTTCCATACATCGGGATATGAAGTGCGATATGAACGTAGCTGCCAATGGTAAGAGCTTCCTGGATCGCACGCGCGTATTGTATAAGTCCATCGCTCTCTGCTGTATCGCAACTGTAAGTTCTTGGTCCTGGAATTATGATATTACCCAGTCCGCAGAAAGAGGCATACGCAACTTCGATATTTAGAACCTGACGTGAGATGTTTGCAATCAATGGGTCTGCAGATGCCAGGTCAATCCATGGGCTACAGTATCCTATTAGTTGAGAAACAGTATCACCTGGGCTTAAAGGTGTGTCGATTGGATCCAAAGGAGGTATGATTGGGGCTGGAGGCAAGCTGTTCTTTAGTGAACCTTCTCCTACATTAGATGCAGATGTTTCCGAGAGATGAGATGAAACAAGGGCAAGTACTCGGGAGCGAAAATGAGGGGTTGTTATGGGACTGGTAAGCATATCATACTAAAGTGTGATAAGCCATTGAAATGCAATTTTGGGGTAGATATGAACGTACTCCAACTTCTTGGGAACGTCGCAAAACAGAATCTGTAACAGGGAGAGGACGTTGAGACTCATGGTGACCAACATAGAAGGTTGGTATATAGTTATCTATGGGAGAAGGTGGCTCTTCATCTGCACCGCCATCTGCCTCTGTGCGAAAGGGTTGTTGTGTAGTTGCCATAGTTTTCCGCAGACACCAGCTGTGGGGGAACAGGAAGCAACCCCGCGTTCAGAAATATTGAAGCTGTAGCTAGAGGGGGAGCCTCTTTTTTTTTTCTGTTGAAGTTAAAAGCAATGTGAGTTTTTTAAATCTCCAGTCCAAGTGTGAAACAAAAGATCACGAAAAGATCCATAGTTCTGGATCTGGTTTTCTTAAGGATGAAGGTGTGCAAATCCAGAGATATTTTCTTTGAGGCACGGACGTTAAAATGGCACGTGATGACAGTCTTCATAATAATAATATTTAGTTTAAGGACTTTGAAAGTTCTGGAACGAGACTCCGTCTTTCAAGTATGTTTGATTACTTTACTACACTCACAATTGAAATCCAATCCTAATTTGACGCATTTTGGCGCTGAAGCAAATTGGAATGTTGAAAGTGTATATTACCGGGTATTGCCAGGAGTTGGGATATATTATTGATTTCTAAAGCTCACTCCTGAGCTCATATTTGATGTTCACTCACATATCATACACAGATTCCTCTACTACTCCAGCCATCCTTTCCTTTCCAAGCCCAAATCCAAAGCCCGCATCCTATAGAAACACTTACCGCCATAGCCCAAAAAGTAGTCTCATAGCATTGCTTCCCATAGCAAAGTAGCTCGTCTACCCCATCATGGCTCACTGCCGAATTTTCTGCACCCCATTGATAGACAGTGGAATATATAATGCCCCAAACAGTAGCTCCTGCTGCTGGAACCATTGCTACAATTCCCCAATTGGTCCCAAAGTTCTCTACTCCCCAAATGACTGTAATAATCAGGGGTGTTAAGCTGAATAAAGCTCCATAACCGGAACCGATCAACGTTGACACGATCCAAAACCTCTCGCCATGGTTCTGAACAAAGCCAGAGGCTAAGACTATCTGGCCTAAAATAAGTAGCACGGCCGAGAATAGTAGGAAGACGATTCTAGAGACAGAGAACCGCTTTTTGGGGGGTAGTGACGAGAGGGAGTTGCTAGCTGACTGGTAGTGGTGGCCAAGAGTAGGTGGAGCAAGAAAGTCTGTTAGCAGGCCAAACGCAATTCGGGCTAAAGTGGAAGTGAAGGCAACTATGGAAACATGAGTTGCAGCGGATGTCGGGAGTATTGACGGGTTTGAAGTTGGAGGATAGAGCGTCCCTATAATAGTGCCGAGATTGGTGAGGAAGGCTTCTCCGGGACCTGACACAAAAAAGAATCCAGCTGCAAGCCACCACATAGTGTGATCTTTCAGAAACCTTCTTGTTTCTTCATTCAGAAGCCAGGTCTTCTTCCGGGATTCTTCAATTTGAGCTTTTGCATCTGCCACTCGCTGAAGCTCCGCAGCTTCATCGCTGGATAAGTCCTCCATAGCCCCGTAATTCTGGTCCCAGTTTGCCCTTCTGAAGAAATCATCATCTTGCAATAAGCCACTCCTTTCGAGCTCACTAACGGCCTCGTCGATCAACTCCTCCTCATCTACGATCTTCAGAAAGAAGGTTCCAACCATGCCCACTGCCAGCAGTATCACGGACAGGAAGATAAAGTATTTGAAGACATCAACATCCCCTCGTTTTCCATCTAGCCTCCGTTCATATAGCACCTTCTCTCCCAGCTGACTTTGCCACATACCACTTAGCCCAAAAGCCGCAATCGGAGATGCCAGAGCTAGACCTCTATATTTCCCTTTCCCAAAGTTCTTCGCACATGTTGTTACAGCACTGAGGTACATGCATGTTGTCCCGCATCCTATTATTACAAAAGCCAGTACCATAACCCATAGCGGCCAACCTCTTTCATATGTATATCCTGAGACGTCTGTTGCTCCGCTTTTGTATGTCAATGCTGCCAGAAGGTACCCACACCCAAAGAGGACCGCGGAAATAAAGGATAGTGGTGCAGGCCCGATTCTGTCACACAGATATCCGAATAAAGAGACAGGGAGATAGAGGGCAAGTTCCGCAGCGATGCTGACAGTGTTTACCTGTAGCTGGGTATAATGTAGTCGTTCTTGAAAGAGATGACCGTATAGAGAAAACGTGGTAATTGAACCTGCGCATAAGCAGGAGAGAATGGCAGATGAGAAGGCAATGTATCGAGTCCTGCTCCGCTTCTTGTACTTAATAACAGAAGATGTGGTCGAATAGGTAGAATGAATGGAGTCATTGTCGCGAGCGAGGAGTGGGGTTTCTGCGGAAGCCATGTTTTTTGCGTAGGCTGGTGAAAGGTGGTTTTCTTGGGGAAATCTGCGTCACCGCAACATTTGGAGCAGATTCTCGAATACTCGCTGTTGGTGGGCGTGAAATGCGATGAGGTAGAAGAGGCAGGTGATGTTGAAGCTTCACCTCGGTTGCGTACTCAGGCCCGCATGATGCCTAGTTCGCAGGGATGGTGTGAAACCCAACTACCCTACATACCAAACGTGTCTATTTACACCAAATTCTTCAAACGAGTTTTCTAGATCTCATCTTATGGTGACTAGAGCAGACTAGAACTTTTATATGAGGTCTCCGTTCGACGGAATATTGCCTGCGTATGAGTACCACCATGTTTCGTTCGATTCAGATACCCTCGCTTAAATGACATTCCCCTTTTTCTGCACTGGTCGATAGGTTTGTAAGCATACCTGGGTACTTTACATATTTGACATAACACGGTGAGGAATGGGAGGACGGGAGTCTGAACGCACGATCGTTCGTGGCTTTTCAATCCTTGATACAATAAGACTCTTAACCCACTTAATAAGAATGCTCTGTCCACAGAATCGTCGACGGGTTTGTGAATGTTTTCTTTTACAGTACATTTGCACTGAATCTGAATACTGTTCTTGCAGCTCAGGTCTTTGTGCTTTAAAAATATTTCTTAGTCATGTCCTTTATCTTCTTTCTCTAATTTCTGGCATTAAAAATCCACACAATCTGTGATAATCCCATGACTAAGTGACTAAGTGGCCAAGTGAAACCTCATTCTATCATAGAAACTCTCCAATCCGATTTCCTCGAAGCAATATTTTCAGAAGCCTACCATAAACAATTTCAACTTGAGTGAAGATATTGAATCGCTCCATCCAAGGCCGGATGAAAATCCACACAACAATATAAATACAGCTTCCATGTGAGAAGGATTAGAATTGTAATGGTAACTACGAGTGGTTTCTAACAATACTAATAGAAATGCATACCACGTCAACGGGTTTGAGCTCTTGCATCTTAATGCATTAATTCGTAAGGTGGAATATAGATGACAAGCTGTTCAATATGCTCGAAATATAAGGACAAACCAGAGACAACCTTTTAAGAAAGTTCGATATATGATCATGTTTGCGGACCAAGAAAAACACCAGCTTCTATTTCTAAAGTCACAAATAGCTATTCTACGCTTTTGACCTGGACCGATTTGAGAGTATCCATTGTGTATTTAGAACCGGCTAACTTCTCTATTATCACCTTTCATGGGTATTTCAGAAATGCTGTGTTGATTTGATAGTGTACACTGCAGACTGGATTCTGCTGACCAATTGTCTATTGAGTTGATTTTCCAAGCAACAATCAACCAACTTGATTTAATTAGATTAGTGGCCCATTAATCTATATAATCAATCAACTAATCACACAGCATCTATCCCGAACAGCTTAGTTATGCACTTACTGTCCCTTGTTCTGGAGGCTTACCCAACTATTTATATGACTGTATAACAAGGAAGATGCAGGTATTTACAGGAAGCCTTACACCTGCTAGTGTGGCATCAATGCCAGGTTTCTATAGTTCCAAATTTAAGCGAGGAAATAGGAGGCGATAAAAGGCAATCACGTGTAATTACTCAGGCAAGATTAACAACAGATGAAGACGGTAGTGTTGGAGACTCATTCAAAGTCTGACGTATCTGATTAGCGGAAGAGCCTCGCTGGTCTACACCGATAGCCTTGCCTACGAAATCGTTGTTCCGCATAGAGTTCTTATCGCTTAGAGCGTTCGTTGTCAAGCCATCTATCACCTGGTTCCAAAATGCTACACCATCAACCAATTCTACGAGCCACCTGGTCCACCCAACAAAGCAAATCGTCTCACAATGGATGGTCCAAACTCTTCGTACTCTGCAATGAGAATTAGTACATTTCATACATTCGGATTTGGAGTTGCGAGTAACATACCAGCTTTCGTGTGACAATAACTCCGGAATTCTGGTGTTTGGCCCAACAGACTTCCTCCAAACCAGGGTCCGTGCCGCTGCCTTTTGTGAGAGATTACCTGGACTTCTAAACCTCCGCTTTTGGCTCCACCACTTTTGGCTTCACTGGCTCTGATTCTCGCATCTACTAAATGTTTGATATCACGTTGTAGCCGACGACCAAAATCCTTGTACAAAGTGCTACCTCCAGAAAGCACAATGTTCTTGTATAGACCTCGACGAACGTCGATGGGTGAGGATTGAATGACGCCATCAACAACAGTAGGTAAAGGAGTAAGAAAATCGGAAGAATATATTTCAGGGTTAAAGAAGATTTCGGGTGCAAGGAAACGTTCATAGCCAACATCGATGGTGACTTTGCGGCCACCAGGCTGGGTTATCTCATGCTTAATAAAACGCGATGGATCTCGGTCAAATCGCGAATACTCCTTAACGATGTCGGGGCATACATAGCAGTATTCTTCCTTGATTTCTCCCGCCGTTTTGAGGGAAGAGTCGGGTTCACCTCGATCTCGGAGGAGCGATTGGACAAAATAGGTAATATCTCGTCCAGCGATTGGTATCGATTTAATGGACGACCCAATGACATAACCCTCTGCCACAGGAATTACATGAGTAACTCCATCCCCAGAATCAATCACTGTGCCCGTTAACGACCTATCCGATACTTTCGATGATGTCCAAGAGGCTGCAAGAGCAAGAACAGCCTGTACTGCGATATATAGACCGGCACAGTTGAATGATTCGAACATGATCTCGGCAGTATTTTCTCGATTTTCGGGAGGGTTTAATGGCTAAATGGAAATGAGCGACATTCCTTCGAGAGGAAAGCAAACTCACAGGTTCAGTAAGTAAGAAGTGATGGTCTTCGGGTTCAACACGAAGATACTTAAATATCGAATTGGACCAGAATCTTTCCATATGATCCTGTACTTTGTCAGTAACTATTCCTGGCTTAATGTAGCAAGGAGACCGACCCAGTTTTCAATTTGTCCGTGTCGGATAGGATAATGTAACCCATAACCTAAATAATCAGTATTCAAAGTTGAATTTCTGGAATAAGCAACTTCACATACCCGGACCGTTTGCAGCAGCAAGAGCCTCGTCGCCAATGAAGAAGTCTAAATCCTCCTGTCCTCTTTTCATTCCTAAATGCCCCCCTCCAGCACCCCCTGTAAGGTAAGATGGCTTATTGCCAACAGCAGGCCTTCCAGATCCAGTGCCACCAGCTCCTCCTGTCGCAGGCCCTTTCGTTGCAATAGCTGTCGGAAATACGAACGAGGGAGAATCATTGCCCGCGAAGCCTGCGATACATCAGCTGAAAGTTAGGAAAGTTTCAAGATAAGCACAAGCATACCTAGCTTAGAGAACCCGGTACCGCTAGCGAACAAACGTTAGCATGAAAAACATACACAAAGCAATTGGTCTTTTAGAGAAGTCGGGCCTGGGGAGGGGTCTGGAGGGGCTGGAGAACTCACTTGTCCATGACAACGGCCGGAGTATGAGAAGCCATGCAGGAATAGTTTGTGCGCGGCACAAGATCCAGTCGGTAGGTACAGTATGTGTTATACCTGAAGTTTAGAAGAGTCGAGGACGAGTACCGTAATGTGCTGTCGCCTGGTACTACGTTGAGTTGATGCCGAACTGAGCGGCTTCAAGATGACGAGGCTCCACAGTCCATTGGTGGGGTCAAGAAGCGAGCACGTGATATGTAACACAACCCCTTGATGTTCTCCTCCTTCTCTCTCCAATAGTAGAATACTTTCATAAGCTTAAGATAAATGAATAACAAGAGCTGCAATAGCAGTATCATCTACTAATGATTTTAAAAAGTCGATCTGAACGGAATTGTATTTCAGACATGGCTTTAGTATCGGTAAGTCACGATTGGATGAGCTGGGCCAGTGACTTTCACATTTTCAAATCCAGACATCAATTATTCATGGCGCCTGCTTCTTTCACCCTTTTCCCAACTTCCAATCTAAATCCCAACAAGTTAGCTTAACGGATATATCACACTCTCCCTTCCTATCTACTTTACTCTCTCCTGCCATCTCCTAAAGTCACACGCACTTTTCCCCGTCAACACCACAGAGCACATTCTTTATCCTTCATATTTCTGCTTCTTGCACACACTCGTTTTACTGTCATCACTAAGCTCTCTTCCTATAATCAAATACAAGCAATTCATTTTTCATTCTCTCTGCGTAAAGCTTAACACCTTGATTCGAGGATCACTCTGGTTGTCAGTAAAGCCCTTTAACGTTTAATCGTACAGTCGCTAGCTTTAAGAGACCGTAATGCAGCATCACTAACTATTCTTAGTTAATGTATGATACGCCATAGCTCAACAGACGTCAGCTCCAAATATTGATTTGCAATTACCTTGTAGCGTCTTGTTAGCATAACTCCAATTCACATCAGTCCATCACCCTCGTCGTTTACAGCCGAAGCTCTACCCTCCCTAGAACTACTTTGTTATACACAGATATTCCTTGTAAAAGCTGAAACCTCGCTTTAATTATCTTAAAATAATTCAATTTGAACCAGCGTCAGGTGAATTGACACCCAGGTTCAGAACAAGGCATTTGGCCACATATCTTCATGCAGGAACAGAGCCTTCCAATTCAACAATTTAACATCTTAGAAAAATTCAGCAATACTCGTCAGAAGCTTCGCCGTATTCCAACTATTCTAAGAAGACTGCAACAGCGAGGGGCTGACGCGAATCACCCCTATAATATCTACCAAACTGATTCTCCGAGAATAGACTTGAATATCTCCGCTGACTCGGTCTTGGGCCAGCTGAGCCCAGCTATGGATGGCTCTAATGAAAGACGAATTGCTAAACCACAAACAGGCCCATATGTGTCGGCAATATTTGTCCATGCTGGCGCCGGCTATCACAGCACTACCAATGAGCACATACATCTAGGCGCTTGCAATGAGTATGCAACATATGTCAATTGAAGAAAATTCGAACTGACACTCTTTAGTGCAGCAAAAATGGCAATGCGTATCTTGCGAAATGGTGGCACGGCTGTTGACGCAGTCGAAGCTGCTATTAAGGTTCTAGAGGATAAGGAAATCACGAATGCTGGGTTTGGAAGCAATTTATCCATCGATGGCATCGTTGAATGCGATGCAACTATTGTCGACTATCTCGGACGTAGCGGAGCTTGTGGAGCAACAGCTCGTATGTTTCCTTATTCTCCATATTTTATACGTACTAAACGTTAGACACTACAGAGATCAAAAACCCTATCAACTTAGCCAGGTCAATCCTAGACATGTCAAATAAGCCACTATCACTCCGCAGAGTGCCACCTAATCTACTTGTGGGCCAAGGTGCTACAGATTTTGCCCGTGAGCAAGGCATTCCCGTTGTTTCGTACGAAGTTCTTGTCTCCAAAAATGCTCGAGATCGATACATTCGGTGGAAAGAGGATTTACGACGTGCGGAGGGGGACCGAATGTCTCCACGTAATTCTAGAGCTGCGAGTGAAGATGAGCTTATGGACTATGAGTACGATAGAATACTGCGAAGCAAGCAACTCCGAGACCATTCTAACGCTCTTCTAAATGGTACGTGGAATGAAGGTCAGCCAGACTCTCCCTCACCACCCTCGCCTCTGCCTGCAACAAACAATCGACGATCTGCAAGTCCCTCGGGTGAGCTGTTCAACAAACCGTTTCAGAATCTCGCTGCCCCTGGCCATACTCTAGCCTGCTCTTCGTCCGAGTCTCCCTCCAAGCGTTCACGTCGTGGGAGTGGGAAAGATATCACTGATGGCCTCAGTAGAGTGCGATCGCTTCTGGTTCCATCGGAAACAGATGCCAGTAACTTCCATGTACGAGAACCAGTAGATGGCATGGTATTTGGGTCACCAGTATCAGGGCGAGGGCGACCAAGTAGCAGTGATGGGCCAACTTCTCCCAATTTTGGATCGGAATCAGATTCAAACACAGCAATTCCTGCACCACTTGCATTCGTCCAAGAAGGAACAGCAGAATCACCATCCAAGGACGTGCCTTTCCAAGCAACAGATGACGATCTCATTACAGACACTGTTGGGGCCATTGCTATAGATATGTATGGCCATATCGCGTCAGGTTCATCATCCGGTGGAATCGGGATGAAGCACCGCGGCCGTGTTGGACCCGCAGCTCTTGTCGGTGTTGGCTCAGCTGTAATTCCTGCCGATGAGAGGGATGAAGATTCTATATCCGTTGCGGCGGTCACGAGTGGTACTGGTGAGCATATGGCTACAACTATGGCATCTCAGAAATGCGCAGAAAGATTATACCACAACACCAAACGTGAAAGAGGTGGAACGAGTGGTGCAGCAACTGAAGAGGAGGCATTAGTATCGTTTGTCCAGGCAGACTTTATGGGCCATCCTGGTGTTAGCGGAAGCAACTCTGCTGGTGCTATTGGTGTTATGGCTGTGAAAAAGACGCCATATGGTTATTTCTTACACTTCGCTCACAACACGGACTCATTTGCCATTGCCTCTATGGGCTCGAATGAGAAGGAGCCTAAATGTGTGATGTCACGTATTGGTGAGCATGGCAGTGTTGTTCAAGGTGGCCGTAAGATCAGAGTCGAGTTGCCCTAGATGAATAGAGGTGCGTGATATGTCGATAAGGTGCCTCTATTATTGGTATCACCATAGCTCAAGAAAGGGATTCTGAAATGTTATGACACTTATGATATAACGCTAATACCCAAATTGCTGCCTAGACTGGTTATGGGACGGAGTTGGCAAGAAATAGAATAGGTTTAGTGGAACTTTAAACACCAAGATAGGGGGCGGAACAAATCCTTCAGCAAGGCCTAGCTTTCGGATGGTATGCTTTGCTTATTTAGAATACAGAATGCATTGAGTAAACCCTGACAAGTCTTGATGATACGCTGCTCGTGATGGCTTATACTTTACTGTACATTTTCGAAGTGGCCCGTGGTTCGTATGATATCGAACTTGATAAATATTGATATCTGTTACAGTATAGGCAGCTTTCTAGCGTCTTCTTCAGGCCATGATGTTCAATGCTCACTTATACGATCGGAAACTAGCGGCACGAAGTAACATCTATATATTTTCAGGAACAGGTGTCCCTCTTCCGCTCCCAGTATCTAAGCCCTTCTTCTTCTTTCTTTTTTTCCTTGGTATAACCGCTGGCTTAGCACCGTAATCTCCAAGTGCTAGATGTGTCCCGCAAGTCAAGCAAATAGCTCCTTCTGGTGGTGTACAGAATACTATAGTGGGAGATTAGTTTTTCGAGATGAAATACAGTCGAAGGAGGGTACGTACTGCTCAAGCAAATACTACATACAAACCCAACATCAACCACCCTCCTATGACAGAAACATGCAGCTCTGAAGTCTACTACTTCCTGTGTGGGAACTACTAAATGTTTTCTCGCTAATTGGTCAGGTAAGAAGGCCATCATGAGGTATTGAAGGACGCCTTGCAGATTAGCCAACTGCAGGTAAACAGCTTTGGTAGTGAAGGCTGCTTGTTGGAGAAAGACCGTATCCCCTGCTAGCTTCAAAATATCTATAGGTACCCTCAATCTCTGAGCCGCAAAAGTGCTATTCATGATAGGAATGTACTGATGTGCTAAGTCTCCCGAGACAGAAACGACGAGGATTCGGCTCTGGAGACCAACGGGTGTGTCTGAAGTATCGAGATTGGTAGGTGTAGGTTGTGCTCCAGAGCCAGTGTCGAGAAAATTTATAGTTGCTTTATTTATATATGATAATGCCATCGTCAATGCACCAGCCATTTGCGTAGTTGTTGTCGTGGCGATATCTGTCTCTGTAGTGCTTGATATTAGCTTCCTCAAGGATGTTAGGAGGCTGTTTTCTATAAGCGCAAAAGGACGGTATTTGCTGGCGTTAGAGAGATTGCTAGCCTCTCTTTCTTCCATGATAGAATCTTCATCTTGAGAGGGTGGTTGGGGGTACAGCCAGACTGCACGTTGGCTATGGGAAGCAAGAACAGCGACCTGGTTGGCATTGTTGACGGCTAGGTGGGCATTTATGAAAACGAGGATATTCGCAATGGCTTTAGAAAGAGGGAGGGTCGACGAGAGCAGAGCCCAGGCGTGGGGGTTTGTATCAAGTATTATTACCAGGAGCGAGGGCGTCGGTCCTGGGTTTCTATTAGTTTAGGACTTGGATGAAGGAGGAGAAGCAGAACCTTCCGATTTGCCTTCATGGCGATCTGTACCGTCTACTCCGTCCATCTTGGTGTTCTAGAAGGTGGACGAGGCATGGACTTCTCAAGTAAACATTTCCTAGGTAAAGCTTCGCTATGAGATTCAAGTCCAGATGGAGTTAGTAATTATCACACTCCGTATGCCCACAAAAAGTGATGCTGAAGTCATCCATCTGGTAGATACTATTAAAACATCAGGCTACATTTTTAAGTTCAGCCTCGCGTGAGTGGCCCTGTCAAACGCCACAGTCTGATCGCCTGATCACGTGTCTCGGGAACCTCTTATCAAGTTTACTTACACCTTCGGGCTCATCGTATTTACAACCAATACACTCGTCTATGAAAATGTCGAAACAAATTGCTTTCAGCGAAGAGGAGGTAGGTTCTGGAGAACCTGGAGGTTTGAAAGACACACCGCCTGAAAATGTTTCTTATGAGGACCACGCATTACTACTTTTAGCCCGGTTGATGGAAGGAGGACAGGAAGACGACGAGACCTGCCGGGATCTTAACACTCTTACCAAACTATTTACCGATGATTCTTCTGAGGAAACCAGGTCACCGGAACCGCATAAACCCATTTACGAATTAGTTGATACCGATTCCATAGAAACCATTCTAGGATATCTGGACATGAGGCAATCCCAAACTGTCCGAGGTCATGCTACTTTGACCGTTTCCGCGTACCTAAAAGCCGCCGGGGACTCTGGAGTCGAGTATCTTTCTGCGTTTTTTTATTCACGAGTTGCTAGAGCTACATACGACGATTTCATCGTTGCGTTTTCTGTCGCAGCTTCATTATTTCCTATAGTTCCTGATGTCATAGGAACTCTCTTTCTTAGCGAGGGTTTTATAGCTGGTCTTGGACCTCTGATGAAGCGGAAATGGAAGAGCAAGAAAGTTGAACAGGCTTGTTTGGAAATGCTTAATGCGGCATGTATGAATACGGCGTGTCGTGAAGCTATCCAAAAATACTGCTTGGAGTGGTTGGATGAGATCGTCGCTTATATTCCTCATAAAAAAGATCATGAAGAAGGCTCTATTCAGCAGCGAATCCATTCTGATATGGTCAGAAATCTCGCTGCGGTCATTCTGGCTAAGCTCCAAGTAAGTCTACTTCTTTGCACGCAATTGTCATATTTTGCTTTATTCTAGTATTCTGACTGACCTCAGGACTGAAGGCAATCCCTTCTGCACCAAGTGCTGGCTCAGAAGAACGGATTCAACCAGCTACCACCAGTATTGAGGAACTTTCAGATATTTTTAAAACTATGCTGTCTACGGACGCTGGGCGGCAGAACTCTATAGAAGGTCTAGCATATGCGTCCCTGCAGCCCAAAGTCAAGGAAAGATTATCCTCTGACGAAGAGTTTTTGCAAAATCTCGTCAAGGCATTGAAAGATGCACCTGCCAAATCACCATCCACTTACGGTGCACTCAGCTTGTTGGTTAATTTAACTACGTACCTACCCACGATGACAGAGGAGCAGAAACGTATGACTCAGCTCAAAGCCTACGCCAACGCATCTAAATCTTCTGCAAAACCAGACCCATTGAACGATGATGAGCATGTGACTAAGCGGTGTCAGGCTGTCTTTGATGCTGGTGTCATTCCAATTCTCGTCACACATAGCCAGCATGGATCAACTGCATCCCTATCCCTGGTTGTTTCGATAATCTTTTCGCTCTCTAAAAACACCAAAATTAGAGGACAAATCGCACAACAAGGAGGTGTCAAACTTCTTCTCCATGCCTACTCTGTGTTACCGTCTGAGGCCAACACCGCACGAAGAACTACAGCCCATGGCTTAGCACGTATCCTTATCTCTACCAACCCATCTCATGTCTTTGGTGGATCTAATCCCTTACCCCTAACCTCCGCAATTCGTCCTCTTCTCCTTCTCCTGAGCGATGATCCTACTGTAGAACACAGAGACAACCTCCCAGTTTTCGAATCACTCCTAGCACTCACAAATCTCGCTTCTACAGATGACACAGCCCGAAATCCTATTATCCGTCTCGCGTTTCCCCAGATTGAAGAACTGTTTCTGTCAAACAACAAACTTGTCACCCGTGCCACTGTAGAGCTGGTTTGCAACCTGATGCAATCGCCCGAATGCGTGGCGAAGTTTGCCGACGGTGGAAAGCAAGCTAGTCATAGGATGCATATATTACTCGCGCTTGCAGATTCAGAAGATTTTGCGACGAGGAGAGCAGCTGGCGGGGCTCTAGCTAGCTTGACGGAATGGGATACTGCTGTCAACGCCATCCTGGAATGGGACAGGGGAGCAGTGATATTACTTGCCCTCTGCAAAGAAGACGAAGAAGAGTTGAGACACAGAGGTATAGTATGTGTTCTCAACTTACTTACGGCGCCTGGAAAGGTTGGGGAGTGGGGCGTGAAGAAGGTCAAGGAGGACGGGGGTGTGAATGCGCTAAAAGAATGTCTGAAGAAGAGCCGAAGTCAAGAGGTACTAGAAATCACGGTTGAGGCGCTGAAGAAGCTTTTGCCTGGTCAGGAAAGTGGGAAGAATTTGGCTATTGAGGGTTAGCAAAGACACTTTTGAGCAAATACAAAAAAAACAAAAAATAGATCTTTTGTCTTTACCAGTGACTACAGTCACAGAAATATTTTCAGTGTGTAATTACCCATCTCTGTCTCTTCTTGTTGAGAGACATCATCAAAAATCTCTTTGAAGATTGCAGAACTCTTGGTAATTTGCCAGGTTCCAAAGATCAATTGTATTGAAACATTTCAACACTTTACATCACTGACGTTATGATGTCAATTTGGGTATTCTTGAATTAAAAGGCTAAATATCGTGGCCTCCAGTTACAATTGAGAAAACCATCAACTATTTACAAGCACCGACTCTCCGCAGCCCACGAATAGCTGAGCCTGGCCAGCGATTCTATCTGGTAGATCCTTCTCACTGAAACTAGTCGTAAAGACTATGCACTGACCGACGTGCATCAACGTAGATATGCAAAAAGCAAGCATCCCATAGCTCGAGGCGGCTGACAATCCAGTTAATGTAAATTCGCTGGCACTCGACTGAACATTGCTCTTTCTACAATACGAGGAAGTGCACATCCCATAGACTGACTGTGCTTCGAGCGGAGAGCACCAAACTTTCAGACAGGCCTGACCGCTCGCCACTTACTCACCTGGTACTGCTTCAGTGCGTGATTCTTGTAGCCTTTCATTTCCGCCGCCTAATCCCCGGCTCGGCTCTGCTCTGCGATATCGTCGTGGACATTTGGAATATAGTCTCAATCATCGACTGGCAAGACGGTTCGTACACCCTCGACAATTTGTTCTGTTTACTGATTAGCTTTACGTCCTACACCAAACCAAAGAGCTTATCACTGACCTTCCAGATAGTGTATTACCTGTGAATAATCCTTGCACACTATTCAACTGTTAGCTCTTTTTCCTTTTGGAATGGACCCCTGGGAGATATCAGTCCTCAAACTTACCATGGTGACCGTTCCACCCGCCGTCTTTCGCTCCCAAATCGTCTGCATCTGAAGGCTTATGTGGCTCAAGGGCAACATCGCCTGAGCACATTATTCCTTGGCGGATATAGTCGATGCAGTGCAGAAAGTGGTGGTGGTAATCATGTGGGAGGACATCGGTTTTGTTGTCAAGGACACCGGCGTAGACACGGCCCATCATAAACTAGTTATGGTCAGCCAGTGCAATATGTGTATGGAAGATGTAGCCGAAGGAAAGAGACAAGGTCAAGGAAAACATACTAGACAGTGTAACTGATGCGTCATTGATGTTGTAGAGAAGGTCTCGCTGTCTCCAAACCCTGCACCGACTATACCGCGGTTAATATTTCGAGATGTTCAGGTCAGGGTGGTTCCGTATGGAAAAATTTACCTGGCATCAACGACCTCCATCGTTCAACTGTATGCTCCTCGAAGAACTCAGAAGTGTTCATCGGCACAAAGCTAGAATCCGATTCCCATTTGGTAACTTTGGTCGAAACTACCAACACGCATGTCAGCCTCTGAACTTCTTTCCTCCGAAGCCACTCTCGCTCCTCTCATTTCTCGTCTCACATGGAAAAAGGGAAGTTTTAAAGACTAACATTTTGGCCCATTCCCTCCGAAATCTCCACCCACCTGCCACGGCGTGGTTTTCGGCGCCGACTCCCAGAAGTTCCTCACGAGAAGCAGCGAGAGCGAGATGTTCACCAGCAGCAAGAACGTGTCGACCAGCCATCGATACCTCCTGAACAGCACCACGCAGGTCTGCAGCCCGGTCCGCTTCGCCTGTTTCTGGGGGCTGGACTCGAGGTCTACGTTATGCCACTGCTTCTCATGGTGGTGGTCGAGTCCGGTTATGGACGCGTCGTCCACATCGGTGCTGGAAAGGAGCTCTTCTTGGTCTTCCAGCGGGTGGGGAATGTGTTTGTAGATTTGGTGTTGAGGATCCATCTTGACGTGATTCATTGAGCAATTCCAGCTCGCTTGATGCAAAACTGAGGACGGTAATTTTTTGAGGATCTTATTCAATTGTGAACAGCGAATGCTTTCATGTAGTCAGAGGTGGAAAAGAAATGTTATTATCTACGCTGCTTCTAGCACAAGACGAACGACTGCACCTGTTATTGAAACATCAAACACCATGCAATGCTTCATTATCGACTACCCAGATTACCTGGACCGTACGGCTCCATCTTATAGACAGTCGTGCCAATTATAAATCCTAGTTGCACGGACAGAAAAGGCTTGATCATGAGCTTCGACTGTTTTTCTATAAAAGGGAACCTATACGCGATCCTCGACAAGCTAGTCTTGCTTCCATACGGAAGTTTGAGGCGGACTTTAGGTCGTGAGTTCGGTAGTTGCGTTGTCACGATACCGTTTCATGTTTCGCGACGTCGCAGGAGGGTTTGAATTAGTTGAAGAAGGCTCCACAGTAACTTGTCTCACTCCGATAATAGTACGATATTTTCGAGTAAAAGCTAACAATAATAATGCCTGACTTGAGAATTTTCAGAGTTCTACAGTGGCTATACACGTGTACTGCTTCAAAGATGTGTTCCTGGCCCTACTGATAGTTGATTCCATTCGCAATTTTCACACTCCACTCACCTCATATCTCACATCTCACATCTCAGAAAATAAAATGTGCGCAATCATCATTGCCTCTACCTAAGCCCTAAGTAATGCAGATTCCCCTCGAAAAACGCCCGCTTGTACCGCCATGACAAATCCCCATTCTCCACGAAAGCCACAAAAGATATTTACAATGTGCAAGATCTTGAAAACTGCAAGCGAAGACAATCGCCAAAATGTCATAGCTAGCTTTTGATTTCATGATCGCGTGGTGAGAAAAACAACGCAATGATTTGATACCCCTTATTGATGCTAGACAAACGTCCCAGAGGAATGCGAAATTGAATATGGAAACAATTTCCGGTGCAATATTTTCTATGAACTTACAATCCGCCTATGCCCGCGCAGGCGTGACTAGTCAGCGACTAACCTCGTCCATCATATCGACCGTTATGATGGTCCTCATCACGATGACTATGATGGTCATCACCGTCGTGATGCAAGGTCACACTATTGAATTCCTCAAACGGATCTACGATATCCACGCCTGGAGTCTGGAGACCAGAATCTAACGGTACGCCTTTTGCGGCCATCAAGGCTCGGGCGCCGCTAATATCTACGCTTTCGCTCTCTTTGACATTCCGGAAGTTCACGGTATCGATACCGCGTCCTTGATGTGGAATCATAGGCGGCTTCATGTGACGAATCAAGGCCCACTGGGTTGTGCGGAAGAAGGGATGGGTTTTGATGTCTGAGGCACCAGCTCTGGCACCCAACCGGCGGTTCTCGTCTTTAATGAGAAGTTTGCGAATTAGTGATTTACACAAACTGCGAGGTATTAGCTTAGGCCTTTATACTCCATGAGCAGATGCAATGGCTCACTTTGATATTTGGGGGGATCCAGAATGCTCTGGGAATGGGACATCATCTCTTAAGATGTTCGCAAACGTAGCGTTGCGGTTCTTGCCTTTAAACGGTGTAGTTCCGTATAACATCTCATATACTAATATACCCAAGGTCCACCAATCTACGGCGCTGGTATGGCCGCATCCCTTGATAACCTCTGGCGCAATATATTCTTCTGTGCCTACAAACGAATTTGTCCGGAAGTTGTTGATGCAAGACTTTGTATCAACTTGGCCAGGAGAATTTGAATTGTTGCCATTTCGGCCAAGGATCATGGTTGGCTTTCCACCGGGGTCAGACTGCTTTGAAAGATCGAAGTCTGACAACATGATATGACCAGATTGGTGGAGCAAGATATCTAAGAATGTCAGCTCGTCCACTCAGATCTAGAAAGAGTAACATACTCTCTGGTTTAAGATCTCTGTATATGAAACCCATCAGGTGGAGGTACTCCAAAGCTGCGGTCACTTCCGCGGTGTAGAACTTTGCATCCTCTTCAGGTATGCACTTTCCAGGCCGTGTTTGTAAGGCTCTGAAGAATTCCCCACCACTACAATATTCCATACACAAATACAAGTGATCTTCGGATTGGAACGAGTGGAATAATGTGACAATAAAGGGATGGTTGCTGGTTGCGAGAATTTCTTGCTCTGCCAAAGCTCGCTTGATCTTGTTGCGCTTGATCATCTCCTTTTTGCTCAATACTAGATGGGGTTAGCAATTGTTTCTTGCTTTTTGGATGTTAAATATACCTTTCATAGCATAAAGCCTGCTGCTCTTCTTCTCTCTCACAAGATATACCTTTCCGACATCACCCTTGCCAATCAACTTGATCTTGTCAAAACTGCTCGGTCCTACCTCGACATTCCGTACTTTGATGGAATTCGAGCTGTAAGTTCTCCTGAAGGCCATATTCCGCGCACTCGGAGGCTGCAACTCTCCGAGCGCATCTTGTGTAGGTACGCCTAGGGTAGTGGCATTTGCTTTGTCGGCCAGCGTCAACATACTTGTGCTCGCATTGTGTGCTATTGGCTCCTTGCCCAGTTCTGCCGTAGCAGGTCTCTCCCCGCTGCCGGTCTTGCCCTTAGAAAACATGCCTTGTGCATTTGGAGCGCTGGCAACTCTTCTCAGCTTCCTAGCTAGTTCTTCCTTCCCAGCTATTGTCGCCTGGTCATTTGCACCAGTCACCCCATCTATCTTCAACGTAGGTGTATCGGGCGGACTTGGAGGAACCGAACCTTCATTGTGATGCCGCAGAGCCGGTGGTCCCTGATGTGCAAAATATGGGTTTGCATGTGCGGTAGGACTGACCGAGTCGTCCAATGCATTGCCCTCGCTATGTACGGTCTGTGATCGATTGCGTCCCGAACCCGGGAAGAATTTCGATTGGCGGAAGGAGCTCTTGCTCTCCGATTTCATAGACCCGTCGTTCTTCTCACCATGGCTTCCCAGACTGTTGATTCGAAAGAAGTTCTTGATCTTTTGGGGAAAGTGACTATTGCCGTTGGTTTGCTTGCCTGACGACATGGGAAGCCCTCCTGAGAAGGTCCGCTTCTCGTTGGAAGTAGAGCCTGGAGACGAGCTGTGAAATAAGGTCGTCATTGAGCCAACTCGTAAATATCTCCTAGCTGCGCAGCTGGTGGTGGCATAAATTGGGAAAGAGAGAGGTGGAGGCTCTCGATCGGGAGCGATTGAGAGGTTGAGCGGTTGTCGATGGTTGATAATCAGTCCAGGGATCCAGTCAAGCCAACCTAGCTTGGATTGTCTCGGACGTGGCGCAGTTGTTCAGGGAAGACACTCTCAGTTTGCCATTGCTCGTGTTGCGTTCAACAATCGCCGGACCGGGTACAAAGCAGTGTCACACAACGTCGAATGTGCGCGCGTCGCGGATGATTGATTTGGAAGAAAGCAGGAGTTGAGCGGGTTGGTGGTGATGGAGTAATGGAAAGTTGGGGGAGGGGAGGGAGAACAGCGAGGCTTCAGAGTATGTAGATGGGCGTGGCTTGGCAGAGAACTAGACGCGACGCCAACGCCATTCACTCCTCACAACTTCAAAACAGCTGGAATTGATCTCGGAGGGAGATTGTATTGTGGATTGCGCGTGTAAGTAGTGTTGTAGTATTGTATATATATATTACGCGGTCAAGGCCTGTTCATCCAGCAGCGGCATTCCCTATTATGCTTTTGGTGAGGCTTACCTCCCTCACTCCGTTCATTATGAACGAGAAACATTGAATTCCTCCCAACTAACACGACGCTGCAGTGTTCCTGGCCCAACATCACGACTTAATAATGCCGCATGCAATCCCGTCTTCTCTGTCTCTGCCTCCTACGTATTCTCCCATTCACGCCACGTGCATCTTCTCTGCGCAGGTAAAACTCTGCCAACCCGACGAAAGCCACTTTCGCAAGTCACATTGATTAGGGAAGCTCTCTCCTCTAGCATGCATCTTCACTTTCCCCCACCCCCCGCTTCACCTTCCGCTTCTCTACGAACCACACTCCACATTTCGGCCCTTTCACGACAATCCCCGACCAGCTTTTCGCCTCTGCCTCTGCTCATCTATCTACAGTCGATGCTCTCCTTTCAATTCACAATCATGGTGCGTCGTACGGTACGATACGATAAATAGATACACGGTCCCACGGAACCATCGTTCCACCACTTCTGCCTTGCCATTCGTTCAATTTTGCTACCGTGCTGCAAGTCCGCAAAAACCCTTCACCCGGCTTGCCTCGGCCAAGAAAGAAAAAGAAAAAGAAAAAGAATACAGAATAGGTATGCAACCACTGTCTCTCCAAGTGTATGGAATTCTTCTCTAGAGCGCGGCGATACATATTTCGGTTGGTTTAGGCCCTCCCGCCGGAAGATCTCCCTTTCCCCGCTCCCACAAATAGGGTAAATGACTAGTGATAATGTACATAAAACAAACATTTGAACCGATGACATCGCAACCAATGCAGTAGAATCTTCCATCATTTCCTGTGAGAAGGCCGTTTTCAAGCTTCGAGCTTATTTTGACCACGAGGAGTCTAGAGACATCCCTCTTCCTTTTCCTACCTGATATGAAAACATTCATTGCCTCGTTAGCGCCTACATGTAAACCATGAAGCTGCTGCGGCCGTAAATCTCAGAAAGAACAAGTCGGAGATAGGTTTCAGATTCCAACTTCCATTGCTTCCAACAAGTGAAGGGCCAGTGGCGTTACTATCACAATACCTGGCTCTGCCTATAGAGACCCTCGGAAGTACAAAAGTCGAGATGTAAATATATTGAGATGGTGAGATGGTGAGATGAATTTTATGACTCTTCCGGTCAACAATTTGGAGAGATTAAGGAAGTGTAACTTACAGGGGATGGCTTGAACGACAGTTCGCTCTACGAGGTGGACTGACCGTGCTACGAGGCATGAGACAATGGAGGGACCAATAATGCTTATATCTTTTTCACAATCACAATCACAAGTCTAACAAAACGCTAAAAAACAACCCATTTTGAGAGTTTCCGTGTTCAGTTCTGTACCCATATGTCCTGCTGCTAATCATTAAAAGACAATGTTGCGCCATGAACCATTCCAATATCGTAAAGACATGTGCTGGTGAAGCGCTGTGGATGACACAGTCTTCTGCACTTAAAAAGATAATAGAACAATAAGCCATGAATGTGGAAAGAAGCAACCCAAATGCACAATATCAGCACTACTTCAATGGAGATGCTCAATTGATACAGCTAGGGAGTATTGAAAATGAGCCAAATGGCTATTCTTTGTTCGTGTTAGCGAAGGGCCAATGAGGCTGTGAAGGAAGTAATATGACATACCTGTCATGAATTATGCAGCAATAATGTTAAAGCTCAGACTGGTCTCAGCATAATGGTATGCTATTTTTTGCAGAGAGTGTACCCTCTGGGAAAGTAGTCAAGAGTGCCGTGATTGATGGTCCAGTAGTCGCAATCACCAGTCTGAGCCCATAACAGGTCCGGTGGCATTGGTGTTTGCATTCCAACCCGACTCAATGATCTTCTGGTCGTTATCAGCCTTATTGGCAAGGTAGCGCATGTAAGTCTGGGCCCCAATGCTTTCGGTAGACGTCTTTATGGACACGCGAGATCGACCATCAACATTGAGAGGCTGATTTTCTGGCAGAGTTTTAGCAGCAAGAAGACCCGGGGCCTCATTATTGCTGTTAGCCTTGTAATCAGTCATAGTGGGACTTAGGGAGGCAGCTGCAGAGCCACGATAAATAGGTAAATAACCTTGAGCAGTGGTTGATGAGACCTTTCCTGATAAAGCAGGTGCAGGCGCTGACATGGCTGCGAGGGTTGTGTTTCTCAACATATTCTGCAGAAGCTGAGACTGTTGATCGACACTAGATAAATGATTAGTTTATACTACTGGTAGAAGAGCTAAGTGGTCCATCAACTCACGAGTTTAGATTTACACGCTCGGCCGAGCTGCCCTCCTTCACAGATTGTAGACTCTTGCCCTTCGTGGTATCAAACAGAGATCGCATGCTACCAGTAGGTGTATTGCTGAGCAAAGCGGCCTGAGAAGATTCTTTTTCGCTTCCATCTGCGATATTGCCAGAAGATGCTCTCCGAGAATCTGTGATTAGTGCATCTCTGTTATCAAGCTCTTTTGCCTTGGCACGAAATTGCTGAGCTTTGGGTGTCATGGAGTCTTCAATAGCACTGGGAAATAGACGCAATGGGCTTGGTGACTTGTACCCAGCTTCTCCACGCTCCAGGAACAGGTGTGAAAAGTCATCACTTACAGACTTTTTGAGGCGCTCACCAATATTGGGTGGTGTTACAGGTACATATTCAGACTTGGTGACATTTGCATCAATGGAAATTCCAGGGGATGTATTGTATCTCTGCTTCGAATTCCGGGGGGATGGAGATCTAAGCAAGCCATTATTGAGAAATGGCCGAGAAGGCGATCCAGTGACGTTATGGAGGCTCGGTCTAATACGAGCTGGAGTGGTTGTCTTAAAGGCCTTCGGCGAATCCAAAAATAGAGACTCAAAGTTGAGCGGAGACACAGAGGAGCTGTCTACATTCTCCCTGGTATTATTCAGAGGAGCAACCGGCAATCGAATGGGCTCCTTCGTAGGCGAGGGTGGATAGAAGTCCTTTCCATCGAACTTGGGCAATCCGGCATAAGCAGAGCGAGGAGCCTTTCCCCAGTAGAGAAACCTCGCCCGAATCTCGTCTGGTGTGAGATCTCTCTGATATACGAGATCCATCGAAGCAGCTTGACTTGGATTGATACCATGTGGAAGAACACCAACAAGGTAGGGAACAGCTTGGGAATGAGTCGGGGCCACCGTACTGTGGGAACTCAAGACTGCTGGTATACCGTGAAAAGTTTGGTAACGCGGAACGGCCGTTGAATGAACAGATATAGGAGAGTCCATGGCATAGGCTCTTGAGAGACTACTTGTCCCGTTTGTAGCTGCTGTTGTACTTGCTTGGAGACCACATGCCGTAGAAGACTGACTCATGAACTGAGGATCAAATAGTGTATGCGCAATTGATGGAATGGACTCGAATTTGGAGGCTGGGAGATCACTGCTGGTCTGGCGTTTTGAAATCGCTGACTTTGCACGCGGCTGAAAGGGTGGTGCTTTTGCCGCCGCTGCAGACAACCGTGACTTGACACCTGTCTCTGAATGACTTTCTGATTTGAGAGAAACGTAATCCTCGATCATATTAGCCTTCACATCATCGGTCTTACTATTTGGAGGAGCTGTCTCTGGTGCGGCAGTTATGTGCACCGGGACAGAAGTTGGCTTGACAAACATTGGGGTTATTTCTTGTATAGAATAATCCGCGCCACTTGATCTCTCATGACGTGCACTACTAACTTGGTGTAAGCCATGGAGGCTGCCGTGTAGAAAAGGAATTTCATTCGCTTCACGCTCCTGTGCAAGCTGAATCTCAAACATTGACTCCAGTTTCTCGATAGTTGAAAGAATATCACGGCGCTGATGCTCCATGTAGATCTCATCAATCTGGTGTTTGTTATTGGCAAGTTGATTATCGATGAATTTTAAGTGGCTGCGATATATCTGAACTTGGTGCTTTGTAAGCTCAGAAACAGTTTGAATGCTAGGATTTGGCGCATATTGGTGAAGACGTGTGTCCAAGTGCATCGCGCCTGGAGTTGTTCCCATTGTATGTTGGTTAATTGTAGGCAATGCCGGTGGATTTGTAAGGTGGCCAATAGGGAAGGGGAACTTTGCAGGATGCAATAAGGTCATGGGTGCCAGCTGTGCTGAAACTGTAAAGTTTGGGTTTCCAAGTACGCCGTATGAGACTGGCATAGGGTGAACTGGTGGCTGCACACCAGGCGGTAGAGGATAAACTAGTTGCCCGTTGTAGATGAAAGGCTTTGAATGGTCAAATTGGCTCGGAGGTGAGATTGTAATAGGCTGGGTTGAGGTTTCAGTAACTACAGCCTTTACATCGCTTTTAAGATTCAGAGAAACACCACCATCTTCAGAGCCTTGTGAAGCCATCATTGCCAAAGAAAGTGTGTTTCCTTGTGGAAATTGAGAGCAACTTGATAGATAGGTAGCCGAAAGTGGTTGCTGAGTTGCAGGTTTTGAGGTTGTTGGATGACAAGAGGTTCGCTCAGTTGATAGCAGTGGCAAGGCGCGCTCGTATTTCTGTGCGTTCCACTCTGGAGGGGCTGTCGCTCCAGATCTAGTGTTTGGTACAATACGCCCACCAGCTGTGACACGAACGTGCGTTGGTGAGACCACTGCTCTATAGAATCGTTGGAAGTTTTCTGCTTGTTGTGTTGCTAAACCAGCTGGTGCCGAATGAGGTTGTGCAGATAAGTCTGAGATTTCGCGTTGCCTAAGGTACCAATTGACGCGCTGGTCACGCTTTAGATTCACTACAGAGTGAGTCTCGCTTTCCTCCGAAGAACTGCCACCAATTCTGTGCCTGCCTAGACGAAGAGTATGCCTGTTTGTGTTTGTAACGTCAGCAAGGCTTGCCCTGACTGTAATGATTTCATCTGTGCAAAACCATCAGTAAAAGATCTTGCAAACAAAGAAGTATTGTAGATGCCTACCCATGTCCGAGATCTCCAGGAGTCTTTGTACAATACCGCTAGGGGCAGGCCGAGCCAAGAGATCGTTCTGCAATTGTAGTAGGACTTTGATGGAATAACGACGGCTTTTCGTCAGGCTGGTAGCTTGGGAAGCCATGAAATGTTTTGTGCTTTGGCTATATTAGCTGAACTCCGATGGTTATATCTGGTATCTAGCATTACTTAGCGTCTGGTTCAGGCGGGATTATACTGTTCTTGTTGCTGTATGGCATTGGCGAAAAGCAATCGTTGGTGGACAAACTTAGATGAATGATCTGAGGTGGGTTGTGTAGACAGGTGTTGGAAGAGGTTATGCTGGACTGAAGAAGCGACATCTCCGAGACAGGACAAAGTTCTGGTTCTCCCCCTGGCAAGTGCGTTGTGCTGAGGCGGAAGGTGCAGAGTTTCACCCATCTAGCGTCTCAAATAGGTTTAGACATTCCAGACCGACAAGCGTTTAGAAAACCTCGAGAATTCATGAAAAGCCACCTAGTCTGTGTATAGCTTATTTCAATGTGTTGAAACGAGCATTTATGCCCAGAAGTGTTTTACTCTTGTTGAATGTCCCAGGGAAGTGAAGCATCAGAACCTGAAGCTTCGTACGCAGATCCTCTACTAAGCGTAAGATGAGTGGTATGCAGCCATCAAATTCCAAGGGCGCATATCATTTGACAGTAGCTTCGCTCAAAGATTTGAGAGGAGATGATAAAGGTAGCAACTAATCAGATAAAGACTAGACGGCTCTCCTTCCCATTTATAGCAATCGCTTTTTATAGATTATAGTTGAAGGTACGTTAATAAATGCGTACTGTCCTTCACAAGGGTTTTCACTTGTACTTTTCCGTTTGTACAGTACTTTCAAAGCGAATTAATACGCGAGCTGAGAGAGACGAAAGGTATACAAAATCACTGCACAGAACCCATGTTGAGTACTTGATATTCTTGATACATACTAGGACTTTCCTTTCATGTACAAGTTTCACTACTTGAGTGTTTGCAAAATCAAAATGCAAAATGGATTGAGAGAAGCGGTAAACGGCTAAGCGTTGGACTGGATTATAACAACAGTGTCCATATGAGCGAGAGCTTTGAAGCGCTTTTTGTAAAAAGTACGGGAAGCCTAAGTGGAATCAAACTCCTATATTTCGGTTACTGATATACCAAATTTGGTGTTAGACTTTCACGATGCATCCATCGTAGAGAATAATGGGTAGGATAGCCTCATGGGGTATGATTCAATGAGAGCTTAAGAAAGGCTGTTGCTTTACCTAAATTCAACACAGAATACTTGATCACAGTAGGATGATGTAGTTAGAAACCCAGATATATAAAGAGAATAGCCATCCTACGTTGTCACAGCAGCAATGAGGAACATTTTGACATGCCAGTAGTGGATAAGGAGACTAATAACTCGTACTATTTTGAATAAATAATTGAGCTATTTATTTCTCTAGGCTTGACTATCGCATGGAAGCTGGAACGAACGTATGTTGCTACCTAAAGATCTAAGGAGGGTAAGACTCACGTTTAATTTACACAGAACATAGAAACAATAGATATGCTCGACATGTCGTTACTTCCGAAGCGAGATAAAGCCGATTAAGTAATCGCTTCGTGTACCAGGTGTTTGCCACTGCCAGTCACGTGCCGCTACTTTCTGCTGCTACATTACCAACATCCAATGGACTTTCATCTTCCTATTTCAGAACTATCACTTTTTCTATCACTTTTTCTACATGTCAACAAATGCCGAGATGCATTATTCAATAAAGCTCGCGTACCATCATTGGCGACCGGTGTTTTTCGACCACTTCCGTATTCCCCACCCCATCATGCTGGCCACCACTATACAGAAATTAGCTGAACTGTAGTGCTCGTCTATAGTTAGATCCAATTGATTCGCTAGACATGTCGCAAATAACAACTAGCCGAGTCGGGCTTCAACGCCGTGCCGCGTCTGTAATGGTCACTTTCCCGACAAAGCCATACGCAAGTCATGTGTGGGAAGAAGCTCAACAACTTACGACGTGACCTAATTTTATAAGTACAAACCTAGCGTAAAATGTACATACAGCTGTATTTTGCTCGTTTCAAACGCTTCCAGAAATCAGTGGTGATAACAGAGCTGCCCAAACGTCGACGTAGAAATCATAGGCGAGCGTTTATCTCCAAGGACGATCGACACTCCCTGTGCTTCCAAGGATTTCTTTCCTTGAGAGACAGAAGGCAGTTGATTCAATCGGATCTGCCGGCTGTTACAGTGTTAATCGGATTTAGCAAAAGTGGTTCACTACTTTACATTTCGAAAACTTGATGGTGTCCGACCACCACCGTTATGCCTGGTACCATTATATTGTTACCAAGTTAGATACAAGAATGACAACTGATTACACACAGTGGTATCATATCTCTGTCAGTAAAAGCGCTGCGTGTGATGATTCATGCATAACGGTAGACAGTCATGCAATTGTGGTCTAAAATATATGGTAATGCTCCGCACATTATACATGATTTGTGTGCTGACAATGATATCATGGCTCTTTTAAGATACATTTCTGATGCGGCATCTAGTGCCCATTATTCCGAGTTCGACATGGTTCTTGCAGTCCAATCACACCAGAAAATTGCGTTCATCATAATTCATCACGCAAATTATACAATACCCAGAATCCAAGATCCCGCAAGACAGTTTCCACCATCGATATACGTCAAAACTTGCATATAATAATCCCCCAATCCATGAGTGATTGCTCAAATTTGAAAACAAACTAACAAATAGCACCTGACTAAGGTGCACATTGTGCAATTTTCAATTTCCTCCCAGCTTTTCTTCTTTGCCATCAGCCAAAATATGCTTGCTAGGTTGTTGGAATGCACTTTTGGCCAACCCGTGAGTTTCAATGCCGGTGAAAGCTTTGTAGCTTCCGGACAGTGGCATCGTTGTCGATGTTGGAAAAGGTGTCTCTGTAGGTTGAATTTTCACCACCCAGCCCGTGTCGACATCGCTATTCGCAACGATTTCCATCATAATATAATGCAAAAAGCCTTGCTCGAATCGAGGCACACACACCTCTCGAGAAATTCGAAATGGGATTGCCGTTGAAGCGTCCGAGTCACGCCCGTCCGCCTGGCGGCTTTTAGCCAAAGTCCATTATTTTACTACGCCAGACTTACCAAGCAATGAGCACATGTGGCATTATTGACCCATACCCAGTTTGGACAGTTATATGTCAACCAGTACTTGCAACGATACTTGTAATAGCCTCCAGATCCACTCATCTTGAAGGAGCCTCTACCCGCTGGCAGAGAAGCGTTTGAGCGCGTTTAATGCGCGAGAGTAACTAAGTGGGCGAGGAGAGTTCCTAAGAACACTCAATGGTGATGAAGGACTGTGATCGAGCTGTGAAGCCTGGATCCCAAAATCTCAGAAGGATTGCAGATCCAGATATATATGGTAGCCGAACCCAGAAAATGTATACCCCCTGCCCAGACAAGGGGTAGACCCGGAGCTGTGCAATGGACGCCATTCTCCTGCAGCTACGGAGCTTCCAACAACGTTTATTAACCGCATATATGATTCGAGATATAATTCATCACAAAACCCATTCACGATACTTGAAAGGTACAACAGTTAAACTTCAATTCCAATTTTTTTTTGGCGATATTATGGGTTATTATACAGCGTGCTTTTCCTTCTTAGTTCTCTGTAGAAGCATGAATCATTATGATTTTGGAACTTCCCCATACGGCCTTATAGTGCTGACGCATCCACAAACATGCAACAGCGAATATACTGGCTGCTCTGGACTGATAACTTTGCGGGATCCCCACAGAATTGACTTTCATAACGGGGTTTAATAATGCGGAAAACCTGTTAATTGTTTCTTGTGACGCCGAAAATCTACCAGACTCTGAAGTCTTATACTGGCACCGAAGAAATACGTAAACGAAGGATAATCTCGTTTCTTATCTCACGCCCTACAGGGACCTGTGTTCGAATACTCGGTGGTCCAGTCAGACGGAGTCACACTGTGCCGTGCGTAAGAATGATATCTGTTCGTCCAGCACTTCGTTACTTCGGATACCAATGATGTTCGGGGTCGTATTTTAACAGTATTCACGCTCCCTCATTCCGCTAAGGAGCCATCAGAGAGCGAGATACTGGAGCCTGCTTAATATAGACCAATAGGCAGGCTGCGGTAAGTTCTATCGTTCGAGGAATTATGACACGGCTAGGCCAAGATGCGGGGGCCGTCACACACATAGATAGATACATCCATACTTGTAACTTCCCCAGTTATCGGATTGGACATCAAGCCTTCATATGGGCAAGACTGTTACGGGTGGTAAGGCCAGTGTAGATAGGCAAAGTACTGTAGTTGCGGAACATGTTGGTGGCTGCTTCGATTCCGAGCTGGGGAAGACGTCGACAAACTTTTGACCCTGATTTTGCGCACGGTGGTGGTATGTAAGTAATGCTGATTTGCACACGGAGTCCCTTGCCTGCCAGACCCACGTGTTTGCAGTATCAGCCAGCCCTGCTCTAGAATCGTGCAGGCGGGCCGCAAAAAGCAAAGATATTCGGTGTGTTTTCATCGCTGTGGATGGGAGCATGACATGCGGTCTATGACTACCTATGCGTGTTTATCACACCATGTTCCATGCATCGTGTGACGAGGAGATAGCCGAGGGAACGTATCTCTCACCAGTAAGAAACGATATGATATAGAGTTCACGGCATACCGTCGATGAATGGCGGGATCCAACGACGCCGAGATTATAATATAAAAATCCCTCCACCTTCTGGCAAGCGAGAACCAGGGGTACAGAAACAGATGCTGTGTGGCGTGGCATACCAGGGCCTGTGCTGGCCTGGTCCTTGATTAAGTCGGCTTTGGATCAACGACCAGAAATCCCCCAGCAGTCGTTGTACAGTATAGACCTGAGCCACTGTGCTTCTTGCATTACCGAGCCGCTGTCAAAACACGACCCGATACTCACCCGCTCTCCACACCCGTTGCAGGTATCAAAACTTATATCAAATCGAAACTGCCTGGATATGATGAATGAGGGCTTGACGAAAACAAACTTGTTGAACAATTCTTGGCGATCAAATGCTCCGAATAATACTTCCCTGCACAACTTTTCATCCATAAACTGCCCTTCAAGCCACCGTGTGGCCCTCGTCTCGAGCCCAGTCTCTTGAGGTACCACAACATGGGTCGCTACCAGGGCTACGAGGAGGAAGAAGGGCCATCACCGATTACCCGGTCGCAGGTTTGTCTACTATTCCGATATACAGCTACTGTACCACATATGCTAGACGGTGAAAGCTCCGGCACGCCCGGGGGAGGCTTTTGATACCAGATACCAGACATGTCCAGTACATTCACGAGGAGGGCAGGTATACCGGTACCTGTTGAGTAGTTTGTGAAACCCAAGGTTGCTTTTACCGCCGTTAAGCGGACAGGAAGAGCCCTCAAATCCTCCAATGGCCATCTCTTTAGCCGCCTCGACAACAACAAGCTTTATTCTCACCTGCCACTGTTGAGAGACTGTTCCCCACCCTTGAATCCAGAGGTCATTTGGTCAAAATCATCATGGTCAAAGATAATGTGTCTTTTGCAACAATTCAAGGAGAAAAGCTCGATTTATTAGAAATCCTACTGCTGCGTTGAATACTTTGGGAACTCAACATAGAACTTATTTAATGAATTGGTAAGCTGTGTAATGCATTCAGAATTTATCGATTCAAAGCTAATTGTGAATTCAGCATATTTCACTTTCCACTTCTTATTGGAGAACTGTTGTATCTCCGTGGGAATGTCATTCTCGTTGCACTGGAAGGTGTCATTGACTAAAATCATAACGAGTTAGGTCATAGAAGAAAATGCAGCTGTCTCTTCATTTCGGGCACTGCAGCTCCAATCTGTACGTAGTTCTCAAAAGAGGAACGAGGTGCAGGACAAAACGATATGTCAGATTTTGTCTCATTACACACTTACATTTGGAAGGGTTGCCAGACTGTCACTTCCTGCTTGTGAAAATAACCTTGCATTGTGCCGTCTGTCAAATACGCATGGTGCGGGGACGAGGCCATGGTTACACAACATGTGCATATCGGATTTCTGGACATTGAAGCACATGTGCAAGCTCTCCGGAATACTTCCCCGGCCAGCAACTACTGTAATTGCATGGGAACTCGTGGTTTCTTTCCATAAAAGAGTGTTTCACAACGCCTTGTAGCCCCAACCCCTCTCAACGCATCGGTTATAGGGTGGAGTGTAAGATCGATAAACAGGATAGCAGCAGCATCTTACACAATGAGAAACAGCTACGGGAAGCCTTCGCTAAATTTCTAGCATGATATCAATTCTAATTGGATGGCTCTTTCTAGCTATATATTTAGCAAGGCTTCGCAGGTCGCCGTGAAGAACGGGCATCAATGACGCCGATGAACATGTAAGGGGTAGCTCCTAGTAACAATACCAGAGATCCCCAGAGCATTGATAAATAATTTTAGAACGCCCCCCTGTACCCTAGAATGATGACTTGATAACTCGATGACTTGTACAATAAGCGGGTGTCTAGAAGCGTGGTACATGTATTGAACATATGAGGTAATGTATGAAGAAGCAGTTCTGTTCTAGCGACCGCCTTTCATGGCCTTCTTTCGTTGGATCTTCTGTGCCGTCTTCTGGAGTGCTGACTTGATATCACCTTTCGAGAAGGTGTCCAGGTCATAGTAATTTGGCGCGATATCCTGGTATGGCTGTTAGTCTTCGTCTTGCATAGGTCAAATATAGTTGTGGGAGATACGTACCAATAACCATTCAGGCTTCACAGAAGTGACAGTCCGAACATAGTTCTTGGTGGTCAATACAAATTCATTGTACACAACCCATTCGCTATCCACACCAAGAACTGTACTAGGATGTAACAGAACACTCTGATCATCCTTCACAGTTTTGTATGTCTTGCCCGTACCCTCCTTCTTCGCAATTTGCATGAAAAATCCGGCAACTAATGCTCGTCGAATGTTGGTGTAATAATCCTTATCCTGGAAATCAGTGCTCACTAATTCTAGTTCGTTCTTCTCCATTATCCGCTTTAGTTGTTGGCGGACATTGTCAGCGGATTGCAGTGCTCGGAGGCTGAGGAAGTGCTGATGGCAAAATCCTTTCTGGTCAGCTTGAGCAGCCTCACCTTTGAAAGCATGGTAGGCGTTAAGCATAGTGAGGTGGTCTCCATCTGGGTGGGAAAATAATTGTTTCATCTCGTCAGCTCGTTTTCTGGCACTTGCTGGCCGAACGAAGATCTGGGGCACGGAGAGGAGGGCTGTCAGAGACAGCATTTCGTTGGAACAATAGAACTCTGGCGAAGAGATAAGCATAACCGCAAGAGCTGGGTCTAGTGGAAACTCGGAAGCGAGTTTTCCTAGCACAGTCAATTCTCCATCGTCATCCAGGCAAGCGAGAAAGTTCAGTTCTTCCAAGGCTCGCATGAGAGTTTCCGGTGCTGGTGGATCCATCAAATCAAAATGCACCAGATCGTCAACTCCGAGCTTCTTCAGTTCCAGAACGGTGTTAGCCAGATTGGACCGAAGAATTTCAGGATATGTTTGCTCAATGAGCTCCTTCTTAAAAGCCGCCTCAGTGTATAACCGAAAGCATTTTCCAGGCCTGGTACGACCAGCACGACCAGCACGTTGCTGTGCTGAAGCTTTAGATATAGGTGAAACCAGAAGTGACTCGACACGAATACGGGGGTTGTAGACTTTTTGCTTGCTGAAACCAGGATCAACCACATACACGATACCGTCGATGGTCAAACTTGTTTCTGCAATGTTTGTTCCCACAATAACCTTGCGTCCGGGTGGACCGCCTGGTCTCGAAGGTGGTGGTGCTGGGTCAAAGATCTTCTGCTGTTGTTGTGGTGGTAGAGTACCATAAAGAGGATAAACTTTGAGTGGTCCTGCATCGGCTTCCCGAATCATCTCATCTGCTTCTAGTGCAATCTTCCTGCAAGCGTCCTCAATTTCCTCTTCTCCCGTGAGAAACAATAAAATATCGCCTTCCGGCTCTGTTGCGTGAATTTGAAGCACTGTACGAAGTGCAGCTTCAACATAATCTTTCTCCGGTTCTGGTGTATAAAATATTTCGACAGGATGTGTTCTTCCAGGAACAGCCAATAGAGGCGCATTGGCACCTTCAATGCTGAAATATTTCTGAAACTTTTGGGCATCAAGAGTGGCGGACATGATCACGATTTTAAGGTCTGGTCGACGGACCGCCACCTCTTTGAGTAAGCCCATCAAAATATCTGTTGCAAGAGTGCGCTCGTGAGCTTCATCCAGGATAATACAGCTATACCGTGTCAAGTCCCGATCATGCATCGCTTCCCGCAGGAGCATACCATCTGTCATATACTTCAGGACCGTCTTGGAACTAGTCTTGTCTTCGAATCGAATGCTGAATCCAACCTCATCTCCCAATGAAACATCCATTTCATTAGCTACACGCTGAGCAACCGACATAGCGGCTACTCGGCGGGGCTGTGTGCATGCTACCATCTTTCCGTTGAAGTGCGGGAGGTCGTCGAAAAGTACGAACTGGGGAATCTGCGTGGTCTTACCAGATCCAGTCTCCCCTACAAAGACTAGAATCTGAGTGCTGTGGAACATATCTAAAAATTCCTGCCTTGAGTCATATGAGCAACTTCTCTTCCATACTTATTCTGGCAAGACTTACCTTTGCTTGTTCACCGGAAGATCCCTTCTTGTTTTTAGTATCTTGAAGTAGCGATCCGACAGCGGATTATTGTTGAAGGGGTTGTTTGGACCATCCTCTGCCTTATACGCTTGCTTTGCAGTTGTCTTATGGCGTTCGAAGTGGTCAAGCCCAGTTTCTGCTGACGAGTTATAGCCATTTCCATTTTGGTATCCATCATATCCATGGTCCTCGTAATGATGTGCGAGGTATGGGTTCTTCGAAGGCTCCAAATTATTCTCCTCTACGTCTCCAGATGCGTCAAAATCCTTCTCTCCAATACGCGGTCTCTTCGCACGGGACATTTCTTGATCTTCTAGTCTTCGGTTAGCCATATTGCTGGTAAGGAGTGTTGTTTCCTTTACATCAGCTTTGCGAGAATCGACAAATGCTAAAGAAGTCAACAAGGCTGAAGAAAAAATACTCCACCAAGAAATTCGGCGCTAGTACCTTATCGCCGACAGCCCACCTTGCCAAGTCATACAACCCCAAACGATCCAGCTCCACGATAGCGTTGACAAAACAACATCATCATGGCGAGTACAGACTCTCCAGATCCATCTGCGGAACTTGTTCCTGTCCCGGTTAGAGAGGATGAAGTCGATCCTGTTGCCCCTGCGCCAGATCCAAAAATCCCAACGCAAAAAGATGCCTCGTTAAAGGACTTCCTTTCAAAGATGGATGATTATGCGCCAATAGTAAGAACGCGTCTCCAGGATTATGTGCTTGTCTAACATTCATAGATACCTGATGCTGTCACCAATTACTACCTCACTAAAGCTGGATTACCACCACCTCCTCAAACCGACCCAAGATTAGCTCGTCTTCTGGCCTTGGCCACCCAAAAGTTTATTGCGGACATTGCTGCTGATGCCTATCAGTATTCTCGCATCAGATCCTCCAACTCATCCAATGCAAACAACCCCATGGGAAACCTTGGTGCTGCTGCTGGATTCCCAGTTCCAGGTCAGCCAACCGCAGCTCCAGGCAGCAAGGATGCCGGTGGTCGAGGAGCTGCTCTTGGTATTCAGCGGCCTGGCTATGGTGGTGGTGGACAAGGTGGTAGCCAGAATCGTACTGTTCTTACAATGGAAGATTTGGGGATGGCAGTAGGCGAATACGGAGTCAACGTGAAGAGAGGGGAATTCTACAGATGAGCACATTCTATTTGGGAATATGGCGTTTCGGCTGGGGCGCAAAGAATGGTAATGGTGGCCCGGAAAGGCATAGGAACAACAGTAAGGCATTTAAATTAAATTAAAGAAGCAATTGCACTCTTCGAACTACTTATTAGTTGCTATTGGTTGGAAACGATTAGGTGGATATCTCCATTCAATAGCACCAAGTTGATCTTCAATGGATGTACGCTTTCCTTGCTATCCAGCCATGCCCATTATCATGTTAATTTGTCTGCTCAGGACTGTCTGTTCTAGACGTTCTACGCATACTTTGAGTCGGAATGATTGGACTTATTCCAGTTGCCTTGGTCCCCTCTTCTACATCAAGTAAGTGGCAGTAAAGTGCACAAACATAAAGCCATTTGCTCTAGACCATAAGAGCCTCTTTGTAGTTATTCAATTGCACAGTATGATACACTCTCCACGGACCGATCCCAAAAATATTTGCTGCTCCGATAAACGCCGTTCCAGTGACTCAATCCATCTACTTATTCTTGCTCTGCTTGTACGTGAATCGTTTTCTCGTTCTGCAACCGTTAGTTTTATTCATCATATCTCATGAGACACATACGGTGAAAATTCTCCCAGCTTATGTCCTACCATATCTTCTGTGATTGTCACATCATGATACATCTTCCCATTGTGCACCTGGAACTTCAACCCAACGAAATTTGGCAGAATGGTAGCTGATCGAGCTTGTGTCTTGATGGGAGGCGTTTTTTCGCCAGGGGCAGCGCGGACAATTGGTAGGCTGAATAATTTATTAGGGAAGAGCTTGACAATTAATATTGTTGGCTTACGGAACGATATTTGGACCTGCGCACAATTAGCAAATTATCAAACAAGGCTTGGTGAAGTATTACCCTTCCATACTGAGCGCGAAAGGAGCGCACGAGTGGGAAACATTCTGTGGTGTTGGTGTTCTGAAGCTTGTTGGTCGTTGAATTTATCATTGATTCCATTTCGGAAACAAAAATCTGATCACGTGAATACGTGTCAGAGTCTCCGCGTCCGCCAACCAACTAGACGATTATAAGACGACCTTTTGCTTGCACTAAAAGTCCCTACAACGTCGTAGGCAATTATCTCCAGCGACAGTTTACAGCACTGGAGCCAAACACTGAAGGCTCCACCTTGCACTTGTACAAGTAGTTGGTAATCAAGAAAGTTCTGACAGTAGACCGAAGAGCCAAATTTGTTACTATGTATCCTTCATCTGGTATGCTCACTTGCATTTTGGTGCACGTAGATCTTCCATGCTGACTACCCTCTAGATGTTGACACAATTAAGATTCTCATTGCAACTGATAGTCATGTAGGCTATGAGGAGCGAGATCCGGTCCGGAAAGACGACAGCTGGAGAAGCTTTGATGAAGTTATGAGATTAGCTAAGACAGAAGATGTAAGTAGATTAGTTCATAAATACTTTGACCTCAACTAATGTAGTAAAGGTCGATATGGTCCTGCTTGCTGGAGATCTATTCCATGACAACCAACCCTCTCGTAAGGCTATGTTTCAAGTCATGAAGTCCTTGCGAGAGAACTGTCTTGGTGAGAAGCCATGTGAGCTTGAGATGCTTAGTGATCCTAGCGAAGTGCTAAATGGAGACTCTGTGAATTATGAGGATCCAGATATCAACGTATCTATCCCGGTTTTCTCCATCCACGGTAACCATGATGATCCTACTGGCGAAGGAAACTATTGTGCTTTGGATCTACTTCAAGTTTCGGGTCTCTTGAATTATATTGGACGCATGCCCGAGTCTGATAACATCAATGTCAAACCCGTTCTCTTACAAAAGGGACAGACCAAGTTAGCACTATACGGTATGAGTAACGTTCGAGATGAACGATTGTATCGTACTTTCAAGGATGGGAAAGTCAAATTTTTCACACCAGGTGTACAGCAAAAAGACTGGTATAATATCATGGCTGTACATCAAAATCATCATGCTCACAATGAAACCGGTTACCTTCCAGAGAATTTTCTGCCAGACTTCATGGATCTCGTTGTATGGGGCCATGAACACGAATGCCTTATTGAGCCACGATTTAACAACGAAATGCAATTTCAAGTTATGCAACCAGGATCATCTATAGCCACATCTTTAGTTGCTGGTGAAGCCGTGGCCAAGCATGTAGCGATCGCATATGTCACTGGGAAAACTCTTCGGACCGAAAATATTCGAATCAAGAGTGTTAGACCGTTCATTACAAGGGATTTAGTTCTTGCCAACGATAAAAGATTCTTAAAGATTGCTCATAAATCTGACAACCGGCTCGCGATTACTGCTATACTTATAGAGGTCGTTGACCAGCTGATTGAGGAAGCTGTACAGGAGTGGCAGGAGATACAAGACCCCGATGACTTACCGGAAGAGACGCCGCTTCCACTCATTCGACTACGGGTCGACTGTGCGGCACCCGAAGAAGGTGGCAAGTTCGACTGCGAAAATCCACAACGCTTTTCCAATAGATTTCAAGGTAGGGTTGCCAATGTCAAGGATGTGGTTTACTTCTTTCAGAAAAAGAGAGCGACTAGTGAGTTATATGATTGGGTTGAGTTTGTTGATGCTAATAGTCTACAGGAGCTAAGAAAATTGATCAGGACATGCCGAAGGAAGAGGTACTTGCGGCATTAGCAGCTGCAGATAACGTCAAAGTCGAAAGATTGGTCCGAACATTCCTGACCGCTCAATCTTTGAAGATATTACCCCCATCAGCTTTTGGAGATGCTGTCAATCAGTATGTTCTCAAAGATGATAAGCATATATTAGAACAATTTGTAGGGGACAGTCTTGAAGCCCGTGTCCGAGATATGATGGTCATGGGTGAAGAGGACGAAGATGAAGATCTCAATCCGTTGATGGAACAATTGCGCGAGAGACACGAGGACGCTTTTATTAAGGGAACCGCCAAATTAAAGAAGACACAAAAGACCAGCCTCAAAAAGAAACCTCATATGTGGGACTCCGATATTGATGGCCATTGGGAGGATGCTCCCGAGGCATTTTCGGCAGATGAAGCTCCAGCGGGACGTCGTAGAAAGGGAGACAGTGAAGAAGATGAAGACTTGTCTGATGCAGGCCCAATGTTGAAGGCCACTACGAGGAAGGCTCCTGCAAAGAAAGCTCCGGCAAAGCCAAGGGCTCCGCCTAAGGCTAAAGCTACAGCAAAGGCTAAAGCACCAGCTAAGAAAGTCCCCGCGAAAGGACGGAAGAAAGCAGTAGAGCCTAGTGATGATGAGGATGATGAAGATGTCATTATGCTTGATCCAGATTCTACATTACAAGCAAAATCGCTGCCCAAGAGAGCCGTAGCTTCGAGAGGACGCCAAAGCCAGCTAAACTTCTCTCAACCTCCCAAAACTCAGACACAAACCATCAAGGAGTTGAGTGATGATGAGATTTCAGATGATGACGCATTCGAGCCTATGAAACCTTCTTCAAGACGGCGATGAATAGAATAGAAAAATAACCACTAGTGCTATGAACGTCTGAACTTATCTTGCAAGAAGATACAGAGAGAGAGAGAGATCTTGTCTTAGAAATAATAGCATGGATGGCTTCGAGCAGAAATTTACTAGTGTTCAGCTAAGTAGAAGATTTTGGCGAGAGAGATATCACAATAGGCTCTACTTGACTTTGGAGTTTAATCAGGGCATTTGGAGCAGGCATTTTCCTTCTATAGCATTTAGCGACAATGAATAATGAAGACCATCCCATTGATTTCACTACGCTTTGAGAAGTGTTGAATCAAAATCACAAACGACAATGTTTCAACACATCATTGCCAGTTCCCTACGGCTTCCTATCTACAAATCTAAAAAAGCGATCCAATTCGCACCTAAGAAGCTGTGGATGTTGTAAATATGCAGCGAGTTGCTTTAGCATAATCCTGTAGCTATCTTTGAAGTGGGGGATATATCCGTTCAAGGTTTACTCGTTCAATAGACTCAGCTTCGTCACCATGCAAGAGCGCATACTCTTTCGACAATAATTTATATCTGCACTATTTGATAAGTTTTAAGACGCAAGACTGTATTTTGATCTGCGTAGACGAGCTATGGATTTAGATATGGTTGTCCTGAAGTCCTCCTGCTAGCGCCATGATGCCATTGAATCGAGCCTGCTCTTCACTACCATTCTCCCGCGCTCTCTGTTCCGCTTCCTTTCGAGCTGCCTGTGTTGGTGCTCTTGTTTTGAGCTCACCAGTAACACTCTGAAGGTAGTATGGTACCTCCGTTTCGCTCTTGAGGAAGAACAGTTTCAAATTCCTCGCTTTGTCTTTAAGCTGCACCTGGTTGCGATCTTTGAGGATCTCGCTAATTGACCCCCCCGGTCCATAAAGCTCCAGAATTCGGCTCCAGTGTGGACCCTTTACAACATCCAAACCTGCCATGAGTGCGTTCTCCTCTTCTACACTCCAGGGACGCCGTTGACTAGGGACCCCCGGACGTTTGGGGTTTGTTGGTTGACTTTTGGACACTGCTGCTTGACGGGCTTTTTCGTATAGAATTTGTGTCGATGCAGTTTGTGTACTAGGGCCGCTCAAGTGCCTCTCTTCATTTCGTTCACGTTGTGGAGAGTCATTTTCTTGAAAATAGGGTTGCGAAGGGCCTGCCGGTATATTAGACGATGCGAATGCGTTGGGATAAGGTCTAGCCTCACCACTATGTTGCCGTTGAGCTGGGAACTGGCTTGGTCCATACCCCAGACTTCGAAGCGCATCCTGGGTTGCTTTTTCCACAGCTGCAGCTATGAACGGATCGTCATGTTCAATGGAGTTATGAAGAGCATTTGGGTTGAATGCTGACTGATAGGCCTGCCCACCTTGGCCTGAATACGACGTGGAATTGAGAGCATGTCGTTTCATGAAAGGCCCAGTTAGCGGCTCATAAGCGGTCCTGAGGTGTACACTCAAATTTTGCAAGAAACTTTCCCAGGTGTATTTTTCAGATAGTGCCTCTAGTATTATGTTAGTGTGTACCTGGTAATTATAAATTCTACTAACGTAATGAATAGAGGTCGGTTGGAAACTCCTGGAGAAACTCTCGACGTGCGTCTGCTTCGGCAATAAACTCTGACTCGCTTTTCGATAAAGGCATTCCAGGGTGTCGATCGAGAAGTATAGTATTTAGCTTCAGAGGAAAAAGGTCTTCTAGTATGTCTTCCCTTGTGCGTTCTTGCTCCTCTTGCTGAACGGCGGAGAGATACATCTGGGTTTTAAGATTTATGTACAATTGTCCAGGCTCACGGTCCAATGGTTGGCCATCAGAGGTGAATGCCTCTATGAAGTGATCGTTTAGCTCATAGAAGCCGACATCTTGCCCCCCGAAGACACTCGAGACAAATGTTGCTAAATTTGTGGTACGAATGGTGGCTTTATGGTTGGGTTCCTTGATGTTGAGCTCATTTGCCGAAAGAAAGGGTGCTTGCTGAGAGTATATCCTTTTGGTCTGATCGAAAAGAGACTTCAGTGTCGAGTATGCCTGTCCAAGCTCCGAGTTTGGCTCGGTAATGATTTTGATCGTCTCCGAATATGGCCCTTGGCCCAAAGTTGAGAGGATTTGGGTTGACTTGAGTATCGTTAGATTTCTACAGTAAGCACCGGGGGTTTATTTGAGCTAAACGTACCAAACTCTCCAAGATTGGCAGACTTAGAACGCGCATATAGAGGTGGGGATCTGTCATGAAGCTTCCTTGCTCATTGTCTACCCTGCCTGGAGCTGTCCTACCAAACTGTTGTATTAATGCAGCAGATGCATTTGCGCGAATAATACTAATCTCATCATCAATCAGCAACGGGCGACCATACGGTTCTATTCTTTGGCGCTTCTCTACTGTATGGTAGTTGTCGTCCGAACGTCGTCGCTTCAAGGCTTCGGGCTGAGAGGAGTATGAGGGAGTCGCAGGTATTGACGATGAAGACTCGAGTTTTATAGGAAGGACTGGTGAATGGCACATCTATTAGCAGTATTCGAGGGTACTTCATCAAGAGATGCGCAACTTACGATCGTGCTGGACAGCCATTTGCTTATCCCGTCACACCACTCAAGGTGGTAGCGTAGGTTCAGGGATATATCTATCCAAATCTAACCTTGGATACCTCCTGTATGTTTATAGGACTGTTTTTATAAAACACAAGCTCGAAAATTCGAAAATGGTAGGTCGGCGCATTACAATATCCTTAATCGGGGGAAAAGAAGCCCTAGGAATTTGCCCTAAGCCGGAACGGAAGATGGTTTCTCCGCAGGGTTTGTGACACCTGACAGCCTCAGAAGGATGTTCTCGTCAAATCCTCCCAAATCCTCCCCATTTCCCACTTAAAAATCCTACGAATATAGAAACTCGTAACGCGAGAGATTATGCGATATGCAACAAAAACATCCCGTGTTTATATTAGGAGGGGTCGTGCTTCACGTTCGTTAAGCTCAAGTCGATGCTAAGAAATGTTCACACCACAAAGCTTGTGAATAGAGGAAATTAATACTTTCTATCGGTGGTGATGGGATTGCCATATTTCACTCAATAATGAGTTTCGGGGAATTGTAATTGCAGCGTGCATTCGTTCATTTGATATCTTAAAGACATGTTTTGTATCCGTGTACTTTTTTATTGATATATTTCATTTCACATGTAAGATCTGTAGTCGTTTGATCTGCATGTTCATTAGACTGAATGCTCAGAGTTTCTATATTCAGTATCACACGAGAAACTTACAATGGAAAAGCACCTTTGCTCATGCACGCTGAGATGCAGCACTTTTAGGAATGTTGTAATCGCAGAATCACGTTCATATTTCATAAACATACTGTTCACAAGATCCCCAAACGCCAGACCTTTTTCTTTCCCGTATCCGTACCAACCTCCCAAACCCAAACAGCCTCCTAGGCACAATCTTTTTTTCCGAATCAATATCCCAAATCATTCAACCGAGGTAGAAAAGGGTTAAGCCATCGTGGCTCCCGCCTGAGACACCTCGTCTCTCCACCGGGCAGCTTCTGGATAACATTCCTCAAAGGTTCCCTCGCAAGCGGGCCTCTCTGCCATCTTCATAGCCTCCCTCTTCTCAACCTGTGCATTGAGAGTATTGCTAAAATCAGCTGCCATCTGTATTGTGTTATCTTTTCCCAGCTCCGGGTTGCAGGCCTCCAAGGTCCCTTTGCAGACTGGACGCCGGGAACTGGGGAACATTTGCTCCTCCAGCTGATTCCTCCGCTCAGCTTCTTCGTCGTCTTTGGGTGGTCCCGCGAACCGCAATGGCCTTGCCTCTCTCTTTTTCATCTTTTCCACCTCGTCCTTTCTATCATTTTCTTCAGTCTGCTCTACCACGTCCGAACGCACAAAGATAGCTGTGTTGGACTGAGGGTCATCACTTAGACATCCAAGGCCTCGGCAAGGCTCGCTTGGGTTGTTTATTTCTTCGAAGATATTCTTCGTGAAGGGTTCCAAACGACTGCTTCCGCCTCCGCAGTCTATACCTGCACAGCTCACGAGTTCGGTGGGGGGGATAACGCGGCCTTGTAAAGGAGCGATGAGGGTGGTGAAGAGGAGAGCTGTTGTAGTGAGATGCATGTTTAGTTCTGCTTTTTTGGGTTCTTGGCTTTTTGGTTGTTTGGATAGGTTAGGTATAAATTCAAGATGTTACTCTTGGGTTCATGGGGAAAGATAGTCTGAGGAGAGAGGTTGGTAGATGGCTATATATACCTACCGATGCCATTCTTTACTTTTCTCAATGACATAATTTACAAGATTAAGAATCCCAACGATAGTGGCCACTGAAATCACGTTCAGGCCCGTGAGGAACAATAGGAATGGGAGGAAGCATCCTGACTGATTACCTTATATTTGGACAGTACCCGCATGAAGAGTGGGCAGTGCAATCAGAACTGAAAGTAATGTTGTGCAGGTTGTGAAGGATGAGGCTTCAACATTTCGGTTGCTCCCGCCTGGGGAAACAGGGGTTATGGGTGGTGCCTGGACTGTCGAATGGAATTTGCCAATACTTTACGGATTTGGTGCGGCTGCACATTTCATGGCTATACACTTCTTGGTACTGACTACGCCGAATGAGATGAGGCTTGCCAGAACTTTTCAGGGTGGTTTGGGAAGGATTTTAGGTTGAAACAAACCAACTAACAAAACAAGAACATGAAGATATCAAGTTAAGTTTGGTTCATGTTATTCTTTTAGTTATGTAATACTGTAAGCAATTCACAGAACATGAAACACACCATAATACTCTTGCAAATCACCGTATACAAGCAGACGCCATACATGAATGTGCTCCAACCATATTCCAATTGCGGTTACCCAAAATAATTACTTAAATCATGACTTGACATATCTGCCTTCAGTTGGGCTGAACTCCAACCCTTCATCGTTTTCTTCATTAACGCCAGCCATTATGGCTGCGCGTCTCAAATCGCCAATGTAATCAGTTTCTGGTTTCTCCATCTTGGTGGCAACCAGCGCGATGAGCGCTGCGCCGACTCCAGATCCATCCTTCGCGATGCCAATTCTGATTTTGCGTTCACCTAGTGGTCCAATTCCGTCAATTACACGAAGGACCTCACGCATATACGATTCGAAACCTGGGTAAAATTCCACTAGTGAACCATCCACACCAATATCGACAATTTCGTTTTCGTTGACAGCAATACCGGCAGTATCAGCAAGCTTGTTGGCGGTTGCGGAAACTGCCTCGCTAATGTTCAAATTCTTGATATCTGAGAGGATAGCGGCGGAGGATTTAGGGCCAGCAGCCTGTGATGAGTCTGTATCTACCTTGAGGCGCTCGGTTTGTAAGACAATGGCACCAATAGCTGCGCCGGCAAGTCTAGCGGCTCTTTTGGCAATCGCATGAGCAATTATTTTCACAGCTTGAGCATCCTCAAAACTTGGTGCCGACACACCCAGGCTTTTCTCGATTTCTAGTCTCAGAGTTCGTAGTCCAGTGCTGTTGTCCGATTCAGCGAAAGATAGAATACTGCTGTCTACTGCCCATTGCTCAAAGAGAGCCGATGATTTGGGAATGGTGGTCGTCGAATGCAGGTCGTTGTGGGATGAATCTTCGTCTCGGAACAAAGCCACACTAGATGACTTCATAACATCGACCAAGACAGTACGTAGGATCTCCCCAAGAAACATACCCGAGATCCGTTTCTCGAACATTTGAATTCCAGGGTTGACACTCTCCTTGTCCAAAATCTGATCATATTTCGTGTTTGGAAGGACATTTAGGTCATTATCAAAGGAGCCCCACTCAGTATTTACGACCATTTCACCGGTACTTTTGTCGAAGTCGCCTTCCATTTCTTTGGTGATTTTGGAAAGTTTTTCGACATATGCACCGTTGGTTCCTGTGCCAAATATGGCGCCTAAAAGTGTGCCAGTTTTCCCCGGGGATGAGTAGGAACGTGCCATCAATGTTCCAACAGTGTCATTTACCAACGCTGCTACTCTGACAGGCAGACGAAGGATATCAATCTCAGTTTGCAGCAAAGCGCATACATCTTGGCCAACCGCATCAGGAATGTTGAAACCCTTAGTCCATCTTATGAGGGTTCCCTTGTTAATTCCAATCTGGTGAACTGGAAAGCTGAATGTGAAACCCAATCTAAAAATGTGCTCATCCCTATATCCCTCAGGCGTACTGACTGTCTGACGTCTCTTGATATGTGATGCAAAGTGGTCTTCGTGATGGGTTTTCAGGAAAAGTTCGATTTGTTTTGCTAAAAAGCCGAATAGTTCTTTGGCAGTTTTGGCTTCCATTAACTCTCGTGGTATCGCTACCTTTTCTTGGATGATGTTGAAGGTGGTATCTCCATTTAGTTTGATAGAGCAGACTCGGAAGTTAGTTCCTCCCAGATCGACTGCGAGGTATAATCCCTATTCTTATTAACAACGTCCTTTCTGAGCTCGGAAACCACCAACCTTTTCTGTTCCGTTAGGCACACCTGTAACGTATGTGGGAATTTGGCTCATGTGTGTTGCGTTCTTTTCTAAACCCTCGTCTATCGACCAGTTAGCCCCTCGGACACTTTCTGTTTCTCATGATTCGACGTACTCATTTGCCTGACAAATTCAAGAACCGTCTTCTGGACTTGTTCATCGGACAAGTCGAACTCAGCGGCGATCCGCTCTGCCTCAGCTTGGAGAGCCATCTTGCGTGGTCTTGATAAGGGAGCTTGTGTGCGAAAGGGATGTACAGCTTCACAGGTGCCCGCTTCGATGTTTGCGGACGGTGAGTAGGCTGTTGGAGGATACGACGGTTGTGATTTCAAGTGCTCAATTGGGATTTGGGTAAAAAGGAATTGAAAAGCCTGGAGGATCGCGTGGTCAGTTTAAATGTACTAGCGGGTGCCGGACGATGGATGTACCCACGAAGACAATGACAATGAAGCCGAGCGATACGAAATGCACAGGGCTGAAGAGGTTCCGAGAAAGGACGTTGTGTTTCTGGAAAATAGGATCGTCAATTGGCAGCGAGGAAGAACAAAGGGCACTTGCGGAGGCCCGCCGACTAGTTATTGACGTCGTTTTGAAGGAGATAGAGTCTTCAAAGCCAAAAATTGGCGGGGCAGAGCAAAAGTATCGCGGGGACTAGGAGGGGTTGCAGGAGGAGACGATTCGTCAGGAGGTTCGGGACTACCGTACGACGAGTCTAAAATGGCCCGACTTTACTGACACATGGAATCCTGGACCAGAGAAGGGGGAATGGGGGACGTGGACGAGTCGAGTGAGTGCAAAGTAATATAATTGATTGGCAGGGCCGTGGTTAGACCGGCGATGGGGGGAGGCTTGCTCGGCCAAACTTTTGGGAGGTGAGGTCTTGGATTATGGTGCAGCCCGAAAAATGAAGAAGCATGCCGTCATAGCTCTCTGCACAGAGGGGGAAATGAATAGCTAGCTAGGGGTAGCGGAGGATCACAACTGCAAGACGTGTATACGGGGATGGGAAGTAACAAGAAGAACCAGAGGAAGTATCTCTGGTGTTATTAGTCAAATGTTATAATTAAAGTGCATTAGAGACTGCTTTTGACATTATCAATCCGTGGCTATCCTTCCTCCACCGTTCGTTGTGGTCAAGATTCCATGTTCATTGCCAACCCTTGCCAATAACACCACATTGTCGAGTTATATCACACTCTCTATTGAGGTTGTCGAGGTGTCGTTTGTGTCTATGGCCAATTTAGAGTTCTAGGCTCGATCCTTACTGCATGAGAGGCACATTTTGGAAGGACGGTAGAAGCTAGACTTGCTATAGTGCTACCATCCGATGTCATGCAGAGTTGTGTGCTGTCAGCAAACGTAGCGGGTCGCGGTCCATTTAAATACGTATGGCGGGAGCTGCTTCATGATGTACACAATAGCAGGCTCCTGAATTAGTCAAAAATGCTTTATAGATTCAGAGTGCTGACTTTACATGCTTTATGTTGAGTATGGGATCACCAAGGTGAAAAGGTTCACCATAGCAAGAAGCCGTACGCTTGTATTGTGGGGTTCCTCGCTTCCCTCCAAATCTATTTACGTCTTCGTGATACTGGCAAATCTTCCGGCTACGTGCTCTTGCAACTTTGTATGTTGCTGCTCTTATTTTAGTATTCCATTCAACATCTTGCACGATATCGGGCTGCCGACAGCTTGCTGGGACTTCAGGTTCTAGGTTAGAATTGGCGTGTGATCGAAACTCGACAAAGTCAACCCAGCGATGTGCAATATGCAACATCATGGCATGTGCATATATATAGGGAAGAGCTACTCTATGTTGGAAAGGACGAAAATATAAAGTCTCGCTAAACTACAAAATATTTTCCCAATACAAAGATATCTGCATCCTCATGAGACTCATGCCGATTATCAGGACTTTCTAAGCAGATATGATGTGATTTAAGGTGCCTGTGTAAGGAAAGAGCTTGAATAGTATAGCCTTGTGTATGTTCTGAACCAACTATGTGCGTCTACACTGGACTTTGCAGCCTTTTGCTTATGAATGATGTGGGCCAGAATTGATGGTTCGTTTATTAATCGATTCGAAGAGTCAATAACTAAGAGCTGATCTGTTTACATTAACTTATCCCCTACCTCCCTCCGCCAAAACATCACTTGTATCTAGCGCGCGGTCTAGGTCTCTTGTTACACGAATGAAATAGTACACTCGACCATATCGTATTTGAGGCTCAAATGATGCAGTATATCTTGTGGATTGGTAATTTCCACGAGTAAATTTGGAGTTATTAAAAGCTTGTTTGCGACGCAGTAATTCGACGTGATCAGAGTTCGGGGAACAGAAGTCCTTGAGGACTTTGTCAGGGCTTTCACTGTAGAGAAGCCTGGAGACAAGACCCCATGGCCTGCAGTAATTTAGGGGTGTGTTAAGGAAATTTGATGATGTCTGTTGAAGTCCAACGCAAAGAACAATCGGACTGTTACTCCCGTTGTCATCGGACAACTGTAACACGCCAAATATTTCGTGATTCCACAGGCTGCTGTTGGTTTGAGACGATTGCATCCCTAAATATTTGTCCACGTCATACTCAAGAAGATAGGTAGGTCCAGAACTCGAGAAACGGCCACCTTCCCACCTGTTCCACCCCAAAGACCAGTCATCAACACTCAATTCTGGAGGGAGGCTTTTATCTGGATCAAAGTAAAAGCCAATAGCTTCAATTGCCAATGTCAACGGTTTCGGGTTTTGCCGAACATAGAAGCGTAGAGCCTGGGGCTCATTGAGATAATGATTTCTTTCCTCGTCACTTGAGATTCGGCGAGGTAACTTAGAATAGTTGACTCTGAGATCAATGCCAATCTCCAGCAATATATCTGCCCCAACTCTGGCAAATTGACCGCCCGAATATGAGAGGTTCTGTAACATAAGCCCGTATGCTCTTTTCCCATCATTTGTATAAATCAGAGCAGCGTAAATTGACTCGCTACCATCGTAGGGAAGTATTGCTATTAGAAACTCGACGTGAACACCTCGGCCGGTCAATGATGCCGGAGTAGTTGTAGCCATGGCTATCGTGCATGGAGCATCTATATCTGGCGACATGGAAAAGTATGTTGGGCTTTTTGCAAGTAGACCCCAGAACGGTTGCTGGATGGTTTCCTCTTCTGTGCTGCGCCACAGGAATATGGAATTGTCATCTGAAGACTTGAGGATTGCTTCCTGAAGTCTTAAGAATGCGTTCTCTTCGCCTTCTCCGTAAAGAAGTGGAATGTTTACCCCAAAGACACCAAGGAGGCAGTACGCAATATCCTCAGGCACAGTCGTTTGCCGTGAGGAGACCCAAGACATCTTTCTAGATATGGGTTGGTCAGTTAAATCTCCACCAAGAAGTATGTTCTCAGGTATATTAGTAATATGACGAATAGCGGCCTTTAATTCGGCTTTAGTTCCTAGGTAATCCCATTCTTTGTTATAGAACCGAAGGACTTTAGGGGCAATCAGCTCTTGAAGCGTCCACCCCCGTGTGAACCAAATACTTGCGCAGAAATCGGACTCCTGTGCATCCAAATAGCTTGGTGTAGTAGTCGAAGCTACATCAGAGAGGTATACGTAGCATACTTCGGCTTCTTTATAGTACCTGAACATGGAATTTATAGCTTCAGATAACTCTGCGCTGCTCGACTTGTCAATGCAACACGTATCAATCCAGATGTATCTAAAACCATCGCGTGCAGCCATAGCACAGGAGATCCGGAGCTTCCGGTAGCCTTCCATGCCTTTGGCATCCCCTCCAGCCTGCATGTCTTTTAATTCTATTTCATCTTGGTCCCATCGATGGGAAAAGGATAGCATATTGCGGCACATTTCCGGTAAACCTCTCCACTTCTATGCTTGTCGTGTTCAAGAGCCGCATCTTTAAGAACTCCCCTACCACGATGGGAGAAGGAGGAGTATCAAAATGTTAGTATTGATATCCTAATCATTCGTATTGAATGTATAAACTGGAAGTAGATAAGTGTGTGTAGGCGAGCATGGCAAGGCATTGAAAGGACAATCAGACATTTTGTTCAGCAACTCTCACAAATACTAACCAAGAGAGACCAACGAGTGGGAGGCATGTCATCAAAGGCTTAGAAACATCTTGCGCGACCAAAGGTAAGGGATCGAGTACAAGATCAAAACCTGAATAGAAAAGATTTAAAATCGGAACTACAGATTTCAACCAGCAGTGGTAGAGACATCAACCCCTCCTGCTCGTAACACGCCTTTGCCATCCTCGATAGAAACATGATACTGGGATGTAGTAACGAACCAACCATGTTACCGGAGGATAGCAGGACTTTGGGCTGGGGCTGACGGCGATTGGTGCCGAGATTTTTGTTTTCAGGGCTCTGCAGGACTTGGGTTGCAGGACTGTATAGAATAGGGCTACCAGGACTGCTCCCGTCCAGAGGGGTGAGGAAGAAGATCTGATTTGCGCCGTGACGGGTGTGTCAACTCACACGCCCGCGAGATAGGCAGAGATCCACCAAGGAACCCGTACAAAGATAGATTTGAAGTTAATATTAGGTTCAAGATAGAGCCTAATGGCGGGGCAGTAGATGGTGGAGGGGGGAGGGTGTCGGACAGTTAGCGGGGAGGCTGAGTGAAAGTCTATTTCTGCACCGTTCAACCTCGCGAGCTGGTCATCCTTCAAAGCCTAACCCGTACGTAACCTTCACCTCAGCGTCTTTTGTACAAATACAAGTGAATCGAGGAAAGGACAAGTGCATAGTGCATAGTGCATAGTGGACTAGTGCCGAGTATTACACATAGCTGAGTAAATAAATGAGCGAGTGAATGAATGAATGATTGAATGCGCATTGTCCTCCCGGTCTTGACGCATTCAAACAAAGCAACACCAGCGTTGAAGTCAAAATACAATCTACAGTCAGATCACATGAATTGGTAAGAGCCGTTCCATACCCAGCTCTCATACACACCTACGCGGCCAACGATCCCAACCTGCCTCTCCTGTCTGTTTGGGTTGTGGACTTTGCCATCATATCATAATCGTATATATTCATCGACACACTCCGTCCTCCACCCACCTCCAGATAAACACACCACGTCGACCCTCACCCGCCGTCCTACACTGGTTCTTGCAGCTTCATGACCAATTCATGTTGCTTGCGTGCCAGCCAGTCCGCACTCTGATCCTCCAGGACTCCCCGTTGCTTTGGGGTTTAGGAGTCCGGGTTCTGGGTCTGGCAACACTGCGCCCCAATTCGCTAGTAAATTCAGCTGACGGGAGCGGCAATCTCTCGAAATCTCACTTTCGCCGGCCCACGCACGTATCGTATTGATTACTACCTCCCCCATTCCTACCTGGTCCTTCTCTATGAGTTCTCTGAACTCTCGATTTAAGAATCTTGGATTCGGCGGTTCGAAACGCAAATCCAGTGCAAACTCTCCTCAACTGCCTCACCACCCCACTTCCACTCCCCAACTCGCTGGTAGACCCGTGCCCGACAGTGCAGCTTCGTCGACCACGAGTCTTCCCATGAATCATCCTGGTGCTGCTGGGCGTCCGCCGAGCTATACAAACAACTACGCTCCTGCTCCCGCTGGTGTAGGTCGTACTACGAGTCCCATGGCCACTGGCAACCCGCGCACACCACCTTCGCAAATGATGGGCGGTCCTCCTCCCATTAACACTTCCGCTCCCGGATACCCTCCTGGACACCCCGCAGCCGGAGGGATGGGAGCACCTCCTCCAGCAGGTGGACCACCGCAATACGGAGGTGGTCCTCCTCAATACGGAGCTCCAGGCGCTCCTGTTGGCGGACAGAGCATCGCTGCAGCGCAATACGCAAATAGAGGGGCTGTCGAGGTGGAAGGAGCCGGCAGAAGCAAGGCGCAACTGATTGTCGGTATCGATTTTGTGAGTCTCCTTTCACGAAATGTGAAGGTGCCATCTAATTTTGATAGGGAACTACATTCTCGGGTGTTGCATTCGCATTTGCGACCAACACGGAAGCAAAAGAAGATATCATTACAGAGTGGCCTGGTGCTGGATCATATACCAAACAGAAGGTGAGAAGCGATCCCCTCTAGGCAATGAGCAGTGCTGATAATCTAGATACCCACCGTGCTATACTATGATCAGTACCAGAAAGTTGTGGGCTGGGGACCAGATATCGCTGATGCATTGGCGCCAACTGGCTACCCAAAGCCAGGCGTGCAGAAGGTTGAGTGGTTCAAGCTACAGCTAATGCTTTCTGGCAACACATATATTGATCCCATCAATCTTCCTCCCTTGCCACCAGGAAAGTCGGAAATCGATGTGGCTGCCGATTATCTGTTCAAACTACGACAGGCGATGAGAAATCAATTACAAAAGACGCTTGGAGAGGTGTTTAACAGAGAGGAGCGAAACATTAGATACTATCTGACAGTTCCGGCAATTTGGAATGATGCAGGAAAGGCTGCGACTCGAGCTGCAGCTATCCAAGCTGGTTTTCTACGAGACGAAAATGACAATAGACTGACCCTCATCACAGAGCCCGAAGCCGCAGCTCTATTTTGTTCAAAGGCCGGTCTCTTAAATCTTAAGGTCCACGATGCTGTGCTCATTGTAGATTGTGGTGGTGGAACCGTTGATTTGATTGCATACGAAGTCGAAGAAGAATCGCCATTCACAGTCTCTGAGTGTACGGCAGGATCTGGAGACTCTTGTGGATCAACAGCACTGAATAGAAACTTCAGCAACATTCTTCGGACCAAGATCAGAAAGATGAAGCTTCCAGACGGATCCAAGACTGCCGGCCGCGTCTACGCAAAGTGTATCATGGACTTTGAGAACAGAATCAAGGCTGATTTCCGAAACAACAACCAGAAATGGGCAGTTGACGTCGGTATCGAGGCTGAATTCCCAGAAGCTGGTATTGAAGAGGGTTATATGACCTTTACCAACGAGGAAATTTTGCAATGTTTTGAGCCAGTGGTAAACCGGATTTTGGAGTTAGTGCGGAACCAGATTATTGCTATCCAAGCACAAAACAGAACACTACAAAACGTGTTGGTGGTTGGTGGATTCGGTGCTTCTGAGTACCTCTTCCAACAGATTAAGCTTCATGTCCCACCTCAGTTCCAAGCTAAGGTTGTCCGACCTATGGACTCTGTTGCAGCCATCGTCAAGGGTGCAGTAACTGCTGGCATCACGGAACGAGTGGTCACATCCCGAGTTGCCCGTCGTCATTACCTGATGGCAACCCTTCAGCCATTCAAAGAGGGCCATCACCCAGAAGCCTACCGTGTTCCATCCTTGGACGGAAAGGATCGTTGCAAGTTTACCCGCCAAATATTCGTACAGAAGGGTCAAAGGGTCAAGATTGGAGAGCCTGTCAAGGTATCTTTCTTCCGACAAGTTGCGCCTGGAGCTACTCTCATGTACGAGGATATCCTGTACGCATGCGATGATGATGTTTGCCCTGAATATACCAAAGATCCCCGTAAGTCACCAACAAACTTTGCGATTGCTTCCTACTAACAATATCTAGGTGTCAAGGAAGTTGTCACTCTTACCTCAGATCTCTCGCGCAAGAACTTGGAGAAGGATTTCGAGCGCATGGATACACCCCAGGGAACCTTTTACCGAGTATACTTTGATATTTATCTCACCCTGGACGGATCCGAGTTCAACGCTGAACTGGTGTGTCAAGGAGAGGTAATGGGACGATGCACGTCGAGGTTCAAATAAATCTCATGAGAACAAAAGCAAATGCAGAACGGGATGAGATGGACGAATTTCTTACTATGGGTATTGGTTTGGAGACTTATGAAGCCTGATGGAGAAAGGGATGGACGGCACTGATGTCTATCAAGCAAATCGGAGGCATGCGTGGTTTAAATAGGTGATCCAGTTGATATGTAGAATGCCTTTATACAGCCGCAGTGTTTAGCAGATAAAAAGGGGAGTCCCTGCCGATGGTGTGAATACATGTTATCTCTATGAAATGAAGTTATCTCAAGCAGTCCATAGAGCGTGAAGCGAAGCTAGCGCGGTAAAACTACTGTAGAGCCCCCCCCCTCCCCCTCGGAAGCAACCGAAGCCAAATGCGCCTTCCGCTAGGCTAAACGCGTCATTGTGATCTGAAACCAGGACACGAACTGGAAGCTGCCAAAAGTCTCCTCTCGTAGCCTTCCTCCTATCAAATCAACATCTTATCTTCCCCCAAAGCAAACCATCCTCTTGAATTCTTTTGATTGCACTTGTCCTCGCATGATTAGACCTCTCCTTACCCTCTTGTGCTTTTTACCCGTTAATTTGAATTGCTCCAATTTCCCATCGGCGCGAGCTATCTTATGGGCCAGGCCACCACCGGCCTAGGATATCTTGATTCAATGCGCAAGGATCCTCATCAACTCAGTAACTTGCTTTCGCCCCCGGTCGCTTTTGCTCTCCAACTACGAGACAGCTCCGCCGACGTCATACCGAGATGTTGACTGAATCTCTATATTGCGCATTGATTGGCTCTCAGTGACCGTTGCCCTGGCAGAAAGCGAACGTGCAGAGCTACACATCTGCTTCACGCTTGCTTCCAACTCTCTATCGATACAAGAGTGTTTTAGCGTCGATTGGCTCTGACCACGCCTTGGACCCTTTTCCCTACATCCTTCTTATACCGCGGTGCAGCACATAGTTCACTTTGTGCTCCTCCAGCTCCCATAGCTTTGCGACTTATTATATATATCCTTATGCATAATATCAGTATGCCTCTCTTCAATCGCTTCTCAAGGCTTCTCCTCGTCGCTGCTCTTCTGTGCAGCTGGCTCTCCAATGTGACTGCCGCCTCCAACCCATCCGATTTCTCTCCTGCGAATATCAGACGACGAAGCGGTCGTTTGGAACGTCCTCCGCCAAACTGGGGTCCAGTGCGAAAGCGAGATGGTGGAAAGCCTTTGGTCATTACCAATCTGTGCTCTGAGACTGTATGGCCTGGCATAGGGACGCAGGCGGGAACTGGGCCTGGCACTGGCGGCTTCGAGCTCAAGGCTGGCGTGTCGAAGCCATTAACTGTCGGGAATGACTGGCAGGGCAGAATCTGGGGACGGACAAATTGCAGTTTCAATGCTTTGGGAACAGGAGCGAGCAACTTGAATGGGAACAACGGTGCGGGACGGGCATGTCACACGGGTGACTGTGGTGGACAGCTAAGCTGCATCATGACTGTAAGATCCTTACCACTCGTGAATCAATCAATACTGATGAAATACAGGGCGAAACACCAGTTACTCTAGCAGAATTCGACTTAGAGGGTGGTGTGGATGGCAAGCAGACTTTCTATGATATTTCTCTAGTAGATGGCTACAATATCCCGGTGGCCGTTAAATACATCCCGGGCGACGACCAAAATCTTAAAGATATCCCCCCAAACCTCACTAACGCCGCCTGCATCGCAACTGATGGTCTCATGCTCGCTCCAGCTGCATCGGGGACGCTAGGAAACCTTTCAACTCTCGAGTATCCTATCCCGTACGAGCCAAAACAGACATCCAAACAAGTCAATGGCTGGTGTCCTTGGGACTGCCAAGTCACCCAACCAACAAAGCCTGGAGATGGCGTCTATCCTTATCCTGACGATAAAATTCAACGTCCATCTTTCAACCCTTGTCTCTCTGCCTGCGCCAAATCAAATTCCCCATCCGACTGCTGTACCGGCCGCTACAACGATCCCAAAGTCTGTAAGACAAACCTGTACGCCGACTCGGCCAAAAAGGTGTGTCCGGATGCCTATAGCTTCGCCTTCGATGACCAGACCAGCACCTTCATCATTCCTACTGGTGGAGGATGGGAAATAGTATTCTGTCCTGTTGGAAGGAGCACGAATATCCTAAGGACGTTTGGCAAGGAGATGCAGGAACTGAGCCAACAGGGTGTGGTTAGCAAACAGGTCAAGACTAATGCAGCGAACTTGACGCTCATTAATGAAGGCGGAGTGAAGAGTAGCGGGACGAGGACCAATGGAGAAAGTGGAGGTTTGGGTGGTGCGAGTGTCGGAGCGCTGGTAGTTGTTGTTGCCTGGGCGTTGATGTGGTAGAGAATTAAGCCTGTCAGATGATTATGAGTAGAGCTCATAAGATGGAAATTACGGCTTGGAAACACGAACGAGAAGGACGAATTGTTTTATGAATGCGCGGAGATACCCCCTATGCTTATGCTTATCAATTCCTAGGAATTAGAATTAAATGAATTCATGATTTAACATCCTTACTCACTTACCTTTTTCTTTCGTCTTCTTCTATTCATTCTTGACAGTTTACAATTCACTCCTTGTATCCTATCTCCAAAAATTATGATTCTAAATTCCAACGGGTGCATTCATTGCCTTTACTTTTTACAAAAAGATTACATCTCCAAAACTGTAGCCATACAAACAAATCATGCATGTCGTAGTCTATCTATCCAGACAACCAGCACCAACTTGAGTATACTCTTATTTATTGGTCAGTCAGTTAGACAGTTATAACTATAAATCTATGAGAACAAAAAAAAGATAAAAATGGCAAAAACATACAACAGTAGGGATTCGCTGGTGGTCACCCACCCAACTACTAGTCTACCGATCTGAGGCTTGTGTATGGCAGAGCGGACGGGATGCCCAATTCTCCTCAGTCTATGGTCGTATGTATCAGGAACATTGATAGCTAAAAATCTAAACGCTTAGATTTAGGAGTTTGAATCACTAGCTATATCAATAATGAATCTTTTAAGACATTGAATGGACCTCACGTGTTCATGCATATGTTGGTATGAATCCAGTTTTGATTGGCTAGTGTAATCAATTGACAATGGTAGGATGTATCGAAAGGGATTCTCTTCTATATAATCTAAGAACATCTTTAAAAGTCCTCCTTGTACGCTGACTATAAAAAGGGTTGTCTCATGTCGTCTAGCACACATAATAACGAAGCGGCAGTACCTAAATATGAATGGGACTTTGACGTCCCAAATACGCCGTTCTGGAAAGACATGGAATTTAAAGTCGCGAAAAACTTTCTGAACTGCTTTCAGCCCGAGGAAGTTGACAAGATTCACTTTGACGCCACCCTTTCCGTGCAAGATCGGCTTCGCTTTCTGCTGTCGCAGCTGCAATCTCGACTTGATGCTGGCCAAGCCGCAGCAGCGCCACAAGAACTTCATGTTGCGCAGCCCGAGGAGTGGTTCCGTGTGCTTCTTGGTATCGAAACGATGCAGCGCTTTCTCGACCTGCCGCAAGAGGAGGCCCAGACCATACGTCTCATGCTCGCGACTACAACCGGTAGCGCCCGGTTCTCGTGGCTGAATATGTTAAGTGAACTGACGCTGCGTAATAAGGACTACGCCGAGGCTGAATCGCTGGCTCGCGAGGTTCTTCCTTGGATCCAGACGCATGAGAAAATGGGAGTCGACGCCCCGCAGGCTTTTGGGACAACTAAGATTCTTATCGAGTGCTTGTGGAAGCAGGGCGGGGCCAAGCGTGATGAGGCAAGACTTCTTTTAGACGAGACCTTTGTGTTAATTGACAGCATGGGAAAGAGCAGATTCAGCAAGTACCAGGAGGAAGAAAGAGAAATGTTGCGTGATCTCAAAGCTAGATTAGAAGCAGATCCTCCAGCTGTATGAGAACATTGCTGCGGTATGCGAACAAAGGTTTGAATTTTTATTATTCCATAATCATAAGGCATAGAAGCCGGTCAATCGTTTGTCGAAGCAGCGTCTAAAGGATACAGAAGTACAAAAACAGCCATCTAGAAATAATATATTATTATTCATCTATAGGATATCGATCCTTGAACTTTATCAATTCTTCTTATGAATGGTAATTATGGGAGACCCTCCATCCTCTTGCTAGCTCAATATAGTAACAGTATCTATACTTTTGCATTTTGAATGAAGGGCTATGAGATTAACCTTGGTATATGTTTAATTGTTACATTGTGCAAGCATTCAATCACGACAGTCATCATTGGAACCCAACGTTTAGAAGTTTTAGCAGACTGAGCATCGTTAATTCATATTATGTGAGCACTATCAAGATGTTGAGATCGCATACCCTTTAAGGGAGGAGCACGGCTTCAATTCTCCTTAGTATACCGTCTTATGTATCTTGAGTTTGCTGAGCCACTATATACTTGGTTATTTTCTCTTTGGTGTTGGAGAACAAATGTGAACTACTATCTCGATCCACTTGACATGTAACATGTAATCGTCATATCGGGTCATCTTATGACTCTTTCAGAAATAAATACTAGGAGGAAACTGGGGCTAGGACGTAGCAACATACGATTGATGGTTGCTTATTGAGAAAGCGGATCTTTATACCCCAGAGTGTTAACCAAAATTGAAACTCATGAGATATATACAAGAGAGTCTAGATATTAGTACTACTAGGGGAACTACTATACCAGGCGTCAGGAAATGCCTCTAAAGCTATCATAGGACAACTTGCTTGGGAAATTGCCAATATATATTTATGCTTAGTAATCCCGCGGCGTCAGGCGAAGCGTTCGTATTAACATCAGCCTTACTATCTTCTCAATCAAACACCTTTGTGTCGCCGGTTCCCTTGAAGATCTGGCATTCTCGTCTAGAATCTTTCGCTATGGTCACTCGAGGGTTTTGGAATGTGCACAAAAGGGTTAAGTCGTTTCAAAATAGTTTGCTTTATGCCTTGACTGACTATTTTCTATAAAGGGAAGTGGTATCAAATTCGACAAAAACGTGAACGAATTAGCTCTCCTGGTGATACATCTACATATTCAACAGTGAAGAATTTTCAAGATGGTATTACGAATTTAGATAGGGCAGTGCTAATCCCGTTTCATCTCCCGCTTCGGCAAAATCTCGATTACGTTTATACACTCGACCTAGATTCGGCACACTTGACAGTTTCGTTCTGGTACCGTGAAGAAGGCGACGAGGATCCAGGGGTACTACTTAGCATGAGGTTCCTCGGCCTTGACTCAATCTACAAGCCTTCAGACCTAAGCATCCGGGCTTTGCTACAGAATGGAAGTAATCCACTTCTCGACATATCCGCTGGACGAGGTTTGTCGCAGACAGAGATGAAGCATGAGCCTTGGGAAATCATGACTGGACAACCTAGCTCCTTGAATGAACTTCAGTGTCGCATGTTCATGGACTTCGTATACCAGTGGCGGTTCTTCATCGATGACCATACAATCTGGCAATATCCTTCATCTACCCTTTTCCGTAGACTGTGTATTGCATTTTTGCGTCTTGCCGCTTGGGATTTTGAAATATCCACTGATTCTAAGATCGCAAAGCTACCGCTGGGTGCCGAGTCCTTTCCAGGCTGGGACAGTCCTCCCACTGAAGTCTACTGGTTTCATGGGTCTCTCGTCGTTCTTTGCGAGGATCTTGATACACCATTATCCATTTCGGTCGTTGTATCACGAGCAAGGCAGCTCATAGGTCGACTAGAGGGCAGGGGAAATAAAGTCAACTGCATATTATTATCGCTAGTCGATATTGCTTTTATCCAAGTTCTGGCAGATAAGATACAGTGCTCGAGAATATTTCCCCTACTCACGCGCTCATCCGCGACGGAATGCTCAGCTGGTTTTCGCGTCTTGTCTTGTTTTCTCACTGCTCCTTGCGTCAAGAGAGGGGAAAATAATCTATCAGCGCGAGAAGTTTCGAGCGTAGCCGTTCCCACAGAAGTTCTTAGAATGGTTCTTAATACCGTGACGCCTTATGATATTGTTTCATTTGCTCAGGCCTCATTTCTGGTCGAGGAATGGTATTACTCCTCTCTTCCGCAACTTCCAAATATCGCCATCTATTGCCTCGATGTAGCGATTCCGTGTTGTGGGAGGAGGAAAATCAGTAGGGGAAAGGAAGGAGTACGGTGTTCTCGATGTTATGTATGGCGACACTTAGAATGCCTAGATCCAAGTGAGCGTCCCCAGGAAGAGTGGTACATCTGCTCCAAATGTCGCTTCTCTATAGAGCAAGCTGGTGCTCGGCCGAGATTGATGCCGGGCGCTATCGGTCGCACAAATCGTCGAGAAAATAGACCAGATGGTTGTCGTGTTATGGTTTGGAAGCAGGAGAAAGTCTTACAGTTGAGGATTTCGGCCCCGGCATTTATGAGGCCTGAACTGAGACTGAAGGACCACGATCTATCTTCAACGCAACCTAATCAAACTGATTATGTTGTACTTTTTAACAGGTCATGGAGTGGTCTTGCTTTTGGTCTAGATGATGTAGATTCTAAGGCAAAGGCATGAAAGTGATAGCGGAAGCCTGCGTGAACTGCTAGTCAACCATATTACTGGCGAATCTGGATATTTACCAGAGCCATTATATGTGCTATTGGCTAATGGAAAAATAGGTCAACAGGTAAAACAAATAGCAGCCCCCTTACTTACTCTGGGTATCTCAGCGACTCATCAGGGCCTACTGAATGGCTAGGTAAACAGCTATTCTATGGCACGTGAATATAAACGTGATGGAGATCCCTGGCAACAGAAATACTCTCATTGACCTTGATCTATCACAAAACAAGAATCTAATTCTTCACTTTGACGAATGTTCAATTTTGGGGCTTTTAAGTACTCTACGCTCGGCGGCTCGGTGCACCTGCATACGTTGAATGCGTTCGAAGCTGAGCATAGCCGCGCGGAAGGTAGAAGTTCTGATGATCTAGTGAGTCGAAACATCCTTTCAGGAATACGCGCTGAATGAAGTCTTGGCCAATGTTGGAGCTGCTTAGGGGTTTTGCTGTAGAAGTATAAAGCATCCTAGATGCTGTGGCTCCCAATTTATCTGGTAGCGACTATAGACTCGTTGATTGTAATTGAGCATATAGTAGTGGTCTACAAGAACGTAGCTAGATTCGTGTACATGCAGATGGTTGCTTGGGAAATTAGGGTAAGTAGGCGTTAAGGGACGAGAGGATGAAGCCACATAGTCTTTTGCTTGACGTAGTTTATAGAAGCGGTGGGATAAAATGCGGATTTAATCATTACATGTGGGAGGTTGGAGGACAGCTACCTTAAAACAAAACGCAGAAAAAAGTTGTCTCTTGACCTAGACAAGATTCCTAACTATACACATTTGCTCTCCTAACCCGGAAAAGATCTACCCAAATCTGCAACGCTCCTAACCTTATAACGGCCGAAATATATGTTTATCCTTTGTAATTTTCGATGTTGGTAGTATCCTTCTGCGCAAACATTTAAATAAAGATTCCAGTGCTAGCTGTCAGAAACTCACTATCTATTTAGCATTGGGAGGCTGTTTGGCGACAGGATTCTTCGGTTTCACTAATTTATTTGTTTGAATTTCCGCCATTTGCTTATCTAGTCCATCGTAATCTGGGCTGATATTAATCTACAGGGATTTGTGATCAGAAGTTCAGATTTGCATAACCTTGGAGGACTATACCTTCTCTTCCACTACTACCTTCGCTGCCAATATTGATGTCAACTTTCGATCAAAAGGAATGGTTGGATCTTTCATCATCATTCCAACTTCTGACAACTCCTTGCAGAGCTTCGAATTCTGTTCGGGACTTTCTTTGCCCATCGAAGATACGGAACTGGGTGGTGTTTCAGTTTTAGGCCCCTCTTCACCAGCTGAGTTGACACGTGCAGCGATGCGAGAGCCGGTGAAGCTTGTCATAATCATAAGAGCATGACTAGAATCTAACGGCTGGGGAATAGCATCGACGAAAGCAGGGGCTATGGCAACGAGACCCAACAGAAAGCAAGGGAAAGAACTGCCGCAATTGAAGCAGAAATAAATGTAGATCCGAGTGAAATAGTAAGTGTCGAAGACCAATATCCTACGGTCTTCCAGGTTATGATTAGTACAGCTTGTCTTTTGTGAGCTTAGCCACTGGAAGCTTGACAAAGAGGACAAAAGTGGCAGCTATACAACAATAATAAACAAGCAACAGTACAGATGTACAAAGGAAGGATATGACAGTTGTCTAAACGGAACCCCCTTGACAGAAGGAGGAACAGTATCAAAAGCAAGTACTTGGGGTAAAAAGGAATCGCCTGCTGAAGGCCGCCCTGACGTGCCTGATATCACTCAACTTTGTCCTTCGTGGCTCGAGAGGCAATCAAAACGACCTCATGTTAAATCTGGGCTGAATGATCCTGAGTTTGACTCATATCCGCAAGCGTACGAGGTACAGAAGACACACATTCCAGACTACAAGTGGCCCCAATCAAGAGCAACTAAATCCACGTACCAAAATATGCTATTTGCCAAGCACAATATTCACAGCAATGACAAAAAAACGCAGGGACAAGTTCTCGCAATGGATATTGCTATATTGATCCAACACACTCTTGGACATGAGGTAAGATATGTTATTCAACAGTTTATCTTCCCGTCCGCTACTAATTCCATCTCCAGTTATTCCATACTAGACATTTCAAGGGTCAGTTTGGCGGTCAAACTGTGATGGGGCTCAAGGATGCATCGAAACCCCCTGAACTGCAACCTTATGGGTGAGCTAATACCTTTTTTTCCAGTCTTAGCCTCTTTGTCAAGGAATTGCTCAGAGAGAAAGGTTATTCAAAACAACACATTTTTTCAAGAGTCACCCGACTCAGAAATCACGCCTTGACTCCAACTTGCTAACTGCTTTCTATTCACCAGGTGGAGTAACAATATTGATAACCCTAAATCAGTCCGCCAGAACATTCTAAATGCTGGTAAGTTGGCGTCTATCTCGTCTTTTCATCACGAGAGGCCTTTGTTCTTTTTATACTGATGAAATAGATCTTTGGGCCTATTTGATGGATGCATGGTTTGCTATTACTCGATTCTCACTCGTACCTGACACCCTCGGAGCCCTGATGGAAATCGAACATATCGTGAAATACCAGCTTACGCCTGAGAAGCCTATGTCTTGGCACGATATAGAAGCTAAGATTGCTACGGCGGGTAAGGCAGGGCCTTCTCAGGGGAAAGGTCCGAAAATAAAAGTTTAGAGAGAGCGTCAGATACTTAAACCTTTAGTAAACTTTTATTTTCATACTCCGTTGCTAAATTTGATATACCAGGCTTTGTAAACGCATTTGTGTAGTCGGTATCTGAATATACGGAACTTTGAAACATAGATGCATAAGCCCTTTCTTTCTATTGATACAGCATCAATAGCCCAGCCCTCTCCTTTTCGCAGATAAACTCAAGACAGCGAAATCAACGTCTAGTAAGTGATATATCTCCGCTTGCTCTTTCGATTAAAGGTATTGGGCTGGAAGATCAAACACACAGTAGCTTGTAGAGGGATGTGAAGGGAAGGACCTTGGGGGTAATATGTCGATAATTTATCCAGGCCGCCTTGTGCTAACACGGCCAGACCATCCGTAACGTAGTTTGGAAATGGCTGCTTTGAAAATTCGAAGCATTTCCTAAGACATTTGACAATAGTAGGCAATTCGATGGAATACATTTTCTAAGCACTTTGATCTCATCTATATCGATAGGTAAGATAGGTAAATAAAGATTGACTCTCTTCTTACAAGTAAAACTTGTAATAGTCAAACACCAGATTTAAATGCAAAACCAGACTTCAAATTGTAGATGATATAGTATCAAACGCCAACCAAATAATATTTCTTTTGGCCCACAGTTCTTCATAAACAAGTACACATATCCCCTAAGCCCAGACTTAGTTTTAATTTCTTTCCGGCCAATAATTATTCTACACCACTCGAAACTGCATCATTCCAACCACTTATCAGATATGGATTCTCCTTTGTTCCTACAGGCTCAGACTCGGGCTCGGTTTTGAGGTTAGTTTCAGGGAGGGCAACAGGCTCATAATAAGCCATTAGACCCGTGGCTTCTTGGAGACTCATCTGCTGCGGCGTCTCCGCGTTCTCGTTCCGAGACACCTCCGAGTTTTGCGCAAGACCTGGAGAACGTTGGTCGACAGATGACTCACTCTTGATAGCAACACTACTGGCAGAAACTAAAGATGAGGGCTGAGAGTGTTCGAGAGATGAGTTTGCCGTAAGAGACGGGAGCGTTGGGTATGAAGTAGTGGAGATTGCCAACGGGTACGAAACTAGACTGGGCTCGTATGAGGGTTCAAGTTTCGCCGGTGTGAATGTAGCAAACACCTCCTCATCATCATCGTGGAGGCTTGGGTTGAGGGTTGAGATTCCGTGTTTTTCAGCTGGTTGCAAATCAGTTGACCGTGGTGTCCTGCTCACGAGCCGTGAATAATGGGTGGTTGAGCCTACTCGCATGCCGTTCCTGTTCTCGGTTTGAAAGCTGTTTGGACGTGAGGGCTTTGGCTTGGTGTGTCCCAACCCACCTCCTGCTCTTGCTATGGGGCTCGCGCCTGTTGATGATGTGCTCGGTTTTCCCCTACTGCCAAAAACCGAATTGCTGTTGCTGCTTGAATTCCCTTTGCCATTACAGGTTTGGATCTGGCTCTGTACAGTCTTGGAGGAGCCATGTGACGAGATGCCATGAGCGCGCATCATACGCTCGTAGCGTTTCGAGGCTGCGCCTTTCGAGACGATGTTGCATTCGCGGGCTACGGCCGTGAAATCAACTTTTCCGTGGTGGCTGTATCGAATACAAGAGATGAGAAACTTGAATTGGTCATCGGGAGAAAAAGGTGGCATTTTGATGGTGGGATCTTGTGGATTTTTGGGTTTGCAAATGGCAGAGAAAGATAAGTCTGAATCGTTTATCTGGGGTACGGACTGGTTTGTTGATGGATTTGAAGTGCAGCGTATCTACTGAATCGGGGGGCTTTTTGAGATGATTGAGGATGAATATGGACTGGAATGGAGAAAATTAAAGGCTGAGTTGATATATGAATGTCTTCTTTTGTCATGCACCTTTCTTGGACGTCATTTTGATTGCATAGGACTGAGAAATCCAAACTTGTCAGGTAATAAAGAGATAGAAGCTACTTTTTAGAGTGAAGGTACTACAAGGTGATTTATCTTTCCTGTGAACGTTGTTCCCTGGATGCTGTGATTCCTGTTGATAAAGGTCACTTTAACAGCTTGCATTTTTGGCTCACTCGCACAGTGGTTGTGCATGTATGGGTGTAATAGGGATCAAAAGGAGGGAAACCTAAGGTACTAAGCCTATCATGCGAGTCTTCTTCATAGTTGTCTTTACTTGACTGATGAACCTTAAGTTTAGAAACAAATAAGTAAGAGAACGCCGTGATCCACCCCCTATTTAAGCGAAACCCGACTAAGCGAGATTCAGGGAAACAACTCCAGACTGTAGTCTTATGAAGTTGCCTCTGGACACTCAAATTGACCAAGCCTAGATCTAGAGCTGAAAGAATGATCAAATGATTCAAAGTAAGTAAAAATATCAGTACTGATTGACGAGCCAAGAAGCTGCTCGTTTCCCAAATTCTACCCACAAAGGGGAAGGTTCACTGTCCCCTTCTGTCATCTCCTTGCCCGCTGAACCAGACAGCTTCTCTCCACTTGAAGTCTTATTGATCCTAAATTTTCACGCATCCAAATTAAAAAGCATCTGTCGCTCTGTTTATGTTCCAACCCGGATTACGACACCGCCTGAACAAACTAAGAACTCATTTTATATCAATAGCGTAATGGCTTGCTAAAACGTGCTTAACCTCTTCTACAGCCTACCTCTCATCGGCTAAGATTTTACAACCCACATATAGTTTCGGTTGCATGTCGCTGATTTTACACATACGGAGCATTGATTCCTCAGATCTTCCAAGGTTCTTGGCATTTTAATAATTACTCAGGAGGTCTAAACCATTGACATGATAGTATTCATATCTGAATAGCTCGCTAGCTCTCTTCCCTAGCCTCCTCACTATTTGTCGGGAGCGGTGAAGGCTGAGATTTTGCTGCACGTTGCAAAATTGTCAGTAGATAGGAGGTCCAGGACTTACTCAATAGATTTTGACTATCTTGACGTGTTCCCAAAATGTCAAATGCTACGGTGGATTCTCCCATCCTGTTAGCGCGAGGAAGAAAGACAATTCACAAGGAGTCTGAAATCACGACGTAAACAAGATGATACGTGTGTATCTATTTGTATGATTGTTTCATGTCTATTTAATCTACCTCCGAAGTTTCACAACTGCGTTCTGATGGCTGAAAAAGGGAGCCCCGCGCCCATGCTATGCAAATCCCAAGGCGAACCTCCGCTGTTCGTGTACCCATATCTCGTAATGACATCTCTCATATGAATCCCCCCTCCGCTTTTCTCCTCTCCTTCTCCCTTTTGTATTCCTCGGGATCGAAATCGCTGTCGCTCCCGCTTCCTCCTTCATCCCCTTCTTCCTCCGCCTGCTCCCTCTGCAGCGCCGCTAACTCATGTTTTGACAGTCCCTTATCTACTACCACTTCTTGTTGACTCTCGGCCGCCTCTTCTAACTGCTTTTTCAGATCTGGCAACCTGGGATCGAGAAGTTGGGCAGGTGAAAGACTAGCTTTGTTTTTCAGTGTTGCGTCTGAACCGGCATCTGTCATTAGGGAAAGAAAAGACGAAGCCCATTCTGAGGTTTCAGGAGAGGGAGGAAGCGTATTGATGTATCGGGCTGCGCAGTGGAGCGGAGTGTCGCCTTCTCGAGTGGTAAGGGGGTCGCACTCAAAGCCTTCTTGGTCAAGGAGGAGATCTATCACTTCATCTATACACAATTTATCAGCCTGGCGTCCCGTCAAGTATGAAGTTCCGAAATAGAACCACATGAGTTAGGGAACTGCAAGGTGAATGAAATGGACGTACAGTTTCCACGTAATGCAGCTTCATGATAGACATGGTTCCCTAGAACAGTCTTGGTATTGTTGAGGAGTAAAGCTGCTTTCTCGGGGCTACCGGCTTCGTCAATTACTTCTTGGAGCAGATCGGTGTTGTTCCTGCGTGCTGCTTCGATGAGAAGTTCGCCTGGAGATGCGCCCTTGGATATGTTAGGTACGCATTCTAGTTACAAAAAGATGAAAGTGAAAATATTTGAAAGTTTATAACTGAACTATATACATACATCGTCTTCATGCTCGTTTTGTCTTGGGTCGGCCATGTTGCGTAATATAGTGGATGTGTATACGGAGAATGATGAACTTTGAATTGATCGCACAATTCACTAATTTCCGCGCAAGCAGTCACTGAAAGATTAGATGGATCAACAGCAAGAATATATGGGAGTAAGTATTCAAGCGTCTGGCGTTACGTAGGTTCTATTTACAGGGTCATGTTGATGTTGAGACAAGATGGCGGCTCGGGCTAAGCGCCGGAGCTTTTTGGAATATTTACCGATCTTGGCAGAGGGGTGAGGCTGGCTCCCAAATTATTTTTATAGAGCAGGCATACCGAAACAGTAAAACATTGACTCACTTGCGCACCTTGACTGTGCAATCACATCAACTCACCCTCCTATCTGCAGAGAAGGAAAGCAGACGAAATGTTACTTTGTAGGTCTCTCTCTTCGTCGTCTTCTTGATTGAGGGGCTGTTTGACCTAAAGCCTCCAACCTTGCGCTACATTCACTTCAGCAACAAGCTTGTCCACAACTTCTGACACAATAGCTAACACATCTAGTCTGTCCGTCTTGCTCTAACGTCCTCACCGTCTCCACATCCCGACACAACGACCCCTCGGAAACCGACGCAACCAATATCTCCAACCGACTCGAATGCCGTACCTGCCCGTACCAGTACATTCTCACCAAACGTTACTACGAACGCAAACCCTTTGAGCGGAAAATCAAAGAAGATGTGCTGCAGTCAAACAAGGGGGATGCGGGAATTCAGACGGCCACGAAACAATGTGATAAGAGCACTTGCGAAGGGAGAGAGGCGAGCTATCATCAGGTGCAGATTAGGAGTGCGGATGAACCGATGACGACTTTTTATACGGTATGTGTGCACTTTTCAGGAAGCTTACAAGACCAACATAGCTAATGATCTACAGTGCTTAACTTGTGGTACGAAGTGGAGAGAAAACTAAAGGCTGGAAGGGGAGCAGGAGGTCTGGAAGGACGATACAATGTTTAATTTGTTTGCGATTCAGCGCGGCGTTCAGAGGCATGGATGGTTTTCAGCAAAGACTGGAACGTATTGCAAAATTTATGGATATTCTTGATCCTGAGTCTCGATCATTGAAAGTTCTCATTCTCATCACTCGTGACTCCTATAACGCCTGGTATATCCTTCCCAATTCAATGCCCTTGTGTAAGTCTCTTGTAGTAGATGTATATCATTTCGTTTCAGCCCATTCCAATCCAGCCCTTTTTCCCTCTGCCGCCAACACGTTCATCACATCGGGGCTGAGTATCGCTGTCCTAAAGCTCTCCTCCTGCAGCAACTCTAAATGCTTGAGCGTTGGTCCGGGATAGGAGAGGAACTTTAGATATGGTGGCTGGGTGAAGTAGAGGAGGTATTTGAGATATGCGACAAAGGCCGGCTTGTCGAAGTACTTTTGCGAGGCGAGGAAGTTGAGGTAGTAGGGCGAGGCTAAAGACTGTACAAACTACGGGCAGGTAGGAGAGTTAGGCCTTCGCTTGGTATGGCTTAAAAGGGAGCTTGTGGGAGAACCTACCTCGAGCTCGATATCAAAGCGTGTAAAGCCGCCATAGCGAGTCTCTTCGCTGAGACGCACTGTAGGGGATTGCCGTGTGGGCAGCTCGTGAGGTGGAGATGCGGCCATACCGTTCTCGCAGAATATGGGTTTCGAGGTTGTGCCCACTCGCGAGTTTGCGAGTATCTGATATTGGTCTTCAGATGATGATTGCTGACTTTAGACGAGGCTGGCTGGTTTCCAGTGAAGTGGGTGGTCAAATCGGAAGCAGGCAGCTTCTAGATGGGCTTGGATCCCTTGGATTCTTGGGACCTTAGGAACCGAGCCCGGCTAATAGTTGAGCTGCGAAACGGGACTGAGCGATCGTCGATCACGGCTGGGCAGAAAAGCATCTACCCCACCCGCACTGAGCGACGGCGGATATGCTCAAGTGAAGGAAACGAAACATGGACAAACAGTCGGTCTGGATGGTACGGGCGGAGAGAGGACGGCTTGATGGATAGCTGGTCCTGTAGGCAGTGTACGGCACGGTATGATACGATATACAGAACTCAATGGGCGGCGGTGGTACGGCGGAATCTGGCAGAGAGCTTGTCTGAGACGGAGATCATCCCGCCATCTACCATCCACCACCTTACACAAATGCAAGTCTATCATTCCAGAGCATTTCCTCAGCATACTCCTCCTGCTCCAACTCCGCTGTTTACTATCATATGGACGTATAAGCCTACAGGACATAGCGGTGCAACAGAGGCACTTTGCAGTCCAACCTCACCGCTGGAAGGTGCCAAAATGCACGGTGTCTCATCAGTTCCGCGGTTCTTCTGTTCTGGTACTGTACTGTACCAATGGACGAAAGATCGCTGCGATTATTCCATGCTTTGAGACTATCTGTCCCCTTTGAACACGAGCCCGTTCTTTAGTCATCCGTATCCAATGTAATGTAGTGTAATTGCCGAGGTGATATTCAGCTCGCTACCGGCGTGGGAGTAGCTTGGAGGGATGGGCGAGCACTGAGAAGGCATAATAGCAGAGCGAAGTCGTAAGTATTGTTCTTTGGCCGAGGCGTCTATCATGGTAGATTATGTAGGAGAAAGACATGCGCTGTCCTACCCCCGATCAGCTCAATGTTGCCATATCGACATCCGGCTGCAGTGCTACCATTGTTCTTACATGCTGGAGTGTAGTCCTCGTCTTGATCAGCAATGGCCATTTCGAGCCTTTCGTGGCTTGTCGAATTCAGGGGTGTTGGTAATACACGCCCACCCTATGCTTTCTTTTTAATGCAAATTGATGCAATATAATGCAAATCAATGCACAATTGCTCCCGAATCCACGTTTCCACCGTATTTAATCATCTAAATTTGCTGCCGTGTAAATCGAGTGTAAAAGATAGGGTCTTGTTCCTTTTCCTCTCACCTCCTGACCATCCCTGCCGGAAGAAGTTCTGCTGAAGCTTGGCATCCAAACAGCTCCGTCCCTGCGTTCAGATCATCGCTGAACACAAACTTCTACATCAAACACTCCCACAGACTACCTCGCCTCACCATCGAGCCACTGTATCTCCTCTCGCCCTACCTCTTACACACAGGCATATCATATTCTACCATTTGGATAGAGTACCCTTACCACTCGCAAACCCAAGGCCCGAAGGACTCAGGTCGCCCTCCCCCCCGCACTCAATCACGAAAAATACTAGTTTTGCCCCTTCTCCGCTACCGCGACAAATTCAAGCTACCAATATACCAAGGGGAGCTCCTGATCATCTTAAATCAATCCTATTCAGTGGATCAATTGCAGTAACAAATCAACAAGGACAAGCTACCACACGCGTTCCTCGACCATTTTAAGTTCCAGTGTCTTGGCTCGGTCGCTAGCAGGACAACCAGATTACGAAGTTTGTCTCCCAACTACCTTCTTCCCTCACATTTGGTCATTTTTCGGCTTGGGAATCAACAAAATTACATATTAATCACAAAGGCGACCACCCTTTCTTGTGCGATTGCAAAAATACTTGTAGAGATTTTGAGGTGGCCTACCTTGGTAACACGACTCACCAACTTCTAGAACATCATCATCGTCAAAGCATCAAATCCTGGAAGGATTTCGGTGTCGCCACTATGTCTATGGCCCAAGCAGGTAAACCAGGTCAGTATTATCCAAGGCGTCTCGGTTTTCTTTGGGCAAACTCAACCCCCCAATACATACCCACTTCTGGGTCCAGAAGCTGCGTCATGTTTAGAGCACCGTGTTTCATTCCAAACAGGACAATTTGGGCCTACAAGCGGCCATATCAATGCGACCTCCCACCTGCTAACCTCCCTGCTTGCTATATAGATTCGGGTACATCCCCAGGACTGACACTCAACCTGTCTTCAAACAACCCCTTCCGAAATCGCGCAGCTTCTCCAAACTCCTTATCTAGCCAGCCATCTCCTCTCGATCCCCCAAGACCCGTATCACGCAATCCTTTTCTCGACACATCCTCCACAAACGTCAACAACGCAGCCCAGCCATCTCCAGATAAGATGTCTTTTGCGTCAGATGCGAAGGCGCCAAGACCAGCTTTGACAGGCAATGCGGCAGATCTATTCGTACGTCATTTTAATTTAATTCTTGAATTAACGCTTTCCTTAGCTCTAAGCCTCCTCATACCAAGTACAAATACTATGGCATCTGGAAATACGAAACTAGAGATGAAAAATCAGCTGTGAAATTAAATAAGCAGAATGGAACTGACAAGCGCGATTCAGGACAACCTGACATTGGATGATAAGCCAAAATCAAGGCCCAGCAATGGCACACGACAACCCCCCTCAAGGTCGAATACCAGCAATGGGCCCAGCCGGTCCTCCAGAGGCGAGAACATCCCCCCTCGTGGACCACAACTAGGCCACCGACCAACTCGCTCGCAGGAGGAAGCATTACGAGCTCGCCGTGTTGCAGGTTCAAGTAGCAGAACCACTCGCCCATCCGGTGAGCTCGATATCTTTGCCGACCCAGCGCCCCAGAAACACCGCGTTCGTCGAAACTCTGAATCGTCGGTTAGCAGTAGATCCTTAGACCCCGAGGAGGAGAAGAAACGACAAGAGCGACGGCGCCGTGAGCGGAGACATCGCGAGCAAGGCAAAGAGGGCAGGCCGAAGAAGACAGACCGTAAGCTGGATATCATTGATAAGCTAGACGTTACGAGTATATATGGAACTGGGCGTAAGTTTTTCTCATTGTCTGTCGCGTTCTTTTTGACTCACATGATCAGTTTTCCACCACGATGGACCATTCGATGCGTGCAACCCTCATCGCAATCGAGGATCGAGCAGACGTGCCCCAATGCAAGCTTTCCCCAAGGATTCACTCAACAATGTCTTAGGAGGCGGTGGACCTTTGAATAAGAAACCGGATCACGCTACATTTCTCGGCAACAACGATGATGAAGCTTTCCGAGATTACTCCAAGGGCGGCGCTCAACAAGCAGGATACGAGCCTTACAGTAACGCTGATCTATTGCCTAAACCCAAATTGGGAGAGGCAGCTGTTATGAGCGCCACCACAAGAGTAGAGCCTATTCACGGTGAGGAAACTCTTGGTCTAGGAACATCGACCTTTCTAGAGGGGGCACCAGCATCTCGAACAGCAATGCAGAGACGTGAGAGCGAGGTGGCTTCTCCAATGGAAGGCGCCGGAGGGCTGGGACGAAAAAAGTCTCTGGCACAAAAGATTCGCGGTATCAATAATCGTCGTGACCATAGCGGCGCCCGCGGTGTTACAAGCCCAGGTGGAATGATATCACCTCAAACTCCATATACGCCGGGTGGCACTCAAATTGACACCAATCCGTTTTTCAACGAGTTTACCAAGGGAGACGATAGCAAGGACATGAAGAAAGAATCTGTCACTTTTGCCGAGCCCGTGAAAGAGATGCGACCTCGTGAGCCAAGCAGCCCTAGAGGTTATGGTGGACCGCTCGAGAGACGTGCGACCAGTGACGGAAACTCAGGGGCGGATCAACCAGCAGCGAAGCCCAGCATCGGATTCCTTGCCAGAGTCAAAAGTTTGAAGGGTGGACCACGCAAGCCAAAAGACAAAATCCCAGCTCAATCTTCCTCAGAGTCCTGAGTAGCGCTAATATATGTATGAAGTCTGGGAGACCGGTTCTCTGTTTACAGCCACTCGGCAAATTACGATTTCCTTATTTCAGATTTCTCTAAGCTATTATTATTTAATGCTTAGCATAATCACGCGTGTTGGATACGTCCTTTTGCGTATTCAAAGATGAGCGATACTTTTAGAAAAATCAAATTCACTCGCCGAGCCGGGTACGACGAGATGAAGTGAGCGTCGCGATTAGCTTGCGGCGTCTTGCTGATTATACACAGTCCTACATTGATGATTTTATTTCAGACCGACTTTCTCCTTGTAATTTGGGAAATTGATCTTTTGTTGGCATGAAAGATTCGGGTGGGAAAGAACGGTTCATAATCATAACTAGGAGGTTACTTTGTAGCGTAGATAACTAAGAATGGAAAGTTCTGATCTACCTGATATTACTTTCCTATCTCTCTTCTTGCAACGGCACATGCTTCTCTTGACCATTAAATGTGGAACTAATCCTCGGTTGTTTCTAAACTTGCCACCTAAATCGAAAGAAGGTCTTGTAGAAGGAAGCTGGAACAGTCGTCGGGTACTGGATGTTCCGAGTGCCAGCAAGCTTCCAGAAGAGAATCCTAGAAGGGGGAGCCTTGCGAATCTTCCTACAGTGACATTGGCTTAGCAGATCCGGAATATGAATAATTGCACTTATGACCTTATTTGTTCCTAAAATAAATAACCACAAGGAAGCATACAAGGAAGCAGAAAAAGAAAAACCTGCCCCCACCCCCGGAATATAGGTTGTGATTGGGGGGGGGAAAAG
>Ga0247810_10000070_pt1 | contig 173276 bp, 180 predicted proteins | sample UWRJL119311C1_FD_179918 | JGI IMG/M metagenome (GOLD analysis project Ga0247810, IMG submission 179918) | Plant litter microbial communities from Arlington Agricultural Research Station in Wisconsin, United States - UWRJ-L119-311C-1 | ecosystem: Environmental > Terrestrial > Plant litter >...
TAGAGGATCTCGCCGTTGTCGCCCTCGACGAGGGTGGCGTAGCCGGAGGCCTCGACCAGGCGTTGCAGGGCGGTGGCGGAGAGGGGTTCTGTGATGCCCTCGACCCAGCCGACACCGGTGCCCTGTGCGAGGTCGTCCAGGCCGATGACGGCGGTCACGGTCGCGGTGGAACGCATGCCGCCGGGTTCGTTGCCGGTGGAGCGGATGCCAGCGGTGATCAGTCCGGTGAGGACGTCGTGCTGGCGTTGCTCGGTGCTGCGGGGGTCTTTGGCGATCTCGGCCTCGAGGGCGGTCAGCCGGTCACCGGCCGGATGGACGGTCGGGGTGTCATCCACCCCGGAACCGGGGTCGGGGTCGGGGTCGAAAAGCGGAATCGGCCCCGTCGCCTCCGTCCTCTCCGTCCCCTCTGTCATGTCGGTTGCGGCCACCCCGGTCGGGTCGTACTCGCCCCCGTCGGCCGCGGCCAGGAACCGCGGTTTCGTGGCCCGGAATGCCTCCTCGAAGGCCTCCTTCAGCAGGGCCGCGTTGAGCAGTTCCATCTGTCCGGAGAACGGGATGAGTCCGTCGCGTTCGGCCCCGAACCGGAAGGCGCGTTTGCGGTGGGCGCGGGCCTCGCGGGGTTCGGCGCCGTCCTGGTCGAGGTACTCCCGCCAGACGATCGCCTGCACCCCGATCTCGTCCGCGGTATCCGAGCGGGCGGCGTCGACCAGCTCGGTCTCGGCGCAGCGTATCTCCTCGTCGGTCGCCACCCGGGCCGCCTCGTCCAGGGCGCGCACGATGCGGGCTGCGGCCTCGACCCCGATCTCCCCCGCCTCCAGCGCCCCGGTCACCAACGGGTGGAACGGCTCCAGCACCGACCCGTCGATCGTGGTGCGCACACGGGTGGCCGCACCGAGCTTGAGACGCCGCGCCGCTTCCGCGTTCGACGCCCGGGTCAGTGCCGCGATCAGCAGCACCGCCTTGCCCTGTCCGAGCCGGAACGCCAGACCGTCGTGCCCGAGCCCCGGAGCGGAGCGGTCGCCGATCTCCCCCGCGGTGGCCACGCGCAGCGCGTCCAGCAGCCGACCGGCGTCTTCCACCGCGACCGTGAGGGCGCACAGCTCCTCGTCGGTGGCGCCTGCGAGACGCACGCCGGCGACGGCGGACAGGCCCCGCTGGAGCACCCGCATCCGCTCGACGAGCTGGCTGATCTCTGACATGCAGACATTGTCATTGCAGCCACCGACATTTGTCAAACACCTGATCAGAGACACTATTTACTGGGGATAACCCTCAGCCGACACCCCCTGTGGAGGAGAAGAGACGCCTAGTGCCGCAGCAGCGACGAGATGATCGCCGCCGTGTCGGTCTCGGGGAACGAGGCCTCCCGCTTGATCAGCGGCAGCCGGAAGGTGCGACCGTCGTCGGTGGTGACCACGGCCCCCACCTGCGTGGGCCAGTCGTCGTCCGCCTCGTCGCCGATGCGTGTCACCGACGTGACGCTGACGCTCGCAATCGTCGACCTGCTGGTCGCGGCGACGGTGGCGTCGAGAGTGAGCAGAGCGGATGCCGGAGTACGCACCGTGGCGAAGTCGGCCCGGATGATCGTGCTCCCCGTGAGCACCACGATCTCGCCGTGAACGCCGCCGTCGGTATCGACGTAGCCGGAGGCGTACTCCACCCGCTCGGTGCCGACGAGGATCGCGATGCGACTGAGCAGATCGGAGTGCCAGTCGTCGCCGGACTCCTCGGCGGCGACCGAGTGCCAGCCGCCGCCCGCGCCGCCCGGGAAGTGGATGCCGGCGGTGACGCGGTCGGCGATGGCCCGTGCTTCGTGAGTTTTCATAGCGGTGACTCTAATCACGCGGATAATCCGGGCACAGGGCTCGACAGCGGCCCTCGCCCGGCGCAGTGCTACCAGTCGAGCAGCTCCCGAGGGTGGCCGAGACGCCACCAGCCTCCCGGCCCGTTCACGGCGTCGTCGAGTCTCAGCGGAACCGTGACCGTTCTGACCCCGGCGGTGTAGGTGACACTTCCCACGATCGTTCCGCGCTTCGCGGTCGTCACCTCGTCGATGGTCACCGACGAGGTCACGGGCGTATCCGACCAGGTGAGCAGTGACGCGTTCTCCACCGCGATCGCGCGTGCGGTGTCGTCCCACTCGGTGATGTACTCGCCGAACACACTCCCCGCCCCGACCACTTTCACGGGATGGAACGCGGTTTTCAGATTGTCGAGCAGAACACCCACGTCGGTTCCGGTCATCCACTGGTCGGGCGACCCGAGAATGATGCCGATGACGGTGATCGGCGCATCCAGGCCGACATCGAGCGATGTCGAGAACAGCAGGTTGGCGCCGGACTCCTCCAGCGTGCCCGTCTTTATGCCGTTGACACCGTTCTGGCCGAGCGCCGGGTTCGTGTTCATCAGCGTGCCGAGCGGCGGCACGGTGATGCTCGTGCTCCGGACGATCGACGCGAGTGCAGGATTCGCCATGGCGAGACGCCCGATCGCGATGAGGTCGCTCGGCGAACTGGTGTTGCGCGGGTCGATTCCGGTCGGCTCGACCATAGTCGTGGCAGCGAGGCCGTTGGCGGCCAGCCAGCGCTTGGCGGCGCGGAGGTACCCGGCGGGGGAGCCGAAGGCCCACGTCGCGGTGGCCTCCGCGTAGTTGCTGGCCGACACCAGCATCATCAGCCCGAGGGCGTCGCGCTCGGACATCGTGGCCCCGGCCTTCATCGACTGGATCGTCGCGCCCGCCAGGTAGTACTTGTCGTAGAGATCGTCGTCGGCCTCGGTGAAGGTGATGGTCGGGCCGGCATCCGCTTCTCCGAGGGGCTTGGCCTCCAGGATCACCAGCGCGGTGATCACCTTGCTGATGCTCCCCATCGGCAGCGGGTCGTCAGTGCCGTTCAGGGTGATGATCCCGTTGGTCCCGAGCGTCTGGGGGAACTCCTCGGCGCCCGTGATGCTGATCGCGCTCGCGGCGGCCCGCGGGATGGTGAAGATGTGCGCCGGGGGGACCTCCAGTACCGGTTCCGACACGACGGGTTTCGTCGCGTCGATCGGCGCGTTGAACACCGCCGGCATGTACGTGGCGGCGACCGCGGCGACCAGCAGCAGCACGACGCTCGCCGCGATGATGCGGATCCGTCGCCGTCGGCGCCTGCGCGTCCGCTCGGCGGGATCGTCGCGGTCGGGCGGCGTGTAGCCGGCGGAGAGCATGTCGGAGAGCTCTCGGTACTGGTCCGGAACCACGACGTCACTCACAGGCACCTCTGAATCGCTAGTCGAGCATCCGTCATGGACGCTCCCTGCATCACTCTAGACGACCTTCGGGCGGATGCGCGCCCGAAAAACGGGACCCGCGCACGCGCGCGGGTCCCGTTCTTGTCATCACTCGCTAGACGCGGGCCGCCGCAACGGGCTCGGGGTTGTCATCGTGCTCCGGCACCGGGTGCGAGCGCTCGAGCGAGGCGCCCTCCACGTCGACGTTCGGCAGGATGCGGTCGAGCCACTTGGGCATCCACCAGGCGGACTCGCCGAGCAGGTGCATCACGGCCGGGATGATCAGCAGGCGCACGACGAAGGCGTCGAGCAGCACACCCAGGGCGAGCCCCAGGCCGATCGACTGGATCATCACCGAGTTCGAGAACATGAACCCGCCGAACACCGAGATCATGATCAGGGCCGCGGCGATGACCACCGAGCGGCCGGCGTGCAGACCGCGCTGCACGGCCAGGCGGGCGGGAGTGCCGTGGGCATAGGCCTCGCGCATTCCGCTCACCAGGAACAGCTGGTAGTCCATCGCGAGACCGAACAGGATGCCGACCACCAGGATCGGCAGGAAGCTCAGGATGGGCCCCGGATCGTGCACTCCGAAGACCGGCGCGAGCCAGCCCCACTGGAAGACCGCCGTGATGCCGCCGAACGCCGCGAACAGCGACAGCACGAAGCCGAGCGTGGCCGTGACCGGCACGAGGATCGAGCGGAATACGAAGATCAGGATGATCAGAGAGAGGCCGACGACCACGAGCAGGTAGAGCGGCAGTGCGTCGGCGAGCTTCTCGCTGACATCGATGTTGCCGGATGCGTTTCCCGCGACACCGAGTTCCGATACGCCGTCGATGTCGAGACCACGCAGGTCGCGCACCAGCTGCTCGGTCGACTCGCTGGTCGGGCCGCCCTCGGGAACGACCTGGAAGGCGAGCAGCATGTCGTCGTCGGACGCGCCGATCGGGGCGATCGCGACCACGTCGTTCTCGGCCTTGAGGATGGTGCCGATGCGCACCTGCTCGGAGACGAGCTCCTCGTCGGTGATGGCGGTGTCGAGGTCGGCGACCACGATGAGCGGGCCGTTGACGCCGGCGCCGAACTTGTCGTCGATCAGCTTGTAGGCCTTGTAGGCGCTCGAGTCGACCGGCTCGGACGATCCGGCGGGCAGCCCGAGACGCATCGACAGGGCGGGGATCGCGACGATCAGCAGCACGGCGATTCCGGCGACGACGGTGACGACCGCGCGCACGGTGTTCATCGGCTTCTGGGGAACGCGCGACTTGACGTGGTCGTGGCCGACGGCCTTGCGGGCCTTCCTGGTGAGGATCTTCGCGCCGACGAGGCGGAGGACCGCGGGGGTCAGCGTGATGGCGATGAGGATGGCCACGAGCACGCAGATCGCGCCGACCGTTCCCATCAGGCCGAGGAAGGGGATGCCGGTCAGGTTGAGGGCGAGCAGGGCGATGAGGACCGTCGAGCCCGCGAACACGACCGCGTTGCCCGAGGTGCCGTTGGCGAGCCCGATCGACTCCTGCAGCGGGACACCGTTCTTCAGCTGCGTTCGATGCCGGTTGAGGATGAACAGCGAGTAGTCGATTCCGACCGCGAGTCCGAGCATCACGCCGAGAACCGGGGTGACGGAGATCATGGTGACGGTCCCGGAGAGGGCGAGCGAGGCGAGAACACCCACGCCGACGCCGATGATGGCGTTGATGAGGGGCAGGCTCGCGCCGATGATGGTGCCGAGCATGACGAACAGCACGATCGCGGCGAAGATCACGCCGCCGATCTCTCCCGGGCCGAGGATCTCGGGGATGCTCGCCGCGATGTCGTTGGACACCTCGACGGTGACCCCGTCGATGCCCGCGTTCTCCATCGCATCGACGACAGCCTCCTTGGCCTCGGCGGGGACGGCGTTGAGGGAGGTGTCGAACTGGATGCCGCCGACCGCGGTGGTCTCGTCGGTGGACACCTGGCGGATCTCCGCGGCGAGGTCGAGCAGCTGGGCGCCCTCCTCGAGGGTCGCGCTCTGGGTCTCGAGCTCGGTGCGGCTCGCGTCGAGCGTCGCCTGCTGCGTGGCGATCTCGGCGAGGCCGGCGGTGATCTGCGCCTGCTGGGCGTCGAGCTCGGCCTGCATCGCCGCGGGGGCCTGGGCCTTGGCGGCGTCGAGCTGCTGCTGGCCGGCCTCCGCCTGGGCCTTCGCGGCGTCGAGCTGTGCCTGTCCGGCGTCGATCTGCGCGGTGCCGTCGGTGATCTGCTGGCGTCCGTCGGTGATCTGCTGCGCCGAGTCGTCGAGCTGCGCCTGCGTGTCGAAGGGGTTCGTGGTCGCCTTGACCTCGTCGAGGTCGTTGGTGTCGGTGAGCAGATCGGCGATAGCCGTCTTCTGCGCCTCAGTGAAGGGGGTGTCGTCCGTGGTGGTGAAGACGACGGTGCCGCGTCCGCCGCTCGCGGCGGGGAACTTCTCGGAGAGCTCGTCGCTCACCTTCTGGGTGGCGGTGCCCGGAATGCTCACGGCGGAGGTCAGCGTGCCGCCGAAGAGCGCGAATGCGCCGCCGGCGAGGCCGAGGATGACCACCCACGCGACGATGACCAGCCACGCTCGGCGAGCGGAGAACCGACCGAGTCGGTAGAGGAGGGATGCCATGTTCCTTGAGGTTCCTTCTTGATGGTGGTGAGTCTCACGTCGCGTCATCGGGAGGAGAGTGTGGGTGGGTGGAGTGAGGGGTCAGGTGGTCCGCGCGTAGCCGTCGCGCACGGAGGTGAGGAGGCGGTCGAACAGCTCGTCCCACGTCGTCCTCGACTCGTCGTCGAGGGTGGCGCCGGTGCGCAGGATCCACTGCCTGGCCACGACGGCGACACCGCTCATCAACGAACTGACGAGGATCTCGATCTCGAAGGCGTCGTTCTCGCTGCCGCGGCCGGCGAGATCGGCGGCCAGATCGGTCGTGGCGCGGGAGAAGACGTAGTCGAGCGGACGGTGCGTGCGAACGTCGTCCCCGCTCACGGAGAGCACTCCCCAGAGGTAGGCGACGACGGTGGGCAGGTCCATGCCCCGCACCACGGAGATGATGTCCTCGAACACCGCCGCGGGGCTGCCGTCGGAGGGTGACGCAGCGGTCGCCGCCCGGAACTCGTCGACGGCGTCGCTGATCACCCGCGTGCAGGTGAGCATGATCACCTCGTCGAGCGAGGCGAAGTGGTTGAAGATCGTGCGGCGGGCGACATCCGCGCGCTCGGCCAGCTCGTCGACGCTGAACTGCGGCTTGCCGCGCTCGCGGATGAGCGAGTCGGCGGCGTCGAGGATCGCCTGACGGTGCCGGGCCTTGAGTTCGGCGCGGCGGTCGGGAGAGATCCGCTGGGTGGTCACCTGAATACACTAAGTGCAACGACGCACTCGATGCACTTAAAGGGCGGCCGCGCGGCTGGGACTTGGCTGCGAATCCCTGGCCGGCCCGCTCAGGCCGCGAGCGAGTCGACGAGGTCGTCGATGGAGTCCGGACCGAGGATGCGGTCGGCCGTGATGAGGGCGAGGCCGGTGACGCCGGCGAACTCGCCCAGCGTGGACGTGCGCAGACGCAGGTTGCGCGTCGCGAGCGGGGAGGTGCGCTGGTAGATCCGCTCCCTCACGCCGCTGAGCAGCACCTCGTCGCACTCCGCGAGCTGGCCGGAGATGACGATGTGACCGGGGTTGAGGATGCTCACGAGGTCGGCGACCGCATCGCCGAGAACCCGTCCGGCCTGCCGCACGAGCCGCACCGCCTCGAAATTGCCGTCGGCCACGAGCTGCACGATGCCCGAGACGTCGGCGACCTCGATCCCCAGCTCCGCGAGATCGCGGCGCAGTGCCCAGCCGCCGGCGTAGGCCTCGACACAGCCGACGTTGCCGCAGCGGCAGGCGAGCGGCGAGCCCCCCTCCGCGATGGCCGCACGGGTGTGGCCGATGTCGCCCGCCGCACCCTCGCTGCCCCGGATGATCTGGCCGTTGAACACGAGTCCCGAGCCGATGCCGGTACCGAGCTTCAGGCTGATCAGGTTGTCGTCCTGCGCGAGGCGGGACTCCGCGACCGCTCGGGCGTTCGCGTCGTTCTCGACGACGACGGGAACGCCGTAGCGGGAGGCGAACCAGCCGGCGATGTCGAAACGGTCCCAGCCGGTCATGATCGGCGGATTCACAACGCGGCCCGCCCGGAACTCGACGGGGCCGGGAACGCCCACGCCGATTCCCCAGACCTCGGACTCGCCCCGCAGCTGCTCGATGCAGTCGGTGACCTCCTGCAGCACCGCGACCGGGCCGTCCCAGACGTTCACCTGGCGGGTGAGGTGGCGGATGGGCACGCCGGCGAGATCGCAGACGGCGAGCGTGAAACCGGAGGCGCCGATGTCGGCGGCGAGGATGACGGCGCGCCCGCTGTTGAACGCGAAGCGGCTCGAGGGGCGACCTCCCGTGGATTCGCCCCCGCCCGCGGGTGTGATCAGCCCGGACTCGTGCAGCGCGGTCAGCCGCTGGTTGACGGTGGACCGGGAGAGTCCGGTGATGTCGATGACGTCGGTGCGGGTGAGCTCGCCGCGCTCGCGGAAGAGCGCGAGGACATCTGAGATGTGTGAACTGTTGTCAGTGGATTTCACGTCATGCTCCGTTGCTCGCCCGGTGGTGATCCGATCATAGCCATAACTCATATTCAAAAGTGTTGAGACTTTTGTATTGCAGAAAATCAAAAGTGGTGATAATCCTTGTCTACCGGCACGCAGTGGTGCCCCCAATCTCCAAGGACGAAGATGTTTAGCAAAGACGCAGCATGGACCCGCACTCTCCGCGTCGTGGTTCCGCTCGGGGTGATCGCGGTTGCTCTCACCGGATGCTCCGATCCCTCGGGCGGGGGAGGCGCAGGCGGTAGCGGAAACGTCGCCGCCGTGATCAAAGGCCTCGACAACCCCTTCTTCCAGGCGATGGAGGACGGCATCAACGACACGGCCGACGCCGACGGCGTCGACGTCACCATCCAGGCGGCCGCCGACATCGGCGACACCACAGGGCAGGCGGACAAGCTCACGGCGCTCGCCGGTCAGGACTTCAGCTGCTTCGTGGTGAACCCGATCAGCGGCACCAACCTCGTGCAGGCCCTGAGCCAGGTCTCGTCGGCGGGCAAGTCGATCGTGAACATCGACAACCCCATCGACGCCGACGCCGCGGAGACCGCCAACATCGACATCGCCACCTACATCGGAACCGACAACGGTGCCGCGGGCGGCAAGGCGGGCGACTTCGTGGCCGAGCAGATCGGCAGCGGAGAGGTCGCCATCATCGGCGGAGTCGCGGGCGACGTCACCAGCGCCGCACGCATCGACGGTTTCAAGGAGGCCGTCGACGGAAAGCTCGACGTGATCCAGGAGACCGCGGCCGACTGGAAGCGCGAGCTCGCGCTGACCGCCGCGACCGACATCATCGCGGCGAACCCCGACGTCAAGGCATTCTTCGCGGCCAACGACGACATGGGTCTCGGCATCGTCAAGGCGATCGAGAACGCCGGACTCACCGGCTCGATCGTGGTCGTGAGCGTCGACGGCAACAAGGACGCGCTGCAGTCGGTCGCCGACGGCGGGCTGACCGCCACCGTGGCGCAGTACCCCTACGCGGTCGGAACGCTCGGCCTGCAGGCCTGCGAGGTCCTCGCCGACGGCGGAGACGTGCCGGCCGAGATCGAGTCGCCCACCGCGCTGGTGACCTCCGACATCGCGGCGGATGCGATCGCCCAGTTCCCGCAGCCCTTCGAGGAGTTCGAGAACCCGCTCACGGAGCTCCTCTCCAAGTAGCCGCCCCGCCGGCGTGCGCCCCGCCCACCGCGGTGCGCGCACGCCGGCCCACCCTCAATCACCGAATCGAGCATGGGACCACAATGACTACAACCGCGACCGAGCGCCCACGGGCCCTCCAATCGCTCCTCGGCCAGACACGGCACGTGAGCTTCTGGGCCGAGCACGCCGCACCGATCGGCCTTGTCGGGCTCGTGATCGTATTCTCGATTCTCAGCCCCAGCTTCCTCACCTTCGGCAACATCCGCGCGATGCTGGTGGCCGCCGCCATCCTCGTCATCCTCGCCGTCGCCCAGGCCTTCGTCATCACCACGGGCGGCATCGACCTCTCCATCTCGGCGACGATGACCGTCGGCGCGGTGGGCTTCGGAGTGGCGTGGCAGGCCGGTCTCGGGTTCGTGCTCTCCGCGGTGATCGCCGTCGCGGCGGCCCTGGTCATCGGAATCCTCAACGGCCTGCTGATCGCCAAGGGGAAGGTCACCGACTTCATCGTCACCCTCGGTACGCTCTCGGTGGCCACCGGCCTCGCCCTGATCGTGTCCGACGGCAAGCCGGTCTCGGTGAACAGCCCCGAGCTGCTGCGCCTCACCTCCGGATCGATCGGGATCTTCGGCTACCCGATCATCCTCGCCGCGATCATCGGTGTGATCGCCTGGTTCGTGATGTTCCGCACCCGCTTCGGCCTGCACGTGCAGGCCGTCGGAGGCAGCGAGGAGAGCGCCGTGGCCAACGGCGTCAGCGCCGTGAAGGTGCGCATCGCGGTCTACCTGATCTGCGCCGGACTGGCCGGACTCGCCTCGCTGCTCCTGGTGGCACGCGTCGGCGCCGCCGAGCCGGCCATCAACACCGCGTTCCTCCTCAACGCCATCGCGGCGGTGGTGCTCGGCGGGGTGAGCCTCACCGGAGGCAAGGCCAAGATCGTCGGACCCATCATCGGTGCGCTCCTGCTCACCGCCCTCACGAACGGGCTCACCCTGCTCGGCGTCTCCCAGTTCTACCAGCCGCTCGCCGTCGGACTCGTCGTTGTGCTCGCGGCCCTACTCACGAGGTTCCAGAAGAAATGACCGACACCACCACCGCCACGAAGCGCGGAACAACCGACGCGGGAGTACTGCTCTCCGCCAGCGACATCAAGAAGTCCTTCGGGGGAGTGCACGCGCTCAAGGGCGCGTCCATCACCCTCCGCCGCGGCGAGATCACCGCACTCATCGGCGACAACGGCGCCGGCAAGTCCACCCTCGTGCGCTGCCTCTCCGGCATCCACCCGCCGGACTCCGGGACCATCACGCTCGACGGCGAGGTCGTGCACTTCGGCACCCCCAAGGAGGCGCAGAAGCACGGCATCGAGACGGTGCAGCAGAACCTCGCCCTGGTGGAGGAGCTCGCCGTCTGGCAGAACTTCTTCCTCGGGCGCGAGCTGACGAACGGTTTCGGCCCGTTCCGCGTGCTGAACCGCAAGCTCATGAAGTCGACCGCCCAGGACCTCATCACCAACCTGGCCGTGAACGTGCCGCCCGTGACGAGCAAGGTGCGCCGCCTCTCCGGCGGCCAGCGCCAGGCCCTCGCCATCGCCCGTGCCGCGGGCTGGGGCGGGAAGATCGTGATCATGGACGAGCCGACCGCCGCCCTCGGGGTGCAGGAGACCGAGAAGGTCGAGCAGACCATCCGCACCCTGCGCGACGCCGGGGTATCCGTGCTGCTGATCAGCCACAACTTCGACCAGGTGATGCGCCTCTCCGACCACGTCTGGGTGATGCGCGCCGGTCTCGCCGTCGCCGGCCGCCGCACCGCGGAGACCTCGGGCGAGGAGCTCGTCGCTCTGATCACCGGCGCCAAGGCCACCTGAGTCCCGGCCCGCCCGCGCCCCCGCACCCACCTACCAAGGGAACCACCATGCCCACTCGCAACCCACTCGGCGTTCACGCGGGAGTCTTCGTCGGAGACTGGCGCGACGCATCCGCTCGATTCGCCATCGAGTCCGCGGCGGCCACCGGCTACGACCTGATCGAGATCCCCGCGGTCGACCCCCGGGAGACCGACGTCGCGCACACCGTGCGGCTGCTCGCAGAGAACGGCCTCGAGGCGGTCGTCTCGCTCGCGCTCGACGCCGAGACCGACATCAACACCGAGGACCCGCAACTCTCCGCCCGCGGGGAGGCCCTGCTGCAGAACGCCGTGGCCTTCGCCCGGGACATCGGGGCGCGCTATGTGGGCGGCGTCACCTACTCGGCGATGGTGAAGTACACGCGTCCGGCGACGACCGCGTCGCGCGACAACTCCATCGCGGTGCTGCGCCGGGTCGCCGAGACCGCGCAGGCCTCGGGCATCACAATCGGTGTGGAGTACGTCAACCGTTACGAGAGCAACCTGCTCAACACCGCTGCGCAGACGGTGCGCTTCATCGACGACCTCGCGGCAGAGAACGTGATCCTGCACCTGGACACCTTCCATGCGAACAGCGAGGAGCTGTCGCTGGCGGCGGCCGTGCGCGACGCCGGACCGCTGCTCGGCTACATCCACGCGAGCGAGAGCCACCGCGGGCTGCTCGGCACCGGGGTGCTCGACTTCCCCGCGCTGTTCGCGGCGCTCGCCGCGTCGGACTACGCCGGACCGGTCACCTTCGAATCGTTCTCGAGCGCGGTGCTGCCCCAGACGACCTCGAGCACCATCGGACTCTGGCGCGAGTCGTGGAGAGACCCCGTCGTCGCAGCGGCCCAGGCGAACGCCTTCCTGCGGGCCGGCCTCTCGACCGCAGCCTCCACCCCCTCATCCACCCCAACTGCAAAGGAACAACCATGACCGTCAACAAGCTCGGAGTGCACGCCCTCGTATTCGCCGGCGGGACCTCGCCGACCGAGGTGGACTACATCATCGCGGAGACCAAGAAGGCGGGCTACGACCTGGTCGAGTTCTCGCTGCACGACTCCCCGCAGCTCGACGTGCCGGCCGCCCGCGCCTCCCTCGAGGCTGCCGGACTCGGCGTCGTCACCTCGCGCGGCCTGTCGTTCACCGCCGACGTCTCGAGCGACGACGCCGAGACGGTCGCCCGCGGCGCCGCCCTGCTGCACGAGTCGCTCGCGATCACCGAGGCGATCGGCGGCACCCACTTCACCGGTGCGCTGTACAGCGCGCTCGGCAAGTACATGCAGCCGCTGTCGACCGCCGGCCGCGCGAACGTCGTCGCGGTTCTGCAGGACCTCGCGAAGGAGGCCGCAGGCAAGAACATGACCCTCGGTCTCGAGATCTGCAACCGCTACGAGACCAACGTGATCAATACTGCAGCGGATGCCCTCCGTCTCGCCGACGACATCGGCGAGGACAACGTGCTCATCCACCTCGACAGCTACCACATGAACATCGAGGAGGACGACTTCGTGCGCCCGGTGCTGCTCGTCGGCGACCGTCTCGGCTACGTGCACATCGGCGAGAACCACCGCGGCTACATGGGCAGCGGCCACATCGACTTCGCATCGTTCTTCCACGCGCTCGCCGACATCTCCTACACCGGCCCGATCACCTTCGAGTCGTTCTCCTCGGCGGTCGTCTCGCCGACGCTGTCGAACGACCTGTCGATCTGGCGCAACCTGTGGAACGATGGCCCTGCGCTGGCCAAGCACGCCCGCGAGTACATGGTCAACGCAATCGACGGGTCTTCGCGTGTCTACTCCTGACAGTTCGACACTGGACGCCCTGGTGGAGCGCGCCCGCGGGCTGGCCTCGCCCGGCGGCCGGATCATCATCGGCATCACCGGCAGCCCCGGAGCCGGTAAGACCACGCTCGCGAAGGAGCTCGTCGCCGCGCTGAACGCGGACAGCGAGGCGCCCACGGCGGTCTACCTGCCGATGGACGGCTTCCACCTCGCCAACGCCACCCTCGACCGGCTCGGCATCCACGATCGGAAGGGCGCGATCGAGACCTTCGACGGCTGGGGCTTCGTGGCCCTTCTCGACCGGATTCTCGCGGAGCGCGGCCATCCGGTCTACGCACCCAGCTTCGAGCGCACCGTCGACGAGGGGATCGCGGGCGAGGTGGCGATTCCCGAGAGCGCCGAGATCGTGATCGCCGAGGGCAACTACCTGCTCGTCGACCGGGAGCCGTGGAACCGGATCCCCGACCTGCTCGCCGAGAGCTGGTTCTGCGAGACCGGCGCGGGCGAGCGCATCAGCCGGCTGGTCGACCGGCACACCCGCCACGGTCGCAGCCCGGAGGCGGCACGGGAGTGGGCGGAGTCGGTGGACGGTGTCAACGCGCTGCTCATCGAGCCGACGAAGTCACGGGCCGACCTGGTGGTCTCGGGGGTGGCCGTCTCGGTGTGAGTCGGCGGCGGGCGCTGAGCCGGGCACGTCACCGGTGAAGAAGAGCACGAGAACCGCGATGGTGAGAACGAACGGCGAGCACAGCAGCGTCAGCGGCAGGAACGCGAAAGTGAACGACCCGCGCCCGTCGGTTGTGCCGTTGACTCCCTCGTTCAGCCACAGCGAGAAGAAGAACCCGTCGAGAGCGGCCGCGGGCACGAGCAGCACGGCCACGGTGACGGCGATCACTTTCGCGCTGTAGCGGGCCCGTGCTGACATGGACTCCAACCTAGGTCACGAATCGGCAGTCGCCGCTGATGATGAGTCGCGATCCGACGAGACGACCGCCCAGTCGCCGGCGGCGACGACGAACGCGTCGCCGTCGAGCTCGGCACGACCCGCGACCACGGTGACGACCTCGGTGGACGGCACCCTCAGCTCCGCCGCTGACAGGTTCAGAGCGGTGACGACCACGTCGCGGTCGACGGCGGTACGGAACACGAGCGTCTCGTTGCTCACGGCGACCACGTCGGAGTGCGCGCTGTGCAGCCAGGGGTGGCGTCGTCGCACACCGATCAGCTGCCGGTGCGCCTGCAGCGTCGCCGCGGCCCGGTCGTCCAGCTCGTCGCCCCGCGGCGGGGCCGCCGGGAATTCGGGGCGGATGGCGTCGTCTCCGCCGATCCGCTCCTCCTTGACGGCCTCCCACCCGAATTCGTCGCCCGCGTAGACGGACGGCACACCCGCCACCGTGAACAGCACGGCGAGCGCGTGCCCCACCCGGTCGGGGCCGATCGCGGAGGCGATGCGAGTGACGTCGTGGTTTCCGATGAAGGTGGAGGGCACGTACGCGGCCAGCAGCGCGTTGTGCCGCCCGAGCGCGTGGCCGAGCTCGTGCAGGTTGTCGTCGCTGATCCCGTGCCAGACTCCCTGCCAGAGTTCGTACTGGGTGAGGGAGTCGATCGTGGACGCCTCGGCGAACGCGACGTCTGCGCCGTGGATGACCTCGCCGGTGAACCAGGCGTCCGGGTGGCGTTCGCGCACCCGCGGGAGCACGCGTGCCCAGAACGCGGGAGGCACCGCGTAGGCCGCGTCGAGCCGCCAGCCGTCGATGCCGTGGTCGAGCCAGTGGTTCATCACGTCGACGACGAGGTTCTCGACGTCGACCGATTCGTGGTCGAGGGCGACGAGGATGTCGTGCCCCTCGAAGACGTCCGAGTTCACCGGGTCGCCCGGCGACCAGCCCGTCCAGTCGATGCGGAACAGCCCCGCGTGGGGCGAGTCCCGTCCGTTCCTCTCGACGTCGAGGAACCAGGGGTGCTGGCGCCCGACGTGGTTGAAGACACCGTCGAGCAGCACGCGGATGCCCTTCTCGCGTGCCGCGTTCACCAGGCGGTCGAAGTCGGCCTGGTCGCCGAGACGGTCGTCGAGACGCAGGTGGTCGAGGGTGTCGTAGCCGTGGCTGGTGGAGGCGAAGACCGGACCGAGCAGGAGGCCGTTCAGCCCCAGCTCCACGATGTGGTCGAGCCACGGCTCCATCGCGCCCAGTCGGTGGGACACCGTTCCGTCACTGTGCTCGGGGTGGATCGGCGCACCGACGAAGCCGAGGGGGTAGCTGTGCCACCAGATGACGTGCTGCGTCCATTCGGTGCCCACCGTGAACCTGCTTCCGTGCGAGTGGCTGGGTGCGCGTGCGGCGCCGGACGGGCGCCGCACGCGAGGTCACTGAAGAATACGTCGCTACAGCGCCGCCGCGGTGCGCACGACCATCTTGCCGGTGTTGGCTCCGCGCATCATGTCGAGGAAGGCGTCGACCGCGTTGTCGATCCCGTCGACGACGGTCTCGTCGTAGGCGATCTTCCCCTCGCTGAACCAGGGGATCATGTGCTCCCTGAACTCCGGCGCGAGACCCAGGTAGGCGGCGATCGTGAATCCCTTCACGGTCAGCCCGCGCGTGATGATGTTCGCCAGGTTGTCGGGCCCTGGTGCGCGCTCGGTCGTGTTGTAGCCCACGATCGCGCCGCAGAGCGCGGCGCGCCCCCCGTCGTTGAATGCGTCGAGCGCCGCCTCGAGGTGGTCGCCGCCGACGTTGTCGAAGAACACGTCGATGCCGTCGGGCGCGGCGGTCGCGAGCTGCTCGCGCACCGGAGCGGTCTTGTAGTTGAAGGCGGCGTCGTAGCCGTACTTCTCCGTCAGGAGCGCGACCTTCTCGTCGGTGCCGGCCGATCCGATCACACGACCGGCGCCGAGGAGGCGGGCGATCTGTCCGGTTGCGGTGCCCACAGCGCCCGCGGCCCCGGAGACGAACACGGTGTCGCCGCGCTTCATTCCCGCGATCGCGGTGAGCCCGACGTAGCCGGTCAGGGCGGTCATTCCGAGGATGCCGAGGTGCACGGAGAGTGGGACTCCGGGGATCTCGGGCACGATACGGAATCCGCTCGCATCCTCCTGCACGACGTCGCGCCATCCGTGCTGGTGCAGCACCACGGATCCGACCGGCAGCTCCTCGGTGGTGGACTCGACGACCCGGCCGATCGCGCCGCCGGTCATCGTCTCGCCGAGGGCGTAGGGCGGCGTGTAGCTGCGCGCGTCGTTCATGCGGCCGCGCATGTACGGGTCGACCGAGATGAACTCGTTGACGACCCGCACCTGGCCGGGTTCGAGCGGGCCGTACTCGATCGAGACCCGTGCGAAGTCGTCGGCGGTGGGCCAGCCGACGGGGCGGCGGGCGAGCTGGATCTGCGTGCTGGTGGTCATGGTGCGTTCCTTCGGGTGTTTCGGGGGGTGGTTAGAGGGCGAGGCCGACGGCGAGGGCGGCGATGCCCAGCAGCGGAGGGACGAGCTGCTTGAGTGCGGCCCCCGCCTTCGACGGGCTCGAGAGCAGCAGCACGAGGCCGGCGGCGACCATCGATCCCGCGCCGACGAAGACGAGAGTGGCGCCGACCGCGGTGTTCCCCGCTGCGACGAGCACGGTGCCGAGAATGACGGCGATGGCCAGGAAGAGGTTGTAGAAGCCCTGGTTGAACGCGAGCGCCCGGGTGGTCTGCGCCTCCTCGGCGCTGCGCAGGCCGAAGATCGCGGCGGCGCGCGGCCCGGTCCAGGCGAGGGACTCGAGAACGAAGATGTAGATGTGGATGAGGGCGGCGATGCCCGTGAGGACGAGTCCGGTGATGATCATGCGTGCGTGCTGCCTTCTTCGAGATCGTTTTGTGTACTGATCGATCTACTATAGGCTCTGGGAACAGAAAGCAACAGGAGCAGACATTGGGACGCGTTCAGACCTTCGACACCGATACGGTCGTCCGTGCCGCGCGCGCGGTGTTCTGGGCGCAGGGATACGAGGGGGCGTCGCTCCCCGATCTGGAACGCGCCACCGGACTCGGCCGATCGAGCATCTACCACGCCTTCGGCAGCAAGCGCGGGCTGTTCGACGTGGCGGTGGCGAGCTACCTCGACGAGGTGATCCGGCCGCGACTGGCCCCGCTCGTGGCCGACACGGTCGCGGCATCCGCCATCACCGAGTACTTCGTCGGCCTGCGGGCGGCGCTCGCGCGGCGGGGAGCGGCGGAGAACGGCTGCCTGCTCATCAACACCGCCGGGGCGCCCGTGGCGAACGACCCGGCCGTCGCTGCGGTCATCTCCGGTTACCGCACGGATCTGCACCGTGCGCTCGCGGCCGGCGTCGCGGCGCACGACCCGGCGCTCGCCGACACCGACCGCGATCAGCTCGCGACCCTGCTCACCTCGCTCGTGATCACCGCGATGACCCTGGTGCGCGTCGATCCCGCGCAGTCGGCCGCGGTGATGGACGCGGCGCTGCGGCTGCTGGCCCGCTAAGCGTCCCCGCTACGCCGGCGTGATGTGCCGCGAGGGGATCGGGCTCGAGTACACGACGCTGGTCGTGATGCCGCCGAGGGTGGCCAGGCGCCCTGTGATGCGCTCCAGGTCGCGCATCGACCGGGCGAGCACCTTGATGATGAAGCAGTCGGCGCCGGTGACGTGATGGGCCTCGACCACCTCGGGCAGGGAGTCGACGAGATCGTGGAACGGCTTGTAGTTGCCTGTCGGGTAGGCCAGGCGCACGAAGGCGGTCACGGCGTAGCCGAGCGCCTCGGGGTCGACGGTGATCGAGTAGCCGGTGATCACGCCGCCCTCGGTGAGGCGGCGCACGCGGTCGGCGGTGGCGCTGGGCGACAGGTTGACCTCCCGCGCGAGCTGGGCCACGCTGGTGCGCCCGTCGAGCTGGAGCTCCGCGATGATCGCGTGATCGGTGGAATCGAGGTCCAACCGGGGATTCGAGGGCATGCCCGAGAATCTACCGCGGAATCGGCCGCGATCTCCGGATCAGGCCGTCGATCTGCTGTTCCGCCGCCGGCGCCTACGGAGTTCGATTGAGGCATGACAACCAGCCTCTCCGCCGCCGACTTCTTCGCCGCCAAACTCGCCTACGAGACCGACCCGTCCGACCTCGCCGCCGCGCGTGCGGCGGGCAACGCCCCCGTGGTCATCGACACCCGCTCCGCGCAATCCTGGGCTCAGGGCCGCATCCCCGGCGCCGTGCACATCCCGAACGCCGAGCTCGAGGCGCGCATCGCCGAGGTCGCGCCCGCGAAGCACGCCGCGATCGTCGTGTACTGCTGGGGACCCGGCTGCAACGGCAGCACGCACGGCGCCCTGCTGCTCGCGCGCCTCGGCTACACGAACGTGCGCGAGCTCATCGGCGGCTTCGAGTACTGGGCGCGCGAGGGCCTCGCGACCGTGAGCGACGCGGGCCGCGGGCGTCTCGCCCCCGACCCGCTCACCGCGCCCGTCGCTTGACGGGCCCGCCCATCGGTCGTTCAGCGGATGCGCCGCACCCGCGCGGCCGCTCGATGGGCGCGCTCAGCGCACGCGTTCCGCGGTGAACTGCAGCCGCGGGTGGGCGTAGAACTCCTGCGCCTCGACCAGCTTGAGCTCCCGCTCGCCCGAGGAGTAGGTCAGCTCGATCAGGTCGAAGACGCTCGACGAGGTGCGCTCGAGCGCGACCTTCACGTCGCGGGTCTCGCAGTAGTGCGCGGTGAACAGCGCCGCGGTGACGTCGCCCGAGCCGTTCGCCTTGAAGGGCAGGAACGGCGTGCGCACGATCCACGCGCCGGAGTCGTCTACCGCGAGCATCTCGATGGTGCCCTCCTCGCGGTCCGGGCGCTCGACGCTTGTGACGAGCACGATCGACGGTCCCCTCGCCCGCGCGAGGTCGACCGACTCGAGGGTCGACTCCAGCGTCGACGGTTCGGTGCCGGTGAGGTAGCCGAGCTCGAACTGGTTGGGCGTGATGATGTCGGCGGCGGGAACCACGCGGTCCCGCAGCAGCACCGGGATCTCCGGCGCGACGAAGCAGCCCGACTTGGCGTTGCCCATCACCGGGTCGCAGGCATAGAGCGCGGCAGGGTTCGCCGCCTTGACCCGCTCGACCGCCTCGATGATCACGTCGCCGATCCCGACTCCGCCCTGGTACCCGGAGAGCACGGCGTCGACGTGGGCGAGAGCGCCGCGCTCCTCGATGCCCACGATCACGTCCCGCACGTCCGCGGGCGGAATGAGCGGACCGCGCCAGGCGCCGTAGCCGGTGTGGTTGGAGAAGTTCACCGTGTTGACGGGCATCACCTCGACGCCGATGCGCTGGAGCGGGAACACGGCCGCGGAATTACCGACGTGCCCGTAAGCGACGGCGGACTGGATGGAGAGGATCTTCACTCCTCTATTCTCCGCCTTCCTCCTCGTCGCGGCGCGCGGAGTGTGTCGCGGGATCGCGTCACGCGCTCGAAGTAGTGCCCGAGGGTCTCCTCGGACGTGCCCCCGTCGTACTCGTTGGCGGTGTCGATGAAGGCCGCCGCTCTCGTGTTTGCCACCGGGTGGCCGCCGGTGCTACACCGGAGAGCGTGTTCCCATCTCACCGGCAGTGAAAGGAAGAACGATGCCCACCTTCTCGATCGGATACTTCGTCGGCAGCCTCGCCAGCGGATCCATCAACCGGATCCTCTCGAAAGCGCTGATCCGGCTGGCCCCGGAGGAGCTCGCGTTCACCGAGATCCCCATCCGCTCTCTGCCTCTCTACAGTCCGGACTTCGACGGCGACTACCCGCCCGAGGGGCGCGCGCTCAAGCAGGCGATCGAGGCCTCGGACGGGATCCTCTTCGTCTCCCCGGAGTACAACCGGTCGATCCCCGGCGCGCTGAAGAACGCGATCGACTGGGGCTCGCGTCCGTGGGGCACCAACTCCTTCGCCCGCAAGCCCACCGGCATCGTCGGGGCGTCGCCCGGCGGCATCGGCACTGCCGTGATGCAGTCGTCGATGCGGAGTGTGCTCAGCTTCCTCGACGCGCCCCAGCTGAACTCGCCCGAGGCGTACGTGCGCTTCGACCCGGCGGTGTTCGGCCCGGACGGCGCGGTGGCGGACGCCGACACCGAGGCGTTCCTGCGGCACTACATGGAGGAGTACGCGGCCTTCGTGGAGCGGGTGCTGGCCGCGAACGCTCCCGGCCACATCGGCGACACCGACCCTGGCTCGCTCAAAGGATGAGGGGACCGGCGCCGTGCGTTCCATCGCGGTCGCGAGTCGGAGTGCTCAGGAGCGGACGCTGCGCATGGCGCCGGCCCAGAGCTCGAACTGGTCGAATAGGTCGGTTGCCTGGGTGTCGTGTTCAGGCCCGGGGGTCAAGACCCGATTGGGGACGTTGCCGGGCAGGGCGAAGCGGACCTGGTTGCGAATGTCGGCCATTTGGAGTTCGCCGGCTACTCCGCGGAGATGTTCTACGGCTCGGACACCGTAGCTGACGAATCCGACGGCCTTGTTGTTCCACTCGCTGTAGACGTAGTCGAGGGCGTTCAGGAGGGCCGGGGATGTGCTGTGGTTGTACTCCGGCGTGACAAGCACGAAGCCGTCGAAGTGGGCGACGGTGGCGGCCCAGTTCTTGGTGTGCTGGTGCTCGTACTGGCCGGCAAGCGCAGGGACGGCCTCGTCGAGCAGGGGCAGGGCGACGTCGTCGAGGTCGACGATCTCGTATGCCACCGCGGTGCGTGCCGCGGCCCGGCTGACGGCCCGCCCCGGGCGGGTTCTACTTGCCTTCGGCTTCGCGGGAGACGGGGGCCCACTCGGCCCACTCCGCCAAGCGCTGCTGGTAGATGTACGGCGCGACCTGAGTGGGCTGCTCACCGAAGAACACCCGCAGGGGCGCCTTCTCGGCGTCGATCACCTTGAGGATCGCGGACCCGAACCCGACCGGCTTGGGGCTCGTGCTCTTGGCTCGCTGCGCGGCCATGCCCTCATGGATTGCTGCATACTGCGGCTGCGCCCCGGCAACGGTTGCGGAAGCCGTACCCCAGTCGGTGTCGAACCCTCCCGGCTCAACCAAGGTCACCTTGATCCCGAAGCCGGCGACCTCCTGCGCGAGCGACTCGGTGATGCCTTCGAGCGCCCATTTCGAGGCGTGGTAACCGCCGAGGCTCGGGAACGCGGCGATGCCGCCGATGGTGGAGATCTGGATGATGTGCCCCGAGCCCTGTGCGCGCAGGATCGGCAGGACCGCCTGAGTGACGTGGAAGACGCCGAACAGGTTGGTCTCGAGCTGGTCCCGGAGCTGCTGCTCCGTGATCTCCTCGACGGTGCCGAAGAGGCCGTAGCCAGCGTTGTTGATGACGACGTCGAGCTGTCCGAAGCTCTCATGGGCACGCGCGACGGCGGCGAACACCTGGTCGCGGTCGGTGACGTCGAGCTGGATGGGGAGGACGGCGTCGCCGTACTTCTCGACCAGATCAGTGAGGGTATCGGTGTTGCGGGCGGTCGCGGCGACCTTGTCGCCGCGCTCCAGGGCGGCCAATACGAACTCCCGGCCGAAGCCCTTGGATGCTCCAGTGACGAACCAGACCTTGCTCATGCTGCTCCTTTGGTGGGTGATGTCTTACGACGATGAGTAGACCATACGCCTAAAATGGCACCGGGTGTCAACTTTGCGTCCTGGGAGTATGCTCGGTGCATGAGCGAGATCAACCCGACGCCAATCCGTGAGCGAACGCGTCGACTCGCGCAGACCGAGCTGACGACGGTGGCGCAGGATCTTTTCCTCGAGCAGGGATACGACGAGACGACCGTGGACCAGATCGCGGCGGCGGCTGGGATGTCCAAGCGCACGTTCTTCCGGTACTTCCCGTCGAAGGACGACCTCGTCATCGGCAAGTACGATCTCTTCGGCGACCGCATGGCAGACGCTCTGGACGCTCGACCAGCCGACGAGCCCGTCTGGGAGTCGCTGCGACGGGTGTTCGACATCACCCTCGATTACATGCAGGACGACCGGCAGCGCGCGCGGAACGATGCCATGGAACTCATCGTGCAGAGCACGCCGCAGCTGACGGCGCGATACCTCGAGAAATTGCAGCGCGTCCAGGCGCTGCTCATCGGGCGTGTCACCGCACGCCTCTCCCTTTCACCGTCGTCGACCGACCCGCGCCCCGCCGCGATCGTCGCCGCGGCCTTCGCGTGCATGCAGGTCGCTCGGGCGTCCTGGCTCGGCTCCGATCAGTCGGAGCCGTTCGAGACGTTCCTAGACGAGGCGATGAGTCCGTTCACCATCGACATGATCAGTATCTCGCGGGCGAGAAATTGGCGCGGAAGCCCGAAAGAAAAACCGGATCCGCGTGGTTACGCGGATCCGGAAGGGTGGGCCCCGTCGGGCTCGAACCGACGACCCACGGATTAAAAGTCCGATGCTCTACCAACTGAGCTAGAGGCCCTTGGTATTAAATGTAGCGTGTAGTTGTGACTGACGAGTTCCATAAGCCCACCCAGTACTCCGGCGACAAGTTCGACACCTTCGTCGGGGGAGAGGATCCGGAGCAGATTCTGCGGATCGCGCACGACACGGCCCACGCCATCGTCGACCGCGCCAGGGACTCGACCGACCCGGCCGTCGTCGAACGCCTGGTGGCCTACACCGACGAGCACGGCGTCGATGCGCTCTCCGAGCTCTGGGCCCGGTCGAGTGCGAAGAGCCTGGCCGGGGCGCTGTGGCGGATCTACCTCATCCGCTTGCTGATCCGTCAGGACTCCGAGTCCATCGCCTACCTCTTCCAGCGCGGCACCGAGGTGCTCGGCACCATCGACGTCATCGTCGCCGGCGCTCCGATGCCCACCGGCCCCGATGAGATCACCGAGCTGGCAGACGAGATCCTCCGCGGCCTGTTCCGCGGCGACTTCGCCACGGCCCTCGACCGCGCGGCCGCCTTCTGCCGCATCACCTCGGCGGGGTGCATCAGTGTGGCGGATGACGTGGACCTGATCACACCCGAGCGGGCCACCGAGCTCACGACACGCGCGCTGCGGCTCACGCTCACGGGCGACGAGCTCAGCACGTGCGCCCGTCTCGACCGCGCGGGCAACCTCGACTAGGGCCGAATCGGGCGCGCGACGCGCCCAAGCGCTCGCCGAGAGCGAACACTGCGCCAACGCCCAGCGACAAGGTCTGTAAAATGGTTCTCGCCGGGCCGCGGTAACCCCGGGCTCCACTAATAGCCGCTTCGAGCGGCCTTGCGCCGAGAGGCGTTCTGCGGCCCGGCACCTAATTCTCCGGAGGAATGTCGGTCCCAGTTCCCCTAACGCTCCAATCCGTTTCGCGGAGGGCGTCGAACTACTGACATGCTTAAGCTCGTGCCCCGAGAAACAGATGACGAACAGGACTTCGCGTCAGAGCTCCCTCTGACGCAGGACCAGCTCCTCTCGCTCGTCGCTCAGGGCGATCAAGCCGCTTTCGCGAAGCTCTACGACCAGATGGCCCCGAGGGTCCTCGGGCTCGTCCGCCGCCTGTTGCGCGACCACGCGCAGTCGGAGGAGGTGACCCAGGAGATCTTCCTGGAGATCTGGCAGAACGCGACGCGCTACGACTCGAGCAAGGGCGGAGCGTCGACCTGGATCATGACCATGAGCCACCGCCGCGCCGTCGACCGCGTACGCGCATCGCAATCGTCGCGCGACCGTGACACCAGGATCGGCATCAGGGATTACGATGCCGACTACGACAATGTCTCAGAAACTGTACAGACACGCATCGAGCACGAAAGGGTGGAGAAAGCCATGCAGCGACTCACAGAACTGCAACGCCAGGCCGTCTCCCTCGCGTACTACGGCGGGTACAGCCACAGCGAGGTCGCGAACCTCTTGAGCGTGCCGATCGGCACCGTCAAGACCCGTCTGCGAGACGGAATGATCAGACTTCGAGACGAACTGGGGGTGGCGTCGTGAGCGACGACAAGCGCACCGACGCCGACCCGGCCACTCTCACCGGCGCATACGCGCTGAACGCGCTCACCCCCGAGCAGCGCGACGCCTTCGAGGCCAAGCTCGACGAGTCCGAATCCCTGCGTCACGAGGTGACCGAATTGGCTGATACCGCCGTAGTGCTCGGCCTCGCCGTCGCCCCGATCGACCCGCCGCCCGCCCTCAAGGCGAACATCATGGGGCTCATCGCGTCGATGCCGCAGCTGCCGCCGCTCGAGACGAGGGCTGCGTCGACAGCGGATGCGGTCGCATCCGTCACCGACATCGCCTCCCGCCAGAAGGCGGCCGGCGGCACTCCCGTGCAGCCGTCGGGCCATCTCGAGGATCCCGTCCCGGTGGAGGCTCCCGCCGCTCGCAAGGCGCAGTCGCGCTGGTTCACCCGCCCTGCCATCGTGCTGGCCGGAGTGGCCGCGGCCGTCGGCCTCATCGCCGGCGGAGGTGTTCTGGTGAACACCATCGGCGACGCGAACACACAGCAGGTGCAGGCGGACGCCCTCGCGGCGATCACCTCGGCCGAGGACTCGCAGCAGGCCGCGGCCGACGTCGCCGGCGGCGGAACCGCGAAGCTCGTCTGGTCGAACAGCCTCGGCAGCTCCGCGGTGATGGTCGACGGCCTCGCGGTGCTCGACAGCGACAAGGTCTACGAGCTCTGGTACATCGACGACGAGGGCGCGCGTGCGGCCGGAACGTTCACGGTCGGCGACTCCGGGTCGACCTGGCGTGTGCTCGACGGCGAGATGCGCGCGGGCGACCTCGTGGGCGTCACCGTGGAACCGGCGGGCGGCTCCGAGCAGCCCACCACCGATCCGATCGTGGCGATCCAGAGCGCCTAGCCTCGAACCTCGACACCCCCGTGTGCCTCCGGGCCGGCGGGGGTTTGTCGTGCCGGGTGGTGCGTGCGGTTCGACGCGGCGGCTTCCTCCGCAACTCAGGCAGGATCGCGGCGGGTCTCGTCCCGGGCCCCGCGATGCCGCGGGCCGGCGGCACCGCCCGCGCGTTCTGCCTGAGTTGCGAGGGGGCGCTCGAGTGCCTGCTTATCCGAACTTGCCGGAGACGTAGTCCTCGGTGGCCTGCACGCTCGGCTTGGAGAACATGATCGAGGTGTCGTCGTACTCGATCAGCTTTCCGGGGGCGCCGGTGCCGGCGATGTTGAAGAAGGCGGTGCGGTCGGAGACGCGCGAGGCCTGCTGCATGTTGTGGGTCACGATCACGATCGTGTAGTCCTTCTTGAGGTCCTCGATGAGGTCCTCGATCGCCAGGGTGGAGATCGGGTCGAGGGCCGAGCACGGCTCGTCCATCAGGATGACCTCGGGGGAGACGGCGATCGCGCGCGCGATGCAGAGGCGCTGCTGCTGTCCTCCCGAGAGACCGGAGCCGGGCAGTGCCAGGCGGTCCTTCACCTCTTTCCAGAGGTTCGCGCCCTGCAGGCTCTTCTCGACGAGGTCGTCGCCCTCGCTCTTGCTCATGCGGCGGTTGTTGAGCTTGACCCCGGCGAGCACGTTGTCGCGGATCGACATGGTGGGGAACGGGTTGGGACGCTGGAAGACCATGCCCACCTGGCGGCGCACGAGCACGGGGTCGACGCCCGCACCGTAGAGGTTGTTGCCGTCGATGCGCACCTCGCCCTCCACGTAGGCGCCGGGGATGACCTCGTGCATGCGGTTCAGCGTGCGCAGGAAGGTCGACTTGCCGCAACCGCTGGGGCCGATGAAGGCGGTGACGGTGCGGGGCTCGATGGTGAGGGAGACGTCTTCCACGGCCTTGAACTTGCTGTAGTAGACGTTCAGGTCGTTTACTTCGATGCGCTTTGACACGAGGTTCCTTTGGTTCTCTCGGGTTGCCGCTTTAGCGGCCGAGCTTGGGGGAGAAGATCTTGGCGATGAGGCGGGCGACGAGGTTGAGCACCATCACGATCACGATGAGGGTGAGTGCTCCCGCCCAGGCGCGGTCGAGGTAGGGCTGCACGTCGGTGCCGGGGCTCACGTACTGCGTGTACACGAACACCGGGAGCGACATCATCTTCTCGTTGAAGAGGTTGTAGTTCATGCTCGCGGTGAAGCCGGAGATGATCAGCAGCGGTGCGGTCTCGCCGATGACGCGCGAGATGGCCAGCGTGACGCCGGTCGTGATGCCCGCGATCGAGGTGGGGATGACGATCTTCAGGATCGTGAGCCACTTCGGCACACCGAGCGCATAGGAGGCCTCGCGCAGCTCGTTCGGCACCAGCTTGAGCATCTCCTCGCTGGAGCGAACGACCACGGGGATCATCAGCAGCGAGAGGGCGACGGAGCCGCCGATTCCGAAGCGGATGCCGGGATCCTGCAGAACCAGTTCGAAGAAGGCGAAGGCGAACAGGCCGGCGACGATGGAGGGGATTCCGGTCATCACGTCGACGAAGAAGGTGATCGCCCGGGAGAGCGGGCCACGGCCGTACTCCACCAGGTAGATGGCGGTGAGAAGGCCGATCGGCACCGAGATCAGGGTGGCCGCCCCGGTGATGAGCAGCGTTCCCGTGATGGCGTGCAGCGCGCCGCCGCCCTCGCCGACCACGTTGCGCATCGACTCCGAGAAGAACTGGAGGTCGAAGCGCGTGGAGCCGTTGACGAGAACGGTGAACAGCAGCGACACGAGCGGCAGCAGGGCGATGATGAACGCGGTCATCACGAGCGAGGTCATCAGGCGGTCCTTGGCCTGGCGCACGCCCTCGACGAGGTAGGCCACCACGAAGATGAGCACGTCGAAGAGCACGGTTCCGAGGAACAGCGCGGCGACGACGTTGTACGGGCTGTCGTTCACCATGCTCACGAAGGCGAAGACGACGAGCATCACGAGCCAGCTGCCGCCGAGCAGGGCCCAGGGGGTCCAGTTGGGCAGACGGCCGGTGGTGAGCGCGTTGACGGTTTCTGTCGGCTTGTTCGCCGTTGCGGTGGTCACTAGTTCGCTCCAGAGAACGCCTTGCGGCGGTTGATGACTGCGCGGGCGATGGAGTTGATGATCAGCGTGATGACGAAGAGGATGAGGCCCGTCGCGATCAGAGCGTTGACCCCGACGCCGTGGGCCTCGGGGAAGTTGAGGGCGATGTTGCCGGCGATCGTCGACGGGTTCTCGGAGCTGGTGAGCACGAAGCTGATCACGAGGGCCGGGGAGAGCACCATTGCGACCACCATGGTCTCGCCGAGGGCGCGGCCGAGGCCGAGCATGGCGGCCGAGATCATGCCGGGGCGGCCGAAGGGCAGCACGGCCATCTGGATCATCTCCCAGCGGGTGGCGCCGAGCGCGAGCGCGGCCTCCTCGTGCAGGCGCGGCGTCTGCAGGAAGACCTCGCGGGTGACCGCGGTGATGATCGGCAGGATCATGACCGCGAGCACGATGGCCACGGTGAGGATCGTGCGGCCGGTGCCGGAGACGGGCGGCGCGAAGAGGGGGAACCAGCCGAGGTTGTCGACCAGCCAGTTGTAGAGCGGCGTGATGGCCGGGGCGAGCACCTTGATGCCCCAGAGGCCGAAGACCACGGACGGCACGGCGGCCAGCAGGTCGACGACGTAGCCGAGTCCCTGGGCCACACGGCGCGGCGCGTAGTGCGAGATGAAGAGCGCGATGCCGATCGCGACGGGGAGGGCCATGAGCAGGGCCAGGAAGGCCGCCCAGACGGTACCGAAGGCGAGGGGCGCAACGTAGGCCCAGAAGGAGGAGGGGGAGCCCTTGAGCTCCGACGGGTCCGCGACGAAGGCGGGGATACTCTGCGCGATGAGGAACACGGCGACCGCGGCGAGGGCGACGAGGATGACCACACCCGCGGTGAGGGTGCTGCCCGCGAAGATGCGATCTGCCGGGCGGAGCTTGGCCTTGGCCGGCACTCGTGGAGCTGTCGTCATTCTGAGTTTCCTGCGACCCGTCTGTGAGGTGGGGATTCGTGCTGGTGGGTGTCGGGCGGATGCCCGCTGAACTCAGTCTGACGGGCTGCAGCCGATGACGCGAATGCGCGTCACGACTGCAGCCCGGCAGACCGTGGTGTTACGGAGTTACTTGATGCTCTCGATGGCCTCGGTGACCTTGGCCGACAGGTCGGCGGAGATCGGCGCGGAACCGGCGGACTCGGCCGAGTCGGCCTGGCCCTCGTCGCTCGCGATGTAGCCGAGGTACGCCTTCACGAGTTCAGCGGAGTCTGCATCGGCGTACTCCTCGCACGCGATGAGGTAGCTGACGAGGACGAGCGGGTAGGCGCCGGCCTCGGTGGTGGTGCGGTCGAGCTTGATCGCGATGTCGTTGGCTTCGCGGCCCTCGACGAGCGGGGAGGCGTCGACGACGAGCGACGCGGCCTCGGGGGTGAAGTCGACGAAGTCCTCGCCCACCTTGATCGCTGCGACACCGAGGTCGCCGGCCTTGGAGGCGTCGGCGTAGCCGATGGTGTTGGAGCCGTTGGTCACGGCGTCGACGACACCCGAGGTGCCCTGTGCTGCTTCGCCACCGGAGTAGGGGAACGCGTCGGCTGCTTCTGCATCCCACACGTCGGGGGCGACCTTGCCGAGGTAGTCGGCGAAGTTCTTGGTGGTTCCCGAGTCGTCGGAGCGGTGCACGGCGGTGATCGGGGCGGCGGGGAGCGTGGCGTCCGGGTTCAGAGCGGAGATCGCGGCGTCGTCCCAGGTGGTGATGTCGCCCTTGAAGATCTTGGCGATCGTCGAGGCGTCGAGGTTGAGCGTGTCGACGCCCTCGACGTTGAAGATCACGGCGATCGGGGAGATGTAGACCGGGAGGTCGATCGCCTTGGTGTCGGGGGCGCAGGCGGCGAATTCGCCGGCGAGCTCCTCGTCGCTGAGAGCGGAGTCGGAACCGGCGAAGGCGACGCCTCCGGCGATGAACGCCTCGCGTCCCGCACCCGAGCCGGAGGGCTCGTAGTTGATGGTCACGTCGGGGTTCGCGGTCTGGAATGCGGAGACCCAGGTCTCCTGAGCGCTGCCCTGCGACGAGGCGCCTGCGCCGTCGAGGGTGCCGGTGAGGGTGCTGTCGCCCTCGGCTGCGGGGGTGCCGCCCTCGTTTGCCGCGCATGCGGTGAACATCATGGTGCCAGCGATGGCGATGGCAGCGACGCTGCCGAAACGCTTGAAGTTTGTTGCCGTCTTCACGGGGTTCCCTTCGGGAATGTGTGTACAGGATGAGGGCCGGTGCCGACCCAGAGAAGACGCTATGCGCGTGGGTTAACCAGAATCGCCCCGCGAGGTGAACGGGAGGTAAACAAGCGCGGAATGATCAGTCGCGTGCGGGCCCGTGCGTCTCGACGGCGACGATTCCCGTGGCAGGGCCCTCGAGCGCGATGTGCAGCACGGCGTACTCGCCCGTGGAGAGCTCTGCCGCGCGGCGCAGCGCCGTATCGCTCGGGGAATTGGTGAGACGCGCGATCTCGAGGATGATCTCGGGAATCACCGGCCCGTGGCTGCACAGAACAGCGGAGACGGCCTTCTTCATCCGCTTGGCGACGACCTTGCCCACGTCGCCGCTCGCGGTCTCCCACGCGTCCTGGCTGATGTCGGTCTTCGACTTCACCGGCAGGTCGAGCAGGCCGGCGAGTGGGGCGACCGTCGCGAGGCAGCGTGCTGCGGTGCTGCTGATCAGCTTGGTGGGCCCGAAGGCGGCGATGGCGGGGGCGATGCTGAGCGCCTGGTCGACGCCGCGCTGCATCAGCGGTCGGGTCGAGTCCGGGCCGTCCCAGGTGGACGGCGGCACGGCGGTGCCGTGGCGCAGGGCGACGATCGCGAAGGTGCGCGCGCGGCCGGCCTCCAGCCGTTCGACGAAGCGGTCGATCACGTCGTGGTCGTGGGCGTAGCTCAGCACGCGGCGCGCCTTCTCGAGCGTCACCCACTCGACCCCGGAGATCTCGGCGTTGGGCGAGAAGGTGCTCGCGGCGATCGCGGAGGCGTCGATCTCGCTCGACCAGTAGTAGACGATCTTGTCGCGGCCGTTCGGCAGCGTGTACTCCACGGTGCCGAGCGGGGCGCCGAGCGTGATCGCGAGCCCGGTCTCCTCCTCGATCTCGCGCACGGCGGTCTGCGGCAGGGTCTCGCCCGGGTCGAGCTTGCCCTTCGGGAGCGAGACGTCGGCCCGGTCGCCGCGGTGCACCAGCAGGATGCGCACGGTGCCGTCGACGACGCGCCAGCAGAGAGCGCCGGCGGCGAGTACGGGCAGGGCGGCGTCGCTGGAGGCGGAATGCGTCATGGAGACATTCTGCCGCAGCGCTAGCGCGAGATCGGCCGCCGGCGCTGCGAGATGCGCTTCATGATCACGTTCTGCATGTCGCGCAGCGGCTCGCCGGACTCGGTGCGGTGGTGGCGCGTCCACTCGCCCGACTCGTCGAGCCACCACGACGACGTGTCCTCGGCCAGCGCGAGCTCGAACAGCTCGTCGATCTGCTTGAGCTGCTCGGGCGCGACGAGACGCACGAGCGCCTCGATGCGACGGTCGAGGTTGCGGTGCATCATGTCGGCGCTGCCGATGTACACCTGCGGGTCGCCGTTGTTCACGAAGGAGAAGATGCGGGCGTGCTCGAGGTAGCGCCCGAGCACCGAGCGCACGCGGATGTTCTCGCTCAGCCCCTCCACCCCGGGGCGGATGCCGCAGATGCCGCGCACCACGAGGTCGACCGGCACGCCGGCGTTGCTCGCCCGGTAGAGCGCGTCGATGATCGCCTCGTCGACGATCGAGTTCATCTTGAGCTGGATGCCGCTCGGGCGCCCCGCCTTCGCGTTCTCGGTCTCCGTCTTGATGTGCTTCAGCAGTCCCTTGCGCAGGTGCAGCGGCGCCACGAGCAGGCGCTTGAACTTCTTCTCGATGGCGTAGCCGGAGAGCTCGTTGAACAGGCGCGTGAGGTCCTTGCCGACCACGTCGTCCGCGGTGAACAGGCCGAGGTCCTCGTAGATGCGGCTGGTCTTCGGGTTGTAGTTGCCGGTTCCGATGTGGCTGTAGTGCTTGAGCACACCGTGCTCCTGGCGGATCACCAGGGCGAGCTTGCAGTGCGTCTTGAGCCCGACGAGCCCGTAGACCACGTGCACGCCGGCCTTCTCCAGCTTGCGCGCCCAGTTGATGTTCGCGGTCTCGTCGAAGCGCGCCTTGATCTCCACGAGCGCCAGCACCGCCTTGCCCGACTCGGCGGCGTCGATGAGCGCCTCGACGATGGGGCTGTCGCCGCTGGTGCGGTACAGCGTCTGCTTGATGGCGAGAACGTTCGGGTCGGCGGCGGCCTGCTCGATGAAGGTCTGCACGCTGGTGGAGAACGACTCGTAGGGGTGGTGCACGAGAACGTCGCGCTTCGCGATCGAGGTGAAGATGTTCGGCTGGGCGTTCGGCTCGTTGGGGAGCAGGTCGACGCTCGTGGTCGGCACGTGCTTCGAGTACTTGAGCAGCGGACGGTCGATGCGGCCGAGCTGGAACAGCCCGCCGAGGTCGAGCGGCGCGGGGAGGCGGTAGACCTCCTGCTCGGTGATGTCGAGCTCGCGCACCAGCAGCCCGAGGGTGAGGTCGTCCATGTCCTCGGTGATCTCGAGGCGGATGGGCGGTCCGAAGCGACGGTTCAGCAGCTGCTTCTCGAGCGCCTGGATCAGGTTCTCCGACTCGTCCTCGTCGACCTCGACGTCTTCGTTGCGGGTCACACGGAACTCGTGGTGCTCGAGGATCTCCATGCCCGGGAAGAGCTCCTCGAGGTGGTTCGAGATGAGGTCCTCGATGGGGATGAAGCGCAGACGGCCGCTGCCGTCGTTGGGCAGCTGCACGAAGCGGGGGAGCACGTTCGGCACCTTGAGGCGCGCGAACTCCACGCGGTCGGTCTTCGGGTTGCGCACGCGCACCGCGAGGTTGAGCGAGAGCCCGGAGATGTAGGGGAAGGGGTGCGCGGGGTCGACGGCCAGCGGCATGAGCACCGGGAAGATCTGCAGGGAGAAGATCTCGTGCGCGCGGTCGCGGTCGGCCTGCTCGAGGTCGCTCCAGGTCTCGATGTGGATGCCGGCCTCGTCGAGCGCCGGCTTCACCTGGGTGCGGAAGGCCTCGGCGTGGCGGTGCTGCAGCTCGTGCGCCTTCGCGCTCACGGCGGCGAGCACGTCCTCCGGTGCACGGCCGACGTTGGTGGACACGGCGAGGCCGGTGGCGATGCGGCGCTTGAGGCCGGCGACGCGCACCATGAAGAACTCGTCGAGGTTCGACGTGAAGATCGCGAGGAAGTTCGAGCGCTCCAGCAGCGGAACGGTGGTGTCCTCGGCCAGCTCGAGCACCCGCTGGTTGAACGCGAGCCAGCTCAGCTCGCGGTCGAGGTAGCGGTCGTAGATGAGGGTTCCATCGTCGATGCTCGATGATTCGTCGATGTCGTATTCGTCGAGACCCTCGGTGGGTACGAGCGCGTCGACGAGGGGGTTTTCGCTGTCCATCCCGCCATCATCCCATTCCCGCGTGAATGACGGATGAACAAGTTCGCGCTACGGGCGGGCGTACTGGATGTCGATCGAGTGGTCCACGAAGCCGAACGACCGGTAGAGGCGCACGGCGGGGATGTTGTCCGCCTCGACATACAGGCTGGCTGTGCGGATGCCGCGCGCCGCCAGTCGGGACAGCCCCGCCTCGACGAGTCGTCGGCCCAGGCCCTCGCCCTGACGCTCGGGGGAGACACCGACCACGTAGAACTCGCCGATCCCGTGCTCGACCTTGAGCCAGCAGTAGCCGACGAGCGTTGCGTGCTCATCGCGCAGCAGCAGGAAGTCGTCGGCGTCGAACCAGGGCTCCGCCATCAGCACGTCGAGGTCGGCGCGGGTGACGCGGCCCTGCTCGGGGTGCGAGGCGAAGGCGCGCGCGTTGAGCTCGAGCCAGTCGTCGGCGTCGGCGGCGTCGAACACGCTGAGCGGTGCTGACCCGGTGACCTCCGCCGGGGCGTTCAGGCGCAGCTGCAGCAGCTCGCGCACCGGCACGAGACCGTGGCTCGCGGCGAGCCTCCGCGCCGCCGGATGGTCGCCGTGCGCCCACACCTTCAGCTCCGGGTCGTTCTCGAGCAGCGCCTCGAGCAGCTGCGTGCCGTGGTGGTGCCTGCGCGCGTCGGGGTCCACAACGAACTCCGCCTCGCCCTCGCCCACCAGCGCTGCGGCGACATCGCCGATCGCCAGCACGCGGCGCGAACCCGTGGCGAGCTCGACGAGGCTTCCGTCGGAGAACGGGGGCTGCGCATCCGCTCGACTCGCCCGCTGAATGAGCACGTCGAGCCAGTCCGGCCGCTCGGCGAGGAACTGGGGCGCGGGCATCAGTTCGCGAGCGGGGTCGGGAAGCGCTCGTTCTCGTCCTCGTAGACGTTGAAGCGGTAGCCGACGTTGCGCACCGTGCCGATGAGCGACTCGAGGTCGCCGAGCTTCGCGCGCAGGCGGCGCACGTGCACGTCGACGGTGCGGGTTCCACCGAAGTAGTCGTAGCCCCACACCTCGCTGAGCAGCTGCTCGCGGGTGAACACGCGCGAGGGGTGCGTGGCCAGGAAGCGCAGCAGCTCGAACTCCTTGAAGGTGAGGTCGAGGGGCTTGCCGTGCACCTTGGCCGAGTAGCTCGCCTCGTCGATGACCACACCGGAGGCCTGGATCTTCGAACTCGACTTGTCCTGGGCCTGACGTCCGATCGCCAAGCGGATGCGCGCATCCGCTTCTGCAGGACCGGCACCTTCCAGGATCACGTCGTCGACACCCCAGTCCGCACTGACGGCGGTGAGCCCGCCCTCGGTGAGGATGAGGATGAGCGGAACCGTCACACCGGTGGTGTTCAGGATCTTGCAGAGAGACTTGGAACTGGCCAGGTCGTAGCGCGCATCGATGAAGATCAGGTCGCAAGTGGGCGCGGTGATGAGCGAAGCCGGCTCGGCAGGAATCTGTCGAGTTTTATGGCTGAGTAGCCCCAGTGCGGGTAAGACGTCGTTGTCGCCAGCAGAGGTCAGGATAAGCAGCTGCGCCACGGGTCCTCCAAAGTGCCTCCGCACAGTCTACAAGCGGCTTACTCTTGTCTTGTGACCTGGCAGCTGGCAAGCATTCTTCCCATTTGGGCCCTCGCGATCATCGGAGCGGTGCTCATCGGGCTGATCTCCGCGCCCTCGGAGTACTTCACCTGGGTGCCGATCGTCTTCGCGGCGGCGGTGATCGGGGCTTTTGCCGTGCAGCTGGGCATCAGCAAGAAGGAGGGCTTCGTGCTGCGGGTGATGACCTCCGCCGGCGGCGCCCTCGTTGTGCTCGCTCTCGCCAGTGTCGTATTCCTGTCGATCTCCTGATCAGCGGTTAGGCTAGGCACATGGTCATCGCGCTGGAACTCTTCTTCACCGGACTCCTCATTCTGGCGAGTCTCGCGATCGGGTTCACCTCGATCGTGGTGCTCTACAACCTCTTCCGCGGCCAGCGCTAAGCGCAGCAGGGTCCCCTCGTGATCGAGCTCAACTCCGACCTGCCCGCCGAACTCGTCCCCCTCTCCTGGCTGATCGGCCTCTGGGAGGGCACCGGCGTTGTGCACTACGCGGTCGGCGACGAGATCCGCGAGCACGAGTTCGGGCAGCGTCTCAGCTTCACGCACGACGGGCTCCCCTACCTCAACTACACCTCGTACACCTGGTCGCTCAACGAGGAGCAGACGCCCCACGTTTCCGAGACCGGCTACTGGCGCCTCAGCCGCCCCTCCCACAGTGGCGACTCCGGTCCCGGCATGCTCCCCGGCGTCGGCCCGAAGCCCTACGCGAACGCCGAGGAGGTCGAGACGCTGCGCAACGCGGCGGGCGGCTTCGACATCGAGGTCTCGCTGGTGCACCCGCTCGGCGTGAGCGAGCTCTACCTCGGCCAGATCAAGGGCCCGCGCATCGACCTCTCGACCGACGCCGTGATGCGCACCGCCACGGCCAAGGAGTACACCGCGGCAACGCGCATCTACGGCCTCGTCGAGAGCAAGCTGCTCTGGGCCTGGGACATCGCCGCGCTCGGGCAGGATCTCCGAACGCATTCCTCAGGAAGCCTGACCCGTGTCGAGTAACAGCCCCTTCTCCTCCCTCCCCGGCGCGGTCGGCTCCCCGCCGCAGCACTACGGCAACCCGCTCGGCGAGCAGAAGCTGCTCGCCGCGGGAACCGCGATCGTCGACCTCTCCGACCGCGGCATCGTCACCGTCACCGGACCGGACCGCCTCAGCTGGCTCGACTCCCTCACCTCGCAGTCGATCAAGGGCATGAAGCCCGGCGACTCCAGCGAGACGCTGCAGCTCGACATCAACGGCCGGCTCGAGTACGCGATCCGCGTGATCGACGACGGCGAGACCGCATGGCTGCTCGTCGACGCCGGCGAGGCCGAGGGACTGCTCGCCTGGCTGTCGAAGATGCGCTTTATGCTGCGCGTCGAGCTGGCGGACCGCAGCGCCGACTACGCGACCATCGGATCGCTCGGCTCTCCCGCACTCCCCGTCGCCGCGCCCAACGGCGTGCCGCTCGTCTGGAACGACCCCTGGTCGTCCGTCGTGCAGGGAGGCCACCAGTACGCGCCGGTCACCGATCACCCGGGGGCCGACTGGACCTACAGCGAACGGCTGATCGACCGCTCGGCTCTCGCCGAGGCATCCGCTCTGGTCTCCGACACGCAGCCCGCGGCGGGCACGCTCGCGCTCGAGGCCCTGCGGATCGCGGCCTGGCGTCCGCGCCTGGCCACCGAGGCCGACGAGAAGACCATCCCCCACGAGCTCGACTGGCTGCGCTCCGCCGTGCACCTCACCAAGGGCTGCTACCGCGGGCAGGAGACGGTGGCGAAGGTGCACAACCTCGGCCACCCGCCCCGCCGGCTCGTGATGCTGCACATCGACGGCTCCGACGGCGTGCTGCCGTCGGCCGGCGACCCGGTGCTGCCCGCCGACAGCGTGCCCGCCGCCGGCAGTGAAGCGGATGTCGCGCTCGGTTCGATCACGTCGGTCGCCCTGCACTACGAGCTGGGTCCGATCGCGCTCGCGGTCATCAAGCGGAACGTCGACCACGGCAGCCCGCTCGTCGTGATCAGCGACGGCATCCGCCTGGCCGCGGCCCAGGAGGTCATCGTGCCGCGCGACGCGGGCGCCGAGGCCAACGTGCCGCGGCTGCCGCGTCTCGGCGCCGTCCGTCGTTGACGCCTCCGGTCGACCAGCGGTGAACGCGTCCTCCTCGTCGTCGACCGACCGGCTGCGCCGGTTCGAACGCGACATGCGGCGCCGTCTCGGGCTCAAGGTGGCCGTGCAGCGCGCCTACACCTCGGTGCCGGCGGCACTGCAGATCGTGGTGGCGGCGGTCGCCAGCTACTCCTTCTCGCACTACGTGCTCGGGCACCAGATCCCGCTGCTGTCGCTGACGGTGGTCATCTCGACGCTGGGCTTCGCGCGGGACGCCCGGCCGCGACGCGTCTTCGACACCGTGGTGGGCATCCTGGTCGGGATCCTGTTCAGCGAGGTGCTGTTCACGCTGTTCGGCAGCGGCGTGTGGCAGATCGCGGTCATCCTCTTCCTGACGCTGATCGTGGCGCGGTTCACCTCGCCGAGCTCGGCGTTCGCCGCGGCCGCGGGGGTGCAGTCGATGCTCGTGATGCTGCTGCCCGACCCCTCGGGCGGCGTGCTCACCCGCAGTGTCGACGGTCTCGTCGGCGGCGTGGTCGCGCTGATCGTCACGGCGCTCGTGCCGCGGGATCCGCGCCGCATCGCCCGCCGTGACGCGGGCAACCTGCTGTCGACTCTCGCGGAGTCGTTCCAGGCGCTGCTCGACGGGCTGCGCTCGGGCGACGAGCCCGCGGCGAGCCTCGCCGTGGACCGGCTGCGCCGCACCCAGCCGATCATCGACGCCTGGGGGCTGTCGCTCGACTCGGCGATCGCCATCGCCCGCATCTCGCCGTTCCTGCGCCGGCACCTTCCGGCGCTGCGGCACCAGGCGCGGGTGGCCACCGGCCTCGACCTCGCGGCACGGCACCTGCGGGTGATCGACCGCCGCGTCTCCTTCCTGCTGCGCGACCGCCGGCCCCGCCCGGAGCTGGCCGCGCTGTTCGACGCCATCGCGGGCGGGATCACGGTGCTCGGTGCGAGCATCGACGAGCCGGCGCGCGCCGAGGAGGCGGCGGCCCTGTTCGAGGAGCTGGCCCCCACTCTGAACCCGGCCGTGATCGTTCCGGGCGCCCCGGTCACGGAGACGATCATCGTGCTGCTCACCCGACCGCTCGTCGTCGACCTGCTGGTCGCGAGCGGCCGCAGTCCGGAGTCCGCGCGGGCGCTGCTGCCCGAGGTCTGAGCCCCGGTTTCCGGGCCGGTTGCGGCGCGCGCGGGGCGAGTGACGGGGCGGGGTGGCCGCGCTGTCAGACCGGCCCGACGCTGCTCGAGCGGCACCCCGCGCTGTTCAACCGGCCCGACGCTGTCGGTTAACGGACAGCGTCGGGCCGTTCCGACAGCGTGCGCCGACCTGACAGCGCGGATGGACCGTCGCGCGCCGACCTGACAGCGCGCGCTCAGCGCCCCCAGGCGAAGCCGAGCGGTTCCACCGCGTCCCAGGCCACCGTCAGCTCGCCGAGGCGCCAGCGCGTCTTCGTGCCGAGCACCGGCCACCCCTCGTCGCGCAGGCCGGCGACCGTCGCGATCCAGCGCTGGCTCGGGTTGTAGATCGACAGTGGCGCGTTGTACTGCCAGTGCTTGTCGAGCGCGGTGAGGAAGTCGTGGATCCGCTCGCCCGGCACATTGCGGTGGATCAGCACCTTCGGCAGCCGCTCCGCCACGATCGACGGCTTCTCGAGCGTGTCGAGCCGCAGTGAGACGGTGAGGGTCTGCGGGCCGGCGGCGGTCACATCCACCCAGCTGGCCACGCGCCCCACCTCGTTGCAGGTGCCCTCCACCAGCACGCCGCCGGGCTGCAGGCGGTCGACCACCCGGTGCCAGTTCTCGAGCACCTGCGACTCGTCGTACTGCCGCAGCACGTTCAGGGCGCGGATGACCGTGGCGCGTCGTCCGGACGGCAGCGGCACCTCGAAACCCCCGAGTCGGAAGCTCACCCCGGGTCGTGCGGAGAGCGAGGCGAGTCTCACCCGGGCCGGGTCGATCTCGATGCCGATGACCTCGACATCCGCTCGCACCTTCGACAGCCGCTGGTGCAGCTCGAGGCTCGTGGTCGCGGACGCGCCGAACCCCAGGTCGACGACGAGCGGGTCGGCTGTGCGGCGCAGCGCGGGGAGGGTCGCGATCCAGCGGTCGACGCGTCGCAGACGGTTGGTGCCGGTCGTGCCGCGGGTGATGGATCCGATGGGCATGACCCCAGTATCCCAGCGTGCGGTTAGGGTGAGGCTATGCCCGATGACCTCGAAGAATCCTCGCTGCCGGGGCGCCCCGGCTTCTTCGTTCAGACGGTGCTGACCGGGCTGCTGCTGATGGTGACGGCCTCCGCGTGGACCCTGCACGGCGCCGCCTCCTGGGACAACGCCTTCCAAGCCCTCTTCCTGTTCGCGTACGGCGGTATCCTCAGCGTGATCACGATCTCCATCGTCTCCGTGGCCGGGCTGCCGCTCCGCGTCATTCGGGGCGTGCGCACCTGGTGGGTCGCGCGCCGCTGGATCGCGCTCGCGGGAATCGCCGTGGGCCTGGTTCTCGTTGTGCTGTCGGCGGTGCGATCCAGCGACGAGACCTACACGCGCGACGGCTACGAGTACTACCTCGAGCAGGGCAACTACCCGCTCGCGGTCGTCGGCTGGTTCATCCTCGCCTTCTTCGCGATGCACAGCTGGTCGCCGGAGCGCGGCAGCGGCGCACGACAGGCCGCGACCGCCGAGGCGAATCGCTAGGCTGAATACATGACTTACACGCTGATCCTCCTGCGCCACGGCAACTCCGACTGGAACCAGAAAAACCTCTTCACCGGCTGGGTCGACGTGCGACTCAGCGACCAGGGCGTCGACGAGGCGAAGCGTGCGGGCGAGCTGCTCGCCGAGTCCGGCCTCACCCCGGAGATCCTCTACACGAGCGTGCTCACCCGCGCGATCCAGACCGCCAACCTCGCGCTCGAGGTCGCCGACCGCCTGTGGATCCCGGTGAAGCGCACGTGGCGTCTCAACGAGCGCCACTACGGCGCGCTGCAGGGCCTCGACAAGGCGGAGACGCTGGAGAAGTACGGCCAGGAGAAGTTCATGGAGTGGCGCCGCAGCTTCGACGTGCCGCCGCCCGTGCTCGGCGACGACGCCGAGTACAGCCAGGTGCACGACGAGCGCTACATCGGCATCGACGGCGAGATCCCGCGCACCGAGAGCCTCGCCCTCGTGATCGACCGCATGCTGCCCTACTGGGAGAGCGACATCGCCGTCGACCTCAAGGCAGGCAAGACCGTGCTGGTCACCGCCCACGGCAACTCGCTGCGCGCCCTCATCAAGCACCTCGACGGCATCAGCGACGCCGACATCTCGGAGCTCAACGTTCCCACCGGCATCCCGCTGGTCTACGAGCTCGACGACGACCTCGTGCCGGTCAAGCCGGCGTACTACCTCGACCCGGAGGCGGCGGCCGCCGGTGCGGCAGCCGTGGCGAACCAGGGCAAGAAATAGCGGGCCAGCCCGTTAAAAAGCGGATGCCGCCTCTCGAGTCGAGAGGCGGCATCCGCTGGTTAAGAACGTCAGTTCGAGGGTGTGGGCACGACCCAGTCGCCGGTGGCGAGGTACTGCACCTTCTTGGCGATGGAGACCGCGTGGTCTCCGAAGCGCTCGTGGTAGCGGGAGGCGAGGGTGGCGTCGACGGTGTCGACCGCCGCACCCTTCCAGGTCTCGCCGAGCACCTTGTCGAACACGCTGAGGTGCAGCGCGTCGATGCGGTCGTCGTCGTTGCGGATCTCCTCCGCGAGGCGGTAGTCCTCGGTCTTCAACAGCTCGACCAGCTTGTTGGCGATCGCGACGTCGAGGGCGCCGAGCTCGGCGAAGGTGCCGCGCAGGCTCTTCGGAACGACCTTGTCGGGGTAGCGGTAGCGCGCGAGCTGCGCGATGTGCTCGGACATGTCGCCCATGCGCTCGAGCGAGGCCGAGATGCGCAGCGCGCTCACGACGATGCGGAGGTCGCGGGCCACCGGCTGCTGCCGGGCGAGGATGTTGATCGCGAGCTCGTCGAGTTCGAGGGCCGCCTCGTCGATCTTGTCGTCGTCCGCGATCACGGTCTCGGCGAGGGAGACGTTCGACTCGTTGAAAGCCCTCGTCGCATTGTCGATGGAGACGGCGACAAGGGTCGCAATCTCGACAAGTCGCTCCTGGACTTCCTGGAGCTCTTGCTGGAATACCTCGCGCACGTTTCGTCCCTTTCGCTGCGGAGAACTAGATTCTCCCCGCACAATTACAAGCCAGACTGGTCTGCTCAGGTTAACGGTGGGTGCCCACCGGTTGAACAATGCGCAAAGTGCACTGGCTGCGACGCCCGAGCAGCAAGGCCAGCCTCAAGATGTAACTAATCTAGTCCGTATGGACTCCGAATGGCTGGTGGCCCTGTCGCTTGTCTTCGGGTGTGTGGTCGGAGCCGGCATGGTTCTGATCGTCGTACTCGCCGCACGCCGCGGCCAGCGGGCGATCGACGTCGTGAGTTCCGCCGTCCCCGACGGGGTCGACCAGGTGATCGAGGCCATGGAGTCGGCGGGCGTTGTGCTCGACCCCTCGAACAACGTCGTCAAGGTGAGCCCGGGCGCTCTCGCCTTCGGGCTGGTCGCGCACCAGTCGCTGGTGCACCCCCAGCTCGTGAAGATCGTCGACCTCGTGCGCCGCTACGGCGAGCCGGTGAGCGAGGAGGTCCACCTCTCCCGCGGACCCTTCGGCGACGCCAACTTCCACCTCTTCGTGCGGGTGGCGCGACTGGGCAGCCGCTACATCCTGCTGCTGGCCGAGGACCGCACCGAGTCCTACCGGCTCGACGAGGTGCGCCGCGACTTCGTGGCGAACATCAGTCACGAGCTGAAGACCCCGATCGGCGCGGTCAGCCTCCTCGCCGAGGCCCTCGAGTTCGCCTCCGACGACCCCGACCGCGTGCGCAAGTTCGCCAAACGGCTCACCAAGGAGTCCGAGCGGCTCACCAACATCACGCAGGAGATCATCGAGCTCTCCCGCCTGCAGGCAGCGGATGCCCTGGCCAAGCCCGAACTCATCTCCATCGACGAGGTGGTCGCCCAGGCCATCGACCAGAACCATGTGGCGGCAGACGCGCAGGCGCTCCAGCTCGTCAGCGGCGGAGACCACGGAGCCACCGTCTACGGCGACCAGGCGCTGCTCGTCGTCGCGCTGCACAATCTCATCGCCAACGCGATCCACTACTCGCCGGGCACCTCCCGCGTCGGCATCGGCGTGAGCAACGTGAACGGCATCGTCGAGATCGCGGTCACCGACCAGGGTGTCGGGATTCCCGAGGACGACCTCGACCGCGTCTTCGAGCGCTTCTTCCGCATCGACCCGGCCCGCAGCCGCAACACCGGCGGCTCCGGGCTCGGACTCAGCATCGTCAAGCACGTGGTGCACAACCACGGCGGCGACGTCCGCGTCTGGTCGCAGCTGGGCAACGGATCGACCTTCACCATTCGACTGCCGGAGGCGACACCCGCCGCGGCCATCCCGGGGGACACACCATGACCATGATCCTGATCGTCGAAGACGAGCCGTCGCTGAGCGAACCGCTCGCCTACCTGCTCGAACGCGAGGGCTACGAGACCACCATCGCCGCCGACGGCCTCACCGCCGTCTCGGAGTTCGAGCGCAACGGTGCCGACCTGGTGCTGCTCGACCTCATGCTCCCCGGACTCTCGGGCACCGAGGTGTGCCGCGAGATCCGCGCCCGCTCGACCGTTCCGATCATCATGCTCACGGCCAAGGACAGCGAGATCGACATCGTCGTCGGGCTGGAGCTGGGGGCGGACGACTACGTCACCAAGCCCTATTCGACCCGGGAACTGCTGGCACGCATCCGCGCGGTCATGCGTCGTCGCATCGAGACGGACGACGACGGCGAGGCCACCCTCGAGGCCGGCTCCGTGCGCATGGACATCGAGCGTCACACCGTGAGCGTCGGCGGTACCGAGATCGCCATGCCGCTCAAGGAGTTCGAGCTGCTCGAGCTGCTGCTGCGCAACTCGGGGCGCGTGCTCACCCGCGGCCAGCTGATCGACCGGGTGTGGGGCGCCGACTACTTCGGCGACACGAAGACGCTCGACGTGCACATCAAACGCATCCGCTCGCGCATCGAGGCGGTTCCCTCGGAGCCGACCATGCTCGTCACCGTGCGCGGGCTGGGCTACCGCTTCGAGGCCTAGGCCCCGCACAGCGAGAAAGGGAGCGAGCGGCCGACGGCCGCCCGCTCCCTTTCTCGGTACCGCTACGGGGCGGGAGTCGCCGACGGCGTGGCCGTCGGGATGAGTCCCGCGTACTCGGGCAGGCTCTCGTTGAGAACCGGCACCATCATCTGCTTGCCCGAGTCGTCGCCGTACTGCGCGTAGACGGGGAACAGGCCGCCCACGGTGGCGTCGGTGTTGCTCAGGACGACCTTCTGGTCGTCGTTCAGCCCACCGACCGACTTCGAGGAGTCGGCGGCGACGTAGAGGCGCTCGGTCTGCTTCTCGTCGTCGGCGTCGGTGTACTGCAGCTCGACGAACACGGCGTCGGGGCCGGTGTTGATGGCCGTGAAGACGAGCGAGAGCTCCTCGCCGTCTTCGGAGAACGCCATCACGTTGCGCAGGTCGACATCGCCGACGGTGGCGGCGACGCCATCGCTGGGCGAGTAGGTGATCAGGGTCGCCTTCTCCGAAAAGAGGGAGCATCCCGTCGTGCCGATGAGCAAAGCGCCGACGAGAATTGCGGATGCTGCGCCGCGAGCAATCACTGGACCCTCCAGTACAGAGAAAAAGGGCGGAGAAACGCGCGACGAACCGCACGGATCTTCTGGAGTTCCAGTTTAGCTATGGCCGAGGGATCTGCGGGGTAAGGCGACCCTTAGTTTCAGCCGTGCGTGATAACTTTCTGGCATGTTCTCCAGCCACACGCGGTGCCCCTCATTTCCGGCCTGACCTCCTCGGCGGTCGCCGTGATCGTGGTGGCCGCCGGAAGCGGGACCCGTCTCGGTGAGGCCGAGCCGAAGGCGCTCGTCACGATCGGCGGCACCACCGTTCTCGAGCACGCCCTGCGCGGGGTGTTCTCGATCGCCGAGCCCGCCCAGGTGATCGTTGTGGCGCCCGGCGCCCGCCTCGACGACGCCGAGCGGCTCGCCCGCGGCGTCGCCGGGGCCGCCGTCGAGCACGTCACCGTCGTCGCCGGGGGAGACACCCGTCAGGAGTCGGTGCTCGCCGGTCTCGCGGTGCTTGAGCCGGGCGTCGAGGTCGTGCTCGTGCACGACTCCGCCCGCTCCTTCACTCCGGCCAGCCAGTTCGAGTCCGTCATCGCCGCGGTGCGCGCCACCGACGGGGGAGTCGTCCCCGGTCTCGCGGTCTCCGACACCATCAAGCAGCTCGACTGGACCGGTGCCGTCGAGCGCACCGTCGACCGCTCGCAGCTGGTGGCGGTGCAGACGCCGCAGGGCTTCCCCCGCGTCGCCCTGGTGGAGGCCTACGCGGCGGCCCGCGAGGACTACACCGACGACGCCGCCGTGTTCGCGGCCGCCGGCAGGCCCGTCACCGTGGTCGACGGCGACCCGCTGGCCTTCAAGATCACCACCCCCTGGGACCTGCGCCGTGCCGAGATGATCGCTGCGGAGCAGGCACCCGGTTTCGCAACCGTCTCGGCTCCCGCCATCCGCTCGGGGATCGGCATCGACGTGCACGCCTTCGACGCCGATGCGGAGCTCTGGCTCGGCGGACTGTACTGGCCGGAGGAGCCGGGCCTCGCCGGCCACAGCGACGGCGACCCGGTCGCGCACGCCGTGTGCGATGCGCTGCTCTCGGCCGCGGGGCTCGGCGACATCGGCGGCAACTTCGGCACGGACGACCCGCGCTTCGCGGGGGCGCACGGCGACGTGTTCGTCTGCGCCACCGTGCGCCTCGTCACCGAGGCCGGATTCACCGTCGAGAACGTCGCGGTGCAGCTGATCGGCAACCGGCCGAAGGTCGCGCCGCGGCGCACCCTCATCGAGGAGCGGATGACGGCGCTCGTGGGTGCGCCGGTGAGCGTCTCGGCCACCACGACCGACGGGCTCGGTTTCACCGGGCGCGGCGAGGGCGTCACCGCGATCGCGACCGCCCTGCTGCGCCGCTAAACTCGAGCGCGTGACTGTACGCCTCTACGACTCCAAGAAGCAGATCACCACCGACTTCGAGCCCATCGTGGCCGGCAAGGTGGGTCTCTACGTCTGCGGCCCGACGGTGCAGTCCTCGCCGCACATCGGCCACCTGCGCTCCGCCCTCGTCTACGACCTGTGGCGGCGGTGGCTCGGATACCGGGGCTTCGACGTGACGCTCGTGCGCAACGTCACCGACATCGACGACAAGATCCTGGCCAACGCGTCGCCCAGCGACGCCGAGGGCGAGCAGTGGTGGGCCCTCGCCTACCGCTTCGAACTCGAGTTCACCGCCGGGTACAGCACGCTCGGCATCCTCCCTCCCACCTACGAGCCGCGCGCCACCGCCAGCATCAGCGAGATGCAGGCGATCATCCAGCGGCTGATCGGCAAGGGCCACGCCTACGCTGCCGATGGCGACGTCTACTTCGACACCGCGTCGTGGGCCGCCTACGGCGAACTGACCAACCAGAATCCCGCCGACATGGTTGCGGCGTCCGACGCCGACCCGCGCGGCAAGCGCGCACCGCAGGACTTCGCACTCTGGAAGGGGCACAAGGCCGGCGAGCCCGAGTCGGCGTCCTGGGCCTCGCCATGGGGCGCCGGCCGCCCGGGCTGGCACATCGAGTGCTCCGCGATGAGCTCGCGCTACCTCGGCACCAACTTCGACATCCACGGCGGCGGACTCGACCTGCGCTTCCCGCACCACGAGAACGAGCTCGCGCAGTCCACTGCCGCCGGAGACGCCTTCGCCAACTACTGGGTGCACAACGGCCTGGTCAATGTGAACGGCCAGAAGATGTCGAAGTCGCTCGGCAACTCGATCTTCGCCTCCGAGTTCCTCGAGCTCGCCCGCCCGCTGGTGGTGCGCTACTACCTCGGTGCCGCCCACTACCGCTCCACCATCGACTACCACGACGGCGCTCTCGTCGAGGCGGAGGCCGCGCTGGAGCGCATCGAGGTCTTCCTCGACCGTTCGCTGCGCCGCCTCGCCAACACGCGCTTCGCCGCCACCGGCCTCCCGCTGGTCCCCGACGAGTTCGCCGAGGCGATGGACGACGACCTCGCGGTGCCCCAGGCTCTCGCGGTGCTGCACGAGCGGGTCAGGGCCGGCAACGCGGCCCTCGACAGCGAGGATCTCGCGCTGGTCGCCACGATCCGCGCCGAGGTGCTGGCCATGGCGGAGGTGCTCGGAATCAACCCCGACGCACCGCAGTGGAGCACTGTAAGCTCTCTTCCGGCGGAACGGGCACTCGCTTCCCTCGTCGAACGGCTTATTGCCGACCGTGAGCACGCACGGGAAACCCGCGATTTCAGCGCAGCTGACCGCATTCGTGATGAACTAGTGGCCGCGGGCATCTCTATTGAGGACACCCCGTCAGGCCCCCATTGGAGTATTGAGTCGTGAAAAACCCAGGTAACAAGTCGCGCGCAGGCGCCGTACGCAAGACGAGCGCGGGCAAGCAGGTCGGCTCGGGCGGCCAGGGGCGCCAGGCGCTCGAGGGCAGGAAGCCGACCCCCAAGGCCGAGGACCGTCCGTACCACCCCGCCGGCAAGCGCAAGGCCGCGAACGAGCGCTTCGAGGCAGCAGGCGGACGCAAGCCCTCGCGCGGCAAGGAGGCGCCCGGCGCCGAGCAGCGTCCGCAGCAGCAGCGCCGTGCCAAGTCGAGCGACGAGGTCGAGGTCGTCACCGGCCGCAACTCGGTGCTCGAGGCGCTCCGCGCCAAGATCCCGGCGCAGACCCTCTACATGGCCACCCGCATCGAGTACGACGACCGCGTGAAGGAGGTCGTGAAGATCGCGACCGCCCGCGGAATCCCGATCCTCGAGGTGATGCGCCCCGAGCTCGACCGCCTCGCCGGCTTCGACTCCGTGCACCAGGGCCTCGCGCTCAAGGTTCCGCCGTACGAGTACGCGCACCCGATGGAAATGCTCGAGAAGATCGAGAAGTCCGGCCGCGTGCCGCTGCTCGTCGCTCTCGACGGCATCACCGATCCTCGCAACCTGGGCGCGATCATCCGCTCTGTCGCTGCCTTCGGCGGTCACGGCGTGATCCTGCCGCAGCGTCGCTCGGTGGGCCTCACCGCCTCCGCGTGGAAGACCTCGGCCGGTGCCGCGGCGCGCACCCCGGTGGCGATGGCCACCAACCTCAACGCGACGATCAAGGAGTACAAGGCGCGCGGCGTCTTCGTGCTCGGACTGGCCGGCGACGGCGACGTGTCGCTTCCCGACCTGCAGCTCGCCAAGGAGCCCGTGCTGCTCGTGATCGGCAGCGAGGGCAAGGGCCTGTCGCGCCTCGTCACCGAGAACTGCGACGCGATCGTCTCGATCCCGATCAACGCCTCGACCGAGTCGCTGAACGCCGGCATCGCCGCGTCGGTCGCCCTCTACGAGGTCAGCCGCATGCGCGCGGCCGCGAAGAAGAAGTAGCGCAGCACCCGCACAACGAAGCCCCCGCGCCGGATCGGTGCGGGGGCTTCGTGCTGTGCGGGTGCGGGTGCGGGGCCGGTGGCGCTTCCGCAACTCAGGCAGTTCGCGTCGGGCGCCGTGCGCGGCCCCGGATCGGTGCGGCGCCGAGGCCGGCGGTTCTGCCTGAGTTGCGACGGGGCGCTCAGACCGTGGAGCGCCAGTCGTCGACCACGTCGACGGGCAGCGTGATCGCCCCGGTCGGCGGGTTGATGATGGTGGCCTCGTCGCGGCGGTGGCGCAGCACATCCTCGACGTAGCTCGAGACGGCCTCGGCCAGCGGGATGTCCCTGCCCTCGTTCTGCGACATGTACCAGCGGTGGTCGAGCAGCTGGTGGAAGATCTCCGCCGGCTCGAGGCGTCCCTTGAGGTCCTTCGGGATCGCGCGGATCACCGGCTCGAAGACGCGCTGCGCCCACTCGTGGGCGACGACCTCCTCGTCGAGCTTCTGCTTGCCGAAGCTCGCCGTGTAGGAGTCGAGGTCGTTGAGCAGGCGGCGGGCCTGGTTCTCCTGGGCGTCGAGACCGGTGAGGCGCAGCAGTCGACGCGAGTGGTGACCGGCGTCCACCACCTTCGGCTGGATGCGCACCTTGGTGCCGGTGTCATCCGTCTTGATGGCGAGCTCCTCGATATCGAAGCCGAGCTCGTTGAGGCGCTGTACGCGGTCGTTGATGCGCCAGCGCTCGGAGGAGTCGAACTGCTCGGAGCCGGTGAGCTCCTTCCAGAGCGTGCGGTACTGGTTGACGATCCCGTTGCTGATCGCGATCGGGTCGACCTCCTCGGCCATCTTGCCGCCGGCCTGCAGGTCGAACAGCTCGCCGGCGATGTTGACGCGGGCGATCTCGAGGTCGTTCTCGCGCTGCCCGTTCGAGAGGCCGTCGTAGAGCTGGCCGGTCTCGGCGTCGACCAGGTAGGCGGCGAAGGCGCCCGCGTCGCGGCGGAAGAGCGTGTTCGAGAGCGACACGTCGCCCCAGAAGAAGCCGACGATGTGCAGGCGCACCAGCAGCACGGCCAGCGCGTCGACGAGCCGGGTGGCGGTGTCGGGGCGCAGCGACTGCGAGAACAGCGCGCGGTAGGGCAGTGAGAACTTGAGGTGCCGGGTGACCAGCGACGACTCGAGCTCCTCGCCCTTCACCGTGGTCCGGTTGGTGATGACGGCGATCGGGTCGACGCAGGGGATGTCGAGGCGCTGCAGGGTGCGCAGCATGTCGTACTCCTTGCGGGCCAGCTCGGCGGAGGTCTCCTTGATGGCGACGACGTAGCCGCTCAGGTTGACGAAGCGCACGAGGTGGCGGGAGATGCCCTTGGGCAGCGCCGCGATGGTCTCCTCCGGCCAGACCTCCAGCGGGAGGTTCCAGGGCAGGTCGAGGAGCGCCGGATCGACGGTCGCCGCGGTGATGTTCAGTGAGCCACTCATGGTGTATTTCTCCTTAACGCGGATCGAGCCTGTCGATCACTCGCCGACGATGATGCTCGGGAGGTCTCGACAGGCTCGATCTACGGTGGTCGAACTAGCTTGCGACGACTGCCTTCTTGCTCAGTCGCAGGCCGGACTCGGTGTTGAACACGTGCACGTGGTTCGGCTCCGGGAGGACGAAGACCTTGTCTCCGGCGTTCGGGTGGTTGCGGCCGTCGACGCGGGCCACGATGTCGACGCGGTTGCCGTCGATCTCGGTGTGCCCGTAGAGGTAGCCGTCGGCGCCGAGCTCCTCGACGAGGTCGACGTCCACGGGGAGGCCGTTGCCGGTCGTGGAGACCTGCACGTCTTCGGGGCGGATGCCGATGGTGACCTTCTTGGCGGTCGCCTCACCGAGGGTGTCGCGGTCGACAGCGGCGACTGCGGTACCGAACTTGAGGCCTCCGTCGACGACGTCCGCGTCGAAGAGGTTCATGGCGGGGGAGCCGATGAAGCCGGCGACGAACACGTTCTGGGGCGATTCGTACAGGTCGCGGGGCGTTCCGACCTGCTGCAGGATGCCGTCCTTCAGAACCGCGATGCGGTCGCCCATGGTGAGCGCCTCGGTCTGATCGTGGGTGACGTAGACGGTGGTGACGCCGAGACGACGCTGCAGCGACGCGATCTGGGTGCGGGTCTGAACGCGCAGCTTGGCGTCGAGGTTCGACAGCGGCTCGTCCATGAGGAACACCTGCGGCTGGCGCACGATCGCGCGGCCCATGGCGACGCGCTGACGCTGTCCACCGGAGAGCGCCTTCGGCTTGCGGCCGAGGTAGGGCTCGAGGTCGAGCAGCTTCGCCGCCTCGAGAACGCGGGTGGCGCGCTCGTCCTTGTTGATGCCGGCGATCTTCAGGGCGAAGCCCATGTTCTCGGCGACGGTCATGTGGGGGTACAGCGCGTAGTTCTGGAAGACCATCGCGATGTCGCGGTCCTTCGGCGGAACGTCGGTGACGTTGCGGTCGCCGATGAGGATGCTGCCGTCGTTGACCTCTTCGAGGCCGGCGAGCATGCGGAGGGAGGTGGACTTTCCGCAACCGGAGGGTCCGACGAGGACGAGGAACTCGCCGTCGGCGACCGAGAGGTCGAGGGCGTCGACTGCCGGTCGGGTGGAACCCGGGTAGAGACGGGTTGCCTTGTCGAAAGTTACTGATGCCATGACTATTAATGCTCCTTCACCGGCAGGTACGTGCCGGACGATCCGAGTGAATGGACAGCGGCCCCGGGGCCGCCTCGTCCAGTATGGCACTAACGTGCTATCAACGGTCGTTTGGGCGATTCCCAGAATGCGCTCCTAAGATCATCAGGGCCCGTAGCTTCCCGCGCTAGGGCGTTGACTTACTTTTTCTTAGATCTTCCTAACTCGTGAGGTTCGATGACGTACGGCATTTCTGGTTCTTCTCGCCAGAGCAAGAACGAACGACGTGAAGCCGCGCGCCAGAAATCGAAGGTGCTGCGCGATCAGCAGCGCAAGAAGGAGAAGCGCGGCAAGGTCGTGCTGCAGGGCAGTGTCATCATCGCCGCACTCGCCATCCTCGCCGTCGTGACCCTCGTGATCATGAACTCGGTGAAGCCGGCGGCCCCCGGCCCGCGCAACATGCTCAGCGACGGCATCCTGATCGGCGAGGGCTTCACCGCCACCCCGACCGCCGCGCTCAAGGCCGGCGACGACCCCGTCCCGAACGTGCGCGACGAGTCGTCCGACGTGATCCGCATCCAGATGTACGTCGACTACTTCTGCCCGATCTGCGGATCGTTCGAGAAGGCCAACGGCGACCAGCTCTCCACCTGGATCGAGACGGGCGCCGCCGACGTCGAGATCTTCCCGATGGCGATCCTCGACCGTGCGTCACAGGGCACGAAGTACGCCACCCGTGCCGCGAACGCCGCCGCCTGCGTGGCCGACAGCTCGCCCGACCAGTACTACGCCTACAACACGGTGCTCTTCGAGAACCAGCCGGAAGAGGGCACGGAGGGTCTCAGCGACGAGGAGCTCATCGCCCTCACCAAGGAGGCCGGCGTCACCAATGCCGGCACGATCGCCGACTGCATCGACGAGCAGAAATTCAAGAACTGGGTAGCGGATGCCCGTGCGCGCGCTCAGAACGGACCGATTCCGAACAGCGATGTGAAGAGCGTCGTCGGCACGCCGACCGTGATCGTCAACGGCGTGAAGTACACCGGCGCGCTCAACGATGCGAAGGCCTTCTCCGCCTTCGTCGTGCAGGCCGCCAACACCGAGTTCAACGAGAACCCGACCCCGAGCCCCACGCCGACGACTCCCGCGTCCTAACGGCCTCAGCGCGCGCGAGCCGGCATTCCGGCCCCGCGCCGGGCGCGTGCACCCGGCGCGGCCGAGTTGGCCGTAGCGTTGGGGCATGCGAGAAGACCAGTCCCGGATCATTGCCGCCCTCAACGTGCTGCCCGTCATCGACGCGGCCGCCGAGATCGACCGCCGGGTCGGCTTCCTCTGCGACTACCTGCGCACCACCGGAGCGCGCGGCCTCGTGCTCGGCATCAGCGGCGGGCAGGACTCCTCGCTGGCCGGCCGTCTCAGCCAACTGGCGGTCGACCGCCTGAACGCGGAAGGCGCATCCGTCGAATTCATCGCCGTGCGCCTGCCCTATGCGGTGCAGGCCGACGAGGAGGACGCCCAGCTGGCGGTGCAGTTCATCCGCCCGACGCGGGTGGTCACCTTCGACATCAAGCGCGGGGTCGACGGCGTGGCGGCGGAGTTCGCCGACGCGGTCGGCACGAGGATCACCGATTTCACCAAGGGCAACACGAAGGCGCGGATGCGCATGGTCGCCCAGTACGCGATCGCCGGCGACCACGGGCTGCTGGTCGTCGGTACCGACCACGCCGCCGAGGCGGTGACCGGATTCTTCACCAAGTTCGGCGACGGCGGAGCAGACGTGCTGCCGCTCTCCGGCCTCAGCAAGCGGCAGGGGCGCGCGCTGCTCGAGCAGCTCGAGGCGCCGGCGCGGCTCTACCTGAAGCACCCCACCGCCGACCTGCTCGACGACAACCCCGGCCAGACCGACGAGCACAATCTGGGTCTCGCCTACAGCGAGATCGACGACTTCCTCGAGGGCCGGGACGTGACCGACGAGGTGGCGAACGCCCTCGTCGCGCGCTACGCCGCCACCGAGCACAAGCGGCAGCCGCCGGTGTCGCCGGCCGACTCCTGGTGGCGCTGATCCTTTTCCCGGCAGATAGTTGACTTCTGACAACTACAGCGTATGGTTGACATAGATCAACTGATTCTGGCCCTCACCGCTGAGCACCCGCTCGCGTGGGGGCCTTTGTCGTGAATAGGGGAATTGACCGTGTCAGAAACAACCACGCCGCAGGCGATGACGCACCGCCAGGTGCTCGAATCGCTCTCCGGCCTCCTCGCCGGACTCTTCGTGGCGGTGCTCGCGTCGACCGTGGTGTCGACCTCGCTGCCGAAGATCATCTCCGACCTCAAGGGCGACCAGACGGCCTACACCTGGGTGGTCGTCTCGACGCTGCTCGCCACCACGGTGAGTACCCCGATCTGGGGCAAGCTCGCCGACCTCTTCAACCGCAAGCTGCTCGTGCAGCTCGCGATCGTCATCTTCGTGCTCGGCTCGGCGCTCGCCGGCTTCTCGCAGAACACCGACACCCTCATCGTCTGGCGCGTGCTGCAGGGACTCGGCGCCGGCGGCGTCATCTCGCTGGTGCAGGTGCTCATCTCCGACATCATCAGCCCGCGTGAGCGTGGCCGCTACGTCGGCCTGCTCGGCGCCGTGATCGCCGTCGGCACCGCCGGCGGACCGCTGCTCGGCGGCGTGCTCACCGACACGATCGGCTGGCGCTGGAACTTCTACGTGTCCGTGCCCTTCGCGGTGCTCGCGCTCATCCTCATCCAGCGCACCCTGCACCTGCCCGCCCGCCCGAAGCGCAAGGTGTCCATCGACTACCTCGGCGCCGTGCTCATCGCGGGCGGCGTCTCGCTGCTGCTCATCTGGGTGTCGCTCGCCGGCAACCAGTTCGAGTGGAACTCGCTCACCTCCTGGCTGATGGCCATCGGCGCCGGCCTGCTGCTCATCGCGGCGGTCGTCACCGAGATCGTGGTCAAGGAGCCGATCCTGCCCATGAACCTGTTCAAGAACCGCAGCTTCACCCTCGTGGTGGTCGCCAGCCTCACGGTCGGTGTCGCGCTCTTCTCGTCGTCGGTGTTCCTCAGCCAGTACTGGCAGCTCAGCCGCGGCGCCAACCCCACCCAGTCGGGCCTGCTCAGCCTCCCGCAGGTGGTCGGATCCCTCGTGGCGTCCACCCTGATCGGCATCCTCATCAGCCGCACGGGCAAGTGGAAGCGCTGGATGATCATCGGTGCCAGCCTGCTCACCATCGGCCTCGCCCTGATGTCCACCATCCGCTACGACACCGAGATCGTCTACGTGAGCATCTACCTGGCCCTGATGGGCCTCGGCCTCGGCATGGTCATGCAGAACCTCGTGCTGGTCGTGCAGAACTCCGTGGACGTGCGCCAGATCGGAGCGGCCAGCTCGGCCGTGGCCTTCTTCCGCAGCCTCGGCGGCACCCTGGGCGTCTCCGTGCTCGGAGCGGTCCTCGCGTCGCAGGTGAGCAGCCACATCTCCTCGGGCATCACCTCGATCGACGCCCCGGCGAGCGAGCTCAAGGCGCTCGCCACCGGCACGATCCCCGACGTCACCCGCCTCTCGACGCCGGTGCGCGTGCTCGTGGAGTCCTCCTACGGCACGGCGATCGGCGAGATCTTCCTGATCGCGGCGCCGCTGGCCCTGATCACCCTGATCTGCATCATCTTCCTGCCGAACGCGGAACTCGGAACCAAGACCGGCGTGCAGCAGCTCGCCGAGACCGAGGCGGAGATGCTGCTCAACGTCGCCGGCGGCGAGTCGGTTGTGCCCACGACGGTGACGCGCCCCGTGACGGTGATCCCGCCGACCACGAAGCTGGCGGATGACCGTGCCTGATTCCCCGGAGTCCGCCGCGGCCCGAGACGCCCTGTCCCTCGACATCGAACAGGGCATCTCGACGCTGTACCGGGCGAGCAAGGCGCGAGTGAGGGTACTGGTGAAGCACTTCGACCCCGACCTGCAGATGGCCGGCTACATCGTGCTCAGGCACGTCATGACGCACGAGCCTATTCGGGCCGGAGGCATCGCATCCGCTCTCGACATGGACAAGAGCGCGGTGAGCCGCCAGCTCACCATGCTGCGCGAGAGTGGACTGATCGAGACCTGGGACGACCCGGAGGACGGCAGGGCCACCCTCGTCGCCTCGAGCGCCTCGGCGAAGGAGGCGCTGGAGCTCTTCCGGGCCGACCTCAAGGCCGACTACCAGCGCATCCTGGCGTCGTGGGACGAGAGCGAGATCGAGTCCTTCGCACGTCTGCTCGGGCGTTTCAACGACGCACGCTAGAGCCCGCGGAAACGAGAGCGCGGTGCCGGCCACCCCGAGGGGCGACCGGCACCGCGCTCTCGCGTTGCCGGGTGCGGAGGACTACACCTGCGCCTCGCGGCGACGGCGGCCGACCATGATCGTTCCGCCCAGCAGCAGGAGCAGCAGGCCGCTCGCGACGATCGGGCCGATGTCGGTTCCGGTGCTGGCGAGCACACGGCCCGTGACCGGGTCGATCGCGAGCACGGTCACGGCCGCCCAGCCGATCACGGCTCCGCTGGCGTCCTGCACCGCGATGCGGTGCTCACCGGCGGCCAGCGTGCTCGGCACGGTGACGCTGATGTTGCCGTTCGCATCGACGAGGTACCAGCCGAGCGAGGTCGGCTCGGAGTAGATCCACGCCGAGACCCAGGTGCCCGCGTGCTGCACACCCACGTTGATCACCAGCGACTGGCCGGGGCGCAGCGTGTCGGTGGCCAGCGTGATCAGGTTCTTCAACGCCTCGACCAGGGCCGCGACTCCGGCTGCCACAGGGTTCGTGGCGGGCGGGGTCGGGGTGGTTCCCGGGTCGGTCGGGGTGCCGGGATCGGTCGGCGTTCCCGGGTCGACCGGCGGCACGACCACCGTCGAGTCCACCGATACGGGCACGCGCACCGTGGTGCCCGACTCCTTCGCGACGATCACCAGGGTCGAGGAGGCAGGAGCGTCGGCCGGCACCGTGAAGGCTGCCGTCGCTGCGCCCGCGGTGACCGTCGAGACGGTCGGTGCCGCGGTGCTGCCGAGGAAGCCGACGCTCACCTCGGTGTTCACCGGGCTGCCGAGGGAGGTGAGGTTGAGCTTGTCGAGCGAGACGGATGCCGTGGCACCGACCTCGAGGACGCCCGTCGGCACGTTCGTCACGGCGACACCGCGACGGTCGAAGCTCGGCGAGAGCGGGCTGTTGGCGGTGATGTAGCTGATCCAGGCGTCGCGGTCGACGAGACCGGAGTCCTGCTGCTGCGTGCCCAGCTTGAACGCGCGGAAGTTGTCGCCGCCCGTCATCAGGAAGCTGAACGTGCCGATGCGGTAGCCCTTCTGCGGGTCGATCGGCACACCGTCGACGGTGATGCTCGTGATGCGGTCGCCCGCGTCGCGGGTGGCGTCGTAGGTGTAGTTCACGTTGTCGGAGAGGCCGAGGTTGAGGAACGGACGCGAGGGGATCGATCCGTCCGCGTTGGTCTGCCACTGCTGCTCGAGAAGCACCTTGAAGTTCGCACCGGTGAGGGTGGTGGTGTTCAGGTTGTTCGCGAACGGCAGCACCGCGTTGGCCTGCGAGTAGGTGATGTCACCCTTCGCGAGGTCGACGCGCAGACCGCCCGGGTTGACGACACCGATCTCGGCGCCGCCGTAGCGCGGATCGCTCAGGCTCGCGACGAGCGAGTCGGCGACCAGGTTGCCCAGGGCCGACTCGGCTCCGCGGTCCTCGACCGCCGCCGACGTGTAGGCGCGGCTGATCGTCTCCGTTGCGGAGCCGATCTTCACGTTGCCGGTGATGGCGGCCTGCTTGAGCGCCTCCTTGGTGATCGCGTCGACCTCGGCGACCGCCGGGTAGGCGGCGATGAGGGCGGCGTCGGTGGTGGTGGCGCTGGTGCCGGTGGTGACGAGGCGCTTCACGTTGCGGGCGGTGTAGCTCACGACGCTGTCGGCCTCGGTGTCGACCGTCAACGAGATCTGGCCGATGTTCTCCCCGTAGCTGCCGGTCTGGAGGACCGGACGCGTCTTCGTCGCGTCACCGGGGACGGCAGCATCCCAGACGTACTCCTTGTGGGTGTGTCCGGTGAAGATGGCGTCGACCGAGGCGCTGGTCTTCGTGACGATGTCGGTGAAGGCGCTGTCGATCTTCAGCTCCTGCTCGAGGGTGGCACCGTCGGGGGCGCCGGCTCCGGCGCCCTCGTGGTACTCGGCCACGATGACGTCGGCGAGGTCGCCGGCCTCGATCCGTGCGGCGACGCGGTTGACCGCCTCGACGGGGTCGCCGAAGGTGATCGCGGTGATGCCGCCGGGGGAGACCAGGGTGGGGGTCTCGTCGGTGACCGCGCCGATCACGGCGACGCGCACGCCGTCGACCTCGTAGACCTCGTACTCCTTCAGGGCGGGGGTCGTCGTTCCGGTGAGGTAGACGTTCGCGCCCAGGTAGTCCCAGTCGGCAGCGTCGGTGATCCGGCCGGTGAGATCGGAGTAGCCGGCGTCGAACTCGTGGTTGCCCACCGCGGAGGCCTTCAGGCCGAGGGCGTTCAGCACGTCGATGGTCGGCTGGTCCTTCTGCGACGACGAGGCGTAGAGCGAGGCGCCCACGTTGTCACCGTCGGAGAGGAAGAGGGTGCCGTCGACGGCATCCGCTTTCAGCTTCTCGATGGTTCCCGCGAAGGCGACCGTGTTGGCATCGATGCGACCGTGGAAGTCGTTGATGTTCAGCAGGTTGACGCTCTTCAGCGTGGAGGTGAAGTCGAGTCCGACGATCACCGGGTCGTGGTCGGACGAGCGGTAGGCGTCGGGTGCGTAGAGGTTCAGCGCGTTGTAGTTGTAGCGGCTGTACTCGAGCGCGATGGACTCGACGGAGTTGATGTTCCAGATGTCGACGCCCGACACGATCGCCTGTGCGGCGGTCGAGGCGAAGATGTGGTCGAGCGATCCGACTCCGGCATCGAAGGAGTAGGACTCCTTGCCGGTGGTGCTGCCGAGGTCGGCGTAGCCTGCCGCGATCAGCACGTCGATCGGGTCCTCCTTGAGGTAGGCGTTGAAGTCGCCGGCGAGCAGAACGCGCTCGGTCTTGGCGGTCGTCTTCATCGTCTCCGCGAAGGCGACGAGAGCCTTGGCCTGGTTGACGCGCGCGAGGTTGGATGCGCCCTGGCCGTCTCCCGTGTCTGCGTTGTCGCCCGAGCCCGAACCCTTCGACTTGAAGTGGTTCGCGATCGCGACGAAGGTGCTGTCCTTCGTGCCCGTGGCGGTGAACGCCTGGGCGAGGGGCTGGCGGGCGCTTCCGGTGAAGACGGCGTCGTCGAGAATGACGGATGCCCCGACCGGGGTGACCGAGGCCGACTTGTAGATGAAGGCGGTGCGGATGACATCCTCGTTCGCGGGGATCGCGGAGGGGGAGGCCACGAACGACCAGGTTCCCGCGCCTGCCGCCGCGTTCAGTGCGGCGGTCAGCGAGGCCAGCGCGGTGTCGCGCGGCTGGCCGTTGACCGATGCCGAGTTCTCGATCTCCATGAGCGAGACCACGTCGGCGTCGAGCGCGTTGATGGCAGAGACGATCTTCGCCTGCTGGCGGAGGAGGTTCTCCTGGTTGGCGGCACCTCGGGCCTGGCAGCCCGAGTTGACCGTGACGGGCGCGCCGGACCGGTCGGTGTAGTAGGTGCAGCCGCTGAGGGCGGTGCCGACGGTGCTGAAGTAGTTCAGCACGTTGAACGACGCGACGGTGACGTCGCCGCCGACCGCCGTGGGAGCGGCGGTGCGGGTGTTCTCGAAGGTGGCGGGCTGCACGGTTTCGGCGTTCGCCGGGGTGAGCTCCTGCGTGGGCTGGAAGTTCCAGGCGTTGTAGCGGTAGTCGAGGATCACGGGCTTCGTGAAGGTCACCGCCGCCCCGACGCGCACCGGGTTGGTGAGCGAGAGGTAGGGGAGGGGCTTGGACTTGTTGGCCTCGCCGTTGAAGTTGGTGCTCGCGCCGTCGTCGAGGACGATCTGGCGGGACAGGTTGTCCGCGGCCTTCGCGATGGCGTCGGCGCCCGGCTCCACAACGGCGGTCGGGGTGTCGAGCGGCTCGGTGCCGTCGGTGAGGATGACGGAACCGTAGTAGTTCGAGTCGTAGTTGTCGGTGACCGTGTAGTCGCCCTGCGGCGCGATCAGCATGCCCTCGAAGGACTCGCGAACCGTCGCGGTCTTCGGGATGGCGACCGCGGCGGGAACCGGTGCGGCGGGCGTCTCGGCGAGGGTGGACACGGCGCCGGCGGCGACGGTGATCTGCGTCATTCCGTTGAACTCGGAGACGGGGCCGGTGACCTCGACGTAGGTGCCGACGACGACGGATGCGACGGTTGCGGTCGAGTAGACGAAGAGACCGTCGGACGCGGTGTGCGTCGTCGGGTTCACGTCGGTGCCGGTGCCCGGGGTCTGGATGTAGTAGCCGTTCAGACCGCCGGTGGGGTAGCTGGCGGTGACGACGCCGCGCGTGGTGACCGTCGTGCCGGCCAGGGGGCTGGTGTCGGAGGTGCCCTGGATCGCGGCGATCGGGGTGACCGTGCCGGGAACCGTGGGAACCTCGGGGTCGGTCGGGACCTCGGGGTCGGTCGGCTCCTCGGGCGCGACGACCGTCTCGCCCTTCGAGTTCGTGGGGGTGGGCTCGGTGACCGAGAAGTCGGCGACGTTGCTGTCGCTGTCGGTGAAGCCGGTGCGGCTGGTCGAGGTGGTGGCCGAGCCGGCAGGGGCGACCGCGGTCTCGAAGGTATTCGACGTGCCGTAGCCGATGAGGTCGACCACGGCGGGGTTCGCCGTCGCGTTGCCCACCGGGAGCTGCACCGCGGTGAGCGCGGTGGTGGAGTTGGCGAGGATGACCGTTCCGGTCGATCCCGAGAATCCGATGGATCCGAGAACGTCGGGCGTCGGGAGCGAAGTGCCACCGGCGTTCGTGGTTCCGCCGCGCACGAGGAAGTAGCCCTTCGCCGGGATCGAGCCGGTGAGCGGGGTGACTCCGCTCGGGCTGGCCGCGCCGGTGGCCGAGCGGTACTGGATCGACATGCTCGACAGGTCGACCGCCTGGCTGGTCGGGTTGTACAGCTCGACGTAGCGGTTGGTGAACTCGCCGGACGCGGAGCCGTTGGAGTAGAGCTCGTTGATGACGACGCCCGTTCCGGCGATGTCGGCCTGGGCCGGAATCGCGACGATCGGTGCCGCGGCTAGCGCGAGGCCGAGAAACGAGGCGACGCCCAGTTTCACGCGCCGCTGGAGTGGTCTATTCATCAACGAATCCCCTATCGAGTATCTCTGGGGCACCCCACAGGCGGCCCATTGAATCGAATATGGTTCACGACCATGAATGGGAGGTTACGTCGATGTTTCCATAGGGTGTCCCCCGGGAGGGGGCCACGGGGCGTGGAGTCTAACTCTCCGCTGCCGAGGAGAGAACATCCGCCACCCGGTCCCACCACTCGGAGGAGGACTCGCGGCTCTCGACCGCCAGCGCGAGACCGCGGGCGCGCACGGTGTCGCGGTCGGCCCAGAGAGCGGATGCCACGGCGGCGCCCCGGCCCGCGACGAGATCGGCTGCCGACAGCAGCGCGCCCTGGCCGAAGTTGCCCAGGGCGCCCGTGAGCTTCGTCGTCGTGTAGTCGTCGACCGGGATACCGATGGTCGGCACACCGCCGGAAACGGCGAACACTGCGGGGTGGTAGCGGCTGCTCACGACGAGGGCCGCGGAACGGGCGAGGCGCGCCGCGGAGACCGAGTCGCCGGAGTGCACGGTCGTGACGCGGGGGTGTCCGTCGGGAGTGCTGCCGGTGTCGCGCGCAGTCATCCGCTCGACGACCGCGTCGTGCATCACGGTGTCGCCGCGGGACTCGTCGGCGTTCACCGACGCGAAGTGCGCGAAGAAGACGATGTCGAGCCCGGTCTGCGCGGCGATGGAGTCGAGCAGCAGCGCGGTCGCCTGCTGGAACTCGGCGCGGTTCTCGTCGCCGACGTGGGTCGAGAGCGAGACGAGGCAGTAGGGGTGCTCGGGCGTCGACTCCGCATCCACCGGCTGGTCGGCGATAAAGCTGGCGTCGTCGACGGTCTGGGCGAGCTGCTCGGCGGGCACGCCGAGGGCGAGTGAGAGATCGTACGAGGGGCGCTCGCGCAGCCCCACGAGGTCGGCGCTCGAGAGCAGGCGGGCCACGATCTCGCCGTCGGCGGTGGTGAGGTGCGGGCCGATGGTCTGGCCGGAGACGACGAGCGGCTTGCCGAGCAGGCGGGCGATCTCGCCGATCGTCCCGCGCTCGTAGATGTGCGACGGCCAGGTGGACGCCATGTTGCCGCCGCCGGAGACGGCCACCCCGTCGCTGGCCCGGATGGCCTCGATCACCGCGTGGGCGGTGTCGTCGGGTGCGAGCAGGCCGATATCGCCCGCCGCGGTGCGCACGACCAGGTCCATGCGGGCGTCGAGCTCCTCGCGGCCGCGCTGGGTGCGGAAGCCGATGTTGGGCACCGCCGAGACGCCGTAGCGAGCGGATGTCTCCGCCGGGTTGGACGAGACAGCCGTGACCTCGTCGACGCCCCGCGACCGCATCTGGTGCACGAGCTCGTCGAACATGGCCTCGTCGCCGATGTGGACCATGTCGTCGAGCACTCCGACGTCGCCGATTACTACGATTCGCACGTTCATTCCTTCGGACGCTGGGGTGGATGGCCGAGTAAACGTTAGCCGAGCCGGCGCTGCGCGCCGAACCCGGCGGGCGGACAGGCGACTGGTCACCCGCGTTCAGCCGCTGCATAGCAGGCTCACAGGCCGGGCGCCCACTCTGGATGCAGACGAAGGGCGACGATCATGACACTGCGAACACTGGCCTCATCCGCGGCGACGAGGCTCGGCGGGGTGCTGAGCATCTTGGCGATCATCGCCGCATCCGTGGTCGGACTGCACGGCTGGGCGGACGGCGAGGCGACCGACCTCGGCGGTGGAGGCGCCGCGGACTCCGGCCACGGAATTACTGGCTGAGCGCTAACGTTCTACCACCGACCTCGCGAGCCGTTCCCGGGCGAGCGGTCGTCTCCAAGGAGAAGAACATGTCAGTCATCCGGTGGTTGTTCGACGCTCAGCTCGTCATCGGCGACCAGACCGTGCTCTGGCGCGAGATCGTCGGCAACGTCTTCGGGCTGCTGAGCGCGCTCGGGGGGATGCGCCGCAAGGTGTGGGCCTGGCCCGTCGGCATCGTCGGCAACGCGCTGCTCTTCACGGTCTTCCTCGGGGCGGTGTTCGACACCCCGAACCCGGTGAACCTGCTCGGGCAGGCCGGGCGCCAGGTGATGTTCATCATCGTCTCGATCTACGGCTGGTACGCCTGGAAGCACAGCAGGAACGCGGACGGCGCGGCTGTCGAGCCGAAGTGGGCCGGAAACCGCACGCGCGTGCTCCTCGTGGTCGCCCTCGTCGGCGGCACGGCGCTGCTCACCCCGATCTTCCGCGCCCTCGGGTCGTACGAGCCGGTGTGGGCCGACGCGTGGATCTTCATGGGATCGCTGCTCGCCACCTACGGAATGGCGAAGGGCTGGGTGGAGTTCTGGCTGCTGTGGGTTCTCGTGGACCTCGTCGGAGTTCCTCTCCTCTTCGGCGCCGGGTACTACGCATCCGCTCTGATGTATGTCTTCTACGGCGCGTTCACGCTGTTCGGCTTCTTTGTGTGGGCGCGTGCCCGCAACAAGCCGAAGGTGGCCGTGCAGTTCCCGGACCCGACACTGCAGCCCTGACCGGCTATTCTCGACAGATGAAAAGCATCACCTTCGCGAGCGGGACGATCGTCACCGGCAACGCGGTCGCGGAGGCCCTCGTCGACTACGTGTCGGGCATGTCCGGGGCGGTCACGTCGGCGAGCATCGAGATCCCCGTGCAGGAGGAGGACGGCACCGTCGCCGTGCACACCATCGTTCTGGGATCGGCCGTGCAGTTCGACATCGTCGACGTCGACGGCGTCGAGTCCGCGGACGACGAGAGGGAGCGCTTCCCCGTGCCGGAGATGCCCGATGTGAACATGGTCGCGGTCATTCCGACCGACGAGGTCGACCTCGAGGCCGACAACTTCAATCGCGCGATCGCCGACATGGACAACGTCCTAGACGATCCCACGCAGAGCTGACCATGGGTCGCGCGCAATGCGCGGCAGGTGATACTGATTCTGTATTCGGTTGCACAAATATCTAAGGAAACCAGTGGGCAAGTTCATCTACGGCACACCCTCGATCACTGTCGAGTTCGAGGACCGCGTGCTGGCGCATCTCAAAGTCGTGATGCTCGCGAAGCTCCGTCGTGGTGAGAGCTTCACCTTCTCGTGGGAGTACACCTCCGCGCAGGGCAGCGGGCACAGCTCCATCTGGTTGCACCAGGCGATCCCGCTGCAGTTCGACTTCTACGGGAAGAAGGACCCGGTGCTGAACCGGGTCTGGCTCGAGGAACTCGTCAAGCTTGCGAACACCCCGGCCGGTCTGCGGATCATCCCCGAGCCGACCACGCCGCCCGTGGAGGCCGCGGCTCTGTAGCCTCGCTACTCGGCCTGCCTGCGCCGCTCCACCACCTCGGCCTCGAGCCGCGCGATGCGGTCCTGCTTCTTATAGAACTCGATCTCCCGGTCGAGTGCCGCCAGCTCCTCCTCGGTCGTCATCGGGCGGTGCGCGGGGGTGGCGACCGCCGACCTCCTCGTATCGCCGAAGCTCCCGAGCTGCACCGGGGCCGTGTACTCCCGTCCGGCGACGAACCACACGATGCTGCCGATCAGCGGCAGCAGCACGACGAGCAGCACCCAGACGAGCTTGGGGAGGTGTTTCACCTGCCACTCCGGGCGCGTGATGATGTCGACGAGGGCGCCGACGACGAGCGCGAACATCAGCAGCGGGACCAGGATGTACATGAGCGATAGTCTATTCAGTCGCGGGTGCGGCGCAAGAGCCGCTTCTTGCCGAATCCGGCGCGGGGTGTGACACTGGGATCTCCCCCTCGAAAGGCCAATCCGGTGAAGATCGTCAACGGTTCCGTTCAGCCCACGCGCTGACGCTCGGTGATCAGCAGCGCGAGCTGCTCCGCGAGCGTCAGTGCATCCACTGACACCCGCGAAAGACACACCGTGACGATCACCCTCTCCTCCCTCGGCTTCACCTGGCCCGACGGCACCATCGCCCTCGACGGCCTCGCCGGCACCTTCCACTCCGCCCGCACCGGCCTCGTCGGCTCGAACGGGTCGGGAAAGTCCACCCTGCTGCGCCTCATCGCCGGCGAGCTGGCCCCGACCTCCGGATCCGTGGCGACCACCGGCTCGGTCGACTACCTGCCGCAGCACCTCACCCTCGACGTCGGGGCGACGGTCGCCGACCTGCTCGGCGTCGCCCCCGCTGTCGCCGCCCTGCGCGCCATCGAGGCGGGCGATGTCGATCCGCGCCATTTCGAGACGCTCGGCGACGACTGGGACATCGACGCTCGAGCGGATGACGCGCTCCGCCACGTCGGTCTCACGTCGGCCGACCTCGGGCGCCGCGTCGGCGAGGTCTCGGGTGGCGAGGCGATGCTCGTCGCGGTGGCGGGCATCCGCCTGCGCCGAGCGCCGATCACGCTGCTCGACGAGCCGACCAACAACCTCGACCGCGATGCCCGCGCGCGCCTCGGGGAGATGGTGCGCGGCTGGCCGGGCACACTCGTCGTCGTCAGCCACGACACCGCGCTGCTCGAGCTGATGGACGACACCGCCGAGCTGCACGACGGGGCCCTCACCGTGTTCGGCGGCCCGTACAGCGAATGGGCCGCGCACCTCGAGGGAGAGCAGGCCGCGGCGCGGCAGGCGGCCCGCACCGCGCAGCAGGCGGTGAAAATCGAGAAGCGGCAGCGTGTCGAGACCGAGACGAAGCTCGCCGCCCGGGCGCGCACCGCGCGCACCAGCCATGCCAACAAGCGCGAACCGAAGATCGTGATGAACGCGCGAAAGTCCGAGGCGCAGGTCTCGGCGGGCAGGCTGCGCGGCGAGAAGGACGACAGGCTCGCGTCTGCGCGGGCGACGCTCGATTCAGCGGATGCCCGGGTTCGCGACGACGAACGGATCCGAGTGGACCTCCCGGATCCCGACGTGGCGCGAGGGCGCCGGATCGCCGAGCTGCGCGGGGCGAACCGCACGGTGGTCGTGCAGGGGCCCGAGCGGATCGCCCTGATCGGGCCGAACGGCGTCGGCAAGACGACGCTGCTCGAGCGGCTCGTCTGCGGACCGGAGGCCGCCCGCACGGGAGCGGCCGACGCGGTCGCTCTCACCGACCGCATCGGCTACCTGCCGCAGCGGCTCGACGGCCTCGACGACGCCGCCTCGGTGCTCGACAACGTGCGAGCGACGGCGCCCGCCGTTCCGGTCGCGGTGATCCGCAACCGGCTCGCGCGCTTCCTGCTGCGCGGCGCAACCGTGGGGCGGCAGGTCGGCACGCTGTCGGGCGGCGAGCGGTTCCGGGTGGCGCTCGCGCGGCTGCTGCTGGCTGACCCGCCGCCCCAGCTGCTGGTGCTCGACGAACCGACGAACAACCTCGACCTGACCAGCATCGACCAGCTGGTGGACGCGCTGCGCGGCTACCGCGGGGCGCTGATCGTGGTGAGCCACGACGACGCGTTCCTCGCGCGGCTCGATCTCACCACCACGTTGGCGCTCGATCACAGCGGCGACCTGAATGACATCGGCTGTACCCGAGGGGGCGGGCGAATCTAGGCTGGAGGGATGAGTGGCAGCAAGGACAGGAGCGACGCCCGGCTGAACGTCGCGCGCTACCAGGTGGACCGTCTGGCGGGCGGCACGGAGGATCCCGACGCGGCGAAAGCCGAGGGCGACAACGCCGGTCAGACCACGATGGAGCAGCACGCGCACTTCGTGGAGATGTCGATCCAGCAGGCGATCCGGCGCGGCGACTTCGACGACCTGCCCGGCGCGGGCAAGCCGCTGAAGAACCTGAACCAGACCTACGACCCCGACTGGTGGATCCGGCAGAAGATCGAGAGCGAGAAGCTCACCGGCCTCGGGCCGCCCGCGCTCACCCTGCGCACCGAGAACGCGGGGCTCGACGCCCGCATCGACTCGGCCACGTCGGAGAAGCAGGTGCGCGACCTGCTCGAGGACTTCAACAAGCGGGTCGTGCACGCGCGCCGCCAGCTGCAGGGCGGCCCGCCCGTGGTGACGCCGCCGCGCGACATCGACGCCGAGGTCGTGGGCTGGCGATCGCGCCGCGATGCGCGCCACCGCGCGATGGAGGAGCAGCGGGAACGCCAGGAGGCGGCGCTCGCCGCGATGACCCGGCGCGAGCGGCGGCGGGCGAAGCGCCAGGGCTGAGTCTGTCGGGGGCGGGAGTGCCTGCGCTCCCTGGCACCCCGGCGCCCGCACCTGGACCGCGGGCGAGCCGTCCTCAGCGCAGCGAGCCGCGCATCCGCCACGGGCTTCCGGGTTCTTCGACCCACGACTCCGGGTCGACCTCGAGATCGCCCGTGCCGAGCACCGACATCGCCGTCAACTGCGCGATACGCACCGGGACGGGTCGTGCGCCCTCGGCGTTCACGGTCTCGAGCGCGAGAACGCGGCCGGCGGAGTCGAGCACCAGGATGCGCAGGGAGCTGCGGGCGGGGCCCTCGGGATCGAGGTCGCACACCTCCACAGAGTGAGCGGATGCGAGCGCGGCGCGGTCGAGACCGTGGAGCCCGAGTGCCGTCATGTCGTCACCCTAGCGCTGTCGGGGGCAACTCGTAGGGTGGGGTGCACAGACCGACGCGGGGAGTGCGATGCTGAACGAAAACCTGCAGCCGTGCGTCGTGATCGAGCACGGCCGCGCCTGCACCCACCCCGCCGATCCGGAGGCGCCGCTCGACCTCTGTGCCGCGCACCTGGTCGCGGCCCACGACTGGGTCGTGCGCGATGTCGGCGTGACCGACCTGCTGCCCTCGCCGTGCCTGGCCTGCGGCTCCCGGCTCGGAGTGCGCTACCCGAGCGGCTGGCTCTGTGCCGTCTGCGAGTGGCGGGTCGGCGACCTGCCCGACGGCGGCGCATCCGCTCTTCGCGTCGACGTCGTCTACTACCTGCGCTATCGCGACCGCATCAAGATCGGCACCTCGGCGAACCCTCGACGGCGGTTCGCCGGGCTGCTCTACGACAAGGTGCTGGCGTTCGAGCCCGGCGACCGCCTGCTCGAGCAGCGGCGGCACGCGCAGTTCGCAGCGCACCGCATCCCGCACACCGAGTGGTTCGAGGCGAACGACGCGCTCAACGAGCATGTGGCGCTGCTCGCCCGCGGTGTCGACGACCCGTGGTCGCGGTATGCGCGCTGGGTGAGCGAGTCCCGGGCGCTGCACGGCTGAGGCGAGCGGACGTCCTGAGGGGGAGGCCATGCTTGCATGGTGGTGTGTTTCGCGCACCGGTGCTGGCTCACAGGCGCCGGGCCGCGTACTGTCGAGAACCGGTAGGGAGCCCACATGAAGATTTCAAGGATCCGCATCGGCGGCAAGATGTTCGTCCTGGGCAAGTCCCAGGACCTCGATCAGCTGAAGAGCGACATCGTCGCGGCGGCCCGCAGTGGCGCCGACTTCGTCGACTTCGAGACCACGGAGGGCGTCGCCGTCTCCGCGCTCATCACGCCCAACGTCGTGGTGAGGATGTGGGAGCTGGACCAGACGCCCGACGCATCCACGCAGGCCGCGCAGCCGTTCGTCACCGAGCACACGGTGCCGGAGGCCGAGGGCCACTTCGAGGTCTGACCGGGCAGGTACACCGGCCGGGAAACAGCAGACGCCGGCGAGCTGAGCTCGCCGGCGTCTGCTGTCAGGTGGTTAGACCAGCGTCGCGATGTCGATCACGAAGCGGTAGCGCACGTCGGAGGCGAGCACGCGCTCGTAGGCCTCGTTGATGTAGTCGGCGGAGACGAGCTCGGTCTCCGGGGCGATGCCGTGCTCGGCGCAGAAGTCGAGCATCTCCTGGGTCTCGGCGATGCTGCCGATGTTCGAGCCGGCGAAGGAACGGCGCTTGCCGATCAGGCTGAACGCCTGCACGGGCAGCGGGTCGGTCGGCGCGCCGACGTTCACGAGGGTGCCGTCGACGGCGAGCAGGCCGAGGTAGGAGTTGATGTCGATCGACGCGCTCACGGTGTTGATGATGAGGTCGAAGCTGCTGCCGAGCTTCGCGAAGGTGTCGGCGTCGCTGGTCGCGTAGTAGTGGTCGGCGCCGAGACGCAGACCGTCCTCCTGCTTGCTCAGCGTCTGCGAGAGCACGGTCACCTCGGCACCCATGGCGTGGGCGATCTTGACGGCCATGTGGCCGAGTCCGCCCATGCCGACGACGGCGACGCGGCTTCCCGGTCCGACCTTCCAGTGCGAGAGGGGGGAGTAGGTGGTGACCCCGGCGCAGAGCAGCGGTGCGGCCTTCTCGAAGGGGATCGACTCGGGCACGCTCAGCACGAAGTCCTCGACGACAACGACGTGGGTGGAGTAGCCGCCCTGCGTGATGGTTCCATCGACATCGACCGCGCCGTAGGTTCCGGTGTTGCCCTTGAGGCAGTAGTTCTCCTTGCCGGCGAGGCAGCTCTCGCACTCGCGGCAGGAGTTGACCATGCAGCCGACGCCGACGCGGTCGCCCACGCGGTGGCGGGACACCTCGGAGCCGACCTCGGTGACGATGCCGACGATCTCGTGGCCGACCGTCTGCGGGTAGGCGATCTGGCCCCACTCGCCGCGCACGGTGTGGATGTCGGAGTGGCAGATGCCGGAGTACTTGATCTCGATCAAGACGTCTTTCGCGCCGACATCACGGCGTTCGATGGTGGTCTTGACGAGCGGTTCGGTGGCGGAGGGCGCGGCGTAGGCGTTCACAGTAAGCATCCCTACAAGCATGCGGCATGCCGGCTGGGTGCGCGCGGTGTGCTACCCGCGCGCGGTCAGTAACGGTTGCCCAGCGCCCGGCTCTTCAGCGCGTCGAACTCCCCGGCCGTGATCACACCCTGATCGAGCAGCTGCTTCGCGCGGGTGATCTCGGTTGCTGGCGCGTCGGGCGCGGCCGGCCAGGCGTAGTCCTCGGCGACGGGCCCGCGCGAGCCGCGATACTCCATCCGCTCGACCATGCCTCGGCCGCGCGCGATGACGTACACCAGCACCGTGAGGAACGGCAGGAACACGAGGAACAGGATCCACAGCGCCTTCAACCAGCCGTTCAGGGCGCGGTCGCGAAAGAGGTCGGCGAGCACCGAGAAGATCGCGAAGAGGTACGCGACCAGCGCGAAGCCCCAGAAGAAGAGCCACACAAAGCCCCAGAAGTCGTTCCAGAAGTCGCTCATGATCCCGCCTCTCGTCACCCGACACTGTGCCGCTCGGCCGCCGTACCGGGCATCACCCCGAGCAGGTGACCATCTACTGCAGAGCGGATGTGAGACGGGCGAGTCCGTCGAGGAAGGTCGCCCCGCGCGGTTGCCTGGCCCACTCCTCGGCCGTGAGCTCGCGGCCCAGCCGGCGGTAGTCGGCCTCGACGGCGCGCATCTCCGTCACGAACCGCTCGCCTCGCACCAGCAGCGACACCTCGAGGTCGAGTGCGAAGGAGCGGATGTCCATGTTGCTCGAGCCGATCACGGCTACGTCGTCGTCGATCGAGAGATGCTTCGAGTGCAGGATGTACGGCGCCGGATACATCCAGATGTGCACGCCCGCCTCGAGCAGCGCTGCGTAGTAGGAGCGCTGCGCGTGGAAAACCCCGGCCTGGTCGCCGATCTCCGAGACGAACAACTGCACGTCGAGCCCGCGCTGCGCGCCGGAGGTGATGGCGTAGATCATCGCCTCGTCGGGCACGAAGTACGGGCTCGTGATGATGATCCGCTTCTGCGCGGAGTGCACCAGCGCGAGGAACAGCCGCAGGTTGTTCTCCTGGTCGAAGCCCGGGCCGCTCGGCACCACCTGGCAGTCGAGGGCGTCGGGGGAGGTGCTGCGCGCCACCTCGACCGCCGGCACGTTCTCGTGCACCACCCACTCATCGGTCTCGCAGTACCAGTCGCCGATGAAGATCGCGTTGACGCCGGTGACCACGGGCCCGGTGACCCGGGTCATCAGCTCCTGCCACTCGAGCCCGCGCTTGATGTTCTTCTTCAGGTTGTAGTCGCGGGAGATCAGGTTCTGCGAGCCCATCCAGGCGACGCGGCCGTCGACGACCACGAGCTTGCGGTGGTTGCGCAGGTCGGGCCGCTGCCACCTGCCCTTCAGCGGCTGCACCGGCAGCATGAAGCTCCACGCGACGCCGATGCGGTCGAGCTCGGCGAAGGTGCGCCTGTGTCCGGCGGCCCGCACGCAGGCGATGTGGTCGAGCAGCACGCGAACCGGCACCCCGCGACGCACCGCGTTCTCAAGGGACGCGAAGAATCCTGCGGTGGTGGCATCGAACGACACGATGTAGAACTCCACGTGCACAAACGACTCGGCGGTGTCGATGTCGGCCGCCATCGCCGCGAGCCCGCCCGCGTAGTCGTCGACCAGGTGCGCCTCGTTGCCGCCGACGATCGGGATCGCGCCGACGGTGCGGTTGAGCACGGTCACCGGCTCGAGCCAGGCGGGCCACTCGGAGCGGTCGGCCTCGAAGTGCACGCCCTCGGTCGCCGCGGTGATGAGCTCGTCGATCTGCCTCTGCTTCTGCCGACGGTCGCGGGGCAGGTGCGGGCTGCCGATCAGCAGGAAGAAGAGGATGCCGACGAAGGGGATGAGGAAGATCGCCAGCAGCCAGGCCATCGCCGAGCTCGGCTTGCGACCCCGGGGGATCACGATCAACGCGGCGATGCGGATGGCGAGGTCGACGGCGAACGCCAGGACGACGACGAGGGTGGTGGCGTCTCGGGAGTCCATGGGGCCATGGTGGCCCCCGGCCGCCCGGGGACACTCATCCCAAACGGGTGTTGTTGCCCCGGTACCGGCGGTGTGGTCTGGACACCCCGGGAAGGACGGCCCATGGCGCAGATGACGAACGGCGAGCTCGAGCGGCGCATCGCCGAGCTGGAGGCAGAGAACGCGGAGCTGTTGCGCACGAGAGAAGCGGATGCCGGCGGATCGTTGTCACCGCGCTCCGGCCGGTCGTGGGGGTGGGGGCTGCTGTCGGTCACGCTGATCCTGATCGGCATGGTGCTGGCGCCGGTCGCCGTGGTCGCCAGCTGGGCCCGGGCGGAGCTCACCGACACCGAGAGCTTCGTGGCGACCTTCGCCCCGCTCGCCGAGGAGGAGGGCGTGCAGGACTTCGTCACCGACCAGGCCATGGTGGCGATCACCGAGGCCATCGACATCCCGGCCCTCACCTCCGAGGTGGTCGACGGCATCATCGAACTCGGCACCCCTCCCCGGGCCACCGCCGCGCTGGAGGCGCTCACGGGTCCGGCGGCAGCCGGCATCCGCTCGCTGATCGAGACGCAGATCGCCGGTTTCGTGCAGTCGGACGCCTTCGCCGACGTCTGGGCGACGGCCCTGCGGGTGTCGCACCGCCAGCTGGTCGCGACGATGGAGGGCGATCCGGACGCCGCGGTGACCCTCGGCGCGAACGGCGAGATCGGCGTTCAGCTGGCGCCGATCATCGAGGCGGTGAAGACCGCGCTGGTCGAGCGCGGAATCGGCCTTGCCGAGCAGATCCCGGTGGTCGACCGCACGATCACGGTCGCCACCTCCGAGGCGGTGCCCACGGCGCAACTCGGCTACGGGCTCGCCGTCGCGGCGGGGGCGTGGCTGCCGTGGGTGTCGATCGGTCTGCTCGCCGCGGGCGTGCTGGTCGCGCGGCGCAGGAGCGTCGCACTGATCGCCTCCGCAGCAGTGCTGGCGCTGGTGATGGTGCTGCTGCTCGCGCTGTTCGCGGTCGGCCACGCGGTCTTCACCACCTCGATCGCGCCCGGGGTGGTTCCCGGCGGCGTCTCCGGCGTGCTGTTCGAGACGGTCGTCGAGCGGATGCGGTCGACGACGGTGGCGGTGCTCACCCTCGCGGTCGTCGTGGCGCTGGTCGGCTGGTTCGCCGGACCCTTCGAGGTGCCGCGGCGGCTGCGCTCCCTGGCGACCTCGGCCGCCGACGCCCTCCGTGACGCCGTCGAGCGCCGGGGTGTGACCACCGGTCGGGTCGGGCTGTGGCTCCACCGGCAGCGCGTGCTGCTGCGCGTGGTGGTCGCCGTGATCGCCTCGCTCGTCATTGTTCTCGTGCGCCCGCTCTCACCGCCGACGATCGTCTGGACGCTGATCGCGGCCCTCGTCGCGCTCGCGCTGCTCGAGCTCGCGCAGCGCCCGCCCGACACGGTGCTGGTGCTCGACAAGGAGAGAGCGGATGCCGTCGCGGCCGGACCGGTCTGAATCCGACGACGGAGCCGAGGTCAGAGCCGAAGTCAGATCAGGCCGGAGCGCACCGCGTGCTCGACGGCCGCGGAGCGACCGCTCACACCGAACTTCTGGTAGATCGAGCGCAGGTGGGTCTTCACGGTGTTGGCGCTCAACTGCTGCTTCCGCGCGATCTCGGCGATGCTCTGGTGGTGCGGCAGCTCCCGCAGGATGTCGTGCTCCTTGCGGGTGAGCGCCGCGTCGTCCGTCGCGCGCAGCGCCTCCGGCGCGAAGATTCTCCGATAGGTCTCCACCACCGACGCCGCGAACTCCTCGTGTCGGCCGTGTCGGCCGAGCCGGGACTCCACGAGCCGCGCGCCCGCTCCTGCAGACGCCATAAAAGGACGTCGAGCGCGCATCTGCTCCGCCAGGGCGAGCGCACGCTGCAGCCGCTCGTCGGCGGTCGCGACCCTGCCGGCGTCTTCTGCCCAGCGGCTGAGCAACAGCCAGCCCAGCACCAGGTTGGACGGGCACCAGACCCGCTGCCGGCCCTCCAGGGCGGCCTGCAGCTCGAGCGACTCCGCGTTCTGCAGCGAACCGCCCGACTGCAGCAGCGCGCTGACCAGATGGTAGTCGGCGCTGTCCGCACCCAGGCAGGAGGCGATCAGGTGCAGCACCTCGCGGGCGCGCGGTTTGCCGCAGAAGCGGATCGTCAGCTCCAGATAGCGGTACGCGGCGCTCGCCAGGGTTCGCGGTACCTGCGCCGCCGCCCCCTGCAGCAGCCGGTCGAGCTCGTCGTAGGCGCCGCGCGGATTCGGGCAGCCGTCGATCACGATGAGCTCGGCGAGCACGCGACCGGGCACGATCAATCCTGCGTCGTTCTCACGCTCCCCGGTCTCGATCACGTCGTCGAGTCGGGCGAGCTGGACGTCGTCGCAGCTCGTGTACTCGGCTGTCGCGACGGTGAAATGGGCGAGTGCCGCCGCGGGGTCGCGTGCGCGACCGTCGCGCTGCGTGGCGGATGCCATCAGCGACTCGATCGCGGACGCCTCGGCCCAGCGCCCGGCCGCCGACGACGACGTCGCTGCCATGTCCAGGAGCAGCAGGGAGAGCCACGGCCGCTTCGCCATCCCGCCGTTCTTCGCCGCGAGCTGCAGCGAGGCGGACGCCGCCGCACCGTTCCCGCGCCCCAGCTGGGCGCAGCCGCGAGCCGCCCAGGCGAAGATCTTCGCGTCGAGTGCGGTGTCGTCGAGCGCCGGCGTCCAGACGGTGGTGTCCAGGTCGCATTCCGAACGGTCGAGCTCCCGCTCGGCCTCGTCGATCGCCGTCGCTCCGACGGCGCGCATCAGCTGGAGTGCGGCGAACACCGTTCGCAGAGACGCCGGCAGAGTGGTGCTCTGCTCCCGCACCACGGCGAGATGGTGGTCGACGGCGACGGGGTTGAAGAAGTGCGGGGCGGCGAGCAGGGCGCTCAGCAAATGCGATGTCGCGCTGCTCGCGCGGGCGTCGTCGACGAGGGCCAGCGCGCGCTGCACCAGCGAGCCACGGCCTGCGAAGACGAGACTGGTCCCGAAGGTCTCGAGGATTCCGCCGACACCGCAGGAGTCGTCGGTGATGAGCGCGTGCTCGAGCGCGAGGTCGGGCCGGCCGTGCGTCTGGAACCACAGTGACGCCGAGCGGTGGAGATCGGTCGAGTCGGCGTAGTCGTGTCGCCGCAACTGCGCCCTGAGGTGGCTGCGGAGCAGGGCGTGGTACTGGAAGGCGGGGGCGTCGCCGCGCACACTCCTCACGAGCGTGTTCTCCTCCTCGAGTTCCTCCAGGAGCTCCCCGGCATCGGTGCGCCCGGTCAGGTGCACGGCGAGTGGCACGGTGAGCTCGTCGACGACGCTGGTCTGGAGCAGGAAACGCCTCCTCGCATCCGACTGGCCGGCGAGCACTTCGGTGACGAGGTAGTCGGCGACACTCCGCAGATCGCCGGTGAACGCGTCGATGAACGCGTCGACCCCCTTGTTGCCGTCCAGCCGGTCGGCCATCAGGGCGAGTGCCATCGCCCACCCGTCGGTGCGGTCGATCACCGACCTCAGTTGGGAACGGGTCAGCGGGATCGTTCGAAGCCGGAAGTAGTCCGATGCCTCCTGCTCGGTGAACGCGAGTTCGCTCGAGCGCAGCTCGATGCTGGAACCCCCGTAGGTCGCGCTCGGCAGGATCATCGGCTGATAGCGCCCCGCGATCACCGTGGTCGTGCCTGCGAGGGGAGAGCGGGCCAGCGACGACAGCCATTGGCGATCGCGGCGCCCTGCGGCCAGATGTGCATCATCGATGAAGACCGTGCGGTGGCCGCCGTGGCGGCCCGGCGCGAGTTCGAAGGCCTCGTCGACCAGCGCGTCGAGGGCCTCTTCCTCTGTGCCCGCGGCCGCCAGATTGAGCCACGCGACATTCTCGCCCGCCGTGCGGAGTTCGTGCGCCCAGCTGGCGAGCAGCGTGGTCTTGCCCGCTCCCGCAGTGGCCCACACCGTCAGAAGACAGGGGCGGGCGGGCGAGGGCCACGCCAGGCGGCGGCGGTGGAGAACGGGGGCGGGTAGTCGGGGCTCCGCGAATACTATTTCACGGTCGACGGTCGTTGCTATGGACACCTGAGGAGCCTTCCCCTGGGCGAGAGGCGAAACCCCTCGATGGGGTGAGAGTAGTCCTCGTCGGTATTCGACGTAAACGGGTGCGGGCCGGCTGCTGGAAACTAACCCGAAGAGGGTGAGGGTCACAGCCTGCCGAGGCCGTTGCCCAGCACCAGGACCCCCGTCATCGCGACCACGGTGACCGTCACCACGGCGCTGTTGGCTGCCAGCCACGCCCGTGTCGACAGCAGCATCCGCTCGGAGCGGTCAGGCGACGTGTAGGTGAAGACCACCGGGGCCAGCACCGCGCTGGCACCGATCGCCGTGTACACGGCGAGGGCCACGAGTGCCCCGCTGATGTCGGCATCCGTCGTATGGATGGCCAGGCCCACAGCGGCGCTGATCAGCACGGCCTTCGGGCGCACGTTCAAGCCCAGCGCCAGCCCGAAGGCGGCGACGGGGCCGAGCCTCCCCACCGCCTCCAGCCACTTCGGGGTGGACCGTTGCCGCGAGCGTGAGGCGCGCCTCCACACGTATCCAGCGAGCACCAGGAGGGCGACACCGAGCAGCACGCCGGTCCAGCCGAGAACGGTCTCGCGTGCTGGGTTCGTCTCCCGGGGGAGAGCGCTGAATCCCGCGGTGAACGCCAGCGCCATCAGGAAGATGCCGATCAGCCAGCCGGCGACGAACGGCACCGTCGTGCGGTCGCGATTCGGTGACAGCAGGATGACGGTGGTCGCCATGATCGGAATCGAGCTGAGAGCGACGGCGAGCCCGAAGGGGAGTACCGCTCCGATGGCGTCGAGCATGACCCTAGTGACCGCCCGCCGGGGAGTGGCGCGCGGTCTTCGCGACGGCGTCCGCGTGCTTCATCAGGGACTTCGTGTGGGCCAGGTCGCCGATCACCGGACGCCACCAACGGGTGTCGGGGCTGGCGTCCACGAGCACGGCCCGCGCAAGGAGGGTGAGCGGAACCCCGAGGATCGCACCCACGGGCCCGAGCACCGTGGCCCAGAAGAGCACGGACAGGAAGGTCAGGGTCTGACCCAGCGCCACGGCGTCGCCGACGATGCGCGGCTGGATGACGGACTGCACCACGGCGTTGATGACCCCGTAGACCACGACGACGATGACGACGGTCTGCCAGCCGCCGACGAAGTACCCGAAGACCAGGGGAGGGACGATGGCGATGAAGTAGCCGATGTTGGGGACGAAGCTGCACAAGAACGACAGGGTCCCCCAGAGCAGAGCCCCGGGGATCTGGAGAAGCAGCAGCGCCGCCCAGTTGAACAGCCCCTGGCCCACGCCCAGGCCGGTCGTCACCACCATGTACCGCCGCACGCCCCCGGCGAACGCCGAGATCGACTCCACCATCGCCGGCCTGCTGCCGGCGAGCTGTTTCAGCACCATGGGGAAGGAGCCGGCGTCGACCGCGAGCAGGATCAGCGTCGTGAGAACGACCACCAGCCCGAAGGCCACATCGGTGACACTGCCGAGCAGGCCGCCGGCGAAGGCGATCGCTCGGCCGGGGTCGAGACCTGCAACGATCGACTGGGCCTGGGCCTGGTCGAATCCCGCCCGGGTGAGGACGTCGGCTATCGCCGCCCCGAGCTCGCGGATCTGCGGGCCGAAGCGGGGGAGCAGGGCGACGAACTGTGCCAGGGCGACCCCGAGGGCGGTGACGAACGCCGCCAGGAGGAGGAACACCGCGGTGATCACTGCTCCGGTGGCGATTCCCCGCGCCACGCCCATCCGCTCCAGACGGGTGCGCAGCGGGTGCACGCTGATCGTGAGCACCAAGGCGAGGAACACCGGGGCGACGATCCCGCGGATGGCGGCGATCCCGAAGGCCGTGAGCGTCGCGCCACCGAGACCGGCAAGGATGAGGGCGCCGCGGGGGAGCCGGGGGCGCGGGGCCGGGTCGGCGCGAGGTTCGGCCGTGATCCCGGTCCGTGGCGGCGTCGTCGCGCCCTTCCGCCTGCCGAACATGGCGGATCAGGCGCTGTGCGCGAGCGCCCGGGACTTGAGCTGGGCGAACTCCGCCTCGGTGATGGTGCCGCTCTCGAGCAGAGACTTGGCCTTGACGATCTCCTCGGACGGGCTCGCGCCTCCGCCGCTTGCGGCGACCGAGCGGATGTACTCCTCGGCGCTGGCGTGATTGCGTTCGACCCGCTGCTGAGTGCGCTCCGCCATCCCCGTGCCGCGGGCGATCATGTAGACGAGAGCGGTGATGAACGGCAGGAACACGAGGAAAATGATCCAGACCGCCTTCAGCCCTCCGTTCAGCGTGCGGTCTCGAAAGATGTCGGAGACGATGCTGAACAGCACGGTGAGGTAGGCGACGAAGGCGAAGCCCCAGAAGAACAGCCAGATGACTTCCCAGAACGAGTACACGGTGACTCCTCAGAATAAAGGCGCACGCGGCGGATGCCGGTGACTCATTCTCTTCACGACACAGCGCCGGGCTCATCACCTGTCCCGGGTGAGGAAGCGCGGGCGGTTGCGGAGCACAATCGGCTCACCGTGAGGTGAGGGAGGCAAATCGTGACGCGGTACGAGATTCGTCTCCCCTACGCGAACTCCCCGAGCCTGCAGGCTGCCTTCCCCGAGATGGAGGCCGTGCAGATCGCCCCGGACGTGACGCTGCTCATCGGGGAGCTGCGCGATCAGGCCGAACTCCACAGCCTGATCGCCCGCCTCGCCGACCTGGGACTCGATTTCGCCGAGGTGCGGCAGTAGGACCGGACGCCTACACCCGCCCGCGCTGCGCCATCGCCCGCTCCGCCGCCTGCACCACGACCGCGCTCGGCATCATCAGCTCGTCGGCCTGGTCGGTCTGGAAGCCACGTTCACTTCCTTGCCGCGGGGGTGGTGCCGATCTGGTGACCCCACCACAGCGGGGGATTGAAACGCTGCAATGCAGACCCCGCCAAGCGGGCGACGGCAGCAGATACGAACCGGCCAGCTCACCGCGCGCGGCGATCTCGTCGACCAGTGCGAGCCCATCCACGCCTCCCCGGTCGAAAGAAGGACCCCTCCGTGCGGGCCGCGGCGAGCGTCATCGCACGCGTGATGCGGGCCTGGATCGTGCGCACCGGCACGAAGAAGGCGCGGGCGATCTCCTCGCTGCTCAGCCCGCCGACGACCCGGATCGTCAGCGCGATGCGCGCTTCCCGCGACAGCACGGGATGGCAGGAGACGAACATGAGCGCGAGCACGTCGTCGCCGACCGCGTCGGGGTCGAACAGGGCGTCGGCCCTCCTGCGCGAGGTCCTCCGCGAGGGAGAAGTCGCCGGTGTGGCGTGCGAGGGCACCGACGATGCGAGCGGACTCCATGCGCCGCACGGCCTCGACCGCGCCGCGCGCCTGCGAGCGGCCCATCGTCGGCGGATCAGAGCTGCCCGGTCTGCTCGCGCCAGGCGCGCTCCTTCTGCACCCACTCGTTCTCGGCGGGGAACTCGTCGATGGAGGGGACACGGCGGATCTCCGCCTTCGCGCCCTGCATCATCGGCATCCGCTTCGCCCACTCGACCGCCTCCTCCTTCGAGGCGACGTCGAGAATGTAGAAGCCGTTGAACAGCTCCTTCGTCTCGCCGTAGGGGCCGTCGGTGACCACGGGCGTCTCGCCGGAGAAGTCGACGACGACGGTGTCCCTCGCGTCCTCCAGCCCCTCGGCCGCGAGCAGCACCCCGGCGCGGATGAGCTCGTCGTTGAACCTGCCCATGGTGTCGAGCATCTCGGTGAAGTCGGTGGTGGCGAACTTCTCGAGCACCTCGTCGTTCGCTCGCATGATGATCATGTACTTGGCCATCTCTGTCTCCCTTGTCAGTAGCGGTCGCCTATCGACCCTCTCACCACAGTCGACGGCTTCGGCTCGATCACCACCGCGAAGCTCCGCGTGGCCCTCACCGCGAAGTAGACCAGCGAGGTGTACGCGCCGACGATGACCGAGATCGCCCTCTACGCCGCGGACGTGCCCTCCGACACCGACCCCCGGGTCACCCCGCCGGCCGGACTCTTCGACCTGAACCCGTCGATGGGCGACGAGCCGAACAACACGGTCGCGTTCGACGTCGCGCTCGACGGCGACGAGGTGACCGCCATCCGCTACATCGGAACCGAGGGGAACGTGCTCGGTACGCTCGACCCCGCCGACTACACGGCGGTGGAGGGACCGGACGCCACGACGTACACGCTGGCCCCGGGATTCCTCTCCGGTGTGGTGGCGGGCACGTCCGGACTGTCGTTCGAGTTCGCCTCCGGGCAGTCGAGGAGGGTGGTGCTCGAGGTGGTCGACACGACCGTGCTCGAGGGCACGGTGGCCGAGGCCGCCGCGCTGACTCCGAACAGCACCGAGGAGTACGCGGCGCTGACCGTGGAGCTGGCGGATGCCCGCGCGACGCTCGCCCGGGCGAACCGGGATGCGCCGGGTACCGGGAACGACACCCTGACGGCCGCGCAGGTCTCCTCCCGTGCGGCGTCGCTGCGGGTCTCCCTGGACGCGGCGCTCGCGGCGGTCCCCGCCCCGGGTGAGGCGGGGGGGGGGGGCCGGGTCCGGCAGACGGCGGAGCCACGCCGACGCCGGTCGGACCCGGAGCCGGCGGCGATGCGGGGAGCCCGTCCGGTTCGCTCGCGATCACCGGTGCCGGAACGGCCGGAACCTGGTTGTGGGGCGGGCTCGCGCTGCTGCTCGCCGGAGCGGTCGCCCTGCTCGGGAGGCGTTCCGCGCGCGCCGCGTAGCCCCGCGCGCCACCGTCGGGAAGACCGCTCCGCCTCGACCGAGGAGGGGCGGTCTTCCGTCGTTCCTGAGTGCGCGCTGTGTCTGGCCTCCTGGCCGGAACACGCGTGCCGGGGTGCGGGTTGTACCCAGCAGAGTCGCGATCGCTGCAGCCAGCGGCGCACGCGAGAAAGGGAACAACTCCATGACAACCGAGTACAGCAAGACCGCGCAGGCGGTCTCGAGCCTCACCCCCACGCAGTACCGCGTGACCCAGGAGGCGGAGACGGAGCCCGCGTTCCGCAACCGCTACTGGGACAACAAGCAGTCGGGCATCTATGTCGATGTCGTGTCGGGGGAGCCGCTGTTCGCGTCCACCGACAAGTACGACAGCCAGTCGGGATGGCCCAGTTTCACCGTGCCCATCGAACCGGCTAACGTCGTCATGAAGCAGGATCGCCAGTTCGGCATGGTGCGCACCGAGGTGCGCTCCACGCACGGCGACAGCCATCTCGGACACGTGTTCACCGACGGCCCGCCCGAGAGCGGCGGTCTCCGGTACTGCATCAACTCCGCCGCACTGCGTTTCATCGCGGTCGACGATCTCGAAGACGAGGGCTACGGAGACTTCCGCAGCCTGTTCACAAGCAAGGAGGCCACACGATGAGTGCAACAACTGAGAAGGCGACGCTGGCAGGCGGCTGCTTCTGGGGCGTCGAGGAGCTCGTGCGCAAGCGCGAGGGCGTCATCTCCACCCGTGTCGGCTACACCGGCGGCGACACCCCGAACGCCACCTACCGCAACCACGGCGACCACGCCGAGGCGATCGAGATCACCTACGACCCGGAGAAGACGAACTTCCGCGAGCTGCTCGAGTTCTTCTTCCAGATCCACGACCCGTCGACGAAGGACCGCCAGGGCAACGACCGCGGACGCAGCTACCGCTCCGCGATCTACTACGCAAACGCCGAGCAGGAGCGGGTCGCGCGCGACACCATCGCCGACGTGGACGCGTCGGGACTCTGGCCGGGAGCCGTCGTGACCGAGGTCGAGCCCGTCGGAGACTTCTGGCTGGCCGAGGACGAGCACCAGGACTACCTGCAGAACTACCCGAACGGCTACACCTGCCACTATGTGCGACCCGGCTGGAAGCTGCCGCGTCGCGAGCAGGTCGCGAGCTAGCACCGCCGTATACGACGCCCGTCCTCCGAGATTGCCCGGAGGGCGGGCGTTTTCGCGTGCGTTCACCGAGTGGCCGTATGGAGTGCACCGGGATTTTGCTTCCACCGAGTGTGCTGATCGATGGGTATTCCTCCCGATCGTCACATCCTCTGGAGCAGACACGTGATTCATTCGACTTCCCGCCGCCGCCGCGCGGCACTGACGCTGGGAGCGGTCGCGACCGCGGCCTCCTTCGCGCTCACCCTCGGCCCGGCTGCCGCGTTCGCCGCGACCCCCGACGACGTTGAGAAGAACGGCGGCGCCGCCCGCAGCATCGACGACAGCACCCAGCTGCTGATGGACTCGATCCAGGACGGCCCCGCGAAGAACGTCATCCTGCTCATCGGCGACGGCATGGGCGACAGCGAGATCACCTCCGCCCGCAACTACGCCTACGGTGCAGGCGGAATCCTCCCGGGCATCGACGCCCTCCCGCTCACCGGCCAGTACACGACCTACTCGCTCGACAAGAGCGGCAAGCCCGACTATGTGCCCGACTCGGCCGCGACCGGCTCTGCCTGGGCCACCGGAACGAAGACCTACGACAATGCCATCTCGGTCGACATCGCGAACACCCCGCAGGACACCCTGATCGAGATCGCCAAGGCGAACGGCATGAAGACCGGAAACGTCTCCACCGCCGAATTGCAGGACGCCACCCCCGCGGTGCTCGCCGCCCACGTGGCCGCGCGCAGCTGCTACGGCCCCGACACGGTCGCCCAGTGCGGCGCCGACGCCCTCGACCAGGGCGGTCTCGGCTCGATCAGCGAGCAGATCATCGGCACCCGCGCCGACCTCACCCTCGGCGGCGGAGCGGCCTCCTTCACCCAGGCGGCCCGCGCCGGCCAGTGGCAGGGCGACGCGCTCTTCACGCAGGCCGCCGACCGCGGCTACCAGGTCGTGCGCAACGCCGCAGACCTCGCCGCCGTCACCGTCGCCGACCAGGCGCAGCCCGTGCTCGGAACGTTCACCGACGGCAACTTCCCGACGCGCTTCGCCGCGACCACCGCCACCATCGGTGGAGCGGACCTCGCGCCGGTGACCTGCCAGCCCAACCCGGCACGTCTCGCCACCGACCTCTCACTGCGCTCGCTGACCGAGAAGTCGATCGGCCTGCTCGACAACGAGAACGGCTTCTTCCTGCAGGTCGAGGGTGCCTCGATCGACAAGCGCGACCACAGCGCCGACGCCTGCGGCCAGATCGGTGAGCTGCTCGACCTCGACGAGGCCGTGCAGGCCGCGCTCGACTTCGCCATCGAAGACGGCAACACCATGGTCCTCGTCACCGCCGACCACGCCCACACGAGCCAGATCGTCGACTCGACCCCGCCCGCGACGCTGAGCACCGCGCTCACCACCGTCGACGGCAGCGTCATGAAGATCGCCTACGGAACGGCCGCCGCCGGCGGATCCCAGCAGCACACGGGCAGCCAGCTCCGTGTCGCCGGCTACGGACCGGGAGCCGCGAACGTCGTCGGCCTGATCGACCAGACCGACAACTTCTTCACGATCGTCAACGCCCTCGAACTCGACCGCAACCTCGACGGGCTGAGCGCCGCCGCCGCGATCACCGCCCCGGCCGCGGTCAAGCCGAGCACCGAGTTCACCGCCTCTGCCACCGGATTCGCCGGGGACCGCCAGGTCACCGCCGAGCTGAACGGCGAGCCGGTCGAGAACGGGCTGATCGACGTCATCGACGGCCAGGTCGCCTACGCCTTCACCGCCCCCGCGGCCCTCGGTCCCGTGACCGTGACCCTGACGGGTGTGCAGAGCGGCGTCGTCCTGACGGCGACGGTCACCGTCGCCGTCGACGCGGCGGCACCGGCCCCCGCTCCCGCCCCCGGGAACCCCGCGGCCGGAGCAGGCGCAACCCCCGGATCCAACTCCGGCCCGCTCGCTCTGACCGGTGCGTCCGTGCTGCCCGCCCTGCTGCTGGCACTCATGCTCGCGGTCACCGGCGGGGTGCTCGTCGCCCGCCGCAAGCGCGACAACGGCCTCATCGGTGCATCGGTGCCGCTGAGCTAGTCGATTGGGAACAGGGGAGGCGCGGGTCCGATTCGGACCCGCGCCTCTTCCGTCGCCGGAGCGTCCGGCCACACCGGGTCGGGCTAGCGCGCGGGACGCAGTCCGCCGACGAGGACCTCGAGCATCAGCGCGCGGTCGGAGGGGCTCCCGAGTCGAACCGCGTGCTCGATGCCGCAGACGAGGTGGGAGAGCTGGTCGAGGGTGAGGTCGTCGCGCACCGCGCCGACCGCCTTCGCCCGCTCGAGCACCGAGGAGAACGTCGCGAAGATCTCGCGCTTGGCCGAGCGCACCTCGTCGATCTCGTCGTCGGGCGACAGCAGCACGGCCTGCAGGCCGTCGTCCTCCAGCTGGAGGGCGAGCGCGGAGCGCAGGAACAGCCCGAAGGCCTCGCCGGGATCGGGCTCGTGGTCCGCTCGGCGCGCGATGTCGAGCATCCGCTCGATCGTCTGCGCGGAGAGCGCCTCGACGAGGGATCCCACGGTGGGGAAGTGCCGGTATACCGTGCCCACGCCCACGCCGGCCTCGCGTGCGATCTCGTTGAGTCGGAGGTCGCGGGTGTTGTGGGTCCTGGCGACCTCGAGCACACGTGCCCTGCTGCGGGCGGCGTCGGAGCGAAGGGCGGGCATGACCCGAGTCTAGTCGAAACGGATGAGTCATCCGTATCGTGCTACCTTCTAAGCGGATGAAGAATCCACTTAGAGAGGACGTCATGACCTGGAACCCCGCCTACCCGCCGACCCAGAGCGGGCGGACCATCGTCGTCACCGGTGCGACGGCCGGCATCGGCTATTTCGCCGCGGAGCAGCTCGCCGCGACCGGGGCGCACGTCGTGCTCGCCTCGCGCTCTGCGGCAAAACTGCTAATCGCGCAGGACGCGATCCGCGAACGCGTGCCCGGGGCCTCGCTCGGCTCGGTGGTTCTCGAGCTGGGCTCGCTCGCGGCGGTGGACGCGGCGGCCGCGGAGCTGTCGGTGCTGCCCCGTCTCGACGGGATCTTCCTGAACGGCGGCGCGATGGCCATGGGCGGGCGGGCGACGACCAGTGACGGTCTCCCGCTTCTGCTGGGAACGCATGTCGCCGCCAATGTCCGGCTGCTGGCGGGGATTCTGCCCGCCCTGGCCGCGACGGCCTCGGCGCACGGCGGCCCCGGTCGGATCGTGCACGCGTCCACGGGATTCGTCGGACGCTTCCGCTACGGCCTCGACGATGTGCGGCGCGTCCCCCTGACCGGGATCGGCGCGTACACCAAGGCGAAGACGGCGACCGAGGTGTTCGCCTTCGAACTCGACCGCCGTCTCAAGGCGGCGGGCGTGCCCGTGGTCTCGGTGGTCTCCCGCCCGGGCGTCGGCGTGGACGCCAAGACCCCGCAGCGCCCCGGTATCCGCGACAGCTCGACGCCGTACCAGCGCAATCCCTACACTCCGTGGGCCCAGGGCAAGGACACCGCCGCCTGGTCGGGGGTGCGCGCGCTCACGGATCCCTCGGTGCGCGGTGGCGAGTACTTCGCGCCGAGCGGGGGCGTCACGGGCGAGCCGGTCTCCGTGCCGCCCACCACGCGGACGGCGACTCCCTCGGCCGGCGTCGCCGATCGGGTCTGGCGACAGCTCGAGGAGCTCGCCGGCGCGGTCCTTCCGGTCTGAGGCGTCGATTCGCGGCGTCAGGAGGACAGCGCACGCAGGTTCACCGCGGCCCAGGAACGGAACGGGCGCCACTCGTCGGCGATCTGGTCGCGGGAGCGCTGTGCGCCGTACCGCTCGGCGATCTCGGCGTCGAGCCGGCCCTCGTTCCCGGGCAGCACGTCGGGGGAGTTCGCGCCGCGGATCACCACGAGCTCGGCCGCGAACGGCCCGAGACCGGTGATCTGCCGCACCTCCCGCAGCGCATCCGCGGAGGGGAGGCTCCGCAGATGCCCGCCGCCCAGCTGCGAGTCGAGGGCGGCCTCTGCGACCGCGTGCAGGTACTCCAGCTTGCGGCCGGGCAGGTCGACCTCGATCCTCCGGAGGACCTCGGGTGCGGGGAAGGCTCCGACGTCTCCGTGGCGACTCTGCAGCTCGGCCTTCAGCCTCGCGGCCTGGTCCATCCGCATCCGCTGGCTCAGAACCGCCCAGACGGCGGCCTCGTAGGGCGAGTAGAAGCCGCACGGCCGCAGGCCCGGGAACCGCTCCTGCGCCTCGGCGATCACGGGGTCGCGGAGCGCGACCTCCGGCCACGCCCGGGCGTCGATGTCGAGCGAGAGGAATCGGCGCACCTGCTCGGTCGCGGCGGTCAGGTCCCCGGGACCGGTGACGACGATCCGGGCCGATCCGCCCTGCTGCGTGACGGTGGCATCGACGCGCTGCCAGTCGGTGTCGCAGAGGAAGACCGCCTGCACGGCGTGGTCGTCGCCGCTGGCCGGCAGTGCGGCCGGGGCGAAGCCCTCCCAGAACCGCTTGCTGGTTCTCATCGACCAGGGCCCGGCGACCTCGTGCACCGTCTCGAGAGTGGGCGGCATGAGCTATGCCCGGTCGTGCAGGGTGATCTGGTAGCCGTCGAGGTCGGCGAAGGTGAAGGTGCGACCGAACGGGCCGTCGATGGGGGACGAGGTGATCGTGACACCGTCGGCGACCAGGGTGTCGTGCACCTGCTGCGCGTCGGGCGCATGCATCCAGATGCCCACGCCAAGACCGAGCGGGGCGCCCGAGTCGAGGTCGACGCCCGGAAGCGGGCCGCGCACCGCGAATGCCGCCGGTGTGGTGCCGAAGACCGCCGCGTGCGGCGGGCCGTCCTGTCGGGGGAAGCCGAGGTACTTCTCGTAGAACGCGGCCGCGCGGGGCACGTCGCGAACCTGGAGGGAGATGAAGCCGGGACCGGATGTCGTCATGATGCTCTCCTTGTGATGTCAGTTAGTTGACATACGATAACTGTATGTCAGACTACTGACATGAGTCAAGACGCAGCGGGAATCGACCTGGAAACCTCCCTGGGATATCTGCTGAAGGAGGCGTCCAGCGCGCTGCGATCGGCGATGGAGGCCGTGCTGCGGCCCCTCGGCATGACCATCACCCACTACTCCGCACTCGAGCTGCTCGCCCAGCGGCCCGGTCTGTCCAACTCCGACCTCGCCCGGGGCGCCTTCGTCTCGCGGCAGTCGATGAACGTGCTCCTGCAGGCGATGGAGAGGGACGGGCTCGTCGAGCGTGAGGAGCAGGCGGCGGTCGGCCGGGTGCTGCCGACCGAGCTCACCGCCGCCGGCCGCCGAAAGCTCGCCGTCGCGAGCGCCGCGGTGAAGGGTGTCGAGAATCGCATGAAGTCGACGCTCGACGACGCGGAGCAGCGGCAGCTCCGCGCCCTGCTCGCGCGCTGCGTGGCCTCGCTCGGCCCGACCGGGTGAAGACTATTCGAGAATAGCTCGAAGTCTGGCAGTTCCCCGTGAGTCTGCGGCAGCACTTCCGCGGAATAGTCACGTTCGCGACGATCTGAAGCGGATTCGCAGTCGCGCCGCCCTCCCGCGAACCGATACATTTCCTCGAGTCCCGGCGATGTCACCCGATTCCGCCACGGACACCGCTCGATCGCCCGGCGCGAGACCAACCCGATTGTCTCGCGCTCCGTACGGTCGGCGTGCTCGAGATCCACCGGCCCGGTTACCCGACCGTGCGCCGCGAACACAACGCTCTCGCCTCTTTCGGCGACCCCTAGGAGAGCCACCATTAACGTCACGAGAATACTCACCGTCGCGCTCGCAACCGGGATCCTGGCTGCCGGCGCATCCGCTGTCACGGCATCGGCCCCGGCCAGCGCACACACCCCCGAGATGTCGGCGACCTGCTCCACCCTCACGGTCGCGCTGTCGAACTACAGCAACGACGACGAACCGAACAGCATCACCGTGTCGATCGATTCCGACACCGTGGAAGACGCCCGGTTCGGATCCACCTTCGATGCGAGCTACCCCCTCGGCGATGCGACCGTCGCCCACGACTACCTCGTGACGATAGACGCACCGGGAGCGGCATACGACCGCGAATTCGCCGGCAGCAGCACTCCCTGCGAGGCGGAGGTCGCGACCGACGCGAGTGCAGCACTCGCCGTGACGCCCGCGACCTGCGACACGAGCGGCACCCTCGTGCTGGGCGAGTCGAGGAATGCCACCTGGGGCGAGCCGACGGCCACGACCGGTCCCGCGCAGTTCTCGGTGACGGCCACGGCCGACGAGGACCACGCCTTCGCCGACGGTGAAGTGACCAAGACCTTCACCGGCGCGATCGAGGGCAGGCTCGACCCCGCCGCGGCACCCTGCGCGAGCGTGGTCGTCGTACCGGAGCGCCCGATCCCCACGGTCGCCGTCGCAGACGAGACCGCCCTCGACTGCGACTCCCTGACGCAGACCACCACCACAACCACCACGACGACCGGATGGCGTCTCGACGAGGCGGCGAACGTCTGGGTGAAGACTCCTCCCGTGGTCACGACGACGAGCGCCACCGTGCCCGTGGCCGCCACGGAGTGCCCCACCGTCGAGACCCCGCCGACCGGATCGACGACTCCGCCGACTCCGTCCACACCCGCCGACGTGACCTCGAAGGACGTGCCGGTCGAGGCCCTGACCAGCACCGGCTCGGACGCCGGGGCAGTCGCGCCGATCGGCGCTGCGCTCCTGCTCGCCGGGATACTCCTGGTCGTCGGTCGTCGCCTCCGCGGGATTCACGCCTCCCACCGGGAGTAGCACGCACACGGGGACCGGGCGCGGCGAGCGCCCGACTGGCACCACGGGGGCCATGCGCATCGCGCCTCGAACTGCGAGGATCGCTGCTATGTCCACTGCCGAGCCCTTCATGCCGCTCCACGAACCGGCCGCCGACTCCGATCCCCGGGAGCACGACCTCGACGGCGACGTCGATGTCTCCCCCGATCGCGAGGCCGGCGCCCCCGAGGAGGTCGCGGCCGCCGAGGCGGAATGGGCGCGTACGCCGAAGCCGGCGTTCCGCACCCCGACGCCCGGCGCGCACCTCACCGCGGACGAGCTGAGAGACGACCTGGGCTCCTAGCCGCATCGGGCCGCGCGCAGCTCGCGCTTTCGTGCCACCCTTGCTGCATGGATCTCGAGGTGGTGCCCGGCGTCACCATTCCCGCCTCGGAGCTCGGCTGGAGATTCTCGCGATCGTCCGGTCCGGGCGGTCAGCACGTCAATACCTCGGACAGCCGGGTACAGCTGACCTGGAGCATCGCCGAGTCGACCGCGGTGAGCGACGACCAGCGGGCGGTGCTCCTCACGCGGCTCGGCCGGCGACTGGTCGCCGGTGCGATCACGGTCACGGTGTCGCAGCAGCGCTCCCAGCTGCGCAACCGCGAGACCGCGCTCGAGACTCTGGCCGGGATCGTGCGCGAGGCGCTCGCCCCGCCCGCCGCTCTCCGCCGCGCGACCCGGCCCACTCGCGGCTCGACGCGGCGTCGTCTCGTGGCGAAGAAGCAGCGCTCCGCCACCAAGCAACAGCGGCAGCGGCCGACGGGGGAGTAGCGCTGTCGGACGGATGCCGGGCGTGGCGGACGACGCGCGACCCGGGACCACGGCGAGCGGCGACGGGTAGAATCAGGAGTCCTCTCAACCCGGATGGGGCACTCACCACCGCGCGGGCAGCCCGCGCAGGCCGGTGTCGAGAGGACACGAACCCTGTGAATCCCACGGCCCACGCGAACAGCAGCGACGAGACCCGACTCATTGAAGCGGATGCCGCGGACCGCGCCGAGACGAGCGTCTCGATCCAGCCGCACGGCGTGCTGATCGCGGCGAGCACGGTCGGACTGCGCATCAGCCACGCCTCCCAGAACTGCGGCCGCGACATCGGGATCGCTGCCGCCGACCTCCTCGGCAGCGACCTCGGCGCCGTGTTCGGCATCGACTGGATCGCGGCCAACCGGAGCTCCCTCGACGGCACCGAGGAGCACCGCCATCCCCTCGCGGCCACCGTGGCGGGACGCGCGTTCGACGTCATCGTGCACCACAGCGCGGAGACCGTGGTGCTCGAGCTGGAGCCCGCCGGGCTCCGGCCCGGACACGAGGAGGCCCTCGCCGTCTACCGCGCCATCCAGCAGTTGACCCGGGCGACGACCGACCGCGAGATGTGGGCCGCCGCCGCCGTGGCGCTGCAGCAGCTCACCGGGTTCGACCGGGTCATCGTGAACGCGCTCTTCCCCGACGGGCACGGCGAGATCGTCGCCGAGGAGGCGCCCGCGGACACGGCGCGCTACCTCGGCCTGCACTTCCCCGCCGCGGCGATGCCCGAGCGCGTGCGGCAGTCCTATCTGCGGCGGCGCTCCCGGCTGGTCGTGAGCAGCGACGCGGTGTCGTCCCTCGTAATCGCCGGCGACGACGCGGCAGCGCTCGATCTGGGCCGCTCCGAGCTGAGCAGCGTCTCGGCGCACGACCTGTACTACATGAACACCTTCGGCCACACCTCCCTGCTGTCGCTGTCGCTCGTGCGCGACGGGGTGCTCATCGGTGTGATCAGTCTCGCCAACCGCACCCCTGTGACCGTGCCCTACGCGGTCCGGCAGGGGCTGGAGGCGCTGGCGAACCAGGTCGCACTGCACCTGGACTCGATGGCGAAGATCCGCCGCCTCACCGAGTCGCGGCGGCTGCGGTCGGTGCGCACGCAACTCATCGACCAGCTCGTCCTGCAGAGGTCGACCGACGCATCCGCTATCGCCGACGCCCTGTTCGGCGGCGAGCTCACCGTGCTCGACCTGATCGCCGCCGACGGCGCGATGATCTGCCTCGGCACCCACGTCACCTCCATCGGCGCGACCCCGCGGGCGGCGATCATGCGCGCCGCTGGACTCCGACTCGGCGCGACGCTCGCCGGCCGGTCGATCGTCTCCGAGGCGCTCGCCGAGGAGCACCCCGACGTGGCCGCCCTGCTGCCGTCGGTGAGCGGCCTCATCGTCGCGCCGCTGCCGGGGTTCGACGGCTTCCTCGCCTGGTTCCGCATGGAGACGCCCGAGCAGACGGACTGGTTCGGCGTCGACCCGAGCGTCGAACCGCTGCCGCTCGAGGCGCCCGGGGTATTCCCCTCCTGGTCGGAGACGGTCACGGGCCGCTCGCTGCCCTGGACCGGCTTCGAGTCGGAGGCGGACGATCTGGCCCGCGATCTCACCCTGGCGCTGCTGCGGCAGGCCGACACCCAGCTCGCCGCGCTCGCCATGCGCGACGCCCTCACCGGCCTGCCCAACCGCCGCCTGCTGATGGACCGCATCGAGCTCGGCCTCGCGAAGAAGACCGAGACCACCCGGCTGACCGTGCTGTTCGTCGACATCGACTCGTTCAAGTCCATCAACGACACCCACGGCCACGACGCCGGCGATGTGCTGCTCGTGCACGTCGCGAACCGGATCCTCGCCACCACGCGCAGCCCCGACACGGTCGCCCGCCTGGGCGGCGACGAGTTCGTGGTGCTCTGCGAGGCGATCACCGCCGAGGAGGCGGGGATCATCGCCGACCGCATCGCCGAGGCGATCCGGCAGCCCATCGACGTGGGCGGCAACTTCGTCACGGTCACGGCGTCGGTGGGAATGGCCGTCGCCGACCCCGCGTCGACCGCCGCCGACGTGCTCAAGAGAGCGGATGGCGCCATGTACCGCGCGAAGGCGCAGGGGAAGAACCGCGTCGCCACCTAGCTCCCGTCGGCAGGCGCGACGGTCGCGTGGTCGATCAGTTGCATGCCCGCCGGCGTCGCCGCCTCCGCCAGCATCCGCTCCAGGATCTTCATGTCCAGCGGCACCGGGCCGTCCTCGAAGGAGATGTGCACGGTGACCCCGTTGTCGATCCAGACGGAGTGGCGCCCGCTCCCCATGTAGTAAGGGACGCGCCAGGAGAGGAAGAAGTGCTCCTTCCGGCGGAGCTTCGTGCTCATCGCGGCCTGAAGGTGGCTGAGCACCTCGTCGCTGAACTCGAAGTACTCTCTGCCGTACCGGAGCTGGCCCATGTGAATCGCCCTCTGTAATTCACCGCCCAAACGGCTGTGGCGCTCACTCTAGCCCCGCTCGGACACGCGCACTCGACTCGCACGGCCGAGGGGCACGGTCAATGCCACGCCCGACCTGATTATTCGTCGTAAGGTCGGCACGCCACACTCTCTCCTTTCCCCAGACCCCGGTTGTGAGAGATCTGCCCGCCGACGACGGCGGCTTTATCCGGGGAGCACGCGTGAATTCCATCAGAGTGCAGATCAACCAGGTTTCCTTCTTCGTCTCGGCGCACCTCGACGCGGAGCAGCTTCGCGGCGAGATCACCGGCGCAGTGCGGCGCGGGGGTGATTTCGTGCGCCTGGAGCTCGCCGACGGCGGTGAGACCTTCGTGATGTGCAGCAGCGGGCTCTCGATCACGGTCTCGAGGGCGCGCACGATCGCGCCGATCGCGACGTCTGCGGGCGACGAGGCGTACCTCGTCGGTTCGCTCAACGACCCGCTGCTCGACCTCTCTGTCTAGGGCCGAGACGCTCCCGGGGCGGCGGGGATCAGTGCGCGGCGTCCACCGGCTGCTTGCGGGGGAGGACACGGGTCGCGCCCATCACGACCGCGACGACGATCAGTCCGAGAACCAGACCGAACACGGCAGACACCGCGGTATCGGCCAGCCAGACGACGACCGGTCCGGCGGCCTCGACCGCGTGGGTCACCACGTGCAGCATGTCGTAGGGGCCGTGCCAGAACGTCTCCGCGAGATTCGCGATCACGAGGTGGCCGCCGACCCAGAGCATGGCCACTGTGCCGACGATGCCGATCACGCGGAACACGGCGGGCATCGCCGCAACGATGCGGGCACCGAGGCGTCGCATCCGCTTCGCTGGATTCTTCATCATGGCGAGCCCGACGTCGTCGATCTTGACCAGCAGGGCCACAGCGCCGTAGACGAGGAGCGTCATGCCGAGGCCGATGACGACCAGCACGCCGAGCGTCATCCAGATGCCCATGCCGGAGTCGAGGCTCGCCAGCGAGATGAGCATGATCTCGGTACTGAGGATGAGGTCGGTGCGGATAGCACCGAAGACCAGCTTCTTCTCGTCGCGGGCACCGGTGTCCTCCGCTGCGTGGTGCAGGCCGAACCACTCGGTGACCTTCTCCGCGCCCTCGAAGCAGAGGTAGACGCCCCCGACGATCAGCAGCCACGGCAGCACCCAGGGCGCGAACGCGGTGAGCAGCAGTGCGATCGGAATGATGATGACGAATTTGTTGAACAGGCTGCCCAGCGCGATGTACAGCACGACGCGCAGCTCGCGCGCCGGCGACAGGCCCTGGACGTACTGCGGGGTGACGGCCGCGTCGTCGATGACGACGCCCGCGGTCTTCGCGCTCGCCTTGAGGGCGGCGGTCAGAATGTCATCGACAACGGCAAGCAGGCCGACCGACATGGGGTACTCCTCGAATGGGCGTCGTCCTCGTTCGCGGCGACGGCAGTGCCCTCAAGAGTACCGTGGGGCGAACGGCTCTCAGATTGTGCCGTCTCGACCCTGCCCCCGCTCACCCCGCTCGGAAGGACACACCATGGACACCGACCTGCTGATCGTCGAAGACCTGCTCTTGCTGCTGCTCGACGACGAGACCGGGGCCATCGCCGGGGAGGGGACGCTGTACTACACGCTCGGCGGCGCGGTGCTCGTGGAGCTCGCCCTGCGCGGCGAGGTGGCGCCCGACGACTCCCGAACGATGTTCAACGGGATCCGCATCGGCGCGGTGAAGGGCGAACTGCCCTCCGACCCGCTGCTGCGCGAGGCCTACGAGAAGGTCGCGAAGAAGTCCCGCGGCGTGCAGGAGCTGCTCATCGACATCGGGTCGTCGCTGCGCGGCGAGGTGCTCGACCGCCTGGTCGAGCGCGGTTTCATCCGCCGGGAGACGAAGAAGGTGCTGGGCATCTTCCCCACCACGCGGATGCCCGCCCAGCGGCCCGAATACGAGGCGCAGCTTCTCGAGAGGGTGCGCTCCGTGCTGGTCGACGGGGCCGAGCCCGACGCGCGAACCGGGGCGCTGGCCGCGCTGCTGTCGGCCAGTGGAACGCTGCCGCAGCTGCACCCGGGGATTCCGTGGTCGGGAGCCGTCTACACGCGCGGCAAGGAGCTGGAGAAGGGCAGCTGGGGCGCCGAGGCGGTCAATACCGCCATCGCCGGCACGAACGCCGCCATCGCGGCGAGCACCGCGGCGGCGTCGGTCGCGACGAACTCGGGCACCTGAGGCGGCGCCCGCCAGTCAGCTCGCCGGGCCGAGCAGCACCGCGAGGAGCGAGAGCGCGCCGCCCACGATGAACAGCATCGTGCCCAGCTGCATCGTGCGGGACTTGTTCCGGTCGGCGGTGGGAACGTCGACCTCGAGGATCGGGCAGCCCGACCAGCCGATCAGTCCGACGCTGAGCGTGACCAGGGCCACGCCGACCCACCACACGGCCTCGTCAGCGGTCGGCAGCATCGAGGGCCGCCATCCCGAGCTCAGCAGGAGGCCGAGCGCGACGGCGACGGCGCCCACGGCGGCGGTGAACCAGATCGTGCCGGTCCACATGATGCGCTGCACGTTCACCTCGGGCGACATGAGCTCGTGCACGCCGTTCTGCGGCGCAGAGCTGGGATTCCAGGTGCCGTTGGGGCGGGCTGCGGGCTGCGCGGCCGAGGTGTGGGTGACCTGCCCCATCGAGAGGGCGCTGTCTTTGGGGGAGTAGGTGTCGGTCACGAGGGGCCTTTCGTCTGGAGGTCGGGAAGGGGAGGCAAAGCGGATGGCGCCGGCGACATTGACAACGACGTTGACAGTACGCCCGGTGCGTCATACTGTCAACGCGGTTTGCAAACGTTGTTGATGCTCTACTCGAATGGGGAACGATGTCGGAAGAACCTGGGATCTTGCAGCCGTCCGGCGTGCCGATCGCCCCGGGCGACCGTTCCGCCCACGTGCGCTCGGCGATCCGCGACGCGGCCGAGCGCCTGTTCTCGGAGCGCGGCTACGTCGCCACCGGGGTGCGGGACATCGCGCGCGAGGCGGGCACCGACCCGGCGATCGTTCTGCGGCACTTCGGATCCAAGGAGGCGCTGTTCATCCAGACGATGTCCCTGCCGGGGTCGTGGCGGGACGTGATCCAGGGACCGGTCGACGAGCTCGGTCGAGCGCTGGTCGACCTCATCGCGAGTCGCCGGGACGGCGGATTCGGGCCGTGGGCGGCGCTCGTGCGCGCCTCGGACCGCGAAGACGTCGGCAGGGTCTACCGCTCGTCGGTGACCGCGGTCTTCGCCGAGGGTGTGGCCGCGAGACTCGAGGGGCCGGACGCCCGGGTGCGCGCACACCTCTTCGCCGCCCAGGTGGAGGGCCTCCTCTCATCGCTGAGCATCCGGCAGGACCGCGTGCTGCTCGACCTGCCCCACGACGAGCTGGTGGCGCGGTACGGCGCGATCCTCCAGGCCACCCTCACCGGGCCGTAGGCGCGCGAGAACCTTCCGGGATCCCCCTCGCGCGCAGTACCGTAGCCCTGCGTCGCGGCAGACCCGCCGACCGCGTCCCCGATCCGATCGCCCGGAGGTCCTCGTGAGCCTGGTCCGCATTCACAACTTCGCCATCTCGATCGACGGCTACGGAGCCGGAGAGGGCCAGAGCCTCGACGCGCCCTTCGGCCACGCGGAGGGGAGGCTCATGGACTGGTTCAAGGGCACCCGCACCTTCGTCGCCATGCAGGGCGGATCGGGCGGCAGTTCGGGCGTGCACGACGCGTTCGCGAGCAACTGGGGCGCCGGGATCGGCGTCGAGATCATGGGGCGCCACAAGTTCGGTCCGCAGCGCGGGCCGTGGCCGGATGACGGGTGGACGGGCTGGTGGGGCGACGAGCCGCCGTTCCGCACCCCGGTCGTGGTGCTCACGCACTATCCGCGGGAGCCGCTCGCGATGCAGGGCGGCACGACCTTCCACTTCCTCGACGCCACCGCGGCGGAGGCGCTCGCGGCGGCGCGCGAGCTTGCGCCCGGACTCGATGTGCGCATCGGCGGCGGCGTCGCAACGGTGCGCGAGTTCCTCGAGGCCGACCTCGTCGACCAGATGCACCTCGCTGTGGTGCCGATCGTGCTCGGTCGGGGCGAGCAGCTCTGGACCGGCCTGGAGGGCATCGAGGAGAGGTTCGACGTGGAGGCCACCACCGGAGCGGGCGGCGTGACCCACCTCGCCTTCTCCCGACACCCGCGCTAGCCGCTGTCGCCGCGGCGGTATTTACTGGAGACCATGACCTCGATCGACAACGCCGGAGCCGCCGCGCGCCTGAGGGCGGCGCTGCAGCAGGGCTCCTCCTCCGACCGGCTGCAGAGCGCCCTCGCCGCGGGCACCCGCCCGAACGACAGCTACGTCGAGGTGCTCGTGCAGCGGTGCGCGATCGAGCCGGATTTCTTCGTACGCGACATGCTCACCTGGGCCCTGTTGCGGCATCCGTCGTCTCTCACCGTTCCCCGCCTGGTCTACGAGGCGGGAGCCGACGAGTCGCAGGCGCGCAGTCAGGCGCTGCACACGCTGTCGAAGATCGGCGATCCGCGCGGGTGGGCGGCGATCGACCGCGAAGTGCTGCGCGACCCCGACGACAGCGTGGCCCGGAGCGCGTGGCGCACTGCCGCGGGTCTCGTGCCGCCGGGGGAGGAGGCCGCGCTCGCGGTCGAGCTCTGCGCGCAGCTGGGCCGCGGCCCCGCGGAGACCCAGCGCAGCCTCAGCCGCGCGATCGCGGTGCTCGGCGACGTCGCCCTCCCGCTTCTCGAGCAGAAGAGAGCGGATGCTGTGGCCGGCGTGCGCGTGCACGCCGCGGCCACCGAGAGCCTGCTGAGAGACCCGGATGCGAACTTCGACGGGCTGCTGGCGGACGCGCGGCGGGCGGATGAGCGGCGGGCCGATGCGGGTCGTGCCGATACGAGTCGGGCGGATCTCGAGGAGTGAGGCCGCGGGGGCTCAGCCTTGGGCCGGCGGGCGCAGGCCGTCGAGCACGATCCCGAGCAGGGGGCGCGCCCGCTCGTCCCACTCGGCCTCGTCGAGGCGCGTCAAAAAGCTGATCAGCGTGATCACGTCGTGCGCGTCGACTCCCGGTCGGATCGCCCCTGACGCACGGCCGGCGTCGAGCAGCAGGGTGAGCGCCCCGCCGATCGGGCCGAGGCTGTGGGCGCTGAGGTCCGTCCAGACCGACGCCTCGAGGGCCGCGAAGACCCCGCGTTTCACCCGGGCGTAGTCGGCGACGCGGTCGAACCAGAGCGCCAGGGCCGCGGTCGGCTCCTCCGTCTCGAGAAGGGAGGGCGCCAGGGCCACGAGCTCGTCGACATCGTGCCGGTAGACCTCCACGAGCAGGTCGGCGCGCGTGGGGAAGTGCCGGTAGAGCGTGCCCTGACCCACGCCGGCCGTCTGCGCGACCGCGTTCAGGCGGAGCTCCTCGTGCGGAGCCGCCGAGGCGATCGCGTCGCGGGCCGCCGCCACGATGCGCGCTCGATTGTCGCGGGCGTCGGCTCGGGACGGTGTCGGGGTCATGGGAATCTCCGGCGATCGGTTGCTTAAACGGACACGTGTCCGTATCGTGGAGCAAAGCGGACACGTGTCCACTCTAAACGAACAGCGACGGGACGACGAGTATGAACGGCATCACAGGCACGGTTGTGGCCATCACCGGGGCGAGCAGCGGCATAGGCGAGGCGACCGCACGGCTGCTGGCGGGGCGCGGCGCCCTCGTGGCTCTCGGGGCTCGTCGCACGGATCGACTCGACGGCATCGTGGCGGAGATCACCGCGGCGGGTGGCCGGGCCGTCGCCTGCGCGGTCGACGTCACCTCGCCGTCGTCGGTGGTCGACTTCGTCGCCCGTGCCGTCGACTCCTTCGGGCGCCTCGACGTGTTCGTCGGCAACGCCGGGGTCTCCGCCCTGTCGCCGGTGGCCGAACTCGACGTGCGGGGCTGGTCGTCGATGATCGATGTGAACCTGAACGGGGTGCTGAACGGCATCGCCGCGGCGATGCCGGTGTTCCAGGCGCAGGGGCGCGGGCACTTCGTGACCACCGTGTCGACCTCGGGAATCAAGATCGTCCCGACGCAGGCGGTCTACGCCGCGACGAAGAACGCCGTGCGCACGTTGTTGGAGGGCCTGCGGCAGGAGTCGACGGACGGCGTGCTGCGCACGACCTCGATCTCACCCGGCTACGTGCAGACGGAGCTCGTCGACAGCATCGCCGACCCGCGCATCCGGGAGGCCGCGCAGGCATCGATGGCCACCATGGGCATTCCGGCGGCGGCCGTGGCCCGGGCGATCGCGTTCGCGATCGAACAGCCGCATGACGTGGAGATCGGCGACCTGACGATCCGGCCGACGCGACAGGGCTGACGCGGGTCGCGCATCCGCTCTTTCGCGCCCGCGCGGACCGGGCATACGCTGGCACGGTGAGCAGAATCTTCGGGACTCCCTTCGCCGCGGTGTATCCGTTGTACGTGGCCAAGGCGGAGCGCAAGGGGCGCACGGCAGACGAGGTCGACCAGGTCATCAGCTGGCTCACCGGGTACGACGAGACGGCGCTGCGCCGTCACCTCGATGAGGGCAGCAGCTTCGAGCGGTTCTTCGCCGAAGCGCCGATGAATCCGAACGCCGCGCTGATCACGGGTGTCGTGTGCGGCATTCGCGTGGAGGACATCGACGACCCGCTGATGCAGCAGATCCGCTGGCTCGACAAGCTGGTCGACGAGCTCGCGAAGGGCAAGGCGATGGAGAAGGTCCTCCGCGCGCCCGCCGCGGCGCCCGCCGGGTAGCCCGGAAGGCGAACTCCGCCGGCGCGCGCCGCGGGTTCACCGGCCGCGGGGGCGCAGGCCGAGACGCTGCAGCTGCCAGGCGTGTACGTCGGCGAGCCACTCCAGCGGCGCGGACGGGCCGATCCGCGGATCCTCCGGGTCACCGCCGGCCTGGACCGCCCGCAGGTACGCGCGGTCGAGCGCGATGCGTTCCCGCACCGCAGCCGCATCGCCCACGGAGCCGTGGCCGGGGATGACGGCATCGACCTCGCTCGCCAGGAACTCGAACAGCTCCAGCACGGCGAGGTAGTCGCCGATCGGATCCGCCGCCTCGAGGTCGAGGAAGGGCATGAGGATGTCGGAGAGCATGTCGCCGGCCACCAGCACCCGTGCCTCCCCGATCAGGAGCGCCGCGTGGCCCTCCGCGTGCGCCCGGTGCTCGAGCACCCGCACCTCCGGTCCGTCCCAGGGGATCCGCGTGGCGCCGGCGGGCAGAGCGGTGATGCGGCCGAACAGCTCCGTCGGGATCTGCTCGGCGTACTCCGGCGGCAGCGCCCCGTCCAACTGCGCTTCCCAGTCCGTGGTCGACAGCAGCGTCTCCATCGCGGCCGCGCACGGCGCGGTGCCGTACCGCGGAGCGTCGCCGAAGCTCGCGTGCCACAGCACGTGGTCCCAGTCGGGGTGCGTCGAGAAGCCAGCCACGACGGGGAGCGCCTGAGCCTCGATGTCGCGGGCGAGATCGACCAGCTCGTCGCGGGTGATGCCGGGGTCGATGAGCAGCACGCCGGCGTCGCCCAGCACGACCGTGGAGTTGCTCGTGATGAATTCGCTCTGGTGCACGAGTACGCCGTCTGCGACCTGTTTCAACATGGTGTGTGTCTCCGGTTCTGGTGGGGATGGGTTGTCGACCGCGGTCAGCCCAGCGCCATGGCGGCGACGGCGAGAGTGCAGATCCCGATGCCGACGCGCTGTCCGAGGGTCACGCGCTCCCGGAGCAGCCCGGCGGCGAGCAGCACCGTGACGGCCGGGTAGAGGGAGGTGAGCACCGCGGCCACCGCGAGACTGGTCGCCCCGGTGGCGAGCAGGAAGAGGAGCGTGCCCAGGGCGCCGAGCACCCCGGCCGCGCTGCCCCAGCCGAGCACGCCGGCCGAGGGGCGCCAGGCCTGGCGGAGCCCGGCGGCCGTCGCGATCGTGAGCACCGCCCCGACCAGCTGGTTGACGGCGAGCGGCAGCAGCCCGGCGCCGCCGGAGATCTGCGCCAACGCGACGAAGAGCACCCCGAAGCCCGCCCCCGCGACGACGCCGTCGAGGAGCGCTCCCCGCGTGTCTTCCAGGCTGTCGGAGGCCGGATTGCGGGAGACCAGCCAGATCCCGGGCAGGGCGGCCAGCATGCCGACCCAGACCAGCACTCCCGGGCGCTCGCCGAAGGCCACCCCCGCCAGCAGCGGGAGCACCGCCGCCCCGACGGCGGAGATCGGCGCGACGAGCCCCATCCTTCCGCGCGCGAGCCCGCGGTACAGGAAGATGCTGCCGGTCGCCGAGCCGATCCCGGCCAGAACAGCCCAGGCGAAGTCCGCCGCGATCGGGTTGCCCGGCAGCGCCACTCCGGCCACCAGCATCACGAGCGCACCGGCGCTCTGCCCGACCACCACGACCTGCCACACGGAGTGGGCGCGCGAGCCCAGGCCGCCGATGAAGTCGGAGGCGCCGTAGGCGACGGCCGAGGCGAGCGCCAGTACGATGCCGAGGTTCATGGCTGAGAGTCTGACGCGGATGCGGTCCGGTCTGAAGACCCAATTGCCGCGTCGAGGAGTGGACCATTCTGGTGGCATGACAGTGAACTGGGCACGCGGCGGTCCCGACCTCCTCATCGCGCTCGACCGCGAGGCGGGGCCGGTGGGGATTCAGATCCAGAGCGGGCTGCGGGCCGCGATCCGCGACAGACGGCTCGCTGCGGGCGAGCGCCTGCCGTCGACCCGCCGTCTCGCCGAGCTGCTCGGCGTCTCGCGCGGCACGGTCGTCGAGGTCTACGAGCAGCTGCTGGCCGAGGGGTACGTCGAGTCGGTGGTCGGCTCCGGCACGCGGGTGGCGACGATCGCCGCCTCGCGCGCGCCGACCCGGACTTCACCCGGCGCCCCGCGCTCCACGAACCCGCCGGTCGAGATCGACTTCGAATACGGCATCCCCGATCTCGGATCGGTGCCCCTCACCGAGTGGAGCTGGGCGGTGACCGAGGCGACCCGCACCCTCCCCACCGCGCAACTCGGCGACGAGGACGTCGCCGGCTCCGGGCACCTGCGCGAGGTCGTCACCGCCTACCACCGGCGGGTGCGATCGGGGTGCGCGACCGCCGCCGACGCGGTGGTCGTGTCGGGCTTCCGGCAGGGGCTCGCATTCACGCTCGCGGCCCTGGCCCGGCAGGGCGTGCGGCGCATCGGGCTGGAAGACCCCGGCCCGCGCGAGCACGACCTGATCGCACGGCGCGCGGGCCTCGACCCCGTGCCGGTTCCGGTCGACGAGCACGGCATCGACGTGGGGCGACTGCGGGAGAGCGGGGCGCGGGCGGTGCTGCTGACACCGGCCCACCAGTGCCCCACGGGAGTGGCGCTCGCGCCGTCGCGACGTCGTGACGTCATCGAGTGGGCGGATGAGGTCGACGGCGTGATCCTCGAGGACGACTACGACGCCGAGTTCCGCTACGACCGTCAACCCGTCGGGTCGCTGCAGGGCCTGGACGCCGACCGGGTGATCGCCCTCGGATCGGTCAGCAAGACCCTCGCTCCCGCGATCCGGCTCGGCTGGGTTCTCGCGCCGCCGCGGTACCTGCCCGGGATCGTCGAGGAGAAGCGGCTCGGCAGCCGCGGCGCCCCGGGACTGGACCAGGAGGCCCTCGCGCTGCTGATGGAGACGGGCCGCTTCGACCGCCACCTGCGCCGCGTGCGGGAGATCTACCGCGCCCGCCGCGACGTGCTCTCATCCGAGACGGAATCCGCTTTCGGAGAGGGCCGACTGCGCGGGCTGGAGGCCGGCTGTCACGTGCTGCTGCGCCTGCCCGTCGGGGTCTCCGAGCGGGCCGTCGCGGCGGACGCGGCGACCATGGGCGTGCGCGTGAACCCGCTCGGGCACTACCGGTTCGCGGGTGCGGGATCGGAGCCGCTTGCGCCCGCCCTCGTGCTCGGCTTCGGCAATGTCGGCGAGCAGCGGATCCGCCGGGGGATCCGCGCGCTCCGGGCGGCGGTGCAGCGCCAGGCCCGGGCGCGCTGAACCTGCGCCACAGCCAGGTGCTGGCGCTGCTCGGGGACCTGCGCGCGACGAGAACGCCCCGCCGCTAGACGATCCGCCCGTCGGCGAGCCTGAGGGTGTGGTCCGCCATCGCCTGGAGCGCGGGATCGTGGGTCGAGATGATCGCCGTCATCCCCTCCGCCCGCACGACGGTCTGCAGCAGCGCCATGACGGAGGCGCCGCTGTCGGCGTCGAGCTGTCCCGTCGGCTCGTCGGCGATGAGCAGTCGCGGGGCGTTCGCGAGCGCCCGCGCGATGGCGACCCGCTGCTGTTGTCCGCCCGACAGCTCGCCCGGTCGCTGTGCCGCCTGGCCGCCGAGCCCGACGAGGTCGAGCAGCTCGGCGACGCGCTCGGTGCGAGCCCTCGTCGCCGTGCCGCGCAGGCGGAGGGGGAGACCCACATTCTCGGCCGCCGACAGCATCGGGAGGAGACCGAAGGTCTGGAAGACGAAGGCGAGCCGATCGCGCCGCAGCGCGGTGCGCGCCCGCTCGTCGAGGGCCGTCACCTCGATGCCGTCGACGATCACGGTTCCGCTGGTCGGTTCGTCGAGTCCGCCGAGACAGTTGAGCAGGGTGGTCTTCCCCGACCCGGAGCGACCGACGATCGCGGCGATCGAGCCGCGGGGAATCGTGAGGGTGACGTCGCGCAACGCGTGCACGTCGCCGCCGGTCGAGGGGTAGGTGCGGCTGAGGCCGGTCACGGCCACCATGGGGCTGCTCATTTCGACTCCTCACCCGCAACACGGTCGGGCCACACGCCCACGTGATCGGACTCCAGGTCGAGCCGCACCCTGTTGCCCAGACCGAGCGCCCGGCGGTACTCGGCCGGCAGCTGCAGACGCCCGGCACGGTCGAGTGACGCGAACTCCTCGGCGACGACCGCCGATGCCCCCCACTCGTCGATCTCGGTGCGCCGCAGCACCTCCGACGAGGTGCGGCCGTCGCGGATGGCGACCGTGCGCTGTACCTGTCCGGAGACGTCGGCGTCGTGGGTCACGATCACCACCGTGGTGCCGAAACTCGTGTTGGCCGTGCGCAGGGCGGCGAACACGTCGGCGCCGGTGGCGGTGTCGAGCTCGCCGGTCGGTTCGTCGGCGAACAGCACCTGCGGACGATTCGCAAGCGAGACGGCGATCGCCACCCGCTGCTGCTCCCCGCCCGACAGCTCTCCCGGGCGGCGGTGCGCCTTCGCCCCCATGCCCATGGCGTCGAGCAGCTCGGCCGCACGCCGCCCGCGGGCCCGCGACCGCACGCCGGCGAACGACATCGGCAGCGCCACGTTCTCGACCGCGGTGAGGTACGGCAGCAGATTGCGGGAGGTCTGCTGCCAGATGAATCCGACAACGGATCGGCGGTAGGCGAGACGGTCGGCCGCCGACATCCGCAACAGGTCCCAGTCGCCGACACGGGCGCGCCCGGCGGTCGGTACGTCGAGGCCCGACAGCACGTTGAGCAGCGTCGACTTGCCCGACCCGGACGCGCCGACGATGGCGATCATCTCCCCGCGGTCGACGAGCAGGTCGAGGCCCTGCAGCGCCTGGACCTCGATCTGCTCCACCTGGTAGATGCGCACGACGTTGTCGCACACGATGAGCGCGCCTGCCCCGAACTCGGATGCCGCGCGCGGCTGCGCGCCGGTCTGAAGCGTCATGTCGTCTCTCCCACTCTCAATACTTCTCCCGGCCGGTCGCGGCGGTGCGCCACGACATCGGTCACGATCGCGAGCGCGCACAGCACGAGGCTGCCCGCCACCACGAGAACGATAGACACGGGGTCGACCCGCAGCTCCGGCTCGCCGGTTCCCCCGGTGAGCAGACGGAGGCCGAGCGCGGGGCCGACCGCCGTCAGGATCCCGCCTCCGGCCAGCGCACCGCCGACGAGAGCGGCGACGACCAGCGGCAGGAGTTCGGCCAGGGCGAGCACCCAGCCGAATCCGCGCTGCACGCCGAGGGTGCGCAACAGCGACAGCGAGCGGGACCGCGACGGGCCGCCGGCGGCCACCGTGGTGGCCAGGGCGACGGCTGCGAGGAGCGCCACCGCCGCCACGGTGAGCAGGGCCATCCGGTCCACCCCCTGCACGAGCGGCTGCTCGCGGAACTCGCCGAGCCAGCCGGCGCGGGTGGTCACGTCGGCAGCACCGTCGACCGCCTGTACGGCCTCGAGCGCGCCCTCGCCCGTGACGAGCAGGACGCCGGCTGCCGGGACCTCGTCGATGACCTCGCCCAGGGCGTCGAGCTGCGCGTAGAGGAAGGGGCCGTCGAGGTAGCCGTCCGGGCCGCCGTCGACGGTGCCGACGATGCGCAGTGGAATGCTCTGATCCTCGAACGCCATCACCAGCCCGGTCGTGTCGACCCGCGCGGTGAGCCGGGAGTCGATCAGCACCGGCAGCTCCTCGCCGTCGGTCGTCGCCGCGGCGAGGTCGTCGAGCGCAAAGCGGTCGGGCGCGTTCCCGGCGGGCAGCCGGTCCGCCAGGTCGGCGAAGCCCGTGTCGATCCCGAGCACGCTCACCGAAGCGGATGCCGCGCCGCTGTCCACGCTCGCCCCGGTGAGCGCGAGCTGTGCGCTCGCGGCGGTCACCCCGGGTGCGCGGCGCACCGTCTCGACGACGGCGGTGGCGTCGACTCCCTCGACCCGCGCATCCGCCCCGACCTGCTGCCAGGAGGCGTCAAGCTGCCCCTGACGCACGGTCTGCACGATCAGCGAGCCGCCCACCACGAGTCCCACCGCGATCGTCAGGGCAAGCAGCGGCAGCACGGCGACGGAGCGCCGCGCGTGGGCGGCGGCGAGGAGGCCTGCGGCGCCCCGCGAGCGCACAGCCAGTGCGGCGGCGACGCGTACTGCGAGCGGGGTCACCCGCACGACCACCAGCGTCACGGCGACCGCGAGCAGCAGCGGGGCGGCCGCCAGCAGGGGATCGGTGCCGTCGGTGTGCGCCTCCACCAGGCCGCGCGACCGTACCGACGCGATCGCGGCGACGGCCAGCACCACGATGGAGAGCTCCACCACGACGCGCCGCACACGCGCCCGTGCGTCGACCCGCTGCCGGTCGCGACGATTGGCGGCCTGGCGCCGACCGCGCCACGCCTCCCCGGCCACGAGAACCGACTGGATCGGCGGAGCGAGCACGGCGATTGCGGCGACGACGACGAACGGGAGCGGGTCGACCACGGGGCCGGGCACGAGCAGTGCCGCGATCGCGACACCCGCACCCGCGCCCACAACGGCGAGGGCGAGCGACTCGAGCAGCCCGCGCACCGCGACCGCGGCGAGCGACGACCCGCGTGCGCGCTCGAGCGCGAGATCGGCGGAGCGACGGCGCACCAGGAGGCCGCCGACGAGCAGCATCACGGCGGCGACGGTGCCGAAGAGTCCGGCGATCAGCAGCGTCATCTGCGCGACCGACGCCGCAGCACGGGCGCCGTACCCGCGCAGGGCGTCGCCGAAGTCGGTGCGCACGGAGACGGCCGCTCCGGTCGACGGCGCCAGTGCGTCTGCGTCGGCCCGAAGCGCGTCTATCTCGTCGACGACTGTCGTCACCCGTGCGCCCGTGAAGCGCTCCGCACGGAGCGGCAGCCGCACCGACGCGGCGAGCGGGTCGAGGAACAGCGGCAGGGCGAGTTCGACCCCCTCGTCTGCGGCGAGCAGGGCGACCGTCGCGGTCTCCCCGGAGATACGCGAGGTGTCGACCTCCGGTGCCCACATCGTGGGCAGGTCGCACCACGCCGCGGCGCATCGCGAGTCGGGAGCGGACCGAGCGGATGCGGCGATGCCGACGACACGCACGGCGACGGCGGTCGGCGGCCCGTCCGGCGAGGCGGCGGGCGCCGGCGCGGAGAGCACGGTGCCGACCGCGAGCGACCCGGCCTCCGCCGCCGCGGCCGAGACGAGCACCTCGATGTCGGGGCCGGCCGCGGCGGGCAGACGCCCGTCGATCAGCGTCAGCCCCTCCCGCTGGTCGGTGCCGAGCAGGCCGATCCGTGCGTTGATCCGGGGCGCCTCCGCGTCGGGAACGGCGCGGCTCAGACGGATCTCGGGGCTGAGCACCGCGACGACCGGCTCGCCGGCCACCCGTGCGAGGCCGTCGGGGAGGTTCGCCGGCAGGTCCCGGGCGATCGCGCCGACCTCGGTCAGCGAGGCGAACTCGGACGAGACTGCCGGGTCGCCGACCGGCACCCGCAGCACGACGTCCGCCGGGGCGCCGGCCTCGTCGACCGCCGACCGTGCCCCGCGGTCGACGGTGTCCAGCACCACGGCGGGCACCACGAGGGCGAGCAGCGAGGCGAGGCAGAGCAGGGCGGTCCAGCCCAGCAGCAGGGGCGCGTCCCGCCGCGTGCGACGGCGCAGGAGAAGCGGTGCCCCGCCGAGAAGCGAACGGCGGATGGCGCCGCGGCGGGAGCTCGTGGACGCCGGCCGACGGCCGTTTTCCTGCCCCGTCACGGCTGAGCCCCCTCGCGCAGCAGGTGCGCGGGCTCGGTGAAGCGCTGCAGCCGGGCGACGAGCAGCACGACGGCCGCCAGCACGGCGACGAGCCCGACCAGCAAAAGCGCGATCGCGGGCAGCGGCACCTCGACCACGACAGCGGGCACGGTAGGAACGCCCGTGGGAGACACCGCGACGAGCGGACCGACGAGCCACGCGAGCAGCAGGCCGATGGTGATTCCGAAGACCGCGCCGAGCACGCAGAGGAGCAGTGACTCGATGCCGACGAGTGCGACCAGCCGGCGTCGGGAGTACCCGATCGCCCGCAACTGCGCGAGTTCCAGACGCCGCGACCGCAGGCCGGCGGCACTGTGCACACCGAAACCGATCGCGGCCAGGAGCGTGCTCGCGGCGATCGCGACCCAGAGTGCGGCCTGCGTCGCGACGCGCAGGGGCGCCTCCTGCAGTCGTTCGCCCAGCATCCGCCCGCCGACCGCAGTGGCGTCGCGGGGGAGCGCCGCCAGATAGGAGTCGGCCTCCCCCGTCGGCACATCGACCCACCACTCGTCGACGAACGGCCCGGTCGCGCCCGCCTCGATGAGCGACCGTGCCAGCAGTGTGGTGTCGACGACGACGAGATCGGCCGACGCGCCGCCCAGCGCCGGTGTCGGGCCGGCCAGGTCGGATGTGGACACGGAACCCGGCACGAGCGGGGCTCTGGCGACGACGCGCACGGCCGTGGGAACACCGCCGGTGCTCACCTCCACGTCGGTGCCGGAGCCCACCTCGAGGCGGTCGGCCAGCGCCCCGGAGACCACGGCCGGCACCGACAGCCCCGGCAGCCAGCCCGCCGACGCGAAGCTCACGGGGGTGCTGCGCAGGTCGAGTGGGACCACGATGCCCAGGCGCAGCCCCCAGCCGGCAGGAACGTCGTCGGTGAGTATCGGGGTGGTGCTCGGCTGCGCTGCCGACCCGAACCATTCCGCGTCGACGGGCGCGTTGAGGACGACCGCGGTGGGCTGCGCGTCCTCCGCCTCCGTGGTAACGAGCGCGGCCAGCCCGGCGACCAGCACGTCGGCCGCGCCCGTCCCGTGCTCGCCCGCGGCATCGCTGCCGAGGGTGTCGACGAGCCTGACGGTGAATCCCGCGAAGCGCAGGCCCTCCGACGGGGCGGAGGGCGGGAGCGCCCCGCGCACCTCGTGATCGGCGCCGTCGGCGGCGACGCGGCCGAGCGGCAGCAGCTCCAGCAGTCCGTCGCCATGCTCGACCACGGCGGCAAGGTCTGCGGAGACCGCGTCGAGCGGGGCCTCCGGGTCGCCGAAGCGCACGGTCGCGGCGAGACCGGAAGCGCCCGCGGGCAACTCGATACCGGTGGCGGCATCCGCTTGTTCGGCGAGGCGCTCGACGACCGTCTCGCCGCCGAGCTCGGCGAGCCGCCCCTGCACGAGCAGATCACGGGCGCCCGGGGTGAGGGCGAGGAGCGACGCACGGCTGGCCCCGGTCTCGGGGTCTGCCCCGAGTGCGCCGACGATCGGTCGCCGCATCACCGGCTCCGCGGCGCCGTCACCCGGAGGCGGAGTCGCGACACCCGACACGCGTACCGGGGCGCCGACTGCGAACGCGGCCTGATCGAGCTGCGACTGCTTCCAGGTGTCGAGAAAGCTCAGGCCGAAGGTGCCGACCGCGAGCGTCAGGCTCAGCAGGAGCACCGCGGCCGTCGCGCGCTGCGGACGCCGCCCGATCTCCCAGGAGGCGAGCGCGACCGTGGCGCCGCGCGCACCCGAAGCCATCCGCTCGAGCAGCCGCGAGGCCGCGGGAATGAGCCGTGCACACACCAGCGCGGTGGCGACCAGCACGATCGCCGGTCCGGCTACGAGCACGGGATCGACGGCCAGTGTCGCCGAATCCTGTACCGGTGAGCGGTAGACCTGCAGCTGCCAGTACGCGACGGCGGCGAGGAGCACGATCGCGACGTCGACTCCCGAGCGGGCGATACCGGAGCCGAGGCGCTGCCGGCCGGCCGCCTGCGCGCCCTCGGCGAAGGAGACGTCGTCGCGGGCGAGCGGGGACAACAGCACCAGCACGAAGACGAGGGCGATGCCCGCGGCGATGAACCAGGCGACGGGCGGCAGTCCCGCGTCCGGCGGCATGCCGGCCGCGACCATCGGGCCCTGAACGGCGAGCAGCCGGTAGGCGAGCGAGGCGAGCGGGGGAGTGGCGGCGGCGGCCACGGCGGCGACGACAACGGCCTCGACGGTCGCGAGCGCGAGGACATCGCGGCGGGATGCGCCCCTCGCCCGCATCAGCTGGCGTTCACCGGAGCGCGCGTCGCTGTAGAGGCGGGCGAGCTGTGCCATCGCGGTGACGGCGAGCACCACGAGCAGCAGGCTGACCACCACGACGGTGGACCGGGTGACCGTCAGCCCCGACGCCACCGCGCTGACCGCGTCTGCCGCATCGGTATCGACGAAGACACTGCCGGCGACGGCGTTGGCGTCGTAGAGCACGTCGACGTCCGCGGTTTCGAGCCGGTCGAGCAGCGGCTGCAGCTGGTTTACGCGCGCGGAGGAGAAGTCCGGGGTGAAGCGCAGGTCGGCGATGGCCACCGGGATCCCGGCGGATGCGAGCGCCCCCTCGTGCACCACGAGGGGGCCGAAGACGACGGACGGGTTGTAGAAGCTCGTGAAGGGGTTGGGGAACTCAGGGTCGTAGCCGCGGGTGGCCAGACGGTCGGTCTCCCAGAACTCCTCGCGCGGATCGTTCGGCTCGAACGTTCCCGTGACGACGGCCGTCACATCCGCTTCGTCCGAATCGACGACGATGGTGTCGCCGATGTCCAGCGACAGAGCGCTCGCCGCTGACGCCGGGATCACAACCGGCACCGGGTCTCCGGACACCACCTCGCCGGGCCACTCGCCCGCGACCAGCGAGGCCGCCTCCGTGATCCGGTCGTACTCCCCGAAGTAGGCGAGCGTCGGCGGCGTCGGGCCGATCGTGGTTCCGGCGACCGCGCCGACCGGCAGGTACGCCGACAGGGCGCCGCCCACCACGGTGGTCGTTGCGGCCGGTGAGTAGACGGTGTCGACCGCCTCGGCCACCACCGCCCGGCTCTCGGCCAGCGATCGGGCCGGATTCAGGAGGCGCACGTCGATGTCGGTCTGCTCGGCGGGCGTCGCGGTGAGGGCGCCGCGCACGCCCCCCTGCTCCGTGGCGACGACGAGCAGGCTCAGCGTGGTGACGAGCACGCTCGCGAGCACGGCGACCGCGACGACGCCGAGGAGCAGCTGCCACTGGGCGCGGGAGCGGCGGAGCGTGACGCCGACCAGCCACGAGCGGCTCCGGGTCGCGCGGGCGCCGTTCCGCGTGCCCGGGGGCACCGTGCGCCCTGCTCGGTCTCTCACGTTGGTTGCGCTCCGTCATCTTTGACCGGGCCTCAAAGATGTGGCTCCGAGCACACATTACCGGCAGAGACGACGCGAACGTCGCATACGACCGCTGCCGGGCGGCGCGCCCGCAGCTCAGGCCCGCGCATGTCGAACCGAGGGGCAATGTCTCGACCTTCCCGGATGCTCGGAGGGTAGGAAGTTTGCCCCCCTGCCCTGGCGCTGGGACGCGCACGATCGGCCGAAAGCGGATGGATCCCGCACGCCGGGCGAAGGAGGTACTCGCGATACCGGGCTCATCCGGCACTGCCGACCGCCGGGGAGCGGTGATGGCATGGATGCTGGAAGGGAAACACCAATGACCACCACACCGGCCGCACCCCACAAGGGCGCGATCCTGACGATCATCCTCGTCAGCTACTTCATGATCCTGCTCGACAACTCGGTGATCTTCACCGCGCTGCCCAGCCTGGAAGCGGATCTGGGACTCTCGACCGCCGAGCTCGCCTGGGTGCAGGACGCCTACACGCTCGTGTTCGGCGGACTCCTCCTGCTCGGTGCCCGCGCCGGCGACCTCATCGGGCGCAAGCGCGTGTTCATCTTCGGCCTCGTGGTGTTCTCCCTCGCGTCGCTCCTGATCGCCTTTGCGCCCGCCGGGTGGTGGCTGATCGGCTCCCGGGCGGTGCAGGGCATCGGGGCGGCGATCGTGGCCCCATCCGCTCTCTCCCTCCTCACGGCCAGCTTCGAGGGCCGCGAACGGGCGCGCGCCGTCGCCGCCTACGCGGCCACCGCCGGCATCGGTGCGAGCCTGGGCATGGTCGTCGGCGGGGCGCTCGCCTCGTGGTTCTCCTGGCGCGCGGGATTCTTCGTCAACGTGCCGATCGGCATCGCGATGATCGCCCTCGCCCCGAGGTTCCTCCCGGAGACCGTGAAGAGCCCCGGGCGCTTCGACGTCACGGGTGCCATCACGGCGACGCTCGGTGTGGGCGGACTGGTGTTCGCGATCCTGCACGGCTCCGAGAACGGCTGGGCGGATGCCACGACCATCGTCGCCTTCGCGCTCGCCGTGGTGCTGATCGTCGCCTTCGTCTTCGCGGAGTCGCGTGCCGCGCAGCCGATCATGCCCCTCCGCCTGTTCGCGAGCCGGGAGCGCACGGGGGCCTACCTCACCCGGTTCCTCTACCTCGGTGCGATGATCGGATTCTTCTACTTCACCACCCAGTTCCTGCAGGGCGCACTCGGCTTCACCCCGCTCCAGGCCGGTCTCGCCTTCCTGCCGATGACGCTCGTCAATTTCGCCGTCGCGCTCACGATCCCGCGGCTGACGGACCGGATCGGCAGCACGACCCTGCTCGTCGTCGGCATCGTGTTCACCCTGGCCGGGATGCTCTGGCTCAGCCGCATCACACCCGACAGCGGCTATCTCGCCGCCGTCGCGGCGCCCATGCTGCTCATCGGCGTCGGGCAGGGGCTCGCGTTCGCCCCGATGACGACCTTCGGCATCGCCGGCACGTCCCCGGCGGACGCGGGTGCGGCATCCGGTGTCTTGAACACCTTCCACCAGCTCGGCACGTCCGTCGGGCTCGGCATCCTGGTGGCCGTGGCGACGATCGCGGCTCCCGCGACCGGTATCGAGACCGGCACGTCGATCACCGCCGAGGCGTCGGCGGCCCTGACGGCGGGCACGGGCCTGCTGCTCCTCGCGCTGATCACCACCGTCGCGCTGATCGTGCCCAGCACCCTCGCCGCCCGTCGCGCGCTCACCGCGTCGTCCGGTGGAGCGGATGCGGACTCCCGCGGCACCGTCGCGGACCCGTCGAGCGCCTGAGCCCCGGTCAGCGGCGACTCACCAGACGACGTTGTTGTACTTGGCGAAGGACTCGACGCTGGTGCGCACGGAGTCGAGCTCCGAGCCGGCGGCGTAGTCCTGCTCCAGCAGCATGTACTGGAAGTTCGGAAGGGCGTCGACGGCGTCGATGATGTCCTGGATGGGGAGGATGCCGGTGCCGACCTCGGCGAACTCGCCCGGCACCTCGAGCTCGCTGAACAGCGGCATCGTGATCGTGGCGTCTGCTGCGACGGTTCCGTCGTACATGTTCAGCGGTCGCGCGGCGTCGGCGGGGAAGTCCTTCTGGTGGCTCAGGATGAAGCGCTCCGGGTAGGTGCGGAACAGCTCGAGGGGGTCGGCTCCACCGCGGTACGCCCAGTAGGTGTCGAGCTCGAACTTGACGAGGCTCGGGTCGGTGTACTCCATGAGCAGCTCGTAGACGGTCTGGTCGCCGAAGCGCTGGAACTCCTGGAAATGGTTGTGGTAGAAGAACTCCATGTCGCGTTCCGCCGCGACACGGCCGACCTCGTTGAACAGCTCGGCCCGGCGTTTCACGTACTCCACGTCGCCGTAGGGGAAGAACTCGATGTCGCAGCCGATGCGCGTGTTGCCGATCTTCTGCTGGAACTCGAGGATCGCGGGGAGGCGGTCGAGGTCGAGCGGGTTGATCTGGCATCCCACGATGGTGATGCCGCGATCGCGCATGATCTGGGCGAGGAAGTCGGCCGAGATGCCGAATCCGATGCCGTCCTCGGTCTTCGCACGGTGGTTGGCGCCCTCGAGGCGGGTCAGGCCGAGGTCGGCGAGGGCATTGAGCGTGCCCTCCGGGTCGGCGGCGAGCGAATTGCGCACCGAGTAGAGCTGGATTCCGATCTGAATGGACAAGGTGTCTCCTTCTAGTTGCTGGTGTCGAGGGTGGCCGGGGGAGCTGCGGGGTGCTTCCAACGCGCGATGGCCGCGTCGAGGTAGCGGTCGAAGCCGGCGACCAGGTCGAGGTCGCGGTCCAGCAGCCACTGCAGCTGGAGGCCGTCCATCATCGCGCTGAGCTGCTGGGCCTCGCTTCGTGCGTCGGCGGCGGTGAGCGGGGCGATCTCGAGCTCAGCCGCGGCGCGGAGGATCTCCTCCTGCAGCCGGTCGGCGATGTGCGCGTAGCGGTTGACGAAGTACTGGTGCGCCGGATGCTCGGCACCGGTCGCCTCCGACCCGAGGGTGAGGAAGAACTCCACCCAGGTGGGATTGTCGCGGCTGTAGGCCATGCGTGCGCGCAGCGTGTCGACGTAGGCCAGCCCCTGCTGGTCGCCCTCGCTGACCTGCAGCGCATCCCAGTGGTCGAGCACGGCAGTGAGCAGGCCGTCCTTGCTGCCGAAGTGGTTCACGATCTGCGAGGCGGGAGCGCCGACGGAGTCGGCGATCATGCGCAGCGAGCCGCCGCGGAATCCATGCTCGCCGAAGACGAGGACGGCGTTCTCCACGAGCAGCCGACGCGTCTCGATGCCGGTGCGATAGGGGCCGCGGGCGCCGCTCATGCGCGGTCGAATGCCTCGGCGACCGCGGCGGCGGCGCGCACGGCAGTGGTCATCCCGATGAGTGTCGAGTTGCAGACGAGCGCGGTCGCGATGACGCCGTTGCCCGCGACGAAGAGGTTGTCGTAGCCCCACACCCGGCCGTCGAGGTCGCAGACGCTCGTGCCGTCGTCGACCGCGCCCATCCGCACGGTGCCGGTGTAGTGCAGTGATCCTCCGGCCGCGAGGGCGGCCGACTCGGTTGCCGGGTCGAAGTCGCCCAGCCGTCCCGCGGCCTCCGCCTGGTCGGCGCGGGCGCGCTCGAGGCTCGCCCGGTCGGCGTCCGTGTAGTGGAAGCGGGTGGTGATGCGCGGCATCCCGGTGGCGTCGGTCTCGTCGTCGGAGAACTCGAGTCGGTTGTCGCGCTGGATCTCGGTGGGCACGTAGTACTCGATACCGACCGCGTAGTCGGTCGGAGCCGAGTGCTCGTCGATGACCACCTTGGTCATGATGTGCACCTGGTACGGCTGCGTCTCGTCGCTGTGGGGCACCCACAGGCAGTCCGACACCCATTCCTGCTCGGTGGGCGGCGCGAGCCGGGCCAGGTCGAAGCCCATGCGCCCGGGGTCGGCGGTCACCTGTCCGGTGAGGAAGATGTGCTCGTTGAGGTACCGGCCGAGCGCCTCGGGGCGGATGCCGGAGGCGAAGAGCAGCTGGGGAGTGCGGATCGCATCGGCGCAGACGACGACCTGGGACGCGTGCACCTCGAAGGTCTCGTCGGTCGCGAGGTCGCGGCAGACGGCGCCGGAGGCGCGGCCGTTCTCGTGCAGGATCGCCGTGCTCAGGCTGTTGGCGATGAACGTGAAGGCCGGGTCGCTCTGAGGTGCGCCGATCGGTGGGAAGATCACCGACGGGCTGGTGCGTTCCTTGTGGCCGCTGCCGGTGTCGTTGACCGCCATCGGCATGTTCTGCACCTCGCGGCCTGCGGCCTGGACGGGATCGAAGTGCTCGCCGAGCGAGCGGGCGACGGCGAGGCCCGCCTGGGTGAGCGGATACGGCTCGCGGTTCACGCGCAGCAGCTCCGACGCGCGTGCGAGGTCGCGTTCCCACTCGTCGTCGGGCACGGCGCTGTCGAGCTCGGAGCCCCACGGGGTGGGGGTGGCCGCGGTCCAGTGGATGCCCATGCCGCCGGCGTTCCAGGCGACCGATGCGCTGGGCATCTCGGCCGCGTTTTCGCCGAGCGAGCTGAGGTGGTACATCCCCGGCTCGACGCCGCTCATGGAGCCGCCGACTCCCGAGGTCGGGGCGACGCCGGTGTAGAAGGCCTGCACGCCCGTGGACACCTTGCGGTTGTAGCGCGCCCAGACCTCCGGGTCGGCCACATCGTGCAGATGCTGGCCGGCGACGGGCCCGACGGTCGGCCCGCCGGCGATCATTGCGATGCGGATGCCGGGACGCTCGTCGCGCAGGCACCGCGCGACTGCGGCACCCATCATCCCGCTTCCGACAATGAGTACGTCGTAGACGTCGGCGTTGGGCATTGCTTCTCCTCGTTGGGGACTGCGATCGGGGGAGAGTTGGGCGGTCCACACGGACCATCGCCTTGACTCGTGCTCGAGGCTACACGTAATGTGAACGCTCGTAAAGTATTCGCCGCACCGCGGCCGACCACGGGAGACAACCATGCTGATCAGTGCAAGCGAATGGGTTCTGGGCGATCGTCCGACCGCGATGCGGCGCGCGAAGGCGGCCGGTTTCGGCGCCATCGAGCTCGACGCGATCCCCGGTACCGACGTCGACGCACTGCGTGACCAGCTGGCGGAAGCCGAGCTCGTCGTGCCCTCGCTCTGCTGGTCGTGGAACAGCGAGAACGAGCTCGGATCGCCGGATGCGTCGTCCCGCGCGGCCGCGCAAGACTACCTGCGCGCGTCGCTCGAGCAGGCCCACGAGCTGGGTGCATCCCAGCTCGTCGTGATTCCCGCCTGCCGCAAGGAGCCCTGGCAGGACGAGCCGCGCATCCGCGGTTTCGAGCGCGCCGCATCAGCCATCGCGGAGGTGCTCCCCGATGCGCCCGCCGATGTGTCCCTGGCGCTCGAGGGACTGCGCCGTGAGGAGAGCTTCCTCATGAACACACTCGACCACTCCGCCCTGCTGAGCTCGATGATCGGCGACCCGCGCGCCGGCCTGCTCGCCGACTGGTACCACCTGGTCGCCGAGGAGATCGATCCGATCGCCGCTCTGCGCCAGCACGCCGACGGGATCACGCTCGTGCATCTGGCCGCGCGGGAGCGCGGCCCTCTCGTCGCCTCGTCGACCGCGGCCGGCGAACTGGTCGAGCAGCTGCGGGCCATGCCGGCGGTGCGCTCGTACACGCTCGAGTTCATCCTCAGCGCCGACGACGACGCCCTGCTCGCCGACAGCGTGGCATTCGCCACCACCGTCTGACGCGGGCGTCGACCGGCCCGCCTGCCCGTCAGCGGTCGGGTCCGCCGTGCGCGGCCAGCGCGATCGCGATGTGGAAGTCCGCGCGGTCGCGGGTCGAGTCGAGGTCGCGCCCGGTGATCTCCTCGATCAGCTGCACGCGGTGGCGCAGCGAGTTGGGGTGCACGTAGAGCTCGTTGGCCGCGACGCTGAGCCGCCCGCCCGCGCTGAGGAACACCTCGAGCGTGTGCAGCAGCTGGCCGCCGCGCGCCTCGTCGTAGTCGCGCAGGGGGCGCAGCAGCGCCATCCCCGTCTCGCGGATGAGCTCGGACGCCTCGGAGTAGATCACCGTCGAGGGGCTGTTCAACTCGTCCGCGCCGATGACCGCCCCCGGGCCCGCGCGTCGCGCCAGCGAGAGGGCGTGCTCGGCCTGGATCAGGGAGAGCCGCAGCCTCTCGGCCGTGCCCGCGCTGCCGCGGCCGGTGGCAGCCCCGCGCGGCAGGCCGGCGACCAGTCGGTCCATCACGTCGCGGCCGGCGATGCAGACGAGCACCACCTCGTCGAGCCGCGCGGCAGCCGCCGACAGCCCTGCCTCCCGGCGCACCGCGAGAAGAACGGCGTCGGGATCCGGGTGCCATACTGCCGCGATCGCGAGCTCCTCCGTGCTGCCGATGCCGAGCGAGTCGAGCCGCGCGAGGATCGAGACGGCGTCGTGGTCGTTGCTCCGCAGCCAGGTGAAGAGCTCGCGGGTGTAGCCGTCGACCGTGCGCTTCACCGAGCGGATGCGTTCCACCTCGAGTGCGATGAAGGGCACGCCGACCGAGAGCACCGCCTGCTGCTCGAGGGTGAACGTCGCGGGGTCGAGCCGGCTGAACAGGTCGGCGTCGATCACTCCCTCGCCCGCGAGGGGGATCGGGTGGAGTCCCTCCGTGGTCTCGACGCCGTACACCTCGCGGTCGGCGACCAGGCCGATCGCCGTACCGAGGCCGGTCGACAGCGACTCGAGCATCGAGCCGAGGCTCCTGTCCTCGCGGAGCGCGGCGACGAAGGTGCGGTAGTAGTCGAGGTGTCGGCGCAGGGGGCGTTCCCAGGTGCGGCGCTCGGCCCGCACGAAGGACTTGATCACGCGGATGAACGCCACCTCGATCGGCACGAGGAAGAACGTCAGCCCGTGCTTCTCGCACGCGGTGAGCAGCTGCGCCGGAAGCTCGGTGAAGGTGCTCGTGAGGCCGAAGCCGAGCGCGATCACGCCCGCGTCCACGAGGTCGAGCACATAGTCGTCCGCGGAGGCGGCAGGCCACCACTGGCCCGAGGTGAGCGCGATCTCGCCGCCGGACATGAACTCGGACGCGGGGAACCGGTCGATCGCGTGCACCCACTCGATCTGCGCGTCGATGTCGCCGCTGACCGCGACGGTCAACGACAGGCTCGGCTCGGCGAGCAGCTCATGGACTCTCAGATCGTTCCCCCGCTTCATGCCTGACTTGTCGTCACGTCTCAACGGTTCTCGGGAAACATCCCGCGCTGCCGGGCGTAACGGCCCCGAAACAAAGCCGTTCCGGTGGCGTCGTGCGTTGGAGAACTCTCCAACGGAGAGCCTCGAGACGGGAGATTCGTCCAATTCCGAGGGCTCCGGCGCCATGAACATAATAAACGTGCGTCCCCCGGGGCGAGCTTCCTGTACCGCTTTCACTTTCTGAATTCTCACCTGCGAAAGGTTCACAATGCTCCGACACCGCTCCGCGGTTGCCGCCTCCGCTGCGACCGTCGTCGCGCTTCTCGCGCTCACGGCCTGCTCCTCCGACTCGTCGTCCGACTCCGGGTCCTCCGACTCCGCCCTGAGCGGCGAAGTCACCTTCGCCGGCTACGGCGGCGCCGGCGGCGACGCCATCACAAACGCCTGGCTCGATCCCTTCGCAGACGAGACCGGCGTCGACGCGATCCTCGACCCGTCGATGGACAACTCCAAGCTGCTCCAGATGATCGAGAGCGGGAACGTCACCTGGGACGTCGCAGAGGTCGGCCTCGACTTCGACCTCACCGAGGCGAACGACAACCTCGTCGACATCGACTGCGACATCGTCGACTGCGCGGCCTTCGACGGCGAGTGGAAGGCCACCGCCAAGGGCGTTCCGATGTTCATCTACTCGACGAACGTCACCTACAACACCGACGCCTTCGCCGAGGGCGACGGACCGGCGAACTGGGCCGACTTCCTCGACGCCGACGCGTTCCCCGGCAAGCGCGCCATCAACGCCGGCGAGGGCTTCTTCGGTCTTATGGAAGCGGTGCTGATCGCCGACGGTGTGAGCCGCGACGACCTCTACCCGCTCGACGTCGACCGTGCACTCGAGGCGCTCGACCCGATCAAGGACGACCTGATCTTCATCAGCAGCGGTGCCGAGTGCATCGACCTGGTGAGCTCGGGTGAGGCCTCGCTCGGCGCCTGCTACAACGCACGCGTCACGCTCGCCGCGTCGGAGGGACAGCCCATCGCGCAGTCCTGGGACCAGCAGATCCAGTCGGCCGACTACGTGGCCATCCCCAAGGGCAGCGAGAACGTCGACAACGCCATGGCGCTCATCGCCTACATCACCTCGACGGCTCACGCCGGCCAGCTGGTGGACTACCTCACCTACGGCCCGGGCAACCCCAGCGCCGACGTGAGCGCCGAGGCAGCCGCCGAGACCCCGACGGCCAACGCCGGCGAGGGCGACGACGCTCCGATCGTGCCCGACTGGGAGTGGTGGAACAGCAACCGCGCCGACGTGCTCGAGACCGTGTCCGCATGGGTGGCATCCTGACCCATCACGGAGGTGGCCGACGCTGGTGGATCAGCGTCGGCCTCCTCGGCCTGCTCTTCGTCGTCCTGGCGCTGATCCTCCCGCTCATCGTCGTCGTGCAGCGCAGTCTCGACGCGGGATTCGACAACTTCGCCGATGCGCTCGAATCAGCCTCCTTCATCCGCTCTCTCGGCAACACGGCGACTCTCGCCGTCACGGTCACCATCACTTCGGCGGTGATCGGCTATCCCTTCGCCTACGCCATGGCCCGCTCGGGCAAGGTGCTCTCGCGCATCCTGATGACGGCGCTCATGCTGTCGTTCTGGACCAGCCTGCTCGTGCGGAGCTACGCCTGGCAGGTGCTGCTCAACGACACCGGCCTCATCAACAAGCTGCTCCAGGCGAGCGGGATCATCGACGAGCCGCTGCAGCTCATCCGCACTCCCACGGCCACCCTCATCGGTATGACCCACATTCTCGTACCGTTCGCGATCCTGGCGATCTACGCGCAGCTGCGCAGCATCTCGCCGGATCTCGCCATCGCCGCACACGGCCTCGGCGCCACCCGCGCCCGAGCCTTCTGGACGGTCACCTTCCCGCTCTCGATTCCGGGCCTCGCCGCGGGCAGCCTGCTGGTCTTCGTGCTCACGCTCGGCTTCTACATCACTCCGCAGCTCCTCGGCGGAGCGGGCAACCAGGTGATCGGGCAGTCGATCGTCGAACAGACCAACACCCTGCTCAACACCGGAGTCGGCTCGGCCATGGCCGTGCTGCTGCTGCTCGCCGTGATCGTCATCCTCGGGGTCGCCGCGCGCTTCCTCGGCCTGGGACGCGTGCTGGGCATCGCCACCGAGAGGAATTCGGCATGAACGCCGGCTGGACAGTCCGCATCCTCGGCGTCGTGATCGCCGTGCTGCTCATCGTGCCGACGATCGTCATCTGCGCCACGGCCTTCACGAGCGGGACCTCGGTGAGCTTCCCGCCCACCGGCTTCTCGTTCCGCTGGATCGAGGACGTGCTGGGCGACCGTCGCTGGATGCGCGCCTTCGGCAACTCCTTCGCCGTCGGAGCGCTCTCCGCCGTGTTCGCGATGGTGGCCGGCGGCGCGCTCGCCCTCGGCGCAGCCCGCGCCAAGGGGGCCATCTCCACGGTGTTCACGGCGGTCTCGGTTCTCCCGATGATCCTGCCCCTCGTGGTCGGTGCCATCGGCTTCTACCTCGTCTACTCGCGCTTCGGGCTCACCGGCAACGTGCTGGGGCTCGCCCTGGCGCACGGCGTGCTCGGCCTCCCCTACGTGTTCGTCAACGTGCTCGCCCTGCTGCGCACGCTCGACCCCCGCGTCGAGGAGGCGGCCCGCGTGCACGGGGCCGGCCAGTTCGCCACCCTGGTGACGATCACGCTGCCGATGATCGCCCCGGCGGCCGTCGTCGGCGGGCTCCTCGCATTCATCTCCTCGTGGGACGAGGTCGTCGTCTCGACCTTCCTCAGCGACGCCCGCTTCCAGACCCTGCCCGTGCTCATGTACGGACAGATCCGCTCCGGCGTCGAGCCCTCCGTCTCCGCGGTCGCGCTCATCGTCACCGTCGTCACCTTCGTCATCGCCCTGATCGTCTTCGCCGTCGGGCCGATCCGTGCCCGAATCCTTCAAAGGAGCTCACGATGAGTCCCACCGCCGACACGCGCGCCCCCGGCGCCGCTCTCAGCATCCGCAACATCACCAAGCGCTACGGCGACGCGGCAGCCGTCGACGACGTCAGTCTCGAGATCAAGGCGGGCGAGTTCGTCACGCTGCTCGGCGCCTCCGGCTCGGGCAAGACCACGCTGCTGAGGATCATCGCCGGTTTCGCCGACGCCGACGAGGGCTCGCTGCTCGTCGACGGCCAGGAACTGCGCTCGGTGCCGGTGCACCGCCGCGACATCGGCATGGTGTTCCAGAACTACGCGCTGTTCCCGCACCTCAGCGTGGAGCAGAACGTGGCCTACCCGCTGCGGATGCGCCGCGTGTCCGCCGCGGAACGTCGCCTCCGCGTCGCCGAGGCCCTCGAGGCCGTGCGACTGCCCGGTTTCGCCAAGCGCCGGATCACGCAGCTCTCCGGAGGCCAGCAGCAGCGCGTCGCTCTCGCGCGGGCCATCGTCAGCCGTCCGCGGCTGCTCCTGATGGACGAGCCGCTCGGCGCGCTCGACCGCAATCTGCGCGACGCCCTGCAGCTCGAGATCGGCCGCCTGAGCCGGGAGCTCGGCCTCACCGTGGTCAACGTCACGCACGACCAGGAGGAGGCGCTCACGATGAGCGACCGCATCGCGCTCCTCGACCACGGCCGTCTCGTGCAGTTCGCCAGCCCGAACGACCTCTACCACCGGCCGGCAGACGACACGGCGGCCTCGTTCGTCGGCGAGTCGAACCTGTTCCGCGGGGCGGTGCGCGGCGACGGCACTCTGGACATCGCCGACGGCGTCGTATTCTGCCCGCCGTCGCTCGTCGACGGGACCGCGGTCGGGTCCGAGGCGATCGCCGTCATGGTGCGCCCCTCGCTGGTCACGATCGTCGAGCCGGGGCGCGCGCCAGAGGCGCACTCGCGGGTCGACGGCCGTGTGCGCGGGATCGTCTACGCCGGCGACTCGCGCAAGATCATCGTCGAGACCGGGTCGGGCGTCGAGCTCATCTCGCGGGAGGACGTCGCGCGGCCGAGCGACGTGGCAGTCGACCAGCACGTGACCCTGCACTGGGATCCGCGCTCCTCGATCGTCACCCGGCTCACCGGCACCGCCTACCCCACCCCCACCGATCCGACAGGAAACCCAGAACAGTGAGCACTACCGATTCCACAAAAGAGATCGCAGACGGCCGCTTCCACGGCCTGATGGGCCCGGAGGCCCTGCCCGAGTTCCTCGATCTTGGCGAGCTCGAGGGTTCCTGGGGCCGCCGCTGGGGTGCGGCCGACGAGGTCGGCAGACTGCGGTCCGTGCTGATGCGGCGCCCGAGCGCGGGTCTCTCCGCGGTGCGAGCCGACGCCTACGACGCGAGCATGGACGCCTTCGTCGACCCGGACCGCCGCTGGTACTGGACCGGGGACGAGCTGCCCGACCTCGACCTCGTGCACGCCCAGTACGACGGGTTCGTGGCGGCCCTCGAGAAGGAGGGCGTCGAGATCGTCTTCGCGCCCGACCTCGCGCCCGATTTCACGAAGGCCGTCTACACCCGTGATCCGCTCATCACAGTTCCCGGCGGCGCCGTCATCGGACGCCTCGCCCCGCGCATGCGCCGCGGCGAGGAGCAGTCCATCGCCGCGACGGTCGCGACCGCGGGCATGCCCATCCTCGGCATGGTCACCGGCTCGGGCCTCGCCGAGGGCGGCAGCTTCGTGAAGGTGCGTCCCGACCTCGCGTTCTACGGGACCTCCGTACGCTGCAACCCCGAGGGCGGTCGCCAGCTGGCGCGCATCCTGGAGCCCTTCGGGATCGCCGTGCAGCAGGTCAGCCTGCCCGGCTACCTGATCCACCTCGACATGTGCTCGGTGATGCTCGACGACGACCTCGCGCTGGTGAACCCGCGCCTGGCGCCCTACGACTACATGACCGCGCTGTGGGATCTGGGTATCGAGACCATCGACGTGCACCCCGACGAGGAGTGGTCGACGAACCTGCTGGTGCTCGACCGTCGCCGCGTGCTGCTGCCGGCGCACCTCGAGCGCACGGCGGAGCTGCTGTCGAACCGCGGCGTCGAGGTTGTGCCGATCGAGTTCCGCGAGATGTTGAAGAACGGCGGCGGGCTGCACTGCTCGACGATGGAACTGCAGCGGGACTGGAGCTAAGACGATGACCGAATCATTCCTTGAGGACTTCCGCACCATGTCGGCCTTCGGCGCGACCGCGGGCGGCGGTGTCGAGCGACAGGCGGCCAGCGCCGCCGACGGCGAGAACCGCACCTGGTTCACCGAGTGGCTCACCACGAACGGATTCGAGGTGAGGGTCGACGCGATCGGCAACATCTTCGGAACCATCGAGACCGTTCCCGGCGCCCCCTTCGTCGTGGTCGGATCGCACCTCGACAGCCAGCCCCTGGCCGGACGCTTCGACGGCGCCTACGGCGTGCTCGCCGGCGCCCACGCCGTGCGCGCCGCCGCCGCGGTCGACGTTCCCGCGCGCTTCAATCTCGCCGTCGTCGACTGGTTCAACGAGGAGGGCAGCCGCTTCAAGCCCAGCATGATGGGGAGCGCCGTCTTCACCGGCACCCTCCCGGTCGGCACGGCGCTGGCGACCACCGACCCCGCCGGCACCACCGTCGCGGACGCTCTCGACGCGATCGGCGGCCGGGGCGACTTCGGCGGCCTCGATGTCGCCGCCTACCTCGAGATCCACGTCGAACAGGGCCGCGAGCTGGAGGACAGCGGCACCGCGATCGGCCTGGTCGCCACCACCTGGACCGCGCACAAGCTCGAGGTCGTCATCACCGGAGAGCAGTCGCACACCGGGGCGGCCCGCATGGCCGACCGGCGCGACGCCCTCTACGGCGCCGCCGAGCTGATCGTCGCCGTGCGTCGCCTGATCGACGGCTTCGAACCGGAGATGCTGCACACGGCGGTCAGCGAGATGTACCTCGACCCCAACTCCCCGGTCGCCATCGCGCGCGAGGTGCGGTTGCTGGTCGACGTGCGGTCGCCCGAGCTGGCCGTTCTCGAGACGGCCGTCGAGCAGCTCCGCGCGCGGATGACCGGGATCGAGGCCCAGGCCCGGGTCGAGATCGAGGTGCGCGGGGTGGTGAAGTGGTCGAGCGGGCCGTTCCTCGAGGAGGGGATCCTGCTCGCCGCGGAGGAGGCCGAGCGCCTCGGCTACTCGCACCGCCGCTCGGCGACGGTCGCCGGGCACGACGCCACGAACATGAAGGAGGTCGTGCCGACCATCATGCTGTTCGTGCCGAGCGTCGACGGCATCTCGCACAACGAGCGCGAATTCACCTCCGACGACGACATGCTCGCCGGCCTCGAGGTGCTGACGGCGGTACTCACCCGCGTCGCCTCCGGCGATCTCGCCGCGACCGAAGCGGATGCGGTCGCCCTATCGGTGCAGAGCCCCGCGGTGGACGAGGTGGCCGGGGAATGACGGAGCACGCACGCACCGGCGGAGACGTCGCCATCGAGACCCTCCGCGCTCTCGGCGTCGAGCGCGTCGTCGGCATCCCGGGCCAGCACGCACTCGGACTCTTCGACGCGCTCCGTCGTGCCCCGATCGAGCTTCTGCCCGCGCGGGTCGAGAACAACGCGGGCTTCATGGCCGACGGCCTCGCCCGGGTGGGCGGGACCGTCGCGCCGCTCCTCCTCTCCACCGGTCCCGGCGCGCTCACCGCCCTGCCCGCACTGATGGAGGCCGCCGGGTCGTCGATCCCGGTGCTCGCGATCTCGGCCCAGATCCCCGTCAGCGGGCTGGGCGGATCCCGGCACGGCCACCTGCACGAGCTCGCCGACCAGTCCGCCGCCTTCGCCCAGGTGGTGAAGGGCAGCTGGACGGTCCGCACCGTCGCGCAGATCCCCTCCGCGCTGATCGAGGCGTGGGAGCTGGCGGCGACAGCGCCGCAGGGTCCGGTTCTGGTCGAGATCCCGCAGGACCTGCTGCTGGCCGGGGTCGGGGACGACGTTCCCGTCGTCTCCTCCGCGACCGTCGCGCCGCGGACGCCCCGGGTGCGCGACGAGCTGGTCGAGGCTGCCGCGCGCGCTCTCGACGCGGCCGCGCGACCGGTCATCCTCGCCGGGGGAGGCGCTGCCCGCGCCGGCGCCGGCGCCGCTCTCCTCCGCATCGCGGAGGCGGTCGACGCCCCGGTGTTCTCGACCTACAGTGGTCGCGAGGCGGTACCCGGGAGGCACCCGCTCGCCGCCGGATCGTGGATCGAGGACATCGCGACCACCGAGTACCTCGAGGACGCGGACCTGCTCCTCGTCGTCGGCAGCGGTCTCGGCGAACTGTCGAGCAACTACTTCACCTTCGCTCCCCGCGGTCGCGTCATCCAGCTGGACGCCGACCTGGGCGTGATCGGCTCGAACCACGCCGGCCTCGGGCTGCACGGCGACGCGCGCGACGCTCTCGAGCGGGTCGCCGACCGCCTCGCCTCGACGAGCGACCCGGAGCGCCGCGCGCGCCGCATCGCAGAGATCGCCGAGCACACCGCCACGGTCGCGGCGCGCGTCGACGCGCAGGGATTCGACGTCGAGCAGGGCGTTCTCGCGTCGATCCGCGAGGCCCTGCCCGACGACGCCGACAGCTTCTGGGACATGACGATGATCGCCTACTGGGCGTGGTCGGCGTGGGAGGGCCGCGAGGGCCGTTTCGTCACCGCGCAGGGTGCCGGTGGTCTCGGCTACGGCTTTCCCGCCGCGGTCGGTGCGGCCTTCGCCGACCGCTCGCGCCCGGTGCTCGCGGTCTCCGGCGACGGCGGCGCGATGTACGGCATCGCTGAGATCGCCACCTGCGTGCAGCTCGGCCTCGACGTCACCTGGCTCATCGTGGCGGACGGCGGCTACGGCATCCTCGAGGAGTACATGACCGGTGCCTTCGGCGTGGCCACCGCGACCGAACTTGCGATGCCCGACTTCGTGGCACTGTCGCGCTCCTTCGGTGCCCACGCGGTCGCGACCACCCCGGCCGCTCTCGCCGACGACCTCGCCGCGGCGCTCGCAACGCCCGGTCCGTCGGTCGTGGTGCTCGAACAGAAGATCGGCCTGTTCGCGCCGACGCACCTCGACCGCGACTCCGCGGCGCACTCGTGACGCGCCCCGTCGTCGTGATCACCGAGGTCGGCGACCTCGACCCGCGACCCGGCATCGAGCTGCTCGAGCACAACGGCTTCGAGGTGGTGGTGCTGGAGAACGGCCTGCCCTCCGGAGCCGACGAGCTGCCGCCCGGCGCGGCCGGCGCGGTCGCGGCGATCCTCGGCTTCGCGCCGTTCGGCCCCGCCGAGCTCGACCTGTTCCCCTCGATAAGGCTGCTGACCACGACCTCGACCGGTGTCGACATGGTCGACGTCGCTGCGGCCGAGGTGCGAGGCGTCGCCGTCGTGGGTCTCGGCGGAGTCGCGACCCAGGAAGTCGCCGCGCACGCGCTCACCCTGATTCTCGGGGCGCTGCGGGAGATCCCGGCCGGCCGCTCGGTGGTCGCCGACGGCGGCTGGACCGTCGACCTCGCCGTCACGCCTCGCCCGATCGGCGAGCTGGTGCTCGGCCTCGTCGGCTTCGGCCGGATCGCGCGGGAGACCGCCCGTATCGCGCGCCCGCTGTTCGCCCGCATTCTCGCCACCGACCCCTTCGTAACCGAGCCGGAGCACGGCGTCGAACTCGTCACCCTCGACGAGCTGGTCGCGCAGTCCGACGTGGTGTCGCTGCACCTGCCGGCCGACGAGGAGAGCCGCGGCCTCTTCTCCGACGCCCGCATCGGGGCGATGCGGGCCGGGGCCCTGCTCGTCAACGTCTCGCGCGGCGAGCTCGTCGACTCGAACGCCGTACTCGCGGCCCTCGACTCGGGACGGCTCTCGGGCTATGCCGCCGACGTTCTCAGCGCGGAGCCGCCCGCCGTCGACGATCCGCTGCGTAGGCACCCGAGGGCGATCGTCACCCCGCACATGGCGTTCCTGTCGACCGCGTCCCTCGTGCGCTACGAGCTCGGCCCCGCCCGCACCATCGTGGAGCGGTTGGGCTGACCAGCCCGCCCGGCCGCTACTGCTCGGGGCGGCTGTGGTCCTCGGTGTCGGGAGTCGCTCGCAGGGCGTCTGCGATCTCCTCCTCGGGACGCGGCGCGATGGTCTGGTCCTCCTCGAGCTCCGGCACGGTGGGCTCGTCGGGTCCGGGGATGTGGTCGTGGGGGATGGTCATAACGCGTCCTTCGGTCGGTGGGTGATCACAGCGTATATTTCGCGGGCCCGGTCGGGGCGATGCGCCGAGCGATATCGGGCCGTTGCTGTTCGAGGTAGGTGCGCGCCCTCTCGGCGTGCCGACGGGTGGACGCGATCTTCACCGTGTCGAATTCCTGCAGGAGGTCGACGGTGTTCGCGATGTTCTCCCACGTCGACCTGCTGTCGCGGTCGAGCAGGAACGGGCCCGCGTAGCCGCGCTCGTCGCGGGCGTACCGCAGCAGGAGGTCCGCCTCCGGGACCGGGCCGCCGACGGCGCCGCCGCTGAAGACGAGCACTGTCTCCGACGCGCGCGCGTCGATCGAGCCCAGGGCGACGCGCACGCGATAGCGGTTGACGACGTTCGCCCGCGCGCCGCGGTTGCGAAAGCCGAGAACCAGGATCGCCTCCCTCGTGGTCATTGCTCCCTGCGCCTCCGCGGGGTCGAGGAGCGGGGCGGCGTCGCACGCAGCTGGTCGCGCACCTTTCCGAGCACACGGGAGAGGTCGGCGACGTCGGCGTCGGTGAGCGACGCGAACAGCAGGCCGTGGACCGCCGCGATGTGACCGGGGAACACCGCCGCGAGCACCTCGCGGCCGGCCGCCGTGATGGTCACCACCGTGCTGCGCTCGTCGTCGGGGGAGGGCGAGCGGGAGACGAGACCGCGCTGGTCGAGCAGCTGCGCCTGGTACGTCAGGCCGCTGCGACTGTAGACGACACCGTCCGCGAGATCCGTCATCCGCTGTCTGCCGTCCGGGCTGTCGCCCAGTCGCGCGAGCAGTTGGAACTGCACGTAGCTCAGCTGTCCGGCATCGCGGAGCTGCTTCTCGACGGAGTGGCGAAGCAGGCTGCCCACGTCGGTGAACGCGAAGTAGGTGTCGAGCTGCACCGGGGTGAGGCTGGCGGGGAGATCGTCCATGAGACCAACCTAGCACTTGCTTCAAGTTCGAAGCAGTGTTAGCGTCCTCTCAAGTGCTTCGAACTCGAAGCACCTTGACGAAGGGACACATCATGAAGGCAGTGCAGTTCGAGAAGACCGGCGGACCCGAGGTTCTCCACTACGGCGAGACCGACCAGCCGACGCCGGCCGCCGGGCAGGTGCGGATCCGCGTCGCAGCCTCGGCGTTCAGCGCCGCGGACGCGGGAATGAGGGCAGGCACGCTGCCGATCCCCGTGGTGCTCCCGCACATTCCGGGATACGACGTCTCGGGCACGGTCGATGCGCTCGGCGACGGCGTCGACGACTTCCGCGTCGGCGATGCGGTGATCGGATTCCTGTCGATGGCGGAGAACGGCGGGGCGGCGGACTACGTCGTCGCCCCGGCGGACGCCCTCGTGCCGGCGCCGACGAGCATCCCGCTCGCCGATGCCGCGGCCCTGCCGTCGGTCGCGCTCACCGCGTGGCAGGCGCTGTTCGACGAGGGCGGTCTGGTCGCGGGTCAGCGCCTGCTGGTCGTCGGCGCCGGCGGCGTCGTCGGCAAGTACGCGGTGGCCCTGGCCAAGCGGGCGGGAGCGCACGTCATCGCCACGGCGAGCCCGCGGAGCGCCGAGGCCGTGCGCGCGGCCGGAGCGGACGAGATCGTCGACCACACCGAGACGGACCTGCTCGAGGCGGTCTCCGAACCCGTCGACATGCTGCTCAACCTCGCTCCGATCGAGCTCGAGCGGTTCACCGCTCTGGTTGCGCTCGTGCGTTCCGGCGGTGAGGTCGTGAGCACCACCGCGTGGATGCCCGCGCCCGACGACGCCGCGCGCGGCGTGCGTTCCTCGATGGTGTTCGTGCGCGGCAACCGGGAGCGGCTGACCGAACTCGTGTCCCTGGTCGACGCAGGCGAGCTGCTTGTGGAGGTCACCCGTCGCATCCCGCTGCGTGAGCTGCCCGCCCTGCACGCGGAGGCCGCCGTCGCGCGCATCAGCGGCAAGGTGATCGTCGTCCCGGAGTCGCTCTAGCGCGCACACCCGCCCTGCGCAATGGACAGCCACGGGCGGGTCGCAGACGTACCGTGGTGGCCATGACGACAAACGGCGCAGCAGGACCGGGCACCCCCGGCGACGGATACCAGGACACGAACGAGCGCGACATCGAATCGAAGCAGGACGATCCGGTGTCAAACAGCGAGGCCTTCGACGATCCCGATGTCGACTCGGACGACGTGAAGGTGCTGCCCGGCACCGGAGGGCCCGACGATGTGGGTGAGCTGGAGGGCCCCTTCGAGTACGACCCGACCGGGCACGCGGGAGACGACAGCTAGCGAGACTGCGGCTCAGCCGGCGCTGTGCACGACACTGCCGACCACGACGCCGAACAGGATCGACCAGGCGAGGATCGCGATCGCCTGCCAGAACAGCACGCGCGCCTTGCCCACACCGGCGGCCGCGAGCATTGTGGACGTGAACTGCGTCGGCAGCAGGAGCGGTCCGAGCAGGCTCACCCCGGGCACGCCGTAGCGGTCGAGAGCGCGCTGGAACTTCGCCAGCCGGGCGGCCTTGCGGTCGGAGGTCGCGTAGTCCTCGTCCATCGCCGTGATCGTCTCGTCGGGCGTCGAGCCGGGACGCGTGCCGCTCCAGGCCAGCACACTCTCGTTTGCGTTCGCGTGGACGCGACGGCGGTTGACGATGGCCGAGCGCGCCCCCGAGCTCAGCAGAACGAGAACCAGCACGCAGAGGAAGTTGCCGACGGCGGCCGCCGCGACGGCGACCACGGGGTTGAGGCCGCCGAGGATCCCGATCGTGGTGGCGCCCTCGCCCTCCACGAACGGCACGGCGCCGGCGAGGGCGACGATGAGGGGCTGGAGGAACTCGGGCACCTGGGCCACCAGGTCTTGGAAGCGGGCGATGATATCCATTGAAGGACTCCTTGTTCTCGGGGCGGGACCCGGTCGATCCCGTCGCTGTCCTCCGAGTCCACCGCATCCGTCGAAGCGCAGACAGTGCCGTACTGTCACCGCTTTCCGGGCCTTTCACCCGCGCCGACCGTGACAAATGTCAGGGACCTACAGTGGTGGGGTGACTACACCATCCGCCCCCGGGCCGCGCAGCCTCCCGGTGCGGGCGACCTCGCGCGGCGTGCATGTCACCTGGTGGTACACGGTGTCGGCGATCGTCTTCTTCCAGCTCGTCGTCGTGCTGACCTGGGCCGCCACCCTGCTACAGGGCGGCCTCGGCGACGTGCCGTCCTTCGCCGTGCTGATCGGCGGGATCCTCTGGTGCGCTTCCGCCGTCCCGCTGCTCGTCGCCTACCGGCACCGCACCGGCGAGCCCGCTGCCATGCAGTGGCGCACGCTCCTCCTCCCGATGGCGGTCGCGGTCGGCTACGGCGTGCTCGCCTTCTCCATCTCGGGCCTCTGGCTGCTGCTGGTCGTGCCCGTGGCGCAGACGCTGCAGCTGCTGGACTGGCCGCGGGCGGTGCGACTGCGGATGGTGCTGGGCGTGACCGCGCTGCTGGTCTGCCTCTGGGTGATCGACGCCAATGCCGTCGTCGCCGGTTCGGTCGACATCGAGAACGGCTACTTCCCGATGGGCTTCCTCTCCGCGGCCCTGCCGGTCATGACGGTGCTGTCGCTGTGGTGGTGGGACGTGCTGATCGCCCTCGATCGCGCCCGCGTCTCCGAGGCCCGGCTCGCCGCCACCCAGGAGCGGCTGAGCGTCGCCACCGACGTGCACGACCTGCAGGGCCACCACCTGCAGGTGATCGCGCTGCAGCTGGAGCTGACGGAACGACTGCTCGCCAGCGACCCGGCCGCGGCGCTGGAGCAGCTGCGGGCCGCGCGGATCAGCGTCGACGAGGCCCGGCAGGGAACACGCGACCTCGCCGCCCGGTTCCGATCGGTGCCGCTGCGCGACGAGCTCGCCAACGCCCGCGACCTGCTGCGGGCCGCCGGGATCCAGGCGGAGACCGTCGTCGGTCCGGGTGCCGATGCCGCGCCGGCATCCGTTCTCGGTCCCGTCATCCGCGAGACCACCACCAACGTGCTGCGCCACGGCGGCGGCGGGCACAGCACGCTCCGGCTCGAGCGTGCGGGCGACCACTGGCGGTACGAGATCACGAACGATACAGCGGATGCCGCGCCCGCGACACAGGGGACGCCCGCCTCCCCGCGGGTCGTCCCGGTCAGGGAGGGCACCGGACTCGACGGCCTCGCCCGCCGTGCCTCGGAGGTCGGTGGCACGCTGGACATCACGCACGGCGGCCGCGATTTCACGGTGGTCGTCACCGTGCCCGTGAACGTGCCCGAAGACGAAGACGAAGACGCGGCGCGATGATCCGTGTGCTGATCGCCGACGACGAGGGGATGATCCGGTCTGCGCTCGCCGCACTGCTGCGGCTGGAGGGCGACATCGACGTCGTCGCGGAGTGCTCCGACGGGGAGCAGGCGGTGATCGAAGCCGAGCGGCTGACGCCCGACATCTGCCTGCTCGACCTCGAGATGCCGAAACTGGACGGGGTCGAGGTGGCGGAGCGGCTGCGCCGCACCATCTCCGCGCGCTGCGTGATCGTGACCCGGCACGCGCGTCCGGGCGTGCTGCGCCGCGCGCTGATGGCGGGCGTGGCGGGCTTCCTGCCGAAGTCGCGCGATGCCGGGGAGGTGGCGGCGGTCATCCGGCAGGTCGCGGCGGGAGCGCGCTACATCGACCCCGAGATCGCGGCGGACGCGCTCAGCGACGAGCGCTGCCCGCTCACCAACCGGGAGCTCGACGTCCTCCGCCTCGGGCAGCACGGCGAGACCACCGCGCAGATCGCACGCGCGCTCTCCCTGGCGCCCGGAACGGTGCGCAACCACATCTCGACCGTGCTCACCAAGCTCTCCGTGGACACCCGGCAGCAGGCCGTGATCATGGCGCGCGAGCGCGGGTGGATCTAGTCGTCGTCCGCTTCTGGGCCGTCGAACGACCGACGGTGATCTGCGATCGTGTGCTGGTGCTGCGCCACCCAGTCCGCGACGGTGAGGGCGATCTCCTTCAACGAGTGGCCCAGCGTTGTGAGCTCGTACTCGACTCGCGGCGGCACTTCGGCGTAGACGGAGCGTGAGACGAGACCGTCCCGTTCGAGCGCACGGAGGGTGACCGTGAGCATCCGGCGCGAGATGCCCGGGATGATCACCGACAGCTCGGTGAACCTCCTGCGCTCCTCGCCGAGCACGCCGATGACCAGCAGCGTCCACTTGTCGCCGATGCGCGAGAGCAGTGACCGGAACATCTCGGGGTCGTTGCTCGTGCACAGCTGGGCCATGGTCGGCACGGTCTCGTCGAGTCGCGCCTGCAGGGCATCGACGGTCGTGTGCTGCGCCATCCGCTCTCCTTCGGTTACCGCCGGGTAACGGGGGATCGTTTGCGGTAACGGGAGCCCGGCGTGCAGAGTTACTGATCGTAACTATAGACCGGGTCGATGGCCCGGGTCCGATCAGCAAGGAGTCTCATGTCACTGTTCCGTCTGGATGCCAGTATCCGCACCGAGGGCTCGACGAGCCGCGCCCTCGGCGACATCGTCGAGGCCGAATGGGCAGCCGCCCATCCGGACTCGGTCGTCACCCGGCGCCACATCGGCGTCGAGCCGCTGCCGGCGAGCGCATGGTCCGACGCCGTGGCCGCGTCGATGTCGCCGGGTGCCGCTCCGACGCCGGAGCAGTCGGCCGCGGTCGAGCTCGCGCGCGACCTGACCGACGAGCTCGTGGCGGCCGACGCGCTGCTGTTCGCGGTGCCGCTCTACAACTTCGGCGTCTCGCAGCACTTCAAGGCGTACGTCGACCTCGTGCTGACCGATCCGCGCATGGGGCCCGGTGCACCATCCCTGCTCTCCGGCAAGGCCGCCGTGCTCGTGACCGTGCAGGGCGGCAACTACTCGGCGGGCACGCCCAAGGAGGGCTGGGACCACGCGACGGCGTGGATGCGCCGCATTCTCGAGGACGTCTGGCAGCTCGACGTCAGGGTGGTGACCCGTGAGTTCACGCTCGTGGGCGTCAATCCCGCTCTCGACCCGTTCATCGACCTCGCCGACGAACTGAGGATTCGCGCCGAGGACCAGGCGGCCCAGCACGGACGGTCGCTCGCCGACGTCCGCAGGGCCGCGTGATCTGACACCGTGCGTCAAGGATAGGTCTCGAGATGGTCAGTACCTCCTTCGAGGGCTAGCGTCGGAATCATGAGATACAGAACCCTCGGAAATTCCGGCGCGAGCGTGTCGGAGCTGACACTCGGCACCATGACCTTCGGCGCGGAGGCCGACGAGACCACATCCCACGCCATCATCGACGCCTTCGTCGATCATGGCGGCACCTTCATCGACACCGCCGACGTCTACAGCGCGGGCGAGTCGGAGACGATCATCGGCCGCTGGCTCGCCGCCAATCCGGAGGCGGCGAGGCAGGTGGTCGTCGCCACCAAGGGCCGGTTCCCGATGGGCGCCGGCCCCAACGACCTCGGGCTGTCGCGACGGCACCTGCGCACGGCACTGGACGCCTCCCTCTCCCGGCTCGGCGTCGACCACATCGACCTGTACCAGATGCACGCCTGGGACGCCCTCACCCCGATCGACGAGACGCTGTCCTTCCTCGACGACGCGGTGACCGCCGGCAAGATCGGCTACTACGGCTTCTCGAACTACCTGGGCTGGCAGCTCACCAAGGCGGTGCACCGGGCGGCCGCGCTCAACCTCGCTCCACCGGTCACCCTGCAGCCGCAGTACAACCTCCTGGTTCGCGACATCGAGCACGAGGTCGTGCCCGCCGCGCTCGATGCCGGCATCGGCCTCCTGCCCTGGTCGCCCCTCGGCGGCGGGTGGCTCACCGGCAAGTACGAGCGCGACGTTCCCCCGTCCGGAGCATCGCGCCTCGGCGAGAATCCGGAGCGCGGCATGGAGGCGTGGGAGGCACGCAATGCCGACGAGCGCACCTGGACCGTCCTCGCCGCGGTCGAGGCGATCGCGTCGGACCACGACGCCACCTCCTCGCAGGTCGCGATCGCGTGGCTGCTCGCGCAGCCGGCCATGACCAGCGTGATCCTCGGGGCCCGCACGGTCGACCAGCTGATCGACAACCTCGGCGCCTCCGACCTCGAGCTGAGCGGCGCGGAGATCGCGCGGCTGTCGGAGGCGAGCGCGCCGCGCGCCGACGACTACCCTTACGGTGCCGCCGGTGTCGCCCAGCGGGAGCGCAAGATCGAGGGAGGACGGTAGACGATGTCGTACCAGGCCTACCTCGACGCGATCGAGGCGAAGACCGGCAAGACCCCGCAGCAACTGCTCGACGAGGCCGCCGCCCGCGGCTTCACCCCGGCGACGAAGGCCGGCGACGTCGTGGCGTGGCTCAGCGAGGAGTACGGCGTCGGTCGCGGACACGCGATGGCGCTCTACGGGGTGCTGAAGAAGGGAGCGGATGGGGCTGTCCCGCAGAAGCACGTCGGCGCCGCCGGCAGTCACGGCGACGAGTCGGCGACGCTGCGCCTCGACGGGATCGCCGCGCGCGACAGCTGAGCGCGGCGGACCGGGCCTAGGCCGGCGTCACGGCGATCGACTGCAGCCCGGTGACGCGCAGCAGGTCGAGCCGGGCCTCGTCCGTGCCGCCGGGCGCCACCGTGTAGACGACGATGCGCAGGTCGCTGCCGGGGGCGGTCAGCACGTCGCAGTCGATCGTGATCGGGCCGACCGGGGTGTTCGTCACCGTCTTGCGGCTCGACCGGTGCTCGGCCACATTGGCCTCGCTCCACCGCCTCTCGAATTCCGGGGACTCGGCGCGCAGTCGTGACACGAGGTGGGTGAGTGCGCCGTCGTGCGGGTAGCGGCCCACGGCCGCCCGCAGGTCGGCCGCGAGGTCGCGTGCGAAGTCCTCCTCGTGCTGCTCGTCGAAGTCGACTCCCTCGTGCCCCGACGTGAAGTGCCGCCACACCAGGTTCCTCTCCATCCCGACGTAGCGGGAGGGGTCGCCGTTGATCGCCGCCCAGAGCGGGTTCCACAGCAGGATGTCGTGGGTCGCGGAGAACACGGCCAACGGCACGTCTCCCAGCCGGTCGACGATCCGCTGCACGCCGGGACTGATGTGCTGGGGCACGACCGCGGCCGAAGGCGGCGCCAGCCCCGCTGCCCGGTAGAGGTGGTCGCGCTCCTGATCGGTCAGCCGCAGGGCGATCGCCAGCGACCGCACCAGCTGGGAGGAGGGATTCGTGGCGCGCCCCTGCTCGAGACGCACGATGTAGTCCACGCTCACCCCGGCGAGGGCGGCGAGTTCCTCCCGGCGGAGGCCGACGGCGCGACGTCCCGCACCGGCCGGCATGCCGACATCCGCTGGACTGACCCGCTCCCGCCACGATCGCAGCACGCTGGCGAATTCACTCATCACACCATCCTGCTCCACCTCGCCCCGACGACGGTGGTACTCGCAGTCCTCCGGTCATAGCGGGCCTGGGTGATACCGTGACCCCGAATCAGGATGGGTGCATGACTACAACACTGATCACCGGGGCCAACAAGAGCCTCGGTCTCGAAACCACCCGCCGTCTCATCGAAGCGGGCCACACCGTCTACGCGGGGATGCGCGACACCGCGAACGGCGACGAGGCGAGGGCGCTGGGGGCGATCCCCGTGCAACTCGACGTCACCGACCAGCAGAGCGTCGACGCCGCGCTCGACTCGCTCCCCGAGCTCGACGTGCTGGTCAACAACGCGGGCATCCTCGGCACCTCTTTCGGTGTCGACGACCTCACCCCCGAGACCATGCAGAGCGTGCTCGAGACCAACGTGACCGGTATCGTGCGCGTCACCCAGGCGGCGCTGCCGCTCCTGCGCCGGTCCCCGCAGCCTGTCATCGTCAACGTGTCCTCCGGCGTCGGATGGCCTCGCTTCCTGAGCACCGAGGGGCACGATGAGTTCCCGGTTCCGGCCATCCCGTACGCGGCGTCCAAGGCCGCCGTCATCGCCCTCACCGTGCAGTACGCCAAGAACCTGCCGTCGTTCCGCGTGAACGCGAGCGACCCCGGCTACACCGCCACCGACTTCAACAACCACGGCGGCCACCAGACCGTGACCGAGGGGACCGACGCCACGGTCGCCCTCGCGCTCGTCGGCGCCGACGGCCCGACGGGGGAGTTCCACAACCGGGCCGGACGAATCGACTACTGACGGCGTTGAGAGCGGATGCCCGCCCTCCGGCATGCAGGAGGGCGGGCCTGTCCGCATATTCGGTTGGACCACAGTCCGCAAGAGGTCGGCCGTCGTACGGAGATGCGCAATATATTGCATATCACCAATCGACGAAAGGAAGAGCACCATGAACACCACAGAACAAGGAGTCCGGAACATCGTCCTCGTCCACGGCGCGTTCGCCGACGGCTCCGGCTGGCGCGGCGTCTACAACAACCTGACCGCCCGCGGCTACCGCGTGACGATCGTGCAGAATCCGCTCACCTCACTGGCCGACGACGTCGCGGCAACGGAGCGCATCCTCGAGCTGCAGGACGGCCCGACGATCCTCGTCGGGCACTCCTGGGGCGGCACCGTCATCACCGAGGCGGGCTCCCACCCGAACGTGGCGGGGCTGGTCTACGTGGCGGCGCTCGCGCCCGACGCGGGGGAGACCACGTCCGAGCAGTATGCGGGATTCGCGCCGACACCCGACTTCGTCATCGACGTCGGCGACGACGGCTACGGCCTCCTCAATCACGACAGGTTCGCCGACGGCTTCGCGGCGGATGCCAGCGACGCGGACGCGGCCTTCCTGCGCGATGCGCAGGTTCCGATCAACATGGGTGTGTTCGGCACCACGGTTGCGAAGGCGGCCTGGCGCGACAAGCCCTCCTGGGCGGTGATCGGCACCGACGACAAGGCCTTCGACCAGGCGATGCTGCTCCACATGGCGCAGCGCATCGGCGCGAGGATCACGACGGTCGAGGCGAGCCACGCGGTGTACGTGACCCGCCCCGACGAGGTCTCGGGCGTGATCGTCGAGGCCGCGGAGAACGCGCTCGCCGCGGTGCACTGAGCCGCTCGAGCTCGAGCTCTAGCCGACCGGCACCGCGTACCGCGCGACGGGGTCGAGGCCGAGGGTCGACTTCACGTACTTCGCCGTGTCGTCGACCAGCACCTCGCTCAGGCCGGCCTCGATCCCGTCGAGAGCGGCGGTCACCGCGGTGGCCGGGCTGATCTTGGCGATGTCGTATCCGGCCGTCATATCGGTGTCGACCATGCCCATGTGCATCCCGAGCACCTGGGTGCCCTGCTCCGACAGCTCGATGCGGATGCCGTCGGTCAGGCTCCAGGCGGCGGCCTTCGTGGCCGCGTACACGGAGGCACCCGGGGCGGAGATCCACGAGAGGGCCGAGAGCACATTCAGAACCGCCCCTCCGCCGTTCCGCGCCAGCGCCGGCGCGAAGGCCCGAGCGAGCGCGAGCGGGCCGAACACGTTGACATCGAATTCAGAGCGGATGCCGGCGAGGTCGCCTCCCAAGGCGGTCAGGCCCGACGACGCCCCGGCGTTGTTGATCACCAGCTGCACGTCCCCGGCGAGAGCCGCCGCCGCTTCGATCTGTGCCGGGTCAGTGACGTCGAGAGCAATGACCTCGACTCCCTCGGCGTCGATCGAGTCGGCGCTGCGGGCAGTGGCGTAGATCTTCGCGGCGCCGCGTTCCGCGAGCTGGCGAACGAACTCCGCTCCGATGCCGCGGTTGGCGCCGGTGACGAGTACGACTGAATCCTTGATCTGCATGGGGGAAACCTTTCTGTAGCGAGCGCTAGTTAATTGCTCTCCGGAACGCTAGCAGATTAATTAGTGATCGTTATACAATGGGTTCACGATGGCAGGCAGACCGAGGACATTCGACCGGGAGACGGCGCTCACCCTCGCCATGGAGAGATTCTGGCGGGACGGCTACGAGGCGACCACGGTGTCGAAGCTGACGGCGGAGATGGGGATCACCCCGCCGAGCCTCTACTCCGCATTCGGCGACAAGGACCAGCTCTTCGTCGCCGCCGCCGGCTGCTACGTCGACGCGGTCACGGCCGCGATGGCGCAGGCGCTGAACGCTCCCACCGCTCTCGAGGGGGTGTCTCGGATGCTGTGGGCGGCGGCCGCGGCCCACACCGATCCCGGCAGCCCGCCCGGCTGCTTCATGCTCACGGAACCGCGGCTCGCCGACAGCCGGGCACGCGCGCGCCGACAGATCGCGGAACGCCTCGAGCGCGGCATCGCGGAGGGCGACCTTCCGGCCGAGACCTCCGCCGCCGACACAGCGGTCTTCATCGTGGCCGTGCTCAGCGGAATGTCGACACTGGCGCGCGACGGAGGCAGCTACGACGACGTCGGCGCGATCGTCCGAGCGGCTCTGGCAGCGCTGCCGGCCGACTGAGCACCGCACCCGTCGTCGGACGGGCCGGGATGTCGGCCGTGCGACCGCCGTGTAACGATCGCGTTTCGCCGGCTGGCCGGTTGCGGTCGTTGGCCGTTCTCGGCCAAGAGCGGGGCTGAGCGCGACCAGACAATGGGGGTACCTCCGGCGGACAGTCGCGTCACGTGCGATCCTCCGCCCCTCTCCTCGAGCTAGGGACCCCGTGAACACGAACAGACTCCGCCACCTGCTCCGACGGTCGGGTGCCGCCGCGACCGTGCTCGTTCTGACCGCCGGCCTCGGGGCCCTCGCCGCGCCCGGCGCCTCCGCGTCGACACCGGCCGCAGCTCCCGCGAACGCGGCCGCCGCGGCACCGGCCTACGCCGACGGTCGCTACATCGTGACCCTCCGCGACGACGCGGTAGCGGCCTACACCGGCGGGCTCGACGCCTTCTCGGCCACGCAGCCGGACGACGGAGACGAGCTCGATGTCTCCTCCCGTCGCGTCATCGACTACTCGTCCTACCTCCTCGACCGCCAGCAGAGCGTCGCCGACTCGGTGCAGGCCGCGATCACCTCGAGCTACACGGTGACCACCAACGGCTTCGCCAGCGTGCTCACCGCCAGCCAGGCCAAGGCGCTCACCCGCGACCCGCGCGTCGCCGCCGTGGTTCCCGACGAACTGCTGCACCTGCAGGCCACCTCCTCCACCGACTTCCTCGGTCTCTCCGGCGACGACGGCGTCTGGGCGGCGACCGGCGGCGTGGAGTCGGCGGGCGACGGCATCGTCGTCGGCATCATCGACAGCGGCATCAGCCCGGAGAACGCCTCCTTCGCGGGTGCTCCGCTCGGCACTGCCGCGGGTAAGGAGCCCTACCTCGACGGCGACGCCGTGGTCTTCGACAAGGCGGACGGCACCGCCTTCCGCGGCGAGTGCGTCACGGGTCCCGGCTTCACCGCCGCCGACTGCTCCACCAAGCTCGTCACCGCCCGTTACTTCGTCGACAGCTACACCCCCGGCGCCGTGGGCGGGCACGACTACCTCTCCCCGCGCGACGGCAACGGGCACGGATCGCACACCTCGAGCACGGCCGCCGGTGACACCGGCGTGGCGGCCGAGGTCGCCGGCCGCGACTTCGGCCGCATCTCGGGCGTGGTACCCGGCGCGAAGGTCGCCATGTACAAGGCCTGCTGGTCGGGAGCCACCCACGACGACGACGGCTGCCAGACCGGCGACCTGCTCTCCGCCATCGACGCGGCCGTGGCCGACGGCGTCGACGTCATCAACTACTCCATCGGCGGGGGAGCGGCCCAGACCACCGTGTCGCTCACCGACGAGGCGTTCCTCAATGCGGCCGCCGTCGGCATCTTCGTCGCCGCCGCCGCCGGCAACGACGGCGCGGGCGCGTCGACCGCCGACAACGCCGCCCCGTGGATCACCACGGTCGCGGCCACCTCGATCCCCTCCTACGAGGCCACCGTGCGCCTCGGCGAAGGCCGCACCTTCCTCGGCGGCTCGATCACCGTGCCGCAGGACGCCCCGGTCTCCGGAACCCTCGTCGACGCCACCGCCGTGGCCGTCGCCGGTGCCGAGGCGCCCGCTCTCTGCGGCCCCGGCACCCTCGACCCGGCCAAGGCCGCCGGGCACATCGTGCTCTGCGACCGCGGCGTCATCGACCGCCTCCTCAAAACCGAAGAGGTGAAGCGCGCAGGCGGCGTCGGCGTCGTCATGGTGAACCCCAGCGCGAGCTCGGTCGACCTCGACGCCCATGCGCTCCCCACCGTGCACGTCGACTCCTTCGCCTACGAGGCACTGCACGCCTACGCCGTCACAGCCGGCGCCACCGTGAGCCTCGAAGACGGCAACCCCGACGGCCTGCCGTCGGCGCTCACCCCGCAGGTGGCCGGCTTCTCGTCGCGCGGTCCGATCCTCGCCGACGGCGGCGACCTGCTGAAGCCCGACATCGCGGCACCCGGAGTCGCGATCCTCGCGGCCTTCGCCAACGAGCCCGGTGCGCCGGGGCAGTACGCGCTCGTATCGGGCACGTCGATGGCATCCCCGCACGTGGCCGGCCTGGCCGCGCTCTACCTGGGCGAGCACCCGGACGCCTCTCCCAGCGAGATCAAATCGGCCATGATGACCACCGCCTACGACACCGTCGACGCCGACGGCAACCCGATGACCGATCCGTTCGCGCAGGGCGCCGGCCACATCGACCCCAGCCGCTACTTCGACCCGGGCATGCTCTACCTCAACGGCAGCCAGGACTGGTTGGGCTACATCGAGTCGGTGTCGGAGGTCGACCTGGGCGTCGACGCCGTCGACCCGTCGCAGCTCAATCTCGCCTCGATCAGCGTCGGCGGCCTCGCCGGCGCCGAGACGATCACCCGGACGGTCACCTCGACCCGCGCCGGCACGTGGACGGCCGAGGCCCCGGAGCTCGACGGCGTCACCGCCGTGGTGTCGCCCGCGACGCTCAGCTTCGGCGCCGCCGGAGAGCAGCAGCAGTACACGGTGACCTTCACCCGCACGGATGCGGAGGTCGACCGGTTCGTGACCGGCCAGCTCGTCTGGCGCGACGGCGCCGACCGGGCCGTCACCCCGGTCGCGGTGCGCCCCGTGTCGCTCGACGTACCGCAATCGGTCGCCGGCGAGGGTGCGCAGGGCTCGCTCGAGATCCCCGTCTCGGTCGGCTCCACCTCCGACTTCGCCATCGGGAAGACCGGGCTGGTGAAGGGCCAGGTCATGCAGGGCTCGGGCACCGCAGGTCCGATCGACGAGCCGGTGCGTTCGGACCGCTGGGTCATCGACGTGCCTGACGGCACCGCTCTCGGGCACTTCGTGCTCGAGGGCGCCGACCCCTCGGCCGACCTCGACCTCCACCTGTCGTCGTTCGACAGCGCGCAGCAGCTCATTCCGTGGGCCGACTCGGCGACACCGAGCTCGCACGAGGAGATCGACTTCGGAGGCCTGCCGGCCAACCGCTACGTGCTCGACGTCGACTTCTTCTCCGGGGTGGGCGACCTCGACTACACGCTCACCAGCTACGTACTCGGCAGCAGCACGAACGACGGCGCGCTCACGGTGACTCCGGAGACGCTGCACACCACGCTCGGCGAACCCGCCACCGTCGGCGTCTCCTGGTCGGGCCTCGAGGCCGGATCGAGCTACTACGGCACCGTCGGCTTCGGCGACACCGGGCACAGCACGGCGCTCGAGATCACGGTTCCCGGCACGGTCGTCCCGCCGACGGCCGAGCCGTCGCTGAGCTTCGACCGCGACTGGGCGCGCCCCGGCACCTCGATCGAGGCGGACGTCGCCGGGCTCACCCCCGGTGCGGCCTACACCGTCTCCCTCGACGGTGTCGCCCCGCTCACCGGCATCGCAGGGCCCTACGGCACCGCCGAGCGCGGGCTGCCGCTGCCTGCCGATCTCGCGGAAGGCGACTACACGGTGACACTCTCCTCCGAATCGGTCGTCGTGCACAGCACACTGCACGTGTCACGACTGGTGGTGTTCCGCACGCTGGAGAACATCGCGTTCGACGATGCGGGTGACGCCACCGTCGCGCTCGACATGGAGTACGCCGGCACGGGCGAGCTCGGTCTCACCCTCACGGGCCCGTCCGGGCTCGCCTTCACCGGCAGCTTCCCGGTCGACCTCGCGGCCGACATGTACACCGACACCAAGCGCACCGACTGGCTGCCGCTGGCGCCCGGCGTCTACCGGGCCGAGCTCACCGGAACGACCCCCGGCGGCCCCACCGGGCAGTCGGTGGAGTACGAGTTCGTGGTGCCGACCTCCGATGCCAGCGACGTCACCATCGTGCAGAACGCCGAGAACGCCAACCTGGCCGACCTCAGCTACACCAACCGCTCGAGCAGTTCACTCTCGCTGGTGCTGCGCTACAAGCTCTGCTCGGGCCCGATCGTCGACGCCGGGCTGCTCATCCAGGTGACCGACGGCGAGACCCTGACGCACACCTTCGACATGAGCGGAAAGGCCTCCGTCGAGCTGGTGCGCGACGACGGCACCGTGGTCACCGGCTACATCAACCGCGCGGCAGACCGCTGTGCGGGAGACCCGGTCATCACCGAGGACTACTGGATGACCTTCAGCAACCAGCCCTCCGCCGCCCCGGGCGACGAGCCCGTGTCGATGGTGTTCAGCAACCGCTACCCCGCCCACAGCGGTGGTTTCGAGTTCCGCGCCGGCTTCGGCAGCGACATCGAGGGCTCCTACTTCGATCTGCAGAAGCTCGGGCACGAGGTCGTCACCGAGGTGGGACCGGTCGTCGACGTGCCCCTCCGGGTGCCGGAGGACAGGGCCATCTGGACCCGCGCCACCTACGAGTCGTTCGACGGGCAGGTAATCCGGCTCGGCATCCGCTGGGTGAAGGCGCAGGGAGTGACGCTCGACATGCTGCAGCCCCTCGCCGACGCCGGGCCGGGCGATCCCGGCACCCCGGGCGACCCCGGAGACGGAGACGCTCCCGGCAGCGGTAGCGGCAGCGACAGCACACCCGCCGGCTCCGGCGGCGACCTCGCCTCCACCGGTGCGCGAGCGCTCCCCGTCGCCCTGGCCGCCCTGCTGCTGCTCGCCCTCGGCGGCACCTTCATGCTGCTGCGCCGCCGCATCCGCGGCGAGAACCGCGCATGACCCGTCACGTCGAAGTGAGTGACGGAATCCGCTCGTCAGAAAATTCTCGAGCGGATTCCGTCTCAGCGAGGAGCCCCCTCGCGCACACCGGCCGGCTATACCGGGAACTCCTCCGGCCAGCCGTGCTCGGCGAGGTAGCGCCGCACCCGGTCGACATCATCGTCTGACGGGAGTTCCGAGGTGACGCGCGCGATGGCTGTTGAGACGTCGACCCTGCTGGCCGGCAGGTCCCCGGAGGCGACGAGGTGGGAGCCGACCGCCGTCACCTCGGCGTCGGTCAGTCGCCGGCGCAGGAGGGCGATCAGCGGCACGAAGTCCTGCTCGGGCAGTCCCGCGGGGTAGCCGGCGCGCAGCCACCTCACAACGCGGGCGACGAGACCGGTGCGCTCCAGCCAGTCGGGCTCGATCGTCTCGGGGTCGCCGAGCGGCCACCCGGCGGCCGCGAGGCGCGCCGACACGCGCACGAGGTCGTCGGGCAGAGCAGGACCGAGGAGGAGGTGCTCGATGCGTTCCCGCACGAGGGTCGGATCGAGCCCGTCGCCGGCGCGGGCGGAGTCGGCGACGAGTTCGTCGACGACCTGCGCCAGCTCCGTCGGGGTCAGGCTTCGCTGCAGGATGCCCAGGAGCGGGACGTAGTCCTGTTCGGGGACTCCGGCCGGGTAGCCGGCGCGCAGCCAGCCGACCACGCGCGTGATCAGATTGTTCGTCGGCGGTGTCTGCTCCGCAGCGGGTTCGTAGTCGTCGGCGGCAGACACGGTCAGTCCTTCGGCACGACGGTGGGAACGATGTTCTCGAAGCTGATCTCCTGGCCGAACCCTGTGGCGATGATGACGCTCAACCCGATGGCGACCGCGGCCACAACGAGCACGTAGCAGAGAGTGCCGATCGTGCGGAGCAGGGGAACCGGGATTCGTGAGGGAGCGGCGGGCTCGCCGTCGGCGCCCCGCGCGCCCGCCGAGCCGGCGAGGGTGAAGGACCGGACGCCGAGCGCGAACAGCGCGGGCAGGCCGGCTCCGAGAAGTAGCGCGACCAGGGCGACCTGTCCGGCCGCCTCGAGGAAGAGTGTGAACACCGTCTGGTCTCCTTAGGCGTTGGTCGTCTGCTCGGCCGGACGCTTGGCGTCCTGCCACTCGTCGTTGACGTTGTGCGCGCCGACGCTGCTGCGCCGGGAGCGGATGTAGATCACGGTCGCGAGAGCAACCAGCACGATGAACATCAGGATGCCGCCGAGGGCCCCGCCGGCGAGGTTGCCGATCCACCACATCACCGCCCCGACGAGCGCGGCGGCCGGGAGCGTGATCACCCACGCGATCACCATGCGGAGCGCGACTCGCCAGCGCACCTGGGCGCCCGGCCGCCCGACGCCGGATCCGAGGATCGACCCGGTCGCCACGTGAGTGGTCGACAGCGCGAACCCGAGGTGGCTCGAGGCGAGGATGACCGCCGCGGAGGAGGCCTCCGCCGCCATCCCCTGCGGCGTGGTGATCTCCACGAGCCCCTTGCCGACGGTGCGGATGATGCGCCATCCGCCGATGTAGGTGCCGAGGGAGATCGCGAGGGCGCAGCTGAGCTTCACCCAGAACGGCACCGACTCGGTGTCGCTCCAACCGCCCGCCGCGATCAGGGCGAGGGTGATGACGCCCATCGTCTTCTGGGCGTCGTTGGTGCCGTGAGCGAGTGAGACGAGGGAGGCGCTGCCGATCTGCCCGATGCGGAATCCGTGATTGAGCCTCGTGCCCGCGAGATTGCCGATGATCCGGAAGACGAGCCACGTGCCGATCGCCGCCACGACACCGGCGAGCACGGGGGACATCAGTGCCGGGAGGATCACTTTTCCGACTACACCGTCGAGCTTCGATCCGTCGCCGGCCCAGTTGACGCCGTCGAGGCCCAGCCCGGCAAGCGCCGAGCCGATCAGTCCACCGAAGAGCGCGTGCGAGGAGCTCGACGGCAGTCCGAGCAGCCAGGTGAGCAGGTTCCAGATGATCCCGCCGATGAGCCCCGCGAGCACGATGAGCAGCAGTGCCGATCCTCCGCCCTCGAGGAGGGCCGGGTCGGGGCCTCCCGATTCGTCCTGGATCTTCACGACGGCGTTGGTGACGGTGAGGGCGACCTCGATGCTGAGGAAGGCCCCTACGAGGTTGAGGACCGCCGAGAGTGTGACGGCGACCTTCGGCGACAGCGCTCCGGTGGCAATCGACGTCGCCATCGCGTTGGCGGTGTCGTGAAAACCATTGGTGAAGTCGAACGCCAGCGCCGTGACGATGACCAGCAGGAGAAGTACGAAAGGGTCCACGGCGAAGAGCTTCCTCCTCTCCTGCGCGGGGCTCAATGTGGTCGCCGGCTGATTCACCTGATGTTCACCTGACCACCGCACATCGTCGGCCCCGCGCCGTTGACGGCGGGCGAGCCGCTGTTCAGACTCGAGCCATGGCCGTTGTGCTGAAGCGTGTTGTGCTGTCGATCACCACCCTCGTTGTGGTCGGCGGTGTCTTCGCGGCGGTCACGGTCTTCGCCTGGATGATCGACGAGACGCACTTCGACCGGCCCGACAAGCGATTCGACCGGCTGACGGCGGCGCTCGACAGGGAGCCCGGCGTGAGGGTCGACGGGAAGGAGCGGTGGGTCGAGGCTCCCACCTTCTCCGATCCGACGTCGTGGATCCGGCTCACCGTAGAGGCGGACCACCTTCGCGGCCTGCTCGCCACCGCGTGCGACGAACAATATTCCGGAACCGTCGCGTGGTCACTTCGTGCTCCCACGAAGAATGGGAGCGTCGTCTCCCTGTACACCGAGGCGACACCCGCCGATCGCGACGACGACGCACCCTGTCCCGATTTCGGAATCGACGCGGTAGGGCTCGTCGGAGAGGTGGGACGGTCCGTTCCGGGCCTGGATCTGCAGGCCTCCGTGTGGGACACGGGCCATTTCCGGCTCGCGGTTCTCGACGCCGACGCCGGGCCGTTGACGGCCATGCTGCCGCTCGTCGACCAGGCAGACGAGCTTCGCGCCGCTGCCGCGCTCGATCCGAGCCTGTCCATCCAGATCGACACCGGCTCCCTCAGCGCTGTCATCCCGCCCGACGAGCACGAGCGCTACCTCGCGCTGCTGTCGGATCTCGCCGAGAATCACGGGGTCACAAGCTACTGGGCCGACGGTGGCGGCGCCCCGAGCGACGGGGTCGAGAAGGTGCAGATCACAGCGCCCGACGCCGAGCACGCCGGAATCGAAAACACCATCCGCTCATCGGGTCTGCATGTGGCCGACTTTCCGGTGCGCTTCCTCGCCCGCACTCCGTAGGGCCCCGGCGAGCATCGAAGCAAGTGCATTGCCGTCGACGCGGCGGCGGCGGTATTTTGATCGGCACGCGACAGGATGGGAGGGGGGAGCGGATGGCCCTGAGACGACCGTTCGGCATCACCGTGATCGCGGTTCTGACCTGGATCTCGGCAACGTTGCATATCGTGCTCGGTGTGCTGGTGCTCGCCGACGTGCTGTCGGCGAGTGGCGTCACCCAGGTCTCGGCGTGGGTGGGCATCCTCGTCGGCGTCGTCACCTTCATCGTGAGTCTGGGGTTGTTCGGCGGAAGCAACGTCGCCCGGGTGCTGGTGACCGTATCGCTCGTGTTCTCCGTGATTACGGCTGTGGTGCTCGTCGTCGACGATCCGGCCGGCCTGATCGCCGCGCCGATCATCTCGGGAGCGGTCGCCGTCGTCGGGGTGCTCCTTCTCTACACCCCCGGGGCCAACCGCTTCTTCGGTGCGTCATGAACGGTGGCGCACGCCGGCGTCCGGCGGCCGTCACGGTGGCTGTCGTGCTGATGTACCTCGGCGGAGTCGCGCAGATCTGCCTCGGGATCGCGTCGATCTTCCTGCGCTACACCGCCGAGGCCGAGGCCGAGGGGATCGCCCTGGCCGTCTCCCTGTTCGGCGCCGGGATGATCCTCTTCGGCCTGTTCGTGATCGCGCTCGCCTCGGGGGTGGCGCGGGGCAGTCGCGCGTCGCGGATCGGTGCCACGATCGTGCTCCTCCTCGCAGTGTTGCTCGTTGTCACCAATGCGGTCGTGTCGGCGGATGGGGACTGGTCGGCGGTCGCCGTGCAGTTGCCGGTCTCGTCCGCGGTGATCGTCCCGTTGTGGGTCGGTCGAGGACGGCGCTACTTCGCCATCCGCTGACGCATCGCCTGGTCGGCGTCGCGACGGGCGATGCGGCGATGGGCGAAGCGCACAATCTCAATGAGAGCGATCGAGACGAGCGAGGTGCCGAGAACGAGCACGGCGGTGGGCAGCGTGGGGTCGACGAGCTGCAGGAAGTCCCGCACGACCGGCAGCGTGTAGACGAGCACGAGCCCGATCATCATCGCCCCGATGACGAGCCCCTTGAAGAGGGTGACCGGTCGCGACAGCACCACGAGGATCCAGAGTCCGATGATCGTGAGGATAAGCGTCGATCCGGTGCGGATCTCGGCTTCCGGTATCCGCTGGTCGGCCGCAAGGCGAGCGTACGCCGCGATGCCGAGTGTCACCGCGACCCCGGCAGGCACCGCGAAGGTGAGCGAACGGCGCAGGAAACCGGGGATATAGCGCTGGGCGTTGGGCAGTAGAGCGAGGAAGAACGCGGGGATGCCGATCGTGAGGCCGTCGGTGACGGAGAGCTGGCGAGGCAAGAACGGGAACGGCAGCAGGAGAATGCCGAAGGTGATCGCGAGGAACGTGGCATAGGCGGTCTTGGTGAGGAACAGCATCGAGACGCGCTCGATGTTCGCGATCACCTGGCGGCCCTCCGCAACAACGCTGGGCAGGTGCGAGAAGCGGCCGTCGAGAAGCACGAGCCGCGCGACCGCCTTGGTCGCCGCTGCGCCCGAGTTCATCGCCACCCCGATGTCGGCCTCCTTGATGGCGAGCGCGTCGTTGACCCCGTCGCCGGTCATGGCGACCGTGTGACCCGCCGTCTTCAGCGCGACGACGATCCGCCTCTTCTGCTCGGGAGTCACCCGCCCGAACACCGTGTACTTCTCGAGCACCCGCAACAGTGCGGCATCGCTCGACGGCAGCTCGCGGGCGTCGAATCCCTCGGGCGCGTCGAGGCCCACCTCGCGGGCGATCGCCGCGACCGTCTGCGGGTTGTCTCCCGAGATGATCCGCACACCCACCCCCTGCGCGGCGAAATAGGAGAGGGTCTCGGCTGCGTCCGAGCGGATGTTCTCGCGGAACGTCAGAAGGGCGACGGGCACGGCGTCCCCGGGCACGGTCTCGTCGGCGGTCGGGGACCCGTGCGCCAGCACCAGCGTGCGCCGACCCGTCGACGCGAGCTCGGCCGCCTGCGCCGTGAGTGTCGCGTTGTTCGTAGGGAACACCATCTCCGGCCCGCCCAGAATCCACATCGCGTCACCGAACACCACGGCACTCCATTTGCGCGCCGAGGAGAAGGGCACCCGGTCGACCGGTGCCTCCTCGATCGGGCTTGTGAACCGCGCGGTCAGGCTGCGGGCGGTCGCATTCGCGTCGCTCTGCACCCCGTACCAGGCCAGAACCCGCTCCCAGTCGGCGACGTCGGTCAGAACGTGCGCCGTGTCGAAGACGATGTCGCCCTGGGTGAGCGTCCCGGTCTTGTCGAGGCAGATCAGATCGACCCGGGCGAGCCCCTCGACCGCCGGCAGCTCCTGCACGAGGACCTGCTGCCGCGCGAGCTTCACCGCGCCCACGGCGAAGGTGATGCTCGTCATCAGGACGAGTCCGAGCGGCACCATCGCGACGACGGCGGCAATGGTCGCGGTCGCGGCATCGCGCCACGTTCCGTTCTCTCCCGCTTCGCCCCATCCGCCCTGGGCGATCATCTGCGCGTTGAGCACCAGGAGCGCGATGGGGCCGACGATCCAGGCCACCCATTTCAGCACCAGGTTGATCGACGTGCGCAGCTCCGAGGCGACGAGGGAGAAGCGCTTCGCCTCGGCGGCGAGGGAATTGGCGAAGGACTCCGCACCGACCCGGTCGACGGTTGCGGTCCTTTCGCCGCCGACGACCACGGATCCGGAGAGCACACGGTCGGCGGAGGCCTTCTCGACCGGGTCGGATTCGCCGGTCAGCATCGACTCGTCCACCTGCAGTCCCCGCGAGGTGGAGACGATCGCATCCGCCGGCACTTGATCGCCGGCGCGAAGCACAAGCTCGTCGTCGATCACAACAGAGCCGACATCGATCTCGACCTCGACGCTGTCGCGCAGAACCCGGGCGTGCGGAGCGTTCAGCAGGGCGAGACGGTCGAGCGCCCGCTTCGCCCGGTACTCCTGCACACTCCCGATGACGGCGTTCGCGATGGCGCTGAACCCGAACAGGGCGTCCTGCCATCGCCCGATCGCGAGCAGGACGAGGAAGCAGGCCAGGATGATGCCGTTGAAGAGGGTGAGCACGTTGGCGCGCACGATGCTCCAGACGCTCCGGCTGGTGTCCTGAACGAAGACGTTCGTGCGACCGGCCGCGACGCGCTCGGCGACCTCGGCGGCGGTCAAGCCGACGTCCGTCACATCCGCTCCCTCCGAGCTCGGCAATCGATGCGTCGATCGGGGAATGCGTCAGGCGGGTGCATGTCGCAGCGAGGTGTCGGTTCGCTCGTGCGCGCCGCGAACGACGAAGGCGACCGCGGCGAAGGCGACTACTGCGCCGAGGATCTGGACGATCACGCTGATTCCGGCCAGCGGCGATGCCTGGCCGTGGCTGGCGGCGAAGGTGGAGAAATCCCACAGACCGTGGAGCACCATCGCCCAGATGAGGGTGCCGGTGGTGCGCCGCAGGATGTACAGCATCGTTCCCGCAACGAATGCGAAGACCATCTGCTGGAGCGTCGGTTCCAGAGCCTGGCCGGAGAACGCGTTCACCAGGTGCAGAAGGGAGAACAGTGCGGATGTGATCAACCACACCCAGACCTCGCTCAATCGGCTGCGCAATGCGGTGAGCAGCAGTCCCCGAGTCGTGATCTCCTCCGTGAATCCGACCAGGAGAAGCACGAGCGACGCGGTGAAGAACCCGGCGTCGTAGGAGTCCCAGTCCGTGCCCGCGAGGTTGAAAACCATGGCGACGGCGAGCAGGATGGGCGCGATGATGGGCCAGCGCACGCTGCGTTGGCGTTCGAACAGAGCGGGCCGCCACCAGCCGAGCAGCGTCGTCGTTACCGCGAGGAGCACCGCGCCGACGATGAGCGAGACGCCGGCCCCGAAGAACAGGTTGCTGCCGCTGTCGCCGAGCTCGGGATAGGGCACTCCGGACAACCGTTGGAGCGTGTAGAACACTGCGACGTAGCCGACATAGACGACCAGTCCGATCCAGACCCGCGGGCGCACCTTCAGCGTCTCGACCATGCGAGGACTAGTCCTCGTCGAGTGACGTGAGCAGATCCTTGAGACCGAGGTCGCCGATGGCCTGCGGTTCGAACTCGAGCGTCGTGCCCGTGGTGGTGTCGGTCAGCTCGAGCACTCCGACCGCTCCGTGGTGACGGCGGTCGACGCTGAGGTTGTCACGATCGATGAAGGTCACGGGTTCGAGGTTCTTCCATCCTCCGACGAGACCGGTCGTGTGACGCCCGAGCACGTAGAGCTTCGTGGGCGAGACCGCCAGGACGATCGAGGGGTATGTGCCCTTAGCGGCGCTGTTGATGCGCTGCCCGATCATCCCGCCGGCGACACCCCAGGCGGCACCGCGGTTGCCGCCCATCCCGGCGACCGCTCCGATCACTCCGGAGAGGGTGGACCCGCGTGGCCTCACCACGGCGACGTCGACGACCTCGTCATCGGGAATAACGGCCTGTGCGCCCTCCCGCGCGTGTTCTTCTTTCGACATCGCCTGCCCCTTGTCTGCATCGATGGTCCACCACGAACAGCTCGGGGCGGACCGGAATGCCAACACCGTAGACCTCGCACCGGAATCGCTGAAGATATCTTGTGGAACCGCTCCCAAACGGTCTAGTTTCGCCCGCATAGTGGCTTGCCTGGAGGCAGGGGTCGGCGCTCAGGCTGAGCCCGACCGGGGAGGCGGTTGACGTGTACGCGCTGAGTATGCTCTTCCTCTTCCTCGCCTGCTATTCCTTCCTCGGCTGGATCGCGGAGGTCTCCTACGTACTGGTGCGGGAGAGGTCGCTGCAGAATCGCGGCTTCCTCACCGGACCTTTCGTGCCCATCTACGGCTTCGGCGCAATCGCGCTGATACTTCTGGTGCTCCCCTACATCAACAACCCCTTCCTCGTCTTCCTCGCCAGTCTGGTCATCACCAGCGCGCTCGAATTCGGAACACACTTCGTGCTCGACAAGGTCTTCCACATCACGCTCTGGGACTACAGCTCACGGCCGCTCAACCTCCGGGGCCGGATCTGCCTGGAGAACTCCCTCCTCTTCGGCGCACTCGGTCTGCTGCTGATCTACGTGCTTCACCCCGAGGTCGTTCGGCTGCTGGTAGCGATCCCGCACGAGGTCGCAATCGCCGCAGCGTCGACTCTCACGGGGATCCTGATCGTCGACGCCGCCAACTCCATCCGCTCGCTCGCCAAGCTGCGCCCGATACTCGACGATGTCGCCGGAACGCTCGCTCAGACCCACGACCGAATCGAGCAGGGTGTCATCCAGCTGGAACAGGCGATCGACCAGCGCCGCTCGACCATCGACGTCGCCCACCTCGCCACTCTCGGGCGGCTGGCTCGAGCGTTCCCCGATGCAAAATCCACCAAAGCCGTCGTGCAGTCAGATCGTGACGCCGCGGTCTGATCCGTTGAGAGGAATCGCCCCATGTCGGAGACAGCACTCACCCACGAGCACATCGGCGACAACGCCTGGCGCCGCTTCTGGAACAGGGGCGGATGGTGGAAGGCGGTACTGCTCGCCGTCGTCTACCTTGCGATCTATCAGGGGCTGGGCTGGATCATCCAGAACATCTTCGGCGGCCTCATCGATACCGACAACCTGTTCGGATCGCCCCTCACTATCTTCTTCGCCTTGGCGCTGCCGATCCTCATCATGGCGCTGCTCCTGCTGGCATTCATCAGATCGATGGGATGGCAAGGCGACATCTTCGGCCGGCAGCGTGTCAGAGGGCGTGCCTGGATGTGGGTCGCCGTCGCGCTCATCCTGATACCCACGGTAGTGAAACTCTTCGCGATCAAATGGTCCGCATACTCAGTCACCGTCGTCCTGGCGACGCTGTTCTTCGGACTCTGCGTCGGCCTGGCGGAGGAACTCCTCGCCCGCGGAGTGGCCACCAACCTCCTGCGGCGCGCCCGATACACCGAACGCGTGGTCTTCGTGCTGTCGTCACTGCTGTTCGGACTCCTGCACAGCGTCAACATCCTGTCGGGTCAGCCGGCGATCACCGTCGCCATCACTGTCGTCTACACCTTCGGGTTCGGCGCGATGATGTACCTCTCGATGCTGGCGACCGGCCGCATCGTCTGGGCGATCCTGCTGCACGCCGCAACCGACCCGGTCACGTTCCTCGCCACCGGTGGCCTCGACGCCCACGGCAGTACCGCCGGCGACAGCGCCCTTCTCTCGATCGGTTCGATCTTCAACTACGTCTACATCCTCGTCGCCCTGATCGCGATCATCTTCGTCAGAGGAAAGGGCTACGCCGACCGGTCGCGGCGAGAGGATTCCGCCGCTCCGGCCTAGGCGGGATCCGCCTCCAGGGCGGCTCTCGCTGGCGTCGGCTCGCGTCGCAGCAGTGTGCCGAGCAGCGGGTCGACACCGGCGAAGAAACCCTCCCGCGCGGCGCGGTACATGCCGAGCGTGAACCGGGCCATCATCTCCGGGCGACCGGCGGCGACCTGCGCCGCAACCCACTCCTCGTCATCGACGACGATCCGCTCGATCCGGCGTCCGGCGATCTCCGACGCCAGGAGGGCGACGTCGTCGAGGGTCGGGGCGGATGCGGCGGTCAGCGTGATCGGCCCCTCGTAGCCGCCGTTCGTCGCGATCACGACCGCTGCGGCCTCGGCCTCGTCGTCGCGCGAGGTCCACGACACAGGACCGTCGGCCGGCACCGCGATGACGCCGGCATCGCGCCACGGCCCGGTGAGCCAGCCCAGACTGTGCGCGTAGAAGCCGTTGCGCAGCGAGGTCCACGCGATGCCGGAGTCGGCGAGCAACTGCTCGGTCGCGGCGTGGTCGCGCCCCGGTCCGAACGGGGTGTCCAGTGCGGCACCCTGGTGGCTCGTGTACAGGATGCGGCCGACGCCGGCTGCGACCGCCGCGTCGATGGCGGCGCGGTGGAGGCCGACCGCGTCCGCCGTCGGGTCGCTCGAGGAGACCAGCAGCAGCTGGTCCGCGCCGTCGAAGGCCGCGGGCAGGGAGGCGGGATCGCCGTAGTCGCCTCGGCGCACCTCGATCCCGAGCTGGGCGAAGCGGTCGGCCTTCGCGGTGTCGCGGGCGACGACCGCGATCTCGCGGGCGGGCATCCGCTCGAGCAGATGGTCGACGGTGGCTCCGTTGAGAGCGCCGGTGGCTCCGGTGATGACGATCATGGGCAGTCTCCTTGTGGTATCGATGGAATCGATAGGACAGTATCACTGGAAGCACACTGGTATCAATAGTGCGTTATCGTTGATACATGAGCGATGCCCCCGACACACGCCAGGGCGGTCGCGCGCGGATCATCGATGCCGCGGCGCAGCTGCTCCGGGAGCACGGTGCGCCGGCGGTCACCACCCGAGCGGTGGCGGTCGGCGCGGGTGTTCAGCCGCCCGCCATCTACCGGCTCTTCGGAGACAAGGACGGTCTGCTCGAGGCGGTCGCCGAGCACGTGATGGCCAGTTTTGTCGAGGCGAAGGCGGGTCTCGTCGACGCCGCGTCGGCCGAGGGCGTCGACCCGCTCGACGACCTCCGTGCCGGCTGGCTGACGCAGCTCGAGTTCGGGCTGGCAAATCCCGACATCTTCCGCCTGCTCAGCGAGCCGGGCCGCGTGCTGAACTCGCCGTCCGCAGCCGCGGGGAGACGGGTGCTCGAGAAGCGGATACGCCGGGTCGCCGAGACCGGACGCCTCCGGGTGAGCGAGCAGCGGGCCGTCGGCCTCGTGCAGGCGGGCGGCATCGGCACGATCCAGACGATGCTCGCGACTCCCGCGGAGCAGCGCGACCCCGGGCTGGGGGAGGCGATGTACGAGGCCGTGCTCGCGCAGATCCTCACCGACGCCCCCGAGCGCGAGAACGGCGACACGCTCGCGGCGACGGTCGCGTTCCGCGCCATTGCGCCGTCGCTGACCGCACTCAGCAACCCCGAACGCCAGCTGATGACCGAGTGGCTGGACAGGGTTCTGGTCTCCGAGTAGTCCGCGGCGGGAGAAGGCATCCGCTTGGTGCGAATTCTCGAGCGGATGCGGGGCCGACCGCCTCGCCGTCCAACGACGTGACGAGCAGACCGGCCCCGATGACCGCGGCTCGCCTAGGGGACGATGACGGCGCGGCCGCGGATGCTGTTCGCGGCGAGGTCCTCGTAGGCCTTGGGGCCGTCGTCGAGGCTGTAGGTCTCGGTCTGCACGTGGATCTTGCCGGCACGGGCGAGGTCGAGAACCTCGATCAGCTCGGAGCGGGACCCCCAGTAGGGGATGCGCACGGCGGCGTCGTAGGCGATGGCGCCGAAGCCGAGGGTCATCGTGCCGCCGCCGATGCCGACGATCGTGACGTCCGAATCCAGGGCGGCGACGCTCTGGGCGAGGGCCATGGTCGGGTTCGCGCCCACGAAGTCGAACACGGCGTTGGCGCCGAATCCACCGGTGATCTCGCGGATCCTGTCGGCGGCGGTCGCATCGCTGATCAGTACGTGGTCGGCGCCGACCTCGGTGGCGAGCGTGAGCTTCTCGTCGCTGACGTCGAGCGCGATGACGGTCGCGCCGGAGATCGCCTTGAGGATCTGAATGCCGACATGCCCGAGACCGCCGGTTCCGATGACGACGGCGAACGTTCCGGCCCCGAGTTTCGGGAGCGACCGCTTGATGGCGTGGTACGGGGTGAGGCCGGCGTCGGTGAGCGACACGTTCTGCACGGGGTCGAGGTCGCCGAGCGGCACCAGGTGGCGGGCGTCGTCGACGATCATGTACTCGGCCATCGAGCCCTGACTGCCGAGTCCGGGAGGGCGGATGCCCTCGGCGGCGGCGTTGGTGCAGTAGTTCTCCATGCCCATCGAGCAGTTGTGGCAACGACCGCAGCCCCAGGGGCCGTAGACCGCGACGGCGTCGCCGACCTTGAGCGTCGAGTCGACACCCTCGCCGATCTCGTGCACGATGCCTGCACCCTCGTGACCGAGGGTCAGCGGCAGCGGGTAGCTCTGCTCGAGGTAGTCCTTCTCGGGCAGGCCCATCACGTAGTCGTCGGAGTGGCAGACGCCGCCCGCGGTGACCTTCAGCAGCACCTGGCCGGGGCCGGGCGTCGGGATGGGGATGTCGACGACGACGGGGGGCTTGCCGATCTCGACGTAGCGGAGGGCTTTCATAGTCTTCTCTTTTCCCGGCGGGTCGAGAGGTCTGCCGCGGAATGCGGTAGGCAGGGAGCAGTCGACGCCGCCGAGTCAATTATCGACGACAAGTGTTGTTCATGTTCGGGGTGGTGTTTCGCCGGACAGTACCGGCGCGGGCGTGGACTCGGCGAGATGCGCGGCAAGCACGTCGCGCACCGACGTCCAGCGGTGCTTCCCGTAGCGGTCGTTGTCGATGTGGTGCAGCTGCGCCTGGCCGCTGAACATGCTGACGAAGTACTGCATCCCCTGCCAGGCGGGGAAGACCTCCTGCGGGTTCTTCGACAGTCGGCGCACGATGCTGCTCATGACCGACAGGGTGCCGGTCGTGCCCGCCCACTGGAGGGTGAAGGGCGTGCCGGTCAGCTCGGTCATCGTGCGGGCGACGTCACGCGCGGAGACCCGGTCGCCGGCGATCTCCACCACCCGCGGCGCATGGTCGTCGAGGGCGACGAGGGCCGTCGTGCGTGCGACGTCGTCCTTTGTCGTGAAGTCAAGGATCTGATCGGCGGAGGACCAGTACATGACTTTCCGGCGGGTGAAGGAGATCATCGGCGCTGTGCCGGTCAGCATGTCGGCGAAGGCGCCGTTCAGGATCGAGGTGGCGGCGATCGGCGCCGCGTCGACGTCGGCCGCGAACTCGCGGCGCAGCTCGAAGTTGCGATTGCTGCCCACGGCGATGCGGCGGTAGTCGGACGAGTAGTCGGACGGCACGAAACGGGGGACGCCCGCGGCCACCGCGGCGGCAAGCAGAGCGCGCTGGGCGTCGACGATCACCGGGCGGACCCCGCTGACCGCCGAAACCACACAGTCCACGCCCGACACCGCGGCGACGAGCGCCGCGGGGTCGGAGTAGGCGGCCTCGACGATGTCGACCCGGGGGTCAGCCGCGTACAGGGTGGCGGCCGTGTCGCTGCCCGGTCGGGTGAGCACCCGCACGCGCACATCGTGGGTCAGCAGTTCGCGCACGATGCGCTGGCCGAGATCGCCCGTGGCGCCGGCGACGAGAATGGATGTGGTCATGTGTGCGACTCTATTTCTTCTCGGGTCGGAGTTCTGACCCTAGCTCTGCACGATCTCGACCCCGCTGAGCCACTGCTCGGCTGCGGAGAGCTCGTTCGCGAGAATGCCGTGGCCGCCGTGGCGCGACAGTCTCGTCAGATCCGCGCCACTGGCAGCGAGGCTCTCGGCGAGCACGTCGACGCTCGGCTGCGGAGCCATCGGATCATCGGTGCCGTTGAGGAGGAGGAACCGGGAGCCGCCGAGGTCTCTCGGCAGGGAACGACTCCCGAAGGGGTACATGCCGGAGAACGCCACGATCGACGGGGCGAGCCGGGGGTGGAGCATGCCCAGGGCGAGTGCCATGTTGGCGCCGTTGGAGAAACCGGTCACGACGACGGGCAGGTCGGCGAGATCGTATTCGGCGAACGCCTCCTCGAGGAACCCGGCGAGCTCGTTGGCGCGGTAGACGACGTCGTCGACGTCGAAGACCCCCTCCGAGGCTCGGCGGAACCACCGGCCCGCGCCGTTCTCGGTGACGCGTCCGCGCGGCGCGAGCACCGCCGCACCCGGGGCGATGCTCTCCGCCAGCGCAGCGATCTCCACCTCACTGCCCCCGGTCCCGTGCAGTGCGACGACGACCGCGCCGGTGCCGGGGCGGAACGTGTGCGGCCAGCCGGCCAGGGCGCTCATCAGACGCCTGCCTCGGCGACGTCGGGATTGTTCTCCCGGGGGAGTGCGATCGGCACGAGGGACGCCTCGATCTGCTCGCGGTTCGGCTGAAGCCAAGGCGGGAGCTGCAGGCTGCGGCCGAGCTCGAGCAGGGGCTCGTCGATATCGAATCCGGGGGTGTCGGTGGCGATCTCGAACAGGACGCCGCCGGGCTCGCGGAAGTAGATCGAGGTGAAGTAGTCGCGGTCGAGGATCTCGGTGACTGCGTAGCCCTGGTCGACGAGCTGGGCCCGCCAGAGCGACTGGGTCTCGCGGTCGGGGACGCGGAAGGCGATGTGGTGCACGGTGCCTCCGGCCGACAGTCCCGGGTCGGCGTTGGGGGCGGCGACGACGTCGACGATGTGTCCCGCACCGCCGGGGCCGGCGGCGAAGCGGAGCCGGTCCTTCGTCTCGGACACCAGCTGCAGGCCGAGGTCCTGGGTGAGGGTGCGGGAGGTGCCGGCGGGGTCGTTGACCGTCAGCACGGACGAGTGCTGGCCGCGCACGGCGAACTCGGCGGGGACGGACGCGGAGTCCCACGGTGCGCGCGGGTCGGTGACGCTGGAGGCGACGAGATCGAGCTGCAGGCCGTCCGGGTCGCGCAGGCTCAGGCGCTCCTCCTCGGAGGACCGGGTGGTGATGGAGGATTCGACGCCGAGATCGGCGAAATGCTGCTTCCACCAGCCGAGACTGCCGGCGGGTACGGAGAACGCCGTGGTCGTCGACTGTCCGGCGCCGATCCGGCCCTGGTGCACGCCGGGCCACGGGAAGAACGTCATCAACGATCCGGGGCTGCCGGCCTCGTCGCCGTAGTACAGGTGGTACGTGCCGGGGCTGTCGAAATTGACGGTCCTCTTCACCAGGCGCAGTCCGAGGCCGGTGATGTAGAAGTCGATGTTGCGCTGGGGCGCCCCGCCGATGGCGGTGACGTGGTGGAGTCCCGAGGTTGTTGCAGGCATGTCGTTTTCCTAACATCGTCGTGGGAGGTATCCATGCAAACGCATCTATAGCGGCATTCTATTCCCCATTCCCGGGTTCGACCATGAGCTCGGTGTGCCACCGTCAAGCCCAAAACGGAAATCCGGCCCGGAGGTAGCGTCGCGTGCACATGCGCGGCGTATCGCAGTCGCAGCGCCCAACCGGAAGAAGTCACCATGCCCCAGCGCAACACCCTCGTCCGCAGCATGCACGACCTCGGCATAGCCGCCTGGTTCGGAGGATCCCTGATGGGAGCCGTCGGCCTGAACGGCGCGGCCGCCACGGCGGAGTCCCCGTCCGAGCGCCTCGCCATCTCCGCCCGGGGCTGGGCCAAGTGGACGCCCGTGCAGATCGCCGCCATCGTCGTCCACGGCGTCGGCGGTCTCGGGCTGATCGCGGGCAACAAGACCCGCCTGATCGGGCAGCAGGAGAGCCGAACGAACACCATCGTCAAGACCGTCGTCACGGCGCTCGCCGGAGCCTCGGTGGTCGGTTCGGCGGTGACCGGCGCGACGATCAGCACGCGTGCCGCCGAGGGAGCGCGCGGAGTCACGGAGCCCGGCGACGAGACCTCGCCCGAGCTCGCCCGCGCGCAGCGCGTGCAGAAGGTGCTCCAGTGGACCACGCCCCTCCTCACGGCCGTCATCATCGTGCTCGGTGCGCAGCAGGGCGAACAACAGCGGCCGATCAAGGGCCTGTGGGAGACCACCCTCAGAAACCTCCGCAAGTGAAGGTCGTCGTCACCGGCTCGCGCGGAAAGGTCGGTCGCGCAACAGTCCAGGCACTCGTCGACGCCGGGCACGACGTTCTCGGGGTCGACCTGGTGCCGCCGGTGTTCGATGCCGCAGTGATTGTTCCCGGCCGCTACCAGATGGCCGATCTCACCGACGCCGGGTCGGCATACGCGGTCGTGGCTGGTGCCGACGCCGTGGTGCACGTCGCCGCCATCCCGCAGCCGACGGGCAACCCGCCGCACGTCGTCTTCCACACGAATGTCATGTCGACCTTCAACGTGCTCGAGGCGGCCGTCGCCTTCGGGGTGAAGCGCTTCGTCAACATCTCGAGCGAGAGCATCGTCGGCAACATCTTCGCCGAACGCCCGTTCCTGCCGTCCTACGCGCCCGTCGACGAATCGCATCCGCTCCTACCGCAAGACTCGTACGCGCTGTCGAAACTCTTCGGAGAGCGGATGATGGACGCGGCGGTGCGCAGATCGGATATCCGCGCCATCTCGATCCGACCGAGCACCGTGCACAACGAGGACAACTATGAGCAGAATCTCGGCCCCCAGGTGGGTGATCCCGCCAATCTGAGCGGCAACCTGTGGAGCTACATCGACGTCTACGACCTCGCCGACGCGATAGTGCTCGCCACCGAGTCGGATCTCCCCGGTCACGAGGTGTTCTACATCGCGTCGCCCGACAACGCCGGCGGCCACGACTTCGCGGAGATCCTGCGTCGCTACTACGGCGAGCAGATCGAGCTGCGGTCACTGGACCGGGTCGACGCGTCCGGGATCTCGATCGCCAAGGCCCGGCGGCTGCTCGGCTGGAATCCGACGCGATCCTGGTCCGACTACCTCGACAGCGACGGGCGGGCGCTCGTCCGTGCTTGACCATCGCGGGTTGGCCGGGCCCCCAGCTCCGGACCCTCCGCTGCGGCTTGGCCGACCGCATCCGGTTCTTCACAACCGATGACAACCTAAACGTCCCCGATGTTGCGCTTGTATTAGACGGTGATGTCGCGCGCAGAGAACGGTTCGAAGAAGCCCCGCCGCGGACGGATGGGCGGCACTGTACTGATCGCGCTGATGTTCATCGTGGGCCCGGTGCTGATCGGAATCGGGGCCAGCGTGACTGCCGCGGAAGACGAGCTCGCGCGTACCGGCACGCACGTCGAAGGAACCGTCACCACCGTCAGGGACGGGGTCAAGGCCTCACGTCAGCGTTTCGAGGTGGAGTATCTGGACGCAGACGCCTCCGCCCATTCGGTCTGGGTCTCCTGGTCCACCGCCGAGAAGCCGGTGGAGGGCGACACGGTCACGGTCGTCTACAGCAGCTCGGATCCGGATTCCGCCATGGTCGAGGGATATGACGGGGACGGCATATCGGTCTCCGGCGTCGGTGTGCTTCTCACGCTCGTCTTCGGGGTGGTCGGAGTCGTCATGCTCGTCTCCTACTTCCGCGGGAAGGCGGCTAGGAAGCGCGCGCCGGCGTAGCTCCTTGCAGGGCGTTGGCCGCCGCGACCAGGGGTGGCGCGATGGTGGCCGCGAAGAGCGACGGATCCGCGCCCCTCAACGAGATCGGAGAACCGTCGTGCCGAGCTCCGAGGCGAGCAGCATGGTGGTCGTGTCGTCCACAATCACCTCGCCCTGGCTCCGGGAGATCCGCTGGGAGACGATGAGTGTCGCGGTGCCCTGCATGGCAGCGGCGAACACGAGTTTGAACCGTTCCCGGGCGTCGCGCTCGGCAGCCGTCTCGGCCGGAGCCCCGATCGCCTCGTCGAGCACCTGGAACAGACGCGCGGCGGCGGCCTGTACCTGACCGGTGGAATCGCCCGTCTTGGCTGCGAACATCAGCTCCATCAGTGCCGCCTCGTCGACGGCGAAATCAACGTATGCCCGTCCGACACGTCGGAACTGCTCGGCGAACGTGCCGTGGGTGTTCACGGCGGCGGCCACTCTCTCGGTGAACCGGGTGAATCCCTGTTCGGCCAGCGCATCCAGCAGTGCCTGCCGATCGATGAAGTGGCTGCGCGGCGCCCCATGGCTGACGCCGGCCTGCCGGGCGAGCTCGCGCAGCGACAATCCGTCGACCCCGCCGTCGCGGAGCATGACCTCGGCCTGCTGCAGCAGCACCTCGCGCAGATTCCCGTGATGGAAGGGCTTCGACGTCATCGGGCCAGTCTACCGGATAACTAGACATTGACTATTTACTAGACACTGCCTAGTCTTTCGGACATGACCTCATCCGCTCCTCCCATCTCATCCATCCCCGACATGACCGGTCGCACCGTGATCGTGACCGGAGCAACCAGCGGTATCGGCCTCGCAACCGCTCGGGCGCTCGGTGGGGCGGGCGCCCGGGTCGTCCTCGCGGTACGGAACCTGGAGAAGGGCTCCTCGGTGAAGCCCTCTATTCCCGGCGACGCCTCGGTTTGCCACCTGGATCTGTCCGATCTCGGCTCGGTCCGCCGGTTCGCCGAGGACTGGGAAGGCCCGATCGATGTCCTGATTAACAACGCCGGGGTGTCCGTGCCGGCGCTCGCCCGCACGGCCGACGGCTTCGAAATGCAGCTCGGTACCAATCACCTCGGCCCGTTCGCGCTGACCAACCTCCTCCTGCCGCAGATCACCGGCCGGGTGGTATCCCTCTCCTCGCAGGCGGAACGCATGGGCAGGCTCGATCTCGACGACCTCGACTGGGAGCGCACCACCTACAGCGAGTCACGCGCCTACGCGTCGTCGAAGCTGGCGAACCTCCTCTTCATCGGTGAGCTGCAGCGTCGCCTCGTCGCCGCCGGGTCTGCGGTCACCGCCGCCGCTGCTCATCCCGGCCTCGTGGCGACGAACATGACCGGTCAGTCGACGGGACTCAACCAGCTCCTGACCCGCCTCTTCGCGCAGAGCCCCGAAGACGGCGCCCTCCCCGTTCTCCTCGCGGCGACCGGCGACCTTCCCGGCGACAGCTTCACCGGGCCCGAACGGCTGATGCACATGCGGGGAGGCGCCGAACTCATCGGCCGCTCGAAGCGGGCTCAGGACCCGGCCCTGGCCTCCCATCTCTGGGACGCATCGGAGAGGATGACCGGTGTCTCCTTCCCCCTCTGATCCGAACGTGTCGGACAACCATCAGAAGACGTTCCTTGTCTTCGGGGCCACCGGGCAGACCGGGCAGCACTTCGTCTCCCTCGCCCTCAGCCAGGGCCACGGGGTGCGGGCAGTGGCGAGAACCCCGGGCAAACTCGCTCTCGCCCACCCCGATCTCCACGTGCGCTACGGGCTCATTCCCGACGTGGCCGATCTGGACGCCCTTCTCACGGGCGTCGACTTCGTCGTCTCGATGCTCGGCGACGCGCGTCCCCAGCAAGACCGGATGCTCAACACCGAGTTCGTCCGCCAGCTGATCCCGGCAATGCGCCGCCAGGGCGTCACGCGATTCCTCTATCAGGCGGGCGGACTGAGCAGGACGCCGAACACGCGGCTCTCTCCGCCTCTCTGGTTCATCAGGAAGACACTCGCCCGCTCGTACGACGGACAGCATCGGGACAACGAGGCCGTCATGACGTACCTGGCCGAAGAAGCGGGCGACATCTCGTGGGTGGTGCACCGCGCGGGCATCGGCTCGAACGGGCCGTCCAAGGGTGTTCTCCGCCGTTCCGGCCGCACCAGTCTCGCGACCTTCCTGGACTGCGCCGACTACAACCTCCGCACGGTCATGGACCCCACCGCCGTGCACACCTTCGACCTGAGCTCCTACAAGAAGAGCGAGAAAGCGGATGGCCGCCCTGCGAATAAACAGGAAGGCGGGCTTGTTTGCAACCGCTCATGAAAGCGCTTTGGCGGCGGCCTCGGCTCCCCAGTACTGCTCAATGAGTCCGCGGGCCTGGTCAGCGCTGACATCTACTGTGATGACGTCGTTATGGCCGAACCGGGCCAGCTCGAGGAGGTCGGTTGGCTCCCATTCGCCATTCCTCTGAAGGACGAACTCGCGCTCATGCTGCTCCTCGATGACCCGGGAGAAGAAGCGGAAAGGACGGGTGCCGCCCTGCTTCAGACGCAGGGGCTCATAGAAGAACTCGACGGTCATTCGGGCTCGACTGCTCATCGCGCGGGCTCGCGCCGGGTCGATCGCTGGCATCTGGCCATGTCTCAACGCTATGCCCTCGTCGACAGGAAGAGTGTCCGTATAGTCGCTCTTGCGGGAACGACGCGCTCCCGCAACTGCGGGCTTCGAAGCGACGGCGGGGGCAGGGAGCAGAATGGACGGTTTCGGCGTAGTTCTTCGACCGGTGATGCAGCGAAAAGCTCGCGCCATTCATCGATCGACGGCCATACCCCGTCCTGATCACGAGACTCGCGGTGAGACGCCGGGACTGGATCCCGATCGGATACTGCTGCTCGGGAACGGAGCGCTGGCGGGATGGGGAGTGCGGAGTCATGATCACGCTATCCCCGGTCACCTCGCACGGGAGCTGTCTGTGCTGACCGGCCACCCCGCAGCCGTGGACCTCGTCGCAGACCACACCATCCGAGGGGAAACCGCTCTCCCCCTCATCCCCTCTGCCCAACTCCCGGAGTACGACGCGATTGTCATCGTGCTCGGCGCGAGCGACGCCCTGCAACTGCTTCCGACGGCACAGTGGGCCCAGGCCATCACCACGTTCCTCGACACGCTCGCAGAACACACCCCGTCGACCACCGAGATCGTCGTCATGGGGATACAGCCGCCGAGCACGGTTCCCGTATTCGGTATCGCCAAAGACGGTCTCGTCGATCAGAAGGCTGTCCGGTACAACGAGGAGACCAGGAAACGCTGCACCGGCCGCATCCACTATCTCCAGCCACCAGAGCTGACGCGGATCGGACCGTCGACCGTCGACCCCGACACCGAGCAGGAACAGCGTCGTGTCTCCGAGGGCTACCGCGAATGGGCGAAGACCATGGCGCACTGCCTCGCTGAACTTCGCGCGTCCAACCCGTCGTGGTCGTGATCGTCGCAATCGATCAGGGGTAGAGGCCGGCGCGAAAGGTGAATGTCACCAGTTGCGCCCGGTCGCGGGCGCCGACCTTCGTCATCGCCCTCACCGCGTGGGTCTTGACGGTGAAGGGGGAGACGGACATCTGCGCGGCGATCTCGTGGTTGTCGAGCCCGCTCGCGACCAGCACGATCACGTCCATCTCCCTCGGTGTGAGGGCGCCGAACCGCTGCAGGAGGTCCTTGTCGATCGCCGCCGGCGGGTTCTCGGTCATGTGGCCGATCAGCGCCGCCGTCGCTGCGGCCGACAGCGCTCCGCCGCCCGCGACGACCTCGGCGATACCCGCCACGAGTTCTCCCGGACTCACGGTCTTGCTGAGGAAGCCGTTCGCGCCCGCTCGGAGGGCGGCGAGCACGATCTCGTCCTGGTCGAAGGTCGTGAGCACGATCACCCGCAGCCTCTCGGCGGGATGCTCCTTCCGGATCCTCCGAGTGGCTTCGACCCCGTCGATCCCCGGCATCCTGATGTCCATCAGCACAACGTCGACCGTGTGATCACGCACGAAGGCGGGCACCTGAAGCCCGTCGGAGAGGTCTCCGACAGTCACGAAGGAGGGGTCGAGAAGCAGCATCGAGCGGATGCCGGCTCTCATGTCTTCCTGGTCGTCGACGATCAAAATGTTCGTCATGCGAGTTGCGCTCCGACCGGACTGAATTCTGCGCACACCTGGAACCGGCCGTCGGTCTTGTCGATCGTGAGCCTGCCGCCGCAGGATTCGACGCGCTCCCGCATCCCGATCAGACCGAGGCCGGTTCCCGTGACAGAGCCGCGGGGTGTGAGCCCGATGGCGTTCTCGATGCTGACGCGGATGCGGCCGCCGGTCTCATGCACGTCGACGGTCGCGCCGCCCTCGCCGTGGCGGTATGCATTCGTGAGTGCCTCCTGGATGACGCGGTAGACGGTCACGCCGACGACCGGTTCGCCGGCGTCATCGGGAACCGAGATCGTCGCCGCGACGTCGAGTCCGATGCTCTCGAACGACGCGATCAGGGCGTCGAGGGAGGCGAGTGACGGTGTCGGGCGCAGCGCATCCTCGGCGGGAGCGGTGTCGCCCCGGCGCAGCAGCACGAGGATCCGCTGGGTCTCGGAGACGACGTTGCGCGCGTTCGTCCGTGCGGATTCGAGCGCCTGTCGGGAGGAGACCGCGTTGTCGGGAAGCCCGATCTCGGCCACACCGAGGTTGACGCTGAGCATCGCGACCTGGTGCCCGACGACGTCGTGGAGGTCGCGGGCGATGCGCAGCCGCTCCTCGGTGACGCGCCGGTCGGCTTCCAGCTCGCGAGCGGCGACGGCGTCGTGGGCGCGCTGCTCCGACATCAGCGCGTGATCACGCGACAGGCGCAGTGCGGCTCCCGACGCCCCGCCGCCGACGGCGGTGAACAGGGCGGCCGCGCCCACGAGCGCTCCGTCGCCGAAGCCGTTACCCATCGTCAGGCCGGCGAAGAAGAACGCCGCGACGACGAGGGTTCCGACCACCGGCGGCTTTCCCCTCAGCGTGAATGCGAAGAGAACGAGAACGGCGATCATCCATACGGAGATGGGATTGTCGCCGACCGCCGTGACGACGAAGGAGGCCGCGCTCGTCACGACCAGCCCTACCCAGGGCTTCCACAACGAGAGCGCTATGCCGACGCCGGCGGCGACAACGGCGAAGACGGTCGCGAGAGTCGCCCCCGTGATGCCCGCGACCACCAGCTGGCCGACGAGGATCAGGCCGGCGAGCATGTGCGCGCCGAGGTTCAGCGTGCCCGGTCGGCGGATCCACAGGGGTGCTCGAAACCCTGCTTCGACGTTCTCGATTGTGCGCATGGTCCGATTCTGGTTCACCCGTCACCCGCTCGTGTACTTCGAACGAAGTAGACGAGCGGGCATCGCGACGAGGCGGGGCGAATCGCTGCCATAAATACTTCGAACGAAGTACATGGCCCGTTCCGGCGGCGCGAAGACTGCTCATCGAGGCAGTCGCCCCGCATCCAATCCGCAAAGGAACATCATGTCCACGACCACTTCCACCGCGAGCGTCGCATTGTCGTTGCGAAAGCTCTACTTCCTCCGATTCGGGTTCGCCGTCGTCTGGGCACTGGCGATCTTCTCCGTGGGGTCCAGCCTCAGCCCGCTCGCCGCGACGCTGCTGGTGTTGTACCCGCTGTTCGACGTCGCCGCGGCGATCGTCGATCTCCGGTCGACCCGCACGTCCGGATCATCCGTCGCCCTCCTCTACGCCAACATGGCGCTGAGCCTCGCCGCGGCCGTCGGTCTGGCTATCGCCGCCACGTCCGGAACCCCCGCGGTACTCACTGTCTGGGGTGCCTGGTCGATAACGGCCGGGCTTGTGCAGCTCGTCGTCGGCATCCGCCGCCGCGCGCTCGGCGGCCAGTGGATCATGATCATCTCCGGCGGCCTCTCCGTGCTCGTCGGCGGCGCATTCATCGCCATGGCCGCCGGCGCTCCCGCGTCCGTCGCAAGCCTCGGCGGCTACGCCACCCTGGGCGGCGTCTTCTTCCTCATCTCCGCCCTGCGCTTGAACCGCGCTGCGAAAGGCCTCTGAACATGACCACCCACACATTCGACGTCATCATCATCGGAGCCGGCCCGGTCGGCGAGAACGTCGCCGACCGCATCGTGCAGGGCGGCCTCACCGCCGCGATCGTCGAGCGCGAGCTCATCGGCGGTGAATGCTCCTACTGGGCCTGCATGCCGACCAAGGCGCTGCTGCGTGACGCCGCGGCACTCCGCGCCGTCCGGCACCTGCCCGGCGCCAGCGCAGCCGTCACCGGAGACCTCGACATCGCCGCAGTGCTCCGCCGGCGTGATGCCTTCGCCTCACACTGGAAGGACGACGGCCAAGCCGACTGGCTCGACAGCGCAGGCATCGCCCTGTTCCGCGGCGAAGGTCGCATCCGCTCGACCCGCTCCGTGCAGGTCATCGGTGCAGACGGCGAGACCACGGTGCTGACCGCTCGGCACGCTGTCGTCATCGCGACGGGCAGCAGTGCCCGGATACCCGCGATCGAGGGTCTAGCTGATGCCGCACCGTGGACCAGCCGTGAGGCGGCGTCGGCGGCATCCGTACCGGGGCGGTTGGCCATCATCGGCGGCGGAGTCGTCGCCACGGAGATGGCGACCGCGTTCTCCTCGTTCGGCAGCACGGTGACGATCGTCGCCCGCAACGGACTGCTGCCCGCCGTCGAACCCTTCGCGAGCGAGCTCGCGGCAAAGTCGCTGCGGGCAAACGACGTAGCCCTGCACCTGGGCACCGAGCCGACTCGCATCACGCGCGACGAGGCCGGCGAGGTGCAGCTCGAGCTTGCCGACGGCTCGATCCTCGTCGCCGACGAGGTTCTCGTCGCCACCGGCCGCAATCCGAACACGACATCCCTCGGTCTGGAGAACGTCGGGCTCACGCCGGGCGCCTGGCTCACGGTCGACGACTCCCTCCGCGTCGACGGGGTCGAGGGCGACTGGCTGTACGCAGCGGGCGACGTGAACCGCCGCGTGCTGCTCACCCATCAGGGCAAGTACCAGGCGCGCGTTCTCGGCGACAGCATCGTGGCGCGCGCACACGGCGCCGCACTCGACGAAACCCTGTGGGGACGCCACGCGTTCACGGCCGACGACCGGGCCGTGCCGCAGGTGATCTTCGGCGACCCCGAGATCGCCACTGTCGGATACACCGTCGCCGCAGCGACCCTCCGCGGAATCAACATCCGCGCCGTCGAGTACGACCTCGCGTCGGTCGCCGGTGCAGGCCTGCACGCCGACGGATACGAGGGTCGGGCGCTCATGGTCGTCGACGAGGACCGCAGAGTGGTCGTCGGCTTCACGATCGCAGGTCCGGATGTCGCGGAGTTGCTGCACTCCGCGACGATCGCCATCGCGGGCGAGGTGCCCCTCGACCGGCTCTGGCACGCCGTGCCGTCGTACCCCACCGTCAGCGAAGTCTGGCTGCGTCTCCTCGAGACCTACGGCCGCGACGCCTAGAACCACCCACTGAAGACACAGGAGAGCAGAAGAACAATGACCACGAAGATCACCATCATCTACGACAACCCCGCCGACGTCGACGCCTTCGAGCGCGGCTTCTCCGATACGAAACAGCTCGAGCTGGCACGCGCGCTGCCGGGGCTCGAACGGCTCGAGTCATCCATCGTCTGGCCGAAGGAAGACGGCACGCCTGCCCCGGCCCACCGCCTGATCGACCTGTACTTCGCCGACTACGACAGCGCATCCGCTGCCGTGGCGAGGGAGGCAGCAGTGCGTCTGTTCCCGTCGATCTTCGGCATCGCCACCGGGGGAGTGCGGATCGTCTTCGCCGACGTCGAAGAGGGCTGAGCGCGACGGAGCGGGAATCCCGTCCGGTGATTCCACCGGACGGGCCGCGACCGACTAGCGCCGAGCGGCGCCGCGGCCCGCGAAGCGCGTGTAGAGGAACAGCACGATGACCGCGCCGATCACCGATCCGATGATGCCGGCGGGCTGGAAGAATCCGTCCATCGCGTCGCGCTGGAAGAGCAGGAAGCCGAGGAAGCCCCCGACGAACGAGCCGACGATGCCGAGCACGATGGTCATCAGGATGCTGATGTCCTGTCGTCCCGGCACGATCAGGCGGGCGAGTGCGCCGGCGATGAGGCCGACGACGATGAGGCTGACGATGAGACCGAGCATGATGAGTCCTTTCTGCTGCACGACGGGGCGTGCGTGACGGCCCGACGGGCGTCGAGCCGAGAGCAATTCAGCCAGAGCAATCGAGGTGCCGGTACACCCCAAGGGGTGTAGTCACCTCGTGCTATCGCGCGTATCGTCGAAGCATGCCCCAGGCCCTCACCGTCGCACTCGTCGACGACTACGACGTGGTGCTCGCGGGCCTGGCCCACATGTTCGACCACTACCGGCACCGCGTCGTGGTCGCCGAGATCGATGCGAACTTCGACCTCAAAGACAGCGTCGACATCGTGCTGTACGACTCGTTCGCGCAGCCCGAGTCGGACCACGACGAGATCGGGTCGCTCGTGCGCAGCCCGCGCGCCACCCATGTCGTGGTCTACACCTGGAATTTCCATCCGACGCTCGTGGCCCAGGCACTGGAGCAGGGCGTTCGCGGCTACCTGTCGAAGTCGCTCACGGCGCGCGAGCTCGTCGCCGCGCTGGAATTGGTCCGGGAGGGTGAAGTCGTCGTGAGCGATCCGCCGAGGCGAGCCGGCAACGCGCCCGGCATCGAGTGGCCGGGGCGTCACGAGGGCATCACCGACCGGGAGGCGGAGGTGCTCGCGCTGATCACGCAGGGCAAGAGCAACGCCGAGGTCGCGGCGCTCACCTACCTGAGCCCGAACACGGTGAAGCTCTACATCCGCAACGTCTACGCGAAGATCGGTGTCACGTCGCGCACGCAGGCCGTGCTCTGGGGCGTCGACCACGGTTTCACCCCCGATCACCATCGCATCGACCACTGGCTCGGAGGGCCCTGAGGCGCAGTAGTAGTCGAGGCCAGTGGCCCGCTCAGGCCAGGGCGGAGTCGGGTGCAGGGCTATCCGCGAGCGCCCGCGCGGCCTTGCCGATGACGACGCTGTAGGTCGGGTAGGCGAAGCGCACGTTCGCAAGGGTCGACACGTCGATGCCCGCGGCCATCGCGGTGGTCACCGACTGGATCACCTCGACCGCGTTCTCGCCGACGGCGTGGGCGCCGAGGATGAGCTCGCGGCGCCGGTCGGCGATGAGCTTGAGGAACCCGGTCTCGCGGTCGTCGATCACCGCGCGGTCGACCTCGCCGTACGGGACCGTCGCCACGACGCACTGCGGATCGCGCTCTCGGGCCTCGGCCTCGGTGAGGCCGACACCCGCGTAGTCGGGATCGGTGAACCCGCCGGCGGGAAGCAGGTGGTGGGGCGTGCGCCGGTTGGCGCCGAGTACCGCGTTCTCGGCGGCCGCCTCTCCTTCGAACTGCGCGGCCTGCACGAGCATGTCCCGCCCGTTCGCGTCACCCACGGCGAAGATGTGCGGCACCACCGTGCGGAAGTACTGGTCCGCCGGGATCGACGACCGCTCGGTCCGGATGCCCGCCCGCGCGAGGCCCAGGTCGTCGACATCGGCGGGCCATCCGGTCGCCATGATGACGACGTCGAACGGGTCGGCGTGCACGCCGACGGCGTCGCGCCAGGTCAGGGTGATCGACCCGTCGTCGCGCTTCACGAGCGAGTCGACGCCATCGATGCCGACGTGCATTTGCACGCCCTGCGCGGCGAACGACGACGCGACAAGTTCGGAGATCGAGGCGTCCGACGTGGTCAGAATCCGCGGAGCCACATCGAGCAGCGTCACCTCCGACCCGAACGACGCCAGCACGGTGACGAGCTGCGCCCCGGTGTTGCCGCCGCCGATCACGGCCGCGCGACGGGGCAGGGCGGGCAGACCGAGGATGTCCTCGGGTACCGTCGCCAGCTCGGCCCCGGGCACGGGCAGCCGGCGGGAGTGTCCGCCGACGCAGACGATGATCGAGTCGGCGCTCACCCGTCGCCCGCTGTCGAGAACAAGGACGGAGTCGCTCTCGAAGCGGGCCCGACCCTCCTGCACGAGGTCGATGCCCGCATCCGCGAACCTGGCGGCCTCGCGTTTGATGGAGCGCACCTTCTCGACACGCTCCTCGACCCGTTCGACCACGCGCGCCCAGTCGACGACCGGCTCGCCCACGTTGATGCCGTAGGCGCTCGCGGTGCGGGTCTCGCGCATCATGCGCGCCGTCTTGGCGAGCACGCGGGTGGGCACGCAGCCGGTGTTGACGCAGGTGCCGCCGAGGCGGCCGGCCTCGAGCACCACGACCCGCGCACCCAGTTCGGCCGCGCGCAGGGCCGCGGCGGTTCCCGCCGGACCCGCGCCGATCACGGCGACGTCGTAGTGCTCGGGCGCGTTCTGCTTCATCGTGCTCTCCTCTGCGCTGGGGTGCTGCCGCCACGATATCCCGGGGAGGCGCGATGACTACGCAACCCTGCCCGGTTGAGGAAGAGGTGCCGCGAAAAAGTCCTGTCGGGGGCCGTTTCGCCGGTGCTAGCTTTGCGACATGTCAGACCATGCAAGCTTCGAGGAGCTCTACCGCGACCTGCACGCGCATCCGGAGCTGGGCTTCCGGGAGCACCGAACTGCCGCTGTCGCGGCGGAGTGCATGCGCCGGTCGGGGCTGACGGTGACAGAGGGAATCGGCGGTACGGGGGTCGCCGCCATTCTCGAGAACGGTGTCGGTCCGGTGGTGTGGCTGCGCGCCGACATGGACGGTCTTCCGGTCGAGGAGAAGACCGGATTGGAGTACGCGAGCGCGGAATCCGCTGTCGATGCCGACGGCACGACGACGCCGCTCATGCACGCCTGCGGTCACGACATGCACGTCACGTGGCTCATCGGCGCGGTCGAGCGCCTCGCCATGGACCGGGCGGGATGGTCGGGCACGATCGTGGCGGTCTTCCAGCCCGCAGAGGAGACCATGGTCGGCGCGAAGACCATGATCGCCGATGGCCTCCTCGACCGCGTGCCCCGGCCCTCGATAGTGCTCGGCCAGCATGTGGCCCCCTTCCCCGCGGGGGTCATTTCGCTGACCTCGGGTGCCGCGATGGCCGGCGTCGACGATGTGACCGTGGTGCTGCACGGCCGGGGCGGTCACGGGTCCCGTCCGGAGACCACGATCGACCCGGTACTCGCGGCAGCGACGACGGTCGTGCGTCTTCAGTCGATCGTTGCCCGCGAGGTCACCCCCGGCAAGCTCGCCGTGCTCACCGTCGGCCGGTTGCACGCGGGCAGCAAGTCCAACATCATCCCAAACGAGGCGACACTGGACATCAACATCCGCACGATCGATCCCGAGATCCGCGACCGGGTGCTCGGTTCGGTGCGCAGGATCGTCGAAGGCGAGAGCATCGCCAGCGGTATGACGACACCACCGACCATCATCATGAACTTGAGCGCCCCCGCCACCGTGAACTCGCTGGAGCACACGGAGAGACTTCGGGAGCGCTTCGTTCAGCAGTGGGGCGACGCGATCATCGACTACGGCACCGTCTCCGGCAGTGAGGATGTCGGGCAACTGGCCGCCGCAGCGGATGCGCCGCTCGTCTTCTGGATCACGGGCGGCTCCGACCCTGCCACGGTATTGGCGGCCCAGGCTACTGGACGCTTCGAGCAGGACATCCCCAGCAACCACTCGCCCTACTTCGCACCCGTCCTGCATCCCACGATCGAGCGTGGCATCGATGCCCTCGTGCTGGGCGCGCGCACTTTTCTGGGCGCGCCATGATCGACCCGCGAGCCAGCTGGGGGAGCGTTCTGCGTGAGTTCGAGTTGCACCTGCCGTAGCGTCATGTGGTCTGCTCGAAGCAGGTCCCGTTTTGTCCCGCTCCGAAAGGTCCGCCATGCAGCCATTCCCGGTCCCGCCCCGTCAGGTCCTGATCGGCGACGCCGCGGCGTTCGTCGGCATCACTCCCCGGGCGATCCGCCACTACCACCAGGTCGGCCTGCTCCCGGAGCGCGAACGGGGCGGCGACGGCCGCCGCCGGTACGGCCACGCGGAGATCATCCGACTGCTCTGGATCCGTCGCATGGCCGACGCCGGGATCGCACTCGACGACATCCGCGACGCGTTCGCCGGCGCTGCGCCGGGCGGTGCCCACAGCGAGGACGAGGTGGCTCTCGTCCTCGCCCGGCTGGAGGACACACTCGCCGCGCAGGAGGCCGAGCTGCAGCGGAAGCGGGCCTCGGTCCAGCACATGCAGACCCTCGGCAGCCGGCTGGGACTGCTCGACGATCTCGTCTCCGGCCGCCTCGAGGCCGCCCCTGCGGGCTCGTTGCGCCAGGACGACCTGGACTCCCTCCTGGTCACCGAGCGTATGTTCGGTCCGCTCGGTGCCGTCATGCAGGCGGGCCGCTTCCTCACTCTGGCCCTCCATCCCGGACTGCGCGCCGAGGCCGACCGTGTCGACGCCGCCGAGGAGGCGCTCGACGACACGGTCGCGGTCGACGACCCCCGGGTGGCGCAGGTGGCGGCCGAGAGGCACGCCTTCGAGACCGCGCTGATGCGCGTCGTCGAGGAGTCCGGTCAGTTGGAGGAGGACGACGCCATCTTCGACGCCTGGGACGAACTGTACCCGCCCGACGACGCGGACGCGGCGCCCGGCCCCGACCCGGCAGAGGGAGCCCGCATCCGGAGCGCGGCGGAGACCATCCGGAGCATGCCCTACGACATCTCCCCGGCCCGCCTGCGCTGCATGGAGCTGGCGGTGCAACTCGGGGCGTCGGCGGCACCGGCGCCCTGAACCGCAACGTCGACTTCGCGGGGCTGCGGTCGCGTCGTCCATGACTGCTCCCGAGCGTGCCCTTCTGAGATGCGCAGCTCGCCGACTACAGCACGTCTTCGACCGCGGTGAACGTGCTGTCAGGGTCTTCGAGCTGCATATCGTGGCTCACGCCCGGGATGCGCCGCACCTGCCAGCCGTGTTGCTCGAGCCGGGTGACAAGCGGATCGGGAAGCACCGCGGTCGACTGGTCGGAGAGCACGAGTGTCGATGGCACAGCAGGAGCCTCGACGGCGACCGGGTGGAAGGCGACGTCCCGGAACACGCCGACGGCCATCCGTGCGTCGAAATGCTTCTTCGCGTCGTCGAGCAGCGCGCGGGTCTCGGGGCTGTAGGCGGCGCGGGCCGCGGCGCTGGCTCTGGCCTGCCCGAGTTGGGCGAATCCGAGGGAGACGAGCGGAACCATCCAGAACAGTCGTCCGGCCAGGCCACTCGTCGGGAGCGGCAGCGCGAATCCGGGATCGAGGTACACCGCCCGGCCCGGCGCGAGCCGGGCGGCGGCGCGGTACAGCACCGCTCCACCGAGCGAGTGGCCGACGATGCTGTCCAATCCCGACGGCATCGATTCGACCAGGTCGGTGGCCATGTCGTCGACCGTGTACGAATCGGCTCGGGGGCTCTCGCCGTGCCCGCGCAGATCGACGGTTGTCACGGTGTACCGGCCCGTCGCGGCGAGCCGTTCGGTGAACGGCTTCCACGTCGCCGCCGATGCGCCGAGACCGTGCACGAGGCCAACGCGACGCGGTCCCGATCCGGTGGTCGTCTGCGTGAGCTGCATCTCCTCATCCTGCCGGAATCGGCGCATGATGCGTTCGTTTCGGGATACCTACGTCGCCGTTCCGAGGCTGCGGTGCGAGAATGAGGGAAACGATAGGAAGCGACGCACCCACAAGGATTGGCGCACCGACATGTCTCGTACCCGCACGATCCTCTCGGCCGTCGGACTCGCGGCCGTTGGGGGCGTCGCCGTCGTGGGGGACGCCCTGTTCGGGCCGTGGGGCGGCTGGTCGATCCTGCTGGTGGGTGGCTATCTCGTCGGCGGTCGCGCGGCGCGCACCAGCCGATTCGAGATCATCTCGTCGCGCCGCACCGTGCGCGCGATCGAGGGCGATCCGCGCACCGACAAATATCGCCTTGCCGTGCACAAGGCGCTGGCGAAGGACCGACGTCAGGTCGCCTCCCTTCGGCGGCACCTCGGTCGCCGCGTCTCGACCGAAATGGCCGAGGTCATCGCCAAGGTCGATGACATCCTCTCCAAATGGGCACAGCTGATGACGACGATCGACGACAGGTTCACCGTCGAGGCGATGATCACCGACTACATTCCCGGGCTCATGGAGGCCTATCGAAACCTCCCGGGCCACAAGTTCCGTAAGACCTGGTTGCCAGAGCAGGTGCAGGCTTGGAACGCACTCGGCGAACAGGTGCGCATCCTCGACTCGGAGGCCCTGCGCATCCAGAAGACCCTGTATTCCACCGATCTGCAGTCGGTCGAAGCGCACGCCACCTTCCTGCGTGACAAGTACACCCGCAGGCCAGGGCTGGATATCAACCGGGACTGAAACGTGTCGACGACCCGAGCCGGCGCTGGCGTCAGCGGCGCAGCCACCAGTGGGTCGCGTTTCGTTCGGCCGGAAACAGCGCCCGATCAGCCTTCGTACCCAACCGGATCGGGAAGTGCGCGGTGCGAGACATGTGCGGAACGTGAGTTGCCGTGGCAGGGACAGCACTCGGAATGTTGCTGTACGGCCATGCGGGCTCAGAATAATCCATGAAATCTTTCATGGATTATTCTGAGCCCCCTGTCGGAGTCGAACCGACGACCCCCGCTTTACAAGAGCGGTGCTCTGGCCACTGAGCTAAGGGGGCGAATCGCGCGTGCCGAAGCAGCGCACGACAATGTTACCGGGCGCGACGCCGGTCAGAGAGACGTCAGGTAACGCCCCACCTCGAGGCGCTTTCTCTTGTCGCTCTTCGTGCGGTCCGGCAGTCCGCCCACGTAGAGCCAGCCGAGCAGCTGCTCATTCGGCGCCAGCTCGTGCATGCGGTGCACCGGCTCCGAACGGGTGAGGATCCCGGAGCGCCAGAAGACGCCCCAGCCGGCCTCGTCCAGCAGCAGGCTCAGCATGTGCGCGACACCGGAGGCTACCGCCTCCTGCTCCCAGGCCGGAACCTTGAAGCTCGGCTTGTGCGTGAACACCACGGCGATCAGCAGCGACGCCCGAAGCGGCTTCGCGCCGGCCTTCTCGGCGTCCTTGCCGGTCGCGCCACTCGCCTCGGCGAAAGCCTCACCCAGGCGAACGCGCGCGTCTCCGCGCAGCTCGATCAGCCGCCAGGGCTTCATGCCGCTGTGGTCGGCCACGGTCGCCGCCGCCTCCACGAGGGGCAGCAGCTCGAGCCGGCTGGGAGCGTCGGCGGTCACCTTGGAGTGCGACTGCCGACGCATCACCGCGTCGAATGCGCTCAACTACTCTTCCTTGAATCCGAGCGAGAGCGAGTTCATGCAGTACCGGTCGCCGGTGGGCGTCTGGTACGCGTCGTCGAACAGGTGTCCGAGGTGCGAGTCGCAGGTCGCGCAGCGGATCTCCGTGCGGGTCATTCCGAGAGATTTGTCGACGACCAGGGTGACGGCATCCGGGTTGATGGATTCGTAGAAACTCGGCCATCCGCTGCCCGAATCGAACTTCGTGCCACTCGTGAACAGGTCGGCGCCACAGGCACCACAGGTGTAGACACCCTCGCGCTTCTCATCGAGCAGGGCGCCCGACCAGGGACGCTCTGTTCCCGCTTCGCGCAGGATCTTGTACTGAACCGGTCCGAGCTCGGCGAGCCACTCTTCCTCGGTCTTCACGATCTTGTTAGTCATCTGTCTCTCCTTAGGGAAACGGGAAGAAGTCTTCCGCTCTAATAAACTCGCGGGTATGTCAGATTGTTCCATCGTCCATAAGCACTGGGACGAACTATCCACCACAGAACTGTATGCCTTCCTCAAACTGCGCACCGACGTGTTCTTCGTCGAGCAGAAGGTCGACGAGGAGGAGCTCGACAACCGCGACCTCGAGCCGGGAACGACACACCTCTATATAGCGGATGAAGTCGGTACGGCCGCCTACCTGCGCACGCTTCTCGACGACACGGCCGAGCATCTCGACGCCCGACGTGTCATCGGGCGCGTGGTCGTGCGGGCGGACCGTCGCGGCGAAGGGCTCGCGCAGCAGCTGATGAACCGGGTCTTAAGCCTCTATGGGCACGAGCCCATGCTGCTGCATGCTCAGGAGTACGTTGCACCGCTCTACGCGAAGGCCGGGTTCGAGGCCTTCGGCGAACCGTACATGGAGGCGGGGATCAGCCACATCTCCATGTACCGGGCCGCGAAGTAAGGGTAGCCTCAACTTAATTTTGACAGGGCGCCGCGGGGCATCGTACAGTTCAGAGGTTAGCTAAGCCTTAGCTAACGTCATCGCGTGCCCGACGCTTCCCACACTCCGCCGTGTGCTGCCGCCGGGCCGCCGCATGGGAGAAAGCACGCCGTGAACGTACCCTTGGTCGCTCGACCGTTCCTTACTCGAACTATTGCCGGGATCGCAGCCATCGCGCTCGTCCTCGGCGGAAGCCTGGTGGGTGCGTCCGCAGCCTCGGCCGAGGTCGCGCCGGCGGTGAGCGTCTCTCCCAGCACCAACGTCGACACCACGGTGGAGAACACCTTCACCATCACGGGAACCGGCTTCACCGGGCCCGGCGCGGCGAACGGCGCCTACGTGAACCTCGGCACGACCGCGGCCTGGACCCCGGGCACCGTTCCGGACGCGAGCAAGTTCCTCGTCTCCGGCTGGGTGCAGCCGAGCACCGTCGTCAACGGCGCCTTCACCACCACGCTCATCGCGCCCGCCGGCAGCCTCGACCCGGCCGGCAGCTACAGCATCTCGACCTTCGCGGCACACGGCCTGTCCGCTACCGACCGCAGCCTCGACACCCTCACGCCGATCA